>JAESGJ010000184.1_pt1 | contig 78249 bp, 62 predicted proteins | sample 9266241 | NCBI WGS metagenome assembly JAESGJ01 (sample SAMN14514841, study PRJNA621669) | algae metagenome | isolation source: Brasilonema octagenarum HA4186-MV1 and co-occurring heterotrophs from wet... | place: USA: Manoa Valley, Hawaii | collected 2009-07-20
CGCCACACCCCCTGAATTCAGCACTTTCAAGAATTCCTTTACTCCTTTGGAAAGACGTGGATCATCTGCAACTTCCAAAATTTTTGCTGATTGTGAGTTTACTTGAGCAACCATGACACTCTCCTTTGATAAGTAGTAAACAATCTGTTGAAATGGCACTGTTAAGTGAATGGATTTAACAGTGATGCTTGATCAGCAGTAATTGTGAAATGGCAATCACTTTCTACCAACATCGTTGCCCAGCCGAAACTATTTGTTATATCAAGTTCGGTTGATTAGTTATTATTCCGAAATCTTTGCAGAAAGAGTGAAAATCCTTTCCCGCTGCTCCCTTCCCCCTGCCCTCTTGCAGCCTTCATGATAAGTCTTTAACCGGACACGATATTACTGGTGGCTAGAGCGTGTTATGAACTTGTTAGGCTAAATAAACTAAAGGAATGGAACAAAAAATCCGAGTGATGTAAGTGACCAAGAGTGGGCATTTGTCCCTTGCTGTTGAATGGCTGAGGCTAACTGCGTACCAATGGTGTATCCACCAAATGTTCTGCCAGAAACCAAACTTGTGTCTCATTGGTTCGCAGGACTTGGCTGACTAACAAATCGTTAGTGCCACTATCCTGATTCGCTGCCGTTTTATCGATCGCCACTCTCAATTCCCCAACGATCAATTCATGGGCTTCTAGCAATCGCGACAACATCACCGGCACTTCTTCAACGCCGTTGGGAGGACGCTTAATCTTAGTGACTTCTGCCACATGACGGGGGTCAGCGATTGCCACACCTCCCAATGTTTGTACCCGTTCACCGAGTGCATCAATTAACTCAATTTGCTCACTGGCATGTTTATCGAGCAACAAATGCAGTTGGTAAAACGTGTGTCCACGCATCAACCAGTGATGTTTCTTATAGAGATGGTAGAGAATGATTGTATCTGCCAGAATTTGATTGACCAAAGTACAGCTTTCGCTACGGGCGCTGGGGTCGATAACGATTGGCAGATCGCGCAGAGTACCGTACTGCTGAATTTCATATCCATGCTGATGCAGCAAGGGTTGACTAGCATCGACTTGAGTGATTTTGCCTGTATTTTGAGTGGGCATAATTAGATTTCCTTGATTGTGTATTCAATATTTGTCCAACTACTTCACAGCAGTGCTTGCTACTTCAATCACTTTGGCAACCGCTCTTGGATGAGAGAGATAGCAGGGAGCAGGCGTGTGATTGTCCCGTGGTTTCCGTGTTTTCTCATTAGTTGATGTCCTAATCTACCTGGCAACTGCTATAAAAGAAACATGGCTGGAGTGGACTTCAGTTGTCCTAGCGCTGATTCGTTTAGCCATAAAACGCTGAAGTTCAGGGTTGATAGCACGATCACTTTGAGTCACCAGATACCAAGAGGGGATCGTTTTCCAGGCAATGTCTTCAACGGATTGCTCAAACGCTGCTCTGGCGATCGCCTCTGTATTCTTGCTAAGTTGCTAAAATCTCTGGTTTTTGTTGTGCGTATAGAAGTTAGGATAAGCACCAAAAACCTCAATCATTTGCAGCAACAATAGCTGCCACTATCTGCTCAACAGTCCAGCGATCAAGATAGCGAATTCCATTAATAAACAAAGCGGGTGCAGCCTCTGCTCCACTTATCTGTCCACCTTCGATGTCCGCATTGATACGATCGACATACGCTCCCTTGGATAAATCCTGCAAAAATTGACAAATATCAAGTCCCAAACGATTGGCATACTCCACTAGATAGCCATTTCCCAACTCCTGTTGATGGATAAACAGCATCTGATGCATTTGCCAAAACTGTCTTTGAATGATCGCTGAAGATAAAATCGTGTTGCATATTTGTGGGATGAATCAGGCTGAAAGGGTGACAAAGAGGAATTACGAAGCGATCGCATAAAGGGCGATCGCATCTATCTAACTGAACTTAAGTTTGAGTGAATGCTCTAACTAGTCTCCCAAGATGCCGCCCCAAGTCAGCGGACCTACAACCCCTACAATATTGGAATCGCGTTCGCCATCGCCATTCTTTTGAAATTCAATCACAGCAGCTTTTGTTCTAGGACCAAACTTGCCATCGGGTTGACCTGGATTTATTCCCTTTGACACCATCGCTTCTTGCATCAGCCGAACTGCATTGCTGCTATCCCCCTCTCTCAAGAAAGTTCCAGGTTGATTGTTCGGCCAAGCATATTGCATTGCTGCCCAAGTTTGTAAGCCAACAACACCATCCTGCTTTAGGTTTTTAGACTTCTGAAATTGGATAACGGCGGCTTCGGTGCGCGGACCAAAAATGCCATCAGGTGCATTTAGAGTAAATTTGCGAATTTGTAAGATGTATTGTAGGTCTGTGACTTCTGGTCCGGTTGAACCTTTTTGAAGAACGACGATTTTTGTTTGTGTTGTATCAGACATTGGAATTCTCCTGTTTTGTTGTAATGGTTGACAAGATTTGAACGTGAAACTGTAATAACGACAAGCCCTTGGCTTTACGCTCCGTGTATCGCACCATGAATCAAATGCCGGTGTGTTGCTATGACACTTGTTGAATCATGAGCGAGTTAATTTGTGTTTGAACTGAAGATGAGTTCCTAGAGGGCAGCACTTACTCCTCATCAACCTTTCGTACAAGCCTGTCGCATGAGGATATGATTGTTTTTATACACCTCTAAAGTTCCAGACTGCTGACTATCTAGCGTGCCATCCCACACCCAGTATTCATAATTGCCATTCGGAAATCTATACACTCGAACCCCTTCTGTAGCTTGGCTCGTTCCTCCGTCCAAACTCAAATTACCGTTGGAACTGGTAGCGCGGTAGAGAAGTTGACCCGAAGAATGCTTTTTCCAAACATTGATATTGTATCCACCCTGGCATCTCATACTGAGGATTAAACCAGCAGTAGAATCAGCAGAGGCTCTTAAGGAGAAATTAGCCCAAACACAGATTGTCATAACAAGGAGTAACGTGAATTTTTTCAGTGGTGTTTTCATAGTTTTTCCTATGGTTAAAGATATGGTAGTTTTGTGAGGCTTCAACAGCTACTGTGCAATTAAGCGTTAATGGGTTTTGAGCGTTGAATATTTCCCACACTGGCAACGCGGAGCGAATTTTGAGCAGCGATAAGCCTTCAAGCGTCTTTTGCTCCGCGCAATCGCACATAGAGGCGATACTCCACTGATGAATCATGAAAACAACTCCATTAATAGAAGGTGAATTGAGATAGTTAGACGATGTCTGACGATAAGCCCACAAAACAGGACCAGAGAAAAACTGCAAATCTGGCGCAACACTCAAATTACTCTCAGTATGTAAAAACAATCCGGCTTCCGCGATATTGCTGGTTAGAGCAGGTTGCAGATCCACAGTTACCTGGTGTGCCACCGGGACAGTAAGGTGATCTTGGAGATTCTGATCGACACCAGGTAAATTAACAACTACGGGAATGTCGAGCGATCGCAGGTGTTCTGCATTGCCAATCCCAGAGAGCATCAGCAGTTTGGACGAATCGAACGCGCCAGAGAGAATGATTTCCTGTTGTACAAAGGATTGGTGTATCGTTCCCCGGTGTATGTATTCCACTCCTACCGTGCGCGTTCCCTCAAACAATAACCAAGTAACTAACGCACCAGTAGTAACTGTTAAGTTAGGGCGATCCAAAATACGTACTAAAAACGCTGCCGCCGTACTGTGCCGCTTACCATCTTTGATAGTCAACTGATACAGTTCAGCTCTCTCTTGCTGCGCGCCCTTGAAATCAGGATTGCGTCCATAACCCAGTGCAACGGTTGCTTCTACAAATCTTTGTGATGTCACAGCAGGGGCAATTGGATCGGTAACGCTCAACGCTCCATCGACACCATGGAATTCGGATGCTCCCCATTGCTGGTTTTCAGACTTTTTGAAGTATGGCAATACATCTTAGTATCTCCAACCGGGATTGCCTAACTCCTGCCACTGATCGTAATCGTGACGGTTTTGTTTTGCTCATTAGTCAGGAATACCCTTAGACGAGCACCCATATTTTCAGTCACCTCGGTAGATACATTATCCGTATTTATTTATCTTTACATAGTTTGGTTTTTCCATGCCGACTTACTTAACCTCGTTTTGAATATAATTCGACAAATTGGTGCTCGCATTTGACACAAATGTAGTTATGTTTACCACAATAACGCCCGTTTTTACGGTTATGAGTGGATGCACAATTAGGACAGTTCATCCCTTAATTATGCAACGCCAGAATTCTTATATCTGTGTTTGCATAAATTCAAATATATGCAATTAGCTCTAATTTGTCGTCCACTTAAAGTTGAAACTTTTGTTCAATAAAGTGATTGATCAATTAGTCTATCTCAAAATCGAACGTTGGCTCCAACTAAAGTTGGAATCCAAATTCCAACTGAAGTGCTAATCGTTTTACAAACTGACAATTCTTCGCCTCACCACAACAATCACAGCTTGAGTGCGTAGACGCGGAGCGGCTTGTTGTCAGCAACCCATGTGCGGGGCGCACCTTCAGGATGAAAGAAACCAAAAATCCATCCGTAAGTAAGCATGATTAAATCGAACTATGTTAACTTATGTAAAGCGCCAAAAATCTTTTAAAAAGAAGCTTTTAAGCGATTTACATTTCTTAATTTAGTTGTGTTTTTTAGCGCCCACCTACTTAGACAGTCAATAAGAATAGATCATTAGAGAGAGAATTACGAAGTTCAGACAGTTAAGACCGTTGATACCTTGGTGTAATTAGCCCGTTCGTCTGGGCTTATTTAGAATGAAATAGCCCTGCCCAACGATTATCTTGTGATAATTTTCACTTCATAGGAAGTTCAAAGTTTTCCAGTGAAATTGAAGGTTGCTCTAGTTTCCTATACATTGTGACTAATTACACTAGTACACGTCGGCAGAAATAAACATACCCTTCGGGTATGCGCAAAGCGCACGCGGCTTGGGCGAACACCCGTCGCCTAGGTTGGGAAAACGCCACATGCTATCTCCCAAGGGGAGACGCAATCATGCGAACAAGCCGGGAAAGCCGGACGCCAGACGCCTACGGAGGAGCCAGTACTGATAGCGTAGCGTGGCACTTTGTGCCATAGGAGGGTCTCCCTCCGTAGGTATCTGGCGTTGGAGAGCCGTCATTCGCGCTGGCTCTCCAACGCAGTGGCTCCCCTCCATCACAATGATTATCATTATTGATGATTGGATATTTTTTGGAAGTCCCCTAAGTCTTGATTTTCTTTTGCACAGAAGTATTTAACAGGGCTTAAATTACTCGCTGATGCTTCCAGACTCTGACAAATTTTAAATCTGGTGACACTTATGACGCCTACTCTCGGTTCACAATCACGACGACTTCCGTACCTTGAGTGGGTTGAGTGTTGATAATTAATTCACCTCCAATGCGTTCAGCCCGTTCACTCATCCCTAACAAACCAAAACCTCTAAACGATATATTGTCAATCTCAAACCCCTGTCCATCGTCTTTAACTCGCAAAACGCACTGCTTGTGTTCATACACCAACTCAATACAGATTTCATGGGCTTGAGCATATTTAATAGCATTTGTCAATGCTTCTTGTCCAATCCGCAGTAAGTTGTTCTCAACATTTGGTGATAGAGGATATGCCGTGCCAATCACCTCACAATGGAGGTGGATATCCGTGGAAGATTTCATTTGACTCGTAAGACGGTTGAGAGCATTATACAAGTTCCCTTCTTCTAGCAGTTGAGGACGGAGTGCAGCAACAGATCGCCGGGCTTCAGCCAGACCAGTGCGAGCCAATTCATCTACAGTTTCCATGTGTACCTGTACAGCATCTGGATTTTTCGCAATCCGCTCACTTGCTGCTCCAACATGAAGCAGAATACCAGTAAAAGCTTGCGCTAGGGTATCGTGAATTTCCCGTGCCATACGGTTGCGTTCTTCAAGAATAGATGATTGCTCAGCCAATTTACGTTCGCGTAGCGCGGCGTCAAGCCGTTCAGTAATATCTTGTCCAATACCAACAAACAGGCGATCACAAAACTGAACATTTGCCCAAGAGGTGTTTACAAAGTTATCGTCTTTTGTTCTAATTTTTACGTCTAACCATGTCCCAGTAGCCGCTAACATATGGTCTAAAACTTGCTGACGCTGCTCCTTATCAAAGCAGGATTCAGCAATCAAGTCAATATTATTCAAATCTGTGGTTGACCACCCTAATATCTGTCCTAGCTGACGATTAACGAACTCTACTCGCCCCTGTCTATCATGAAGCGTAATCATCACAGGGATATTGTCAACGATTGTTTGTAAGAGTTGTTTCTGCTGACTAAGCGTTTCTTGTGCCTGTTTTCGTTCAACGATTTCCTGTTTTAATCTCAGGGTACGCTCTTCCACTTTTTGTTCTAGGGTTCGTGCATACTCCTTGAGATTCTCCCACATCAGGTAGCCATTGCTCGTAATGGCAGATCCTACAAGAGCAAGGAGGGGTAGAATGATAACAAGCCACCAACCTGCTAGAAACAGCACATATGCACTGATTAAAAGAGCAATGCCAAAGAAAATAACTCCAGATGCTGTCCGTTGAGGAGAAACAGATGTCCAACCTATGACAGATCCGATTATTGACCAAAGAATGATCCACAGCCACTCCAACGGTTCTGACCAAACATGCAGTAGAGGGCGTCCATATTCGGCAGCACTTAGCAATTGACTCGTTAACAAAGCGTGAACTTGAACACCAGCAGGTGCTGCAATTGAGTTAGTGGTGTAAGATGTGAAAAAGCGGTCTTCAACGCTCTCTGCGATTAACCCAATGATGACAATGCGATCGCGCACAAAATGCCGTGGCATTCGTCCCTTTAACACATCCGTGATCGAAATTGTGCGGAAGCCATTCCTAAACCTGGGGAAGTTTGATAATATTTGGTATCCTCCATTGTCAACACCAATATAACCTCCGTCATTTGGTTGCAAGGAAGTGAATACTGCTCGACCCAACCGAAACTGATTCTGATTAGAGTTAACGGGTTGGCGGGTGATGCCTTCACCCTCAAGATATGCAAACGCTAATTTTGTTCCAAGCGTTAATATGGATTGATTATCTTGAGTTCTCAAATACAGCAAACTGCGGCGAATCCTTCCATCAGCATCTAACAAGAGATCACTTGCACTAACTTGACCACGCTCTTTTAAGATGGGTGGTGCTTGAATGACCTCACCTTGAGCCGTTTTAATTACTTTCTCAATCCCAATTAAATTGGGTGTAGACTTGAAAACGTTAACTAACTCTTGATGACCAGGCTCTACGGGTAAATCTCGAAATATATCAAGACCAATTACTCTGGGGTGCTGTTGTTTAAGCAATGAGATTAAGCGAGCCAGCACTGCATCAGACATGGGCCAACGTCCCAGCTGCTTAATATCCGATTCATCAACCGTAACCAGGACAATCCGAGGGTCGGGAGGTTCAAAGGGTCGTAGACGAAACATCTGGTCAAGTGCTACTAGCTCTATGAACTGTAATGCACCTAGTAACCGCAAAATCAGCAATCCTCCAGCAATACTGGGAACCGTTAATAGCACCCCGCGCCATCGCCAAATTTGCCGTTTCAGCTTTGCCCTCATAAGATGAATGCGATCGCTCAAGGCGAGGTCTCTCTGGTGTTTAAGTTAATTATCCTTGTTTTACTTATTATCTTTTAATTTATTGTCTTTTAACTTGTCATCAATCATGACATCGACTCCACCAGATTGCAGAAATTCGCGCCAGGCTGCGCTGATACTTGAGTCATTGGGTTGGCTGCGCCGTAGCTCCAATAGGATGGGGAGAGCGTCGTACCAAATGTCATCTTTCTGGTATAATAAAAAGCGTTGTTTGAGAGGTGCTTGCTCAATTTGGCGCAAGCGAGTTGGCTCGAGTTCGGTTCGTTGAACGGTGCCTGTAACAAATTGATCTTTAATGCGATCGCTCGGGTTGCAAATGACTGCAAATGACCACGTGTATCGCTTCTTAATCTCTAGAGGTGGTGCGTTAGATGGTAAGCTGATGGTGACAATGTCAGGAGTCTTAGTCAAGGTAACCGTTGTCCGATATACACCGCTACCATTTTGATTACGTAAACTGAATTCTGCTGTTTTAGCGCTGGTTTTTGGTACGTATACGAGAAATATTGGACGCTCTGCTAGAGTTAAGCCTGGTTTGGTTGTTGGGCCCAGAGCAGTCAGCGATGAACCTGTTGTTACCGCTTCAGTATCCTGAGGACAAGTAGTTCGGTCACGCCGTCCTCCTGGTGCTGAACTATCAGGATTCTTCGGTGGAGGAGGTGGAGGAGGATTGCTTGGCTTGGGCTTTGCATTCTTGACCTTTGATATTTGCGGCTGTTCATGTGCATCCAGTTCTGCTGCCAGAACATTGGGTGCGATAGGCATTGCCGACGAGGGAGCGATTGCCAATTCTACAGCCAGAGCAACTCCAAGGGAAGCGGCACACAATAAGGGTTTTATGCGATACATAGCGTTTATTACAGCCAATTTCCTAGGAGAACAAACGGTGCCCAATAATAAGGAGAATTGTAATTATCTTGGTGCAACAAAGCAACTTGAGCACGACGCAGAGCTTCGGCTTTTGTAACACCAGGCTTACTTAACTCTCGATAGAATGAAATCATCAGCGATGCTGTGGAGCCATCGCTTACCGACCACAAGGACGCAATAGTACTTCGTGCTCCTGATTGCACAGCAAAACCAGCCATTCCTAATCCAGCCCGCTGATCACCAGCTGCCGTTTGACAGGCGCTGAGTACTAGCAATTCGATTGGGCTGAGTTTTCCCTCTCTAGAACGCAGCAGTTGATCCAATTGTTTAACGTTAATACGTCCATCCCAGGTCAAGATAAAGGTATCGTCAGCATTAGAACTAAACTGACCATGCGTTGCCAGGTGAACGATTGACACAGGAGTCGAATTAACCCGATTTTGGAAGATCCGATTGGTAAATGATTGATCGAGAAGCACCTGAGCGGGAATTTTTGCTTCAATTTGGTTAATTTCAACCGCAACATTCGGTAAAGCTGGAAAACTCTGACGAGCTTGACTTATCCCTGCCAATAGTCCTTTGAGCCGTTGGCTTTCTAGAGATTGGGGTTCAAGCAGTTGTAAACCGGGGGTTAGCACAATGCTATACTTCTCAATGAGATACTGCTGACCATCGTGGAGCGTTGCCATAGGCAGATTGCGAAGTAAGCCATCTGGGATAAACACAAGCGTTTTTACGCCACTTGCTTCTAACTGAGACTTTTGAGGACGCAGCACCAGATTATAAACTTCTTGGGCAACAGGCAACCAATCTTCTACAAAAGCTGTGGGTCTCAAAGATTGGCGCATTTGGTTTAAAATTTGCTCGACTTTTGTTTGAGCCAAAGGTATCTGGTGATAACGCAAAGGTTGGTTAGGCAAGGACAAGATAACAGCGAACTTATTGGGCAGAATGATCGGATAAATGACAGCAGCTTGTCGATCAATCTGGTCAATTTGTACAGGACGAGCATTGACACATGCTTCTCGGAAGAAGTTGTCGAGTTCTGCTAACTGCAACGCTTCGATGACCTCGCGAGCTTGTTTCAGGTTTTTCTGGCTAGGTTCACCTCCCGAACTTTGGGGAGACGGGGTAAGCAAAAGCTCAACAAACTGTCGATAAACAGGTTCTACGTTTTCCCGAAACGAAAACTGTACATCTTGATTGATGGCGACGAGATCACTACGGAGAGATTGCAGCGTTTTGACTGCTTCTGCATACGCAGAGGTTGCATTTTGCAGATTTCCCGTGGAGGTACACGGCTGTGTGCCTTGACAAAAAATCCGTCCTAACTGCCAATACCACTGGTAAGCAATGTCATCTGCATTAATTGACTGAGCCAAGCTGAGGGCTTGTTTTGTAAGGTTTTTAGCGCTAATCCATTGGTGAGTACTTTCATACAGGTTTCCTAAAGTACCAAGGGCATAGGATTCGGCACGGCGATCGCCAAGGGTGCGAACTTGCTGGACAGCTGTGGCTAGTTCCTGAGCTGAGGTACTGAGAAGATGAGAGGATAAAGGTTCCCCAACTCCACGGCAGTTACTCGACTTGGGACAATCCCGCACTGCCTCCCCTACTTCCCCTGCCTTGCTCCTCATCTTCACTAAGCTTTGAGCCAAATTAATTCGAGCATAAGCGCTCAGGCGACTTGGTGGTAACTCGGCAAGCTGAGATTGAATTTGAGGCAACAAGTTTTGAGCTTCCGCCCATCGACTTGCTTCAACCAGCAAGCTTAACTGCACAAGCTGAATTTGAGTTTTTGCCGTGAGCGAGGGAGCAGTGGTTACTGCTTTGTGGTAATATGTCAAAGCACTATCTATCTGTCCTTGGGCACGAGCAGTGTTTCCCAAATTCAGCAAAATGCCAGTTATATCTGAGGCAAATTGATTTGAGGGAACTTGCGTTTTGTCTCGGAGTTTCTCGGCAATCGCCAAGCTTTGCTGCAAGACAGTCCGAGATTTAGCAAGATTGCCAACTAATCTCAAAACCTTGCCAAGGTTTCGCAAACTAGTCACCTTGAGACGCGAATCGGGCTGGTTTTGAAGCGACTGTTCCACTTGAGTCAGAAGAGTAGTGGCTCGTCTATAAAGTCCCTGTGTCTGTAAGGCTCTCGCCTGGTTAATTTGGCTACCGAGTATACCGTTAGCATCATTCGCTTTCCGGTAAGCCGCTTCAGTATTTTGCCAAGTTTGCAGGGCTTCTGAGGCTTTGCCTTGAGCCAGTTGTAATTTTCCTTGAACGGTAAGGACTTGGGCGAGAACGCGTGAAGTATCCAGATTGTGGGGTGTATTTTCAGCGTTTAACAGCGAAATTGCTTTGTTGCTCGCCTCATTCGCTTGAGTCCACTGTCCCAGGTCTTCAAAGGCTGTGGCAAGGAAGCTGAGAACGACTGCTTGATTGAGGGGATCGCCTTTGCTGTCATAAGTTGTCGCTGCTTGTTGCCAAAGAGCGATCGCCTCTGTATATTGTCCTGCTTGATAACGGTCTTCTGCTTGTTGCACGAGTTGAGCAGGTGAAGCAGAAGTCCCAGAGGGCTCAAAGGAATTTGAGGTAACTTCTACCTGCTGCCTTTTATTCTCGCCCTTCATCCAGTTGCTAGTCCTATCTACTGCAACAGCAATTGAGGCATGGAGGCTGATAGTGATGACGAGTCCCACCAAAGCGACTCGAACAAATGTCAGCCATCCCCTTTTTAGGAAGAGGCTGTGCAATACGGACTTTCCCTGATGAATTCGCCTGTTCAAGTGCTGTTCCTTTTTTATTAACATTTGAAGAGCAAAAACTTCCTGTTCAACCGAGACTGTCAGCAGCACCTTGTCCACAGACGGACACGACAGAACTTGCCGCGTATTTTGATATATTTCTTACCGCGTTCAAATCGCGGTCAATCTCAAAACTACATGAATGACAAGGGACTGCATACTGATATACAAACTACATTGTATTATATCCTTGAGTTGGAGCCAATCTTCCATCTTAAGATGGACTGATTTATCAATCATTCTATTGTAAAAAGTTTCAACTTTGAGTGGGCGATTTCTTGGAGCCAATTGGCTATATTGAATTCATGCAAAGATTGATAACAATGTAGATGCAATATCTAAGTTAAGGTTTTTAGACGTCAGCGGTATTCATCCTCTGACAAACAACACAAAACTGTAAAAAAAGACAACTTAGAAAGAGGTTCAGAAAAATGTTGAACAAGTCTTTTACCTTTAGTCTGTTAGCGGCTGGTTTAATGATTGCCCCAACTACAGCTTTTGCTGAACAATCTCAAACTAATGATGCTGGTGTTAGTGATAATGCCAAAAGTATTATTCAAAAAACCACTCAGACCTATGCTTGCGGTTTTCGTTGCCTATAACCGTATAAACCTGGCTTTAGTCAATAGCAGCGCAATAAAGTTACATCACTTTTCTTGGCTTTTCTCGATAAAACTAAGACTTCAGGTTTAGTACTGGGTTGAAAAAACACATCAATTTTTATTGGTGCAAGCGACGTGTACGTTACGTATGCCCCAATACGGTTCAGTTAAGGCTGAAAATTGTGTAAATTAAGCATTGTTCCCAAGCATGGAAATTGAGTGTGGTGCATCTCAAGGATTTCTCGTTGCTGTCTCCTGATATACAAAGTAGTGACCTGCTTAAAGCAATCGAGACGGCGATTCCAGCAACGGCAATTGAACAGGGGAGTGCGCGAAGGCGCACGCTGCGCGAACGCTAATAACCCAAGTTGCGAGTTATCAAATTCCAGGTGTATCTTCATCATCGATTCAGGCGTTAAGCGTAGCTCTGCCGTAGGCAATCGCCCACTCTGAAGTTGGGGTAGCGCGTCGCGCTACCCCAACTTCGACTTAATCAAAACTAGAACTACTGAATTGATTGAAAGTATAAAAACTTTATGATGACAAAAACGCTTTTTGAAGAGTGAAAGCCAAAATAAATGCTTCAAGTTTAAGTAAAAACCCTTCATACGTCACCGCATGAATTGACTTTGGAAAAACACAGACAATCTGACTAAATACAGTTTCTTTTGTTTTATCGCGTACATTGTTTAATGTATTGATTCCACGGCTGGTCTTGACGCTTGGAATTTTTTTTTAGCATGACTTGTAGGTTGATTTGACTTGAGTGCTTCAAATCATCCTCTGCCGTGTAATCAGTACGGGGGTCTTACACGTAAAAAATTTGGGCAGCCTTTGTCTGTTGATCTGTGGGGCAAGACGCGTACTCGTTGTAATAAGGCTGCCCAAATTTTTAGGGGACGATGCGTCGTAAGCAGAGTCAGTGTATACTTCGCTCTCAGGTGGTAAATGAGCGTGGTAATGCATTTAATGCACGCACATCGCTTGCGCTACCAGGTAAAAATACAAACTCTACCGGAATACCAGTTTTCGTAGTTAGCAACTGTACTTTGACTCCACCATAAAAATAGCGTTTTTTAGAAGCAATATAACCTCTAAATTGTTCCGAGCGGATTAATCTAACGTTAAAAATCCGACACGGTGTGTACTGTAATTTCCTTTTTATCCTCTTGTTTGAACTCCATCAATGATGGCATAGGCAAGGTCTAACTCGTCGTCAAAACTTTTAGAAGCTAGTTCATCTTTTTTCAGGTGTTGCCATTCCAATTCAATGTTACCTTGATAGACACATTGTACGTATTTACTTATCTTTACACAGTTTGGTTTTTTCACCTCGTTCTACTTATCAAAAGACCTTTTAACCTGTTCCCTATTTCCTATTCCCTATTTTCAACTCAGGTTGTTAAGGCTTTTGAAACTGGAATTCGCTCCATTGTGATTCAGCGACAGTTTGACCACCAGGAGCGATCGCCTGCACTCGCCAGCGCAAAGTCTGTCCAGTTTTTTCCTGAAGCCAAGGAGGAGCTGTATAGCTGGTCGTCTTTGCATCCAGCACTGCTCTTAGTATTGGTGTTTTATTGCTTTCAACCTCTAGCTTGTATGCACTTGCCCCCTGAGACTCCTGCCACTTAAAGCTTATAGGCTGGCTGGTTGCTAAGAGAGCACCTTGGTTTGGCAAAAGTAACTGGATGCTAGTTGTTGCTCTTAAGAGTGGAGAATTTCCACTGCTAACATAGTAACGCAACACAGGCAGAGGAAAGCCAGCCACTCCACCAGTAAATACAGTACCACGACCAGTCTGCGAGTTACCTGCATCTTCATCATTTGTTGCCTCAACTCTGAGCAAGACCAAGTGCAATCCGCCTGAGGCTTTAGGTAGCCTAGCGGGATCTGGACCTGGTAAAACCACGCGCCCTGTAGGTGGTAAATATATGTCAAAAGGCTGTATTTCAGTGTAGCGACGTTGTAAGGCACGTTGATCGATGGGTAGCGAAGCCTCTGGCACTAAGTCTCTTGTGGTGGGTAGTGCATCCCCTGGTAGCACGACTTCCCAACGTCCTCTCAGCCTTCCGCTGCCGTTGTAAGTAATTTCTGCATTAAATGGTGGGGGAGTTTGACCCTGTGTGACGTCTGCTATGAACGGATCTTCATTTTTGAAAGTTAAACGCACGTTAGTCAGTGACAGCGGTACCCTTGCACCACTTGCCAGACGACAAGTCACTGCTACGTACTCGTCAGGTCCTCCCGTTGTGCTGGCAAAGCGTCGCACGTAGAAAAATGTCGGGTCATTGCCTCGCGTCGCATCCTGGTAAGCGCGACGAGACACCGAAGCAGGAATTGTCATAATGTCGGTATAGTTATTGGGGCCGCTAGAAGTTCCCAGATCATTCCGCCTTGGTAGGCGACCATAAATAGTCCCTGGCACACAAGAGTTATTGGCATTGATTTCACCGCACCAGATTCCTTCTACGACACGCTGATTGTTCAGCCCCCTAAATGTCAGGTATACGCTTGTGGGTCCAAAAGTATTGACACTGACTCCCAAGGGACTGACTGTGATTGCTGTGGCTCTGGTTGTCGGTAAAAGAGCGAGTGGTAAAGAAAACAGAATCGGCAGAATACGGAATCGCATACTTTTATCTTAAGTTAAAAACTAATGCTGATACCACCATTGACAGTATGAATTGTGCCATCTGTAGAATCCTCAAACTGGCGATTGATGTTAGATAGCATTCCATATCGCAAAAATACTGTTCCAGGGAATGTCAACCCTGCTGGTCCCCCAATTGTAAACATTCGGGTCAACGTTACGTTGAAGTCGTCATCTCGGTTAAATCCTTGATTCGACGAGTCGGTGTTTTCGTTACGGCTGAGATTTACCATCAACATCATACTGGGATCCATTTGCCAACGTAACCCCAAGGTTGGATTGCCAGTAAAATTAGTCAGACCAGTTTGCAAACTTCTGCTGCTCGTCCACATATATCCCAAATTAAATCCGAAACGAGGGGATATTTGCCAATCAAACATGATCATGTTGGTGAATTCTTGAGAGTCTGGTTGCTGATTGGACGGGTCATCGCCCTCAAGGGCTTCACTGGGCTTGCGGTTGTCCTTAAAGGTACTACTGAAGTTATAGGTCAACATGATACCGGAGTTTGGGATATTCCACTCGATCCCAAATGTGTGAGTGGTGTCGAGTTGATCAACTTCCAACCTTTCGGCGGGGATGGGGTTGTTTACCGTAAATTGGTGGTTTCGTAAAAAGGAATACTTCAACGTGGGGATCAGGGTGTTTTTCAGCGCCAGTAGAGTTTGGAGTGGTACGTTGAGATTAAAGGCTGTGTTGCGATTCTTGTTTTTCGCGATGTTGGCAATATCTGCTAGGTTATTTTCTGACCAAATTTGCCCTAGTGTCACAGTCGCCCCAGCAATTTCTCCATTTAGCGATAGTGTGTTTGCCAACTGATCAACCGTGAAGCTGCTAGCTCCAATAGTGTTGTATTGGGGGTCTATGCGTTCGTGGCGGGCAGTCAACGTTAGTTTCAGTGTACGATCATTGCCAAGTTTCACTCCCCTTAGTAGGTCGTAGTCTGCTTGCATGTAGTAGGCATTTTTAGTGGCTGGCTCTACTGGTACTACATTTACCCCTTCAGTCAGTTGAGGATCTTTTCTTTGAGAGGGGTCTGTAAAGGTGCTGCGGGCAAAACCGCCATCTATCCGCAATCTATTAGAATTGTCGTTGGCAAGCAGTCTCAACCCAAATCCGTCACTTTCCTCAGCATCAACCACTTCGCCCTGGTCAACGTTACTAATGGGCTTGCGGGAACCAGTCATCCAAGTTCCTTCTAAACGAACTCCGCGAGGTCCCTCCTGCGAGCTATTCTTGACTATCTGAAAGCCCAGAGTCGCAGCAGTGATGTTGTTGTCGTATTCGGTAAAGCCCAAGAAATTGTCTATGCCGATGATGTTGGTTGCACTGAGGCTGCTGAAGGAAATGTCAAAGCGATCGCCTAGTTTCGAGCTTAGTACTAATCCGCGATTGGTAATTTTGTCAAGTAAAAACGGATGATTACCGTAAGAGTTGCCTTGTCCCAAAGACAACGCAGCCGGACCAAAAGTGACATTAACATTGTACTCAGTTAGGTCTATGTTCTGCGGATTCTTATTTAACTGAGTCGTCGGTAGTATTGGGTCCTTATCAAATGTACTTCCAAAAAATTGGAATTTACTCTCAATACCCAAGTCACCAAACCTTTGCTGCCCGCTATTTATGTCTGCCTTAAAGGTTAAGTCGGCAAAGGTGGGACGCTGGGAGTTTGGTTTATTTCCATTGCGCTCTTCCAGAAGCTGGGATTTGAGATTGAATTCGAGCTTCAATGGCGCACTTTCTGTGGAAGCTGATCCTGGCGTGGGTTGTTCAGTTGGTTGTGGTTGTCCAGGTTGAGTTTGTTCTTGGGTTGTTGAAGGTGGTTGAGTTGGTTGTGTTTGCCCAGGTTGAGTTTGTTCTTGGGTTGTTGAAGGTGTTTGCGTTGGTTGTGGTTGCCCAGGTTGAGTTTGTTCTTGGGTTGTTGAAGGTGATTGAGTAGGAGCAGATGGGACTTTTGAATCCGTCGGCTGTTCAGCCTCTGGCTGAGTTGATACTTTTAGCGGTAGTTGGGCAATTTCTTGCCACTGATTATTTTCTTTTACTAGATAAACAATAAGTTTAGTTTCGCCACTCGGAAGGGGAAAATCCTTTGACTGGTAAATTAACTCGTTGCCAACGATGCGAAACTGCGAAGTGACATCAGTCTGACCAATAAAGATAGCTAATCTTCCCTCTTTCTGACTTGGCAGACGATCTAGTTTTAGCTTAATCTCACTCGTTGGTTGAATCGTCTCTTTATCACTAAAATTTGTCTGCTCAATAGTGACAGCAGCAGCTGTGTGGGCATAGAAAAGTAATAGACTACTTAGTATAAAACTCTGAAAAATTGTTTGAATACATTTCATATAAAATTTTACATATTGACAGGAACTACTTGGGTATGTCTCTACAAGCTATAAGACTACCCAGTACAAAACTTTGATAAATTGTTGTTCAAATTTTCAAGGTAATCTTACTATGAAATCTACCTCTTATGTCAATTTAATTGACGTGTTGAAAAATTCAACAGAAAATCACGCAATACATGAATTGCGTGATTTTCTCTCCAAAACACAGAAAATGATTTTGATCAAAAAGCTACATCAAACTTTACATAATTGACATGGCGGCAAATGGTAGCTGAGTTAATTTCACTCCTACTTAGGACACTTTCCGACTGAACAGAAGGAGGATACTTTATTAGAGAATTTGCCAAGACCTTGAGCTTGGTCAGGTCCAATCTGAATAAACTCACCTTTGAAGTTTTTGCCATCGTAGAACCTCCACGCCTGACCATTGTTGACAGCAGCAAAAACAGCTTTATTGTCAAACCCAACCTTACTGAGGTCTGCAACGCCATCATTACTTGAAAATTCGCGTCCGCTTTGATCTTTTAAAGTTACATCTTTTACAGTATCTGGTTGCTTTGGTGCAGCAGATGCATTTGAAATAGTCAGCATAGTACCAGCAATAGAAGAGAGTGTTAAAAGTGCTAAAGCGGTTAGTTGTTTGTTGAGGTTTAACATTGCTTTTATCCTTGAAAAAGTGTTAACTTGTTTGTCTCGTATAGGAATCCTGTTAGATTCTTGAAACATTTTTGACACATAACCTTTAAGGGAGATCCAAAAAATAAAATGTCCCGCCTTTGTGGTTGATCTGTCGTTACGGGGTTCCGACTGGGAAAAGAGTCAAGCATGCTGGTTTGTTGATCAGGGGCGCGTAGTAGGGTACTCGTTCTAATAAGGCTTAACTCAATTCCAAGGTCCCAAGTGCGAGCGCAGTAGGTTATTCGTTGTAATAAGGCGGGACATTTTATTACTGGTAAGTGCCTAAAAACCTTATTCTTAGGTACATGCAGAAATTCAGTTTTTGTCAATAGCTTATGTGTCAGATTAAGGTGCGCTCGCCCTGTTACTATCAGTGTTTGCATAAATTCAATATATGCAATTAACTCTAACTTGTCGTCCACTTTGAGTTGAAACTTTTTCACAATACAGAGATTGATAAATGAGTCCATCTCAGAATAGAAGGTTTGCTGCAACTAAAGTTGGAATCCCAATTCAAACTGAAGCACAGCCTACAAACTGGCAATCCCGCGTTTAACCCGGATTTCTCACAAATTCTTAAAAAAGAGAGGTCACAAACTGCCAAAATGTATATTGGATAAGCATTTCAGCGGCGCGGAGCGCAGATCGCCTTTGCTGTCATAAATTGTCGCTGCTTGTTGCCAAAGAGCGATCGCCTCTGAATATTGTCCTGCTTGATAACGGTCTTCTGCCTGTTGCACGAGTTGAGCAGGTGAAGCAGAAGCCACAGAGGGCTCAAAGGAATTTGAGGTAATTTCTACCTGCTGCCTTTTATTCTCGCCCCTCATCCAGTTGCTAGTCCTATCTACTGCAACAGCAATTGAGGCATGGAGGCTGATAGTGATGACCAGTCCCACCAAAGCGACTCGAACAAATGTCAGCCATCCCCTTTTTAACAAGAGGCTGTGCAATACGGACTTTCCCTGATGAATTCGCCTGTTCAAGTGCCGTTCCTTTTTTATTAACATTTGAAGAGCAAAAACTTCCTGTTCAACCGAGACTGTCAGCAGCACCTCGTCCACAGATGGACACGACAGAACTTGCCGCGTATTTTGATATATTTCTTGCCGCGTTCAAATCGCGGTCAATCTCAAAACCACATGAATGACAAGGTACTGCATACTGATATACAAACTACATTGTATTATATCCTTGAGTTGAAGCCAATCTTCCATCTTGAGATGGACTGATTTATCAATCATTCTATTGTAAAAAGTTTCAACTTTGAGTGGACGATTTCTTGGAGCCAATTGGCTATATTGAATTCATGCAAACATTGATAACAATGTAGATGCAATATCTGAGTTAAGGTTTTTAGACGTCAGCGGTATTCATCCTCTGACATTGGTGAGATTTTAAGGTCGGATACAATTTGTCAATAAGCAATAATGCTTAAGAAATAGCAAAAAGTCGGGGTTGTCAACATAATTTTTGAGCAGGCGATAAGCCGGAGGCTTGAGGCTACGCCTATGGCGTAATCTTAATACGCATCATTCATTTTTGACCCATATGTTAAGTACAAAGTTTAACTTAATACTTTTTACTTCTCCAAATATTCAGCATAATTTCTAATTGACAAAAGTAAGATTATCTTAATATCTCACCGATGGACTGTGACCTGAAGAAGATTGTGGGTGCTGGAGCTTTGTTCCAACTCAGATTCTGGTAAGAGCAGTTGCAACGCCACCTACAGCCTCAACTGATAAGGAGAAGAAAGATTTTTTTGAGATATTTTTAGTCTTGGTGTTTTTTTGTAACTTTTTTGGAGATTCTCACTCATTCTTAGCGATCTCTTGAATTTACCTAATTGCTCATGCTTCATATATAGCAAGCAAATCGCCTTTTCCTCACTGTACTTGTTAGTAAGTATAAGCTAAACAAACAAGCCAAAATTCTAAGGAGAAAATATGTTTAAGTTCAACAAAAAACTGTCTTCAGTAGGACTTTTGACTCTAACTTCTATTACTGGAATTGTACTACATATTTCGAGTGCATCAGCTAAACCATCAACTTTTTTCTCAAGCTGTAGACAAATTAGTATTCGTAATGATTTACTCCAAGCAATTTGTCGCAGACAGGATGGTTCTGAGAGCGCTACAAGTCTGATATTAGAAGGAATTAATAATGTTAATGGAACCTTAGTATTTCAACGAGGAAAGAAATCTAATTATTTCAGTACTTGCAGAGATATTCAGATTAAAAACGATACATTATCAGCTACTTGTCGAGCAGGAAATGGAGCCGAAAGAAATACTTCACTTATACTGAATGACATTGGCAACAATAATGGAGTTTTAGTTAATAAGGAATGAGGATAAAAAAACTACTGTCCGCTGCGGTGAACTATCCACACCTATCTGAGTACAGATAAGGTGTGGGCTTCTGGCGCGTTTTTCAACACTGCCAGGACTTCCTTTATAGCGAGGGGCTTACGGCGAAGAAGCTAACAGAATGACAATTCATACCCTAATTCAGCAACGCCCGGTACTCTGAATCAGCGGCGGCAGGATGTCAATGCTTGCCAATGCAGTTAACAGGCTCCTTCAACGGATGTTGCACCGTAGGTTCAGCTGTAGTCGCAACCAGAATGATTTCTCCACTAGGAGTTTTCTGCCATCTGGTTGCTTCAATGATTGGGGTGTAGGATTTGGGGTTTGGGGTGTGAGTCGTTCGGCTGTGGGGTGTGAAGTTTGGATTTTGCTCAGCAACTGTTAACAGGCGTCGGTCTTGCCACTCGGCATCATCGTCTAATTGTTGTTCCACAGTGGGAGGTAAACCACCCCGCCCGGTGATGACAAAAGAATTGCCTTGGTTTGCCGGACAACCTTGGGCAATCAGGCGCGATAAATCTACCAAGTTAATCGGTAATTCAACTAAACCAGAAGTCGGGTCAATTTCTGCTCTGGTAATATCAATTGTGCCACCTAAGGCGTCGGTTGCTCCAGTGGCGGTGATGTCGCTACTGGGCGTGAGTTGAGGACGCGGTTGAATGCCGAACAGAGAAAATGCATTGATCCTGACATTGCCGCCCCGAAAATCTTGAGAATTGGCGCTGATATTACTATCTTCTTTAGGGACAGCAACTATAAACCGCGTATCAATCGCGATGTTGCCACCAGGAATGTTGCTGCCTGTGGCGTTCGTCGTGATGTTACTGCCATTGCGTAACACAATCAGGCGCGAACCCAAATTGATATTGCCTCCACCTCCAGTCGTATCTGCCCGGATGCTGCCAGCATTGTTGAGATAGATGCGATTCGCATCCACAAACAAGTTGCCTGCACTGCCTGTGCCCGAACTGCTGACTGTGACTTGTGCTTGGTTTTGAATGCCAAGGGTACCGGTTTGGAGATTTAAGTTCCCGCCATTGCCGCTGCTACCCGTTCCGGCAGCAATAATCGAACCATTGCCAGTCAGAGTAATCGACTCTGGGGCAGTAATCGTCAGCCGTCCCCCATTACCATTGCTAGAAGTAGAGGCAGAGATTTGTGCCCCGTCTTGAAGATTCACCCGCACACTTTGCCCGTTTAAGCGTGGCTGAATCGTCAAGTTACCCGCATCTCCAGCACTGGTGGTTCCGGCAAACAAACCACTGCTTGCCCCAGCCAGTTGCAAAGAAGGAGTATTAACTGTGATGTCACCAGCACGACCGCGACTAGAAGTTGTGGTAAGCAGTTGCCCGCCACCGCTCAAACCCACTGTATCAGCACTGACTGTGATATTGCCAGCACCTCCGTCGCCAGCGGTGGCAGCAGAGAGTTGAGCGTTATTCAAAACTGAGAGCGTAAGCGCGGTGATATCAATATTGCCTCCCCTGCCCGTTCCACTTGGCTCAAGCGTGCTGATGGCATCTCCCCCATTAAAGGCGACACTACCGCTGGCTTGAATCTGAATATTTCCTGCCCTGCCTTGCCCCGAAGTATTTGTGATGATTCTCCCTTGGTTGGAAACCGATAGAGATTCTGTCGTGATGCTCACGTCTCCTCCACTTCCCACAGCTCCTGGACCCACTAAGGTAGATACCGTACTGCGGATGTCGCTATCAGTTACAGGGACAAGGGCTGTGCCACTAATTTGTACGGAGTCACGAGCGTTAATGGTTACGCTCCCAGCATTGCCTATCGCACCTAAATTAGCGCTGCTTATAAAACCCCCGTTGGTCAAAGACAGAGAACTCGTTGTGATCGTAACATTTCCTCCTTGACCGACAGCTCCTGAATTCACTTGCGTTATAATACCGCTTATGAAGCCTCCATACGCAGCACCATCAATGGAGACGCGATCGCGGGCATTGATAGTTACGCTGCCTGCATCTCCCTGTCCAGAGACATTGGACAGCAGTTGAGAACCTCCTGTGAGAGACAGCGATCCTACCGTGATGTTGATATCGCCAGCTTTACCGACTGCCTGAAAATTATTAGAATTCAGTGTAGCGCCATTGGTGAGAGATAGCGACTCCGTAGTGATGTTGATACCACCACTGTTTCCGACACCACCTGGGTACGGGCCACTGTATATAGCACTGCCGGAGCCGTTGATTACAGTACCATCCAAGAAGACGCGATCGCGGGCATTAATATTCACTCTGCCTGTGTTTCCCTGTCCTCTGGTGTAAGAGTTCACTACAGCGGCATTGGTGAGAGACAGCGACCCCGTAGTGATGTTGATACCACCACTGTTACCAACACCAGTTGGGTCCACGCCACTGCCTATTAAACTGCTGTAACCATCCGCGACACCATCCATAGAAACTGTATCACGGACATTAATATTTATACTGCCTGTATTTCCCTGTCCTCTGGTGACCGAACCCAGTCGAGCACCGTTTTTGACAAAAAGTGATCCTGTAGTGATGTTGAAATCGCCAGCGTTACCGACACCCGTTGGGTATACTGCAGTGCCGCCTATGACACCATTGCCATCCCAAGAAACCGTATCGCGGGCATTAATATTTATACTGCCTGCATTCCCCTGCCCCTGTGTGTTGGAACCTATTTGAGCATTTTCTGTAACAAAAAGCGACCCAGTCGTGATGTTGATGTTACCTGCATTACCCGTACTTCCAGGACCCACTTGGCTGGCGATGAAGCTATCATCAGCTATCCTGATTGCTCCTGTGGCATCAAGCTGCATATCTCCCGCTTGCGCTCTAGCGTTGCCCAACCCGTCTTTGATTCCTACCCAAATTAGACTTCCTTGGCTCAAGCTTAAGTTCCGAGGCGTGATGGCAATGCTCCCACCATCCTCACCACGCACGTCTACAAGAGATCTGTTGCTGAGGGAAACATCTGAACGCGCCACAGCATCGGGAAAACTCAAGCGCCAATCACCACCCGTTCCACTCAGTCCGACGATCCCCTGTCCCGCTACGCCACCCAACTCCACTCGGCTGCCCGGACTGATGATTTGCCCGCCTTCTAACCGGACATCGCCACCGACTAGCAACAGGCTTTGTCCCGCTGGCACCTGCAGTCCGGTTTGGTTGTTCGCAGTTGAGCGGTTAATGATGGCTTGCGCTGCTAGTTGATTGAAAAACAAGGCATTGGGATTGATGGTGAGCAACTGACTTGGTAACGGTTGAGTCGCATCGCTGCTGAAAAATTCGCCATTGGGAAACCTGATGGCATTGGCAGTTGTCCCCACAAAAGAACCACCAATATTGAGTGAGGCATTTGGACCAAACACAATGCCATTGGGATTGAGCATAAACAGATTGGCAGCCCCGTTGGCTCGAATTAAGCCGTCAATATTAGAGATTGATCCACCTGTGACTCGTGTCAGGATGTTCTGCACATCAAGGGCATTGTTGAAGAAGGCACTACCGCCTGTGGGCACAGAAAATTGCTCAAAGCTGTGGAACAGATTGCCACCGCGCCTTGCTCCGCCGTCAATTTGGAAGTTGGGGTTGCCTGTGACTTGTGTTTGCTCTGCTGCTGGTAAGGTGTTATCGGGGACGACTTGAGCGGCGATGGGTTGAACACACAGCAGCACACTCAAGGCGCTGCTAATTGAGAATCCGATGTTTAGCTGCTCTCGATTCATATTGTTGTGCTGTTCCTCTGATCCCTGATGTCAGCAAATTCGGTTTTCTGTAAGCTGATACTTTTGTTCGCTTGATTAGTATCGTTATTGCAGATTTTGTAGAATCAAACCAGGCAAGATAAGTAGGTCGGTACAAATAAAGTTAACTCGTTAAGGCAGTCATTAGGAGGCACTGCGTTGGGCGGGTTCCCTGACTTGAAGCATGTGCCGTTCATTGGTCATTAGGAGGCAGTGCGGTGGACGGGTTTCCCGGCATAAAGCACCTGCCGTTCATTAGTAAGGGTTTGAGGCGTTTTTACATTTCTTAACATAGTTCTGTTTTTTTCCACCTATCTACTTAAGCAAGTTAGTATTACTTTAAACGGTAGAAAGCAATTGATTACTTCCCGTTACAGATTCTTAACTGATTTAACGGATATTGCTTAGTTGGTTCGGGCGTATCGGCGACAAGCATGACCTCTCCAGTGGGGCTAATGCGCCATCCGGTCGCTTCTTGCAGTACTGTTGGAGAACTTTGTTTACTATGGGATCGAGAAGCCCTTGCAGGTAAAGGATTCTCTGAATAAGAATTTTGGGGTGGGTGAGCAACTGTTAACAGGCGTCGGTCTTGCCACTCGGCATCATCGTCTAATTGTTGTTCCACAGTGGGAGGTAAACCACCCCGCCCGGTGATCACGAAAGAATTGCCCTGGTTTGCAGGACAACCTTGGGCAATCAGGCGGGATAAATCTACCAAGTCAGTTGGTAGTTGCACTAAACCAGAAGTCGGGTCAATTTCTGCTCTGGTGATATCGATTGTGCCATTTAAGGCGTCGGTTGCTCCAGTGGCGGTGATGTCGCTACTGGGCGTGAGTTGAGGACGCGGTTGAATGCCGAACAGAGAAAATGCATTGATGCTGACATTGCCGCCGCGAAAATCTTGAGAATTGGCGCTGATATTGCTATCTTCTTTAGGGACAGCAACTATAAAGCGCGTATCAATCGCGATGTTGCCACCAGGAATGTTGCTGCCTGTGGCGTTCGTCGTGATGTTACTGTTATTGCGTAACACAATCAGGCGCGAACCCAAATTGATATTGCCTCCACCTCCAGTCGTATCTGCCCGGATACTGCCAGAATTGTTGAGATAGATGCGATTCGCATCCACAAACAAGTTGCCTGCACTGCCTGTGCCCGAACTACTGACCGTTACTTGTGCCTGGTCTTGAACATTTAAGGTTCCAGTGCGAAGATTTAAGTTGCCACCTGCCCCACTGCTTCCTGTTCCAGCAGCAATAATAGAACCATCACCTGTGAGCGTAATCGAGTCTGGAGCAGCAATTGTCAGTTCTCCCCCCCGACCCCTGCTGGAGGTCGAGGCAGAAATCTGCGCTCCGTCCTGAAGATTCACCTGCACACTTTGCCCGTTTAAGCGTGGCTGAATCGTCAAGTTACCGGCATCCCCAGCACTGGTGGTTCCGGCAAACAAACCACTGGTTGCCCCAGCCAGTTGCAAGTCTGGAGTCCTGACGGTGATGTTGCCAGCGCGACCGTTACTCGACGTTGTGGTTAGCAGTTGTCCGCCGCCCTTTAAGCCCACCGTGTCGGCGCTGACGGTAATGTTACCAGCACCTCCATCTCCAGCAGTGGCAGCTGAGAGGCGAGCGTTATTGAACAGTGAGAGCGTAAGCGCTGCAATCTCAATATCACCGCCCCTACCCACTCCACCTGAATCAAGCGTACTGATCGCATCGCCCCCATCAAATAAAACCGCACCCCTTGCTTGAATCTGGATATTTCCTGCTCTGCCTTGCCCTTTGGAGTTTGTGCTGATTTGTCCTTGGTCAGAAACTGAGAGCGACCCTGTGTTGATGCTGACATCTCCTCCATTTCCTATGGCTTCTGAACTCACTGAAGTAAATACTCCACTGCGGTACACGTTACTGGTAGAAAATATGCCACGAATCTGCACAGCGTCACGAGCAGTAATGGTAACGCGACCTGAATTGCCTGTCCCGTTTGCATTGCTCGTACTTACATACCCCCCGTTGGTCAGAAACAATGAGCCAGTGGTGATGGTCACATTACCTCCCCGACCCACAGCTCCTCTTTGAGTCGTATCTATTCCCTGAGATCCCAATATTGGACTCACTTCTGTGAAAATACTGCTGGTGGTGGAATAGCCATACTCATCCTCAAACCCACCATCCAGGGAAACGGTATCACGGGCATTGATATTCACACTGCCCGCATTTCCCTGTCCATTCGTGTAGGAAGCTAGTGTAGCTCCTCCTGTTAGGGATAGCGATCTTGTCACGATGTTGATACCACCACCATCACCGATACCAGTTCTGTCCACAATATTGTAGATACCAGTGTTATAACCATCCCCAAAACCATCTAACCCAAAACCATCTAAAGAGACAGTATCGCGGGCAGTAATATTCACGCTGCCTGTGTTTGCCGGTCCTCTCGTGCCAGAGATCAGTTGACTGCCATCTGTTAGGGACAGAGACCCTGTCGTGATATTCATATCCCCAGTCCTGCCACCACCGCCAAAGTCTACCGTGTTGTATACAAGGCTTTTTTCAGCAAATGAGATGCGACTTCCTGCGGTCAGATTGATGCTGCCAGTGGTGCCCTGACTAAACAAGCGGTTTGCTAAAACACTTTCAGTCAAGGAGATCGACCCTGTAGCATTCAACTCGACTCCTCTCGTTTCGGCATCAGCTGACCTCGAACTGCTGGGAATCTCTAGCCAAAGAGAACTGCCCAATAGATCAATATTGTGTCCTAAAATCCGAATACTACCGCTATCACCGATGACGATAATCCCGTTAATTTCTCTGACTCTGACGAAGTTTCTGAGGTCAATTTGACCTCCATTCCTCAAGGAAATATCTGCTCTTGGTACTGCATCGGGTATATTTAGCTGCCAGTCTTCATTAACCGTTGATAACCCTACCACTCCAACTCCCCCCACTCCGCCCAACTCAACATAACTTCCCGGACTCGTCAATCGTCCATTTTCCAGTTGCACAACTCCACCAACCAGCATCAGGTTTTGTCGGGAGGGGACTTGTAAACCCGTTCCATTCGCCGTCGATTGATTAATAATTGGCTGTGGCGTCAGTTGATTAAAGAACAACGCATTAGGATTAATAGTGAGTAACTGACTCGGTAACGGTTGAGTCGCATCGCTGCTGAACACTTCACCATTAGGAAAGCCTATCGCATTAGCCGTCGTCCCAACAAAAGAACCCCCGATATTCAGTGACGCATTCGGACCAAACAGAATGCCATTGGGATTGAGCATAAACAGATTGGCAGCCCCGTTGGCTCGAATCACGCCATCAATGTTGGAAATTGATCCACCTGTGACGCGAGTAAATATGTTCTGCACATCAGCTGCGTTGTTGAACAAAGCAGAGCCTCCCGTTGGGATCGAAAACGATTGGAAACTATGGAAGAGATTACCACCCCGTCTTGCTCCGCCGTCAATCTGAAAATTGGGATTGCCCGAGACTTGCGTTTGCTCTGCTGCTGGCAATGTGTTATCTGGAACGACTTGAGCGGCGATGGGTTGGGCACAGTGAAGCACACTCAAAGCACTGCCAATTAAGAACCATGATTTAAGATGCCATACGTTCATTGCGCCGTTTCGCTCCCTGCATCCCTAACGACAACTCAGGCACTAGCTACAAATGCTTCAACAATAGTACGCTCTTCTGAGCGTTTATTACAAACGCTTCAACTTTATGAACAGCAGCTTGAGTGTTCCGTGAACATTTCCAACAAAAAAATTATCCAAGTTTTGATAGGCGTGGGAGTGTCAAAGGTTGACAATTCCTCGTTTCAGGGCAACAATAGCTGCCTGTGTCCGGTCTTTGACATTTAACTTGCTTAAAATTCGATTGATATGGGTCTTAACAGTACTCTCGCTAATACATAGGGCTGCGCTAATTTCCAGATTGCTCATGCCCTGTGCAATTAAACGAAGCACCTCTAACTCGCGATCGCTCAATTCCGGGTTGGTCATTCGCTGAACTAGCTTAGCACCGACATTCGGTGGAATGTATTGTTGCCCGTTGTAAACACCGCGAATAGCTGTTCGCAGTTCGTTTGGTTTCAAGTCTTTGAGCAGATAACCCTTTGCGCCTGCCCGTAACCCTTGATAGATATCCTCATCCCCATCATACGTTGTTAGTACGATAATTTTCGCCTTGGCAAATTCAGCGCAAATGGTAGTAATAGCTTCGACTCCTCCCATTTGAGGCATCCGCAAGTCCATCAAGGTTACGTCGGGTTGCTCTTGCCGAAACAGCTTAATTGCCTCAACTCCATCCTCCGCCTGACCAATCACACTCATATCCCCCTCTTGCTCAATGATTGCTGCTAACCCTTGCCGCACAATTAAATAATCATCAACAATAAGAATGCGAATGACTGTTGACTGACTCATATTGCCTACTCTTCTTACGCTGTTGCGTTTATAAAATCCATTTTTTGAACTTTAACTGGGCGTCCACTAGTCCCTAAAAGGAGCACTGTGCGTTAACGCTGCGCTTTACTCTCTATTGTGCAACTTATAGGCGTAACAGCTTACTACTTTTTTGTACCTAGTTCATTTTTCGGGCGGGTCTATTCTACGAATTGCTTACAAACTGACAATCCCGCGTTTAACAGCAATAATTACCGCTTGAGTGCGATCGTTAACTCCCAATTTACTTAAAATTCGATTAACATGAGATTTGACAGTGCTTTCACCGATACTCAAAATGGTGCTAATGTCTAGATTACTCATCCCCTGCGCCATCAAACGAAGTACCTCTAACTCTCGCTCACTCAGTTCTGGATTACTCATCCGCTGTACTAGTTTTGCCCCCACGGATGGCGGAATATACTGCTGACCACGATAAACTGTGCGAATCGCATTAAAAAGCTCGTTGGATTTAGCATCCTTGAGTAAATATCCTTTAGCGCCTGCCTGCAACCCGCGATAGATATCTTCATCACTATCGTAGGTCGTTAGTACAATAATTCGGGCAGATTTAAATTCAGCACAAATAGCAGTAATCGCTTCAACCCCAGCCATCTGCGGCATTCGCAAATCCATCAGCGTGATATCTGGTTGGTATTCCCGAAACAGATTGACCCCCTGTTGTCCATCTTCTGCTTGAGCAATCACCGTCATTTCTGGATCGCGGTTGATGATGATTGCCAATCCTTGTCTGACAATGGAATGGTCATCAACAATCAGAATACGAATCGTAGTGGCAAGGCTTATCATTGTGCTCTCTCAATATACTATATAATAATGACGACAATTTCTGTTCCGTGTTCAGGTTGGCTGTGAATCATTAGCGCTCCAATGCGTTCTGCCCGTTCGCTCATTCCTAGCAATCCAAATCCGTCATTAGACATCTCCGACAATGACGTAAGGGCGAACGGCCGTTCGCCCCTACCAAGGCTTTCCGACAACGCAGAATTAATTTCTGGAGATGTCTATTAGGGACGCAAGATGCACTGTCCATTTTCATACACCAACTCAAGTCGCATCAAAAAAAAGAAATCTATTAGTTTCAGAACAATGTCTGAAACGAGTTTGGGAATCGTTGCATTCGCCTCATGCGGACGAATAGGTGATTTGGCAATATGACAATGGACGAACTCTAGGATGTCGGTTGTGGGAAACGGCAACTGTCCAGTGAGCAGTTCGTAGAACGTCACCGGTGCGGTAATCGAGCAAACGGTTCATTGCTTTAGTTTGAGTCTGAATTCCAACTTAAGTTCGAGTCAATCTCCTATTTTAGGTGGGCTGGTTAATCAATCTTTCTATCATATAAAAGTTTCAACTCTCAGTGGACGACAAGTCAAAGCTAATTGCATATATTGAAGCTATGCAATACCGCTATTGCAACGGACGAAGCGAACATTTGATGACAAAGCTCTGGCATGAATTACGTAAGCTATTGCAAACTGATTAAACCACAAGTGTTTCGGCTTTTCTTAGTGCCATTGGCACTGTGGGGCGAGGTATCATCCAACTCGGCATTTTGCTATTGATTCTGACTCCAGTTGCACGAGTTGCGTTTTCAGTGTTTGCATTTTGGCAACAACGCGATCAACGTTACGTTGATTGTGCTGTTGATTCTTGTTCACGGTCTTCTGACGACAAGGTAATTTGAGAAGTTTCAAAACGGGAGGAGACAATGAAACTACTATCGAAACAATCTACAGTACTGTTGGGTTTGACAACTTGTGTTTTAGCTCATCTCCCTTTACCTGCCTCGGCTGACTCGACTGCGAGCTTATTGCTCAGTCTGAAGTGCCAAAGTGATTACACTGTAAATGTTTGGAGACGATATGCTTCGGGTGAGCTGCTTTACCGCGCTACAGGGCCTCTAGGAAATTTAAGGTTGGGCAATGGAACCAGGGAGAATACAGGAGCCGCTGAGGTGTATAAGTTTAAAAATGACAACTATGTGTACCAAGTTCTTGGCGGGCGGGGAGATCACCGACAGCAGGGAACCTTAGAGGTGTTCAAGAACGGGCGGTCGCTCCTAAGCCAAGCTTGTGGGCAAGAGGGATGAAACCTATTGATTTGTTAGTTTCCGTTTAGGTTGCAATTTAATACTCTGTTTTGGTCTTTTGTGACAGACAGAATGCCGATAGCTGGTAAATCTGAAAGCGGTCGTGCTTTTTTCAATAACGTTATACCTATTAAGGAGATGTAGACATGACAATTGCAAATACAAATTCCAAAGTTGTGAATGGTGTTGATCCCTCTTGCCCTTACCTCTTTCACCTTGCAGCTTTAACGCCAACCACATTTGACGGAGGAAACTTACGGGGTGGAAACGAAGACAACTGGCCGGCTCTGGCGGGTCAAAAAGGTGCTACCTATTTCTTCCACCTTGAGCCTGGTGGCGTTCGAGAGCCCCATTGGCATCCGAGCGCGTGGGAGTTTAACTACGTCGTATCTGGGAAGGCTAAGTGGGCGATGCAAGGTCTTCAACAGGAACATTACACCTTCGAAGCCGGTCAGGGTGATGTCGTGTTCGCTCCTCAAGGCTTTTTTCACTACTTTGAAAATGCCAGCGATGACGAAGAACTCATTGTCATGATTGTGTTTAACAGTAGTGTGCCAGAGCCACGCAACGACCTTGGTATTGTCAATTCACTAAGCGTGATACCAAACGATGTCATGGCTGCGGTATTTGGTGTTTCTGCTGATGTCTTCAGCAACCTACCCAAGATTGAGAAGCCTGTGACGATTGTCAAGAAGCGGTCATCCCCTGCTTAATGCGATTGGTAGGGCGCACAGGTATGATAACCTCCACGCGCTCTGGAGCCACTCGAATCACCACTGATAAGCTAATAACCCGAAATCTACCAGGATGATGAGTGGCAATACTATCTTAAAAGTGAGGCACGAATGACCATATTCGCTTTTGAAAGTACCTCACGGACGTTCGACTTCCAAGCGGGTGATGTTGGCTATGTGCCGATGTCAATGGCGCATTATGTTGAACACACCGGAACAACAACCATGCTGGTTTCTAGATATTTTCCCGAGCGATCGCTTCAACGATGTTTCGCTGACGCAATGGCTGGCACTCACGCCACACGAACTTGTTACCGCGCATCTCATGATCGTGCTTTGGTCGATGCCATCTGTGCTCAAAAGCGCGCGGTCGTGCCGTCATTAGAGCAGGTCGCATCATAAGCAGCCGACGATCACTACTGGGTAAGGTCGCGATTGTTACGGGTGCCGCTCGCGGAATCGGACGAGCAATAGCGATACGCGTAGCGTCAAGCCTCCGGCTTATCGCACTAACTTGTGAAGGTGTGGATATGAACGGGGTGTGGGGTGTGGAGAAGAACGATTGGACGGGGTTTGGGATCTCGCCCAATCAAAAGCGTCCTAAAACGGTAGGGCTTTAAACCCTAATGCTCTTAAGGCTATGGGGCAATACGGTTCAGTTAGAGCCAAAAACCTTAAAATTAGTAGGTTGGGTAAAGCGGAGCGAAACCCAACCTACTATTATCCTTAACTGAACTGTATTGGGCTATGGGGTAGGAATACAAGATTCATCTTTCCCTACACCCTACCCCCTCCGAGCTTTGCTCGGTAATCGGCATTTGATGATGTCCGAAAATAGTCACTGTTGTTATGATCAATCACTCCAGTTCAGTTCTACTCTTATCACAGCGTCGTCTGGCAATGGCTTTGATCTTTATCGCGGGTTATGTTGATGTCGTGGGATACATCACCCTGTCAGGCGTTTTTGTCTCCTTCATGAGTGGGAATTCCACAACGGCTGGTCTGCATTTAGGTCGGGGTCAAAGCGAGGTATTCGCTAAGGCGGTGTTGCCCGTCATTGTGTTTGTTTTGGGCGTGGGCGTTGGTTCCCGGATAATGCATCGTCGTCATGGTTTACGACTTGTGTTACTGCTTCAGGTGGCGTTACTAACGACATTTGCGGTGATCAGCAACAGTGTCATGCCGATCTCTCACCCACGCGGAGACTCATGGCTAATCCTCACGTTAACTAGCGTCTTTGCGATGGGTCTCCAAAATGCAATTGTTCGTCACATTGGTCAAGATAGCGTCGGTTTGACCTATATCACTGGGATGCTTGCTGCTTTAGGTTCTCACTTAGCAGCTTGGCTAGACCGTTCAGAACCCCAAGCAAGGAAGCATATCAGCTTATTCATCAGCCTATGGCTCAGCTTTATAGCTGGAGCGACCGTTAGCAGTTGGATCGCGCTCAAAATTGGAGTCACCTTACTTCCACCGCTCATCATGCTGCTAGTCCTACTGATTCTGGATTTTCGCCGCTCGACGACTTTGGCGTAGTAAAAGCGATACGAGGTTTCTAATTTTCTACTTTGTTGCTTGTGATGGACAAAAATCTGGTCGTTGCTCTGAATTTAAGTTGATTGCGGCAATCAAATTAGAGGCTCACAAACCTCATATCCATGATGGAAAGAAATAAAAAGGTCGTTAGCTTATGTTACTTCAACGTAAAGCCGAATCTATGCCCCATTCTGTACCGAGTTTGTCTGAAGTTCATCGTAGTATCTCGATTCCGAATGTTCAAAGCTTTTGGCGCAAAATGTTTGCCTTTGCGGGACCGGGCTACCTAGTTTCGGTCGGATATATGGACCCTGGCAATTGGGCAACTGACATTGCAGGCGGCTCGAAATTTGGCTATACCTTGTTAAGCGTAATCTTGCTCTCGAACTTGATGGCAATTCTGCTGCAATCGCTCTGTGTACGACTGGGAGTCGCAACGGGAAAAGATCTCGCGCAAGCGTGTCGAGATTACTTTTCTCCAAGCGTGAGTTTTATCTTGTGGATTCTGTGCGAAATAGCGATCGCAGCCTGTGATCTGGCAGAACTACTCGGCAGTGCGATCGCCCTCCAACTCTTATTTGGCTTGCCGCTCATGGCAGGAGTTTGCATCACCACTTTGGATGTGCTGGGGTTAATCTTTTTCCAAAGTAAGGGCTTTCGCTATACTGAGGCACTCGTCATCGTACTTGTGGCAACCATTGGAGTTTGTTTCGCTACAGAACTTTTATTTTCTCGCCCAGCAATTGGCAGCGTTTTGCAGGGCTATCTCCCTAACTCCGAAATTGTGCACAATCCTGAGATGCTTTACCTGGCGATCGGGATTCTAGGGGCAACGGTCATGCCGCATAACTTATATTTGCACTCCTCGATCGTGCAAACTCGAAACTGGCAACCGACCACTAACAAACGACGCGAAGCAATCAAGTTCGGTACAATTGATTCTACAGTTGCATTATCGTTTGCACTGTTGATTAATTCAGCGATTCTCATTGTCGCTGCTGCAACCTTTCATTTTTCTGGAAATCAAGGCGTTGCAGAAATTCAAGATGCTTATCAGTTGCTCTCTCCATTGCTGGGTGTGAGCGGTGCAAGTGCAATTTTTGGAGTTGCGCTCCTAGCTTCTGGGCAAAGTTCGACGCTGACTGCAACCTTGGCAGGGCAGATTGTGATGGAAGGTTTTTTGCGGATAAAGTTACCCGCGTGGTTGCGTCGCTTAGCCACTCGACTGATTGCAGTTATTCCTGCCTTGATTGCGGTCGCGATGTTCGGAGAGCACAGCACAAGTAACTTATTAGTATTCAGCCAAGTCATCTTGAGTTTACAGCTTCCATTTGCCGTGATTCCGTTAGTGATATTTACGAGCGATCGCCGCTTGATGGGTGAGTTTGTCAATCCTCGATGGCTCAAAATCATGGCGTGGGCAGTTGCCGTCTTACTGGTTGGACTTAATAGTTGGTTACTGATTCAAGTTGGGATGGACTGGATCAGGCTCTAATTGCAGTTTATAAGGAGTGGTGACTACAGCAGAACCAGAGATGGCGGGGAGCCAAGTCGCGGCAGCGCTGTTATTGCTGGGATTCAATCAATTAATTAGTGCAATGAACAAATTTAAACCCTGTTATGCTTCTGGATGATTTAACTTATTTACTAGTAGCTCACTCATGTAAGTGACAGAAGAGGGGTAAGGTAGGACTTACGCAAAAATCGCTCTTAAGCTTAATTTATCGAAATAGAAGCGATCGCTTTAACGCCAAACTACAGGGAGAGCAATATTCTAACACTCACAAATCAAGAGGAATAGCAATATGCTAATGGCAGATTCCATTGGAACTTATTTAATCAAAAGGCTTTACGAACACGGCGTTCACCATATCTTTGGTGTACCCGGTGATTATGTTCTAGGCTTTGACAAGTTGTTAGAAAATAGTCCCATTCAATTCATCAATACCTGCGATGAACAAGGTGCGGGGTTTGCAGCAGATGCTTATGCCCGTCTACGCGGATTAGGTGCAGTGTGTATTACCTATTGTGTTGGTGGTTTTAAGGTAATAAATACCACCGCTCAAGCCTATGCTGAAAAGTCTCCCGTGGTCATAATTAGCGGCGCACCAGGGATAAATGAACGTATTCAACATCCATTGCTACATCATAAAGTGAAAGATTTTAATACTCAGTACAAAATCTTTCAAGAACTTACCATTGCATCTACGGTACTCGATGATCCCAACAAGGCATTTGAGGAAATTGATCGCGTGCTTGCTACTGCATTACGTTACAAGCGCCCAGTTTACATCGAAATTCCTCGCGATATGCTCAATCAACCTGGTAATCGTGATTATCAGTGGATTCCTCAAACAGATGTCAGCGATCCAACTTCCTTAGCAGCAGCTCTTGAGGAAACTGTCAAGCTAATTAATGCAGCCCATCAACCTGTGATTCTAGCCGATGTGGAAATTCATCGATTTGGATTGCAGCAAGCACTGTTACAGTTGACTGAAACAACGAATATCCCAGTAGCAGATACCATTTTAGGCAAATCGGTGATTAATGAACTACACACCAACTACCTTGGACTCTACGCTGGTGCTTTGGGAAGTGAGTTTGCTCGTCAGTATGTCGAGTCTAGCGATTGCGTGATTATGCTGGGTGTTTTTCTCATGGATTTGAATCTTGGGATGTTTACGGCTCACTTAGATCCAAACTGTGCCATCTATGTCATGAGTGAAAAAACGTCTATTCAATGCCACGAATATCAAGGGATTCGTTTACAAGATTTTGTTCAAGGATTACTTCAAACTGACATTCGCTTCCGAGAACTCAGTTTCTCCAATAGTTCTAAACCGGCGACTTCTTTTTCTCCCATTCCCGATCAGCTAATCACGATCAAACGGTTGTTTGAGCAATTGAATATCTTTATTAACAAGGATATGATAGTCATCGCAGACATCGGAGATTCGCTGTTTGGAGGATTAGATTTATTTGTTCATGGTAAAACTCGATTTCTATCCCCTGCCTACTATGCCTCTTTAGGTTTTGCTGTTCCCGGAGCTATAGGTGTTCAATTTGCCAATCCTCACATCCGCCCACTCGTGTTAGTAGGTGATGGTGCATTCCAAATGACTGGGGTGGAGTTATCTACAATCGCTCGATATGGGCTTAATCCAATTGTGATTGTTCTCAACAACGGTGGATACGCAACAGAGCGTCCGTTGCTCGATGGCAAATTCAATAATATTCGGCTGTGGCAATATAGTCGAATTTCAGAGGTAGTAGGTGCAGGTCGTAGATTTGACGTTCACACAGAAGGTGAGTTAGAAGCTGCACTCTTAGAAAGCCGATCCCACCCTGAAAGCTTTTGTATCTTGGATGTGCATATTGGTTCAGATGATATGTCACCAGCATTGCAGCGAATGACCAACGAACTTGCTAAACAGATTCATTAGGGGTGTGGTCGAAAGTAGTTGGTAAGTGAGCGCTCGCTTACAGCGCTTTTCAAGGAAATAAACCACGGGTAGAGGCACAGCATGCCGTACTTCTACAAAAATCTGTGGTTCAAATAGCTGAAAATAGCTGTAATATAAAAATCACAATGACAATACCTTTGCCAATTTACGAGGGTTCAAAACCTGTAGAACCGGGATGAATAGGTCCTGAATAACTAAGCTTGGCAAAAATTTGGGCTAATAAAATAGGCTCAGGCTTTTCTGTAAGCATTTTTAATATTTCACGGACATATCGAAAGCCACGATAATAGGTTTTAAGGTCAATAAGGAAAAAAGGGGCAGGACAAAAATGTTTACTTTTACACTTCTGCGATCGACGATGCCACTTTTAGCGATTCTCATTCACGTTTTTTAACAACAGGATAATTTGCGCTCGCTCAACCGCGAACAAACTATCTGGTTGTGTTGTCAAGAGCGGTCACTTATGATGTTCTCTGGCTGGCGGCATTTTGATCGCCCAAGTGTGAGGTTGGCGATCGCCTTTCTATTCAGCTTGACTCTGGCGCTGGGCTGGACATCCCAAGTTTGGGCGCAGGTTTCTCCGGCAAATCCTGTAGTGCAAAGTGCTAACCAACCGCCTTTAGGAGTCCAACGGCTAGGCGCAATTGAAATAGCGACAGTGAAGTTAGATGGGGAAAATTTATTTCAAGTCGTTGCCCCGACTGTCTGGAACCGAAGCAATCCTGGCAAGCAGATTCCGGTTGAAGCCAGAGTCGAAGAGATTGAGGCTAACCTCAACCGCGTTATTGCCTTCGCTCCAATTCAGAATTTTGCAATCCCGATTGGTTCAACACTGCAAGGCGATCGCCAAAAAGGTTTCTACACGAACTTCGATCCCAAAACATTGCAAGTGTTTGTATCTCAGCTTGATGGCGATACTATCCTTCTAGCTAAAGATGCTTATCATTCTGTACCCCTGCAACTATTAACTGTCACCGAGTTAGATGCCGATTACTATGGGCTGAGTGTAGAGCAACTAGCGCAACAGTTGCAGTCGGGAATTTACCAACAGTTATTAGAGCAACTGAACGAGCGTTTACCTAGAGCGATAAAGCAACAAGTTCAGAATGCATTTATCAGAGCTACAGCCACGATTGGAGCTAGTTTGCTACTTTGGATGTTGTATAAACTGCTGATGGTGCGCGAGCGCGTTCTGGCAACAAGACAAGCTGCGGTCGTAGCCCAGTCAAAAGCCGCAGCAGATACGGCTACAGGCAATGTCCCTCATGCTCGATATTTGTTGGAGTTCCGCCACTTGCTGCAAAGACAATTTACTTTGGAGCGACAGCGCAATTTGGTTGCTTTCTTGAGATGGCTGCTGATCTGGGGTCAATTTATCGTGTGGAGCGGTGGAATTACCGCAATTTTAAGTTTATTTCCCCTGACAAAACAGCTAGCCTTGCAACTATTATCTGCACCCTTGCAGTTATTGTTGCTCTGGTTGCTTGTAGGATTGGCAAATCGGATGAGTAATGAATTGCTCGATCGCTTTGCCAAAAATTGGCAAGACTATCATTTCTTCAATTTTCAATTTTTTACGATTGCCGACGCGCAGCGCAAATCTTTACGCATCTCGACAACTATTAGCGCGATCAAAGGACTGAAAACTTTTGTTGTTTGGGCGATCGCCATTGGTTGGGTGTTGCAAAGTCTGGGAGTCTCAATTGGTTCGGTACTAGCTGGCGGTGCGATTGTCGCTTTTGCACTTTCTTTGGGCTTCCAGAACTTAGTCAAGGATTTGGTCAATGGCTGTCTGATTTTATGGGAAGACCAATATGGGATTGGGGATGTGGTGGCAATTGTCAATACATCTGGTGGCAAAACAGGGGGTTTTGTCGAAAATATGAATTTGCGGGTAACTCAACTGCGAAATGATGAAGGGCGTTTGATTACTATTCCCAATAGCGCGATCGCTCAGGTAGAAAATTTGACCCGAATTTGGTCGCGGGTAGATTTTACGATTGAGGTGGCTTACGAAACAGACATCAAGATGGCATTGGCACTACTCCAAGAGATTGCCCAACAGATGTACGGCGAACCCCAGTGGCGCGATCGCCTAGTGGGACTGCCAGAGGTTTTAGGAGTCGATAACCTCGCTCACACTGGGATGATGATTCGAGTGTGGATTAAAACCCAACCACTGCAACAGTGGGTTGTTGGTCGCGAATTTCGCCTGCGCGTCCGCGTTGCTTTTGAAGAGCATGGCATTCAGATTGGCACACCCCAACAAGCCGTATGGTACGAATGGCACTAGGAAAAACTCTAAGCTTTACAGAATAGTGGTTATAGCGTTTGAATTCACATGCGCCACCTAGTTGTAGAATAGCTCACCAGCGCGAGCATTTTTCTCGCGCTGGTGAGCGTTGTTTCAGTCCGCGAATTGGGTTAGATTTTATATACCCTTGTTCAACAGTAAAATTTAATAAGCTTTGCAGTATTGCTTGATGCTTATGATGCGTTGTGTATTTTAAATGGCTTAGAGAAGAAAGATACTCAATAGCAATCAGCTTTTGCACTTTTCTCCAAAAACGGTATCACAGGCTACTATTTTTTTGTGCTGGTAAAACTTTTCGGTCTACTGAAATTAGAAGTCAACGACCGCACTCAAGCGGTGATTGTTGCAGTGAAACGAGGGATTGTCAGTTTGTAAGCAATTGTACCAGGACTTACGCAAAATTATGAAAAAATAAACCGCAAAGGACGCAAAGATCACGTATGCCTGCGGCACGGCTTTGCCGAACGCGTAGCGTGCGCCTTAGCGCATAGTTAAGAGGGTTTAAAAGAGTTTTGCGTAAGTCCTATGTACTAAGGTTTGAATTTGGATTCCAACTTTAGTTGGAGCCAAACTTCGATTTTGAGATGGACTGATTGATCAATCACTTTATTGAACAAAATATAAACTCAAAGTGGACGACAAATTAAAAACAATTGCATATATTGAGTTTATACAAACAGTGATAGCAATTGAGTTGCAAAATTTAAGTTTGCCTTACTGAGGATAGTTTTATGACATCCATTTCATTACTGGTCAAAGATGATTTTGAGTACCTAAGGGTTCCAACTCAAACTGATTTTTTTGACAATTCCTCTATTAATTATGCACTCACTGCTGTTGCACAAGAGGTTGCTGAGTTGCTTCAACAAGCTTATCTTTTTCAAGCTGACGGTGTCAATCATGCTAAGACGATCGCGATTCGGACAGTCAAAGGAAAATATATACAAGTCATTACAATTGAGCCTTTGACTGATCGAGAGTTAGAGGTATTGCAATTGATTGTTGATGGACATAATAATAGTGCGATCGCCCAGAAGCTCAAAATCGCTAAGGGTACGGTGAGAACTCATGTTCGTAATATTTTAAAGAAACTCATGTGAGCGATGCCTTCGCCAACACACTCAGGCAGCGATTTAGGCGCTTCGATCTAGTCTTGTCCGCTAAATAGGACGATTTGTAATTTTTAAGGAGATAAAGCCATGTCAGTCAAGCATGAAGCTGTGAATATTTTTCCATCCCACGTTGAGGCAGAAGCTGCCGTGTTAGAACTGCAAAGAGCAGGCTTCGACATGCAAAAGATTTCGATTATTGGTAAAGACTATCAAACCACTGAGCATATCCGTGGATTTTTGACCTGGAAAGATACGGCTAAAGCTGGAGCGGGAGAAGCAGGCTACTGGGGCACCTTTTTTGGTGGACTATTCGGCATTCTCACAGGTGTCGGCTTGCTCTTTATTCCGGGAATGGGTCCTGTGATTGTTGCTGGGCATGTTGCTGGAGTGTTGGCAGGTTGGCTCGAAGGTATGGTTGTAGGTGGTGTGGGAGCTGCCGTTGCAGGAGGACTGGTGGGTGCTCTTGTAGGATTGGGAATTCCAAAGGAAAAAGCCCTAAAGTATGAGACACAAATCAAAGCAGGCAAGTTTATGGTCATTGTGTCAGGTACAGATGAGGAAATTAATCAAGCGCAACAGATTCTGCAAAATGCAGGTCATGAAGTCAATCAAACAGTTGTTGTTTAGCCAGGGCAGCAGCCACACAATCATGTCTTGCACCAAGTAGTTGTTGCTGGAAACAACGGAATCGACTGCAAACGTCTCTTTAAAGGAACTCTCATGAAGCTCGACAGAGTATTTACTTCAACCCTTACTTTTAATTCCACGACTCCTTACCATCAAACTACTTGGGAAGTTATTCAAAGTTATGTTCAGCTCACAAAGCCTCGCATCATCTTACTGTTACTGATTACGATGGTTGCCAGTATGGGAATGGCAGCAAAAGGGCACGTTGATCCCTGGCTTCTGTTGATCACATTAGTCAGTGGCGCTTGTGCCGCAGGAGCAGCAAATACAATAAACTGTCTTTACGACCGCGATATTGATTTTGCGATGGAACGAACCCGTCATCGTCCACTTCCGTCTGGTCGAATAGAACCTCATGATGCATTACTGTTTGCGATCGCGCTCATAGTGATTTCGTTTACGCTGCTAGCTGTGTTCGCTAACTTGTTGAGTGCTAGTTTAGCAATGATAGGGATTCTCGTTTATGTGCTGGTCTACACCCATTGGTTGAAACGGCATCACTCCCAAAACATCGTCATTGGAGGAGTCGCAGGGGCAATTCCGCCTCTAGTCGGGTGGGCAGCAGTAACAGGCGATTTGAGTTGGGCAGCGTGGTGCTTGTTTGTGATCGTGTTTCTATGGACACCTCCTCATTTCTGGGCATTGGCAATGATGATTCAAGATGACTATGCCAAAGTTAATGTTCCTATGTTGCCTGTGGTTGCCGGGAATGAAACCACGGCTCGACAAATTTTTGCCTACACTTTAATCCTCATTCCAGTAACTTTACTGCTTGGTTATCCGCTTGATGTAATGAATTTGCTGTATCCACTTATTGCGCTCGTTCTTGGTGGCATTTTTGTTCATAAAGCCTGGTTGTTAATGCAGTCTCCCTCAAATTTGGAGTTGGCGCGATCGCTGTTTAAATACTCCATTGTTTATATGATACTGCTATCTATTGGAATCGTAATTGATTGTCTTCCCATTACTTACAGCGCACTCAACAGGATTTCTGGAATCATTAATCTGTTGAATTAAGCTACGGATAGCCAACTGCTCCATTTACAAGGGGATGAGGTTTTGCCCGCGATCAATAAAAATCTGAATTTGGATTTGATCAGGTTTTTTCAACATCATCAAAACAGCATAAATTTCTGCTTAACTGTACAAACTTGCATGGTCAGAAATATGCCACTGTTATATGGTAAAGGAGTTCTTATTAAAAACCTGTTTTTATCTACACTTTGAGAAATTCCTCAGAACCAGAAATATACAGATTTTTTGATTGAACGAAAAGGGCTACATTGCTAAGTCATTCCTTAGATTGCCCACTGTTGTCTACCTTTCCTTTCCTAAAATGAATTCCTCGACTCACCGTACGATTATTGTCGGAGCTGGTTTTACGGGTCTTTTCACGGCTTTACATCTGCGTCATCAGCATGATCTTCGTTCAATCACCCTGATTGATCCGCAGGAACGGTTTGTTTTTAAGCCCATGTTGTATGAGCTACTGACGGGTGAATTGCCAGAAGACACAGTTTGTCCGACTTATAAAGAATTGCTGCAAGGCAGTGATATCACCTTTGTGCAGGACAAAGTAGCAGCGATCAACCTACAAGAAAAACGCGTCCATTTAGCTTCTGGTCCAGACCACACCTACAGCTACCTTGTATTAACAGTCGGCAGTATTCAGGGTTATCTGGGAACGGAAGGAGCGCAAGAGAACGCATTCGCATTCCGGACGCGAGAGAATGCGATCGCTCTGGAACATCAATTACGGGATTGTTTGCAGCGCGCCAGTCAGACGAATGATGAAGCGCAACGACGAGCGCTCCTGACATTTGTTGTAGTTGGGGCAGGTCCAACCGGGGTAGAAATGGCAGCAACGTTAGCAGATTTGCTGCCCTACTGGTATGCCCAACTGGGCGGCAATATTCATGAGATTCGCATTATTTTGATCAATCACGGCAAAACGATTCTCGCAGGAGATGTCAATGCGGGTTTGAAGGAGAATGCTCTCCACGCTTTCAGAACTCGAACCGTACCGGTTGAATTGATATTAGGTGTAGGTGTGAAGTCCGTTGATGCAAACTACTTGGAGTATCAACCTGTTGACAGCGCAGAGAGAAAAAAACTGCTGACGCAAACCACGATTTGGACAGCAGGTACTGCTGTGAACCCACTCATCCAAAGTCTCAAGTCCCAGATTCGTGCCGACCATTTAGATAAGCATGGTCTACCGCTCGTCAGCCCCACTCTACAACTGCTGGATTTTCCAGAGGTGTTTGCAGCCGGCGATTGTGCAGATGTGCAGTCGCAGCCACTACCGGCTCTCGCCCAGGTGGCTTATCAACAAGGTGCAAACATTGCTCATAATTTGATTGCACTTGTTAGAGGGGCATCCCCTAGCCCAGCTCATGTGAATCTTCGGGGAACCCTGATGAAGTTGGGCTTGAACAATGGAGTAGCGAATTTATTGGACAAAGTGCAGGTGACTGGCAAACCCGGCGACCTGATTCGCAATGCAACCTATTTGGAAATGCTGCCCACGCCACTACATGACTTTAAGGCAACAACCGAATGGCTTAAGGAAGAAATCTTCCATCGTTACCACCGACCCAAGCTGGTTTCTGAAGCCGTCGCCAAACAGCCTCCTCTGTCTCCTGCTGAGCAACGAGAGCGATCGCTAGTCAAAGCCTTAGCCATCCTTGCGCCGATCGCTTTTCTGATTGTTGCTTACTTCGGCTTACGAACGCCACCTTCGGAACGACTCAGACAACCACAACCGAATTTACCTAGACAATCGACCCCATAGTTCTATATTCTATAGTCAGGAGACCATGATACTACTACCGCCACTGAATAACCCAATCTCCCCTGGATATTATTTTCTGATCGTCTGCGGCAAACTTAATTCTCATCAATAGAATGTCAAAACATGCGACAAGAGACTTCTGTACCCGCACGTCCAAAGCGCATCTGGTTGCGTGTATTTTTGGGTGGTTTCTTACTTTACCTCATTAGTTTTATTCTCGTTGTTCTGACAGCCAACCCCAACCTGTTTCCAACCCTGATTCTGTTAGGCAATTTTTTGGTGCCTGTCACTTTTGTCACCTTCCTGTACGAGCGTCAGCAACTCAGCAACATCACCTTACCAAGTTTAGGCTTGAGCTTCTTTCTCGGTGGTGTCATCGCTGTCTTTGAAGCTGGATTTCTGGAGAAATTGTTGATCAGCGGTCCCAAGTTCGACTTTTTTACCGCACTTCAAGTCGGGCTGATTGAAGAACTGGTCAAGCTAATAGCAGTCATGTTTGTGGCGCGCCGAATACGACACAATTCGGAACTCGACGGATTACTTCTGGGAGCAGCGGTTGGAATGGGATTTGCTGCTCTAGAGAGCACTGGATATGCATTTACTGTATTTCTAATGGCATTTGCGCAAGGGTTAAGACCCAATGCACCAGAAACGTTTCCACTATTAGTAACGGTTGCAGTCACAGGAGTGCGTAGCTTGCTGTCTCCATTTGGACATGGGGTCTGGACAGCAACCCTCTCAGCAGTGCTATTTCGTGAAAGCAGACCGGAACGATTCAGAATTACCATTCCAGTGTTCTTAACTTATCTCATAGTCTCTCTTTTACATGGGCTATGGGATGGAATGCCAATAGGGCTTGTGTTAGACATTCCAATTATCAATCTATTACCGATCGGCTACTGGATTGTCATATTAGTAGGGGTATTGATGCTGATACGTTTATGGAAAGAAGCTATCCGCGCAGCAAGACCTGCACTGTGATCATGTATTTTATTACATTAATTCAATCAGGGGGATCAACATGAGAGCTACTGAATCTGAGACGAGAGAACAAACGATTAATTTTAGATGGTTAACGACGATTGCAATCTTCATGATTATTTTAGGGATAATTGCGATCATATTTCCCTTTTTTGCCACGATTACTTCGACCTTAGTGTTTAGCTGGGTTTTTATTTTTGCTGGAATTGCTCAAATCGTATATGCCTTTCAATCTAAAGGGGCAGGTCAAGTTGCATGGAAGCTCATTTTAGGACTTTTGTATCTTCTAGCCGGAATTTTTGTCTTAACCGATCCGCTCCAGGGGGCGCTTGCCTTCACGTTAGTCTTGGGTGTTACAATTTTTGCGCAAGGCATCATTCAAGTCTCGCTTGCGTTTCAACTGCGCCGCATTTCACTAAACTGGGGATGGATGCTCGTCAGCGGCATCGCAGGGATTATTTTAGGGATTTTCATCTGGTCTAGCTTTCCGTTTAGTGCAGTCTGGCTGATTGGGACTTGGGTGGGAATCAATCTGTTTTTCGATGGCGTTTGGATGCTAACGCTGCATTCTGAATAGCCCCGTACTCTGCCTTAGCAATCACCTTGGCCATGAAGTCTCGTTTGCGGTAACCAGTGAGTTTCATATCTGGCATCTTTGAAAGTAGATTTAACTGTTTCGATTAGTATCATTCTTGAGATTCCAATTATAGAGATTAGCTCCTAGTTTGAGTTTTTTCGTCTCCTAAGTACCTACGCATAAATATTTATACATTTTTAAAAACTTCTTAAACTCCTGAATTCCATTGCTGTTAAGAGTTCCGCCTCCTAGGTAAATAATTTATTTTGCACAATTACTTATCCTCTAGAATTACTGGTACTTTATTTTCCGGCAAGTCCCTAAGGTATAACCCTACTTTGACTCAATTGCTCTCATAGTTCTATAGATAGGAGAACGTAATGCCTCTGCCACCGTTGAATGATCAAAATCTCCCCTACCCAGACACCATGCATCCGGTCGTCGTCCACTTTGTGATTGCGATGGTATTTTTTGCCTATTTTTGTGACATCGTCGGATATCTTAGCCGCAACCACCGGATGTTTGAAGTGAGCTGGTGGAACCTGGTTGTTGCATCGGTTGCTATCTTTGTTGCCGTGATTTTTGGTCAAATTGAAGCTGCATTGGCACAACCTTATCCGGCTGCCCAGCCCGCATTAAATTGGCACACCATAAACGGTTGGTCAATTTCAGGCATTTTGGTTGCTATCACGGCCTGGCGCGGCATTATCCGGGTTCGTAATCCGCTAAAAGTGCCTGTCACGTACCTGGGTGCAGCTACAGTTTTGATGTGTCTCGTCTGTTTGCAAATTTATTTGGGTAATTTAGTGGATTGGGTGTACGGACTCCATACGGTGCCTGTGGTGGAAGCAATGAAACAAGGACTCGTAAAATGAACCCACAATTAATTGATCAATTAAAGCAATTGGGAATTGAATTGGGGGCAAATGGATTACCCTATCGATTTCCGCTGCATCCGAATTTTGTACATCTGACTTTAGGTTTGTTCATTATCGCGATCGCGTTTGATATCGCAGGCACGTTATTTCCGCTAGAACGATCAATTCTGAAGTTCTTCTCAATGCCTGTCAGTCGGTCTAACTTTTTTGACGTGGCATGGTACAATGCTGTAGCGGCATCCGTTATCACCTTTTTCACCGTGACAGCAGGCTTTTTCGAGATCCTGCTAGCCGATCCTCCCGCAGAGATGAAAAGTGCCTGGGGATTGGGTGCGGGTACAACCATGCTGTTGCATGGCGTAGGCGGAGTGTTATTGCTAACCATGATTGTGGCAATGACCATTTGGCGAGGATATCAGCGCTTTCGCTGGCGCAAAAACAATGTTCAGCAGGTTCAGTGGAGCTATCTGTTAGCAGGCGTTTTGATGTTGGGATATATGTTCGTTCATGGCACATTGGGAGCGCAATTGGGAGCCGAGTTTGGCGTGCATAATACGGCTGCTTATCTGATTCGGCAAGACCAAAACCCTAATCAAGTCCTCCAGCAACCCTAGTTTTATTATGCGAACCTTTAACATTACGCTATTAGCTATTTTTGTTGGCGTGATCATTCTTACCAGTCATGCAATGGGACAGCAAGCGTATCATTGGCTCCCGATCGCGGCAGCAGCAGAGGCTGAACCCGTAGGTCACTTGTTTAGCTTCTTAGTGACACTCGGAACGATCGTCTTTCTAAGTGTGATGGGAGTGCTAGTTTATTCAATTCTATTTTATCGAGCCAGCGACACGAGCGATGCACCTGCCATTCGCGGCAATTTGAAGCTAGAGATTACCTGGACGGTGATTCCAATTCTGTTGGTGATCTGGATTGCGGGCTATAGCTATAACATTTACCAGCGCATGAATATTCTCGGTTCCTTGCCACTGGTTCATCTACATCTCTTGGAATCCCCCGCCTATGCTGAAACAGGTAGTAGCAATATGCAGCCTACTGAACAAATTGAGGTGATCGCCAAACAGTGGTCCTGGTCATTCCACTATCCTAGCCAAAATGTCACCAGCACAGAATTACATATTCCTGTCAACCGCCCCGTTCACCTAATGTTGAAGTCTGAAGATGTGGTGCATGGCTTCTATGTGCCCAACTTTCGCATTAAGCAGGACATTGTACCGAATCAGACGATCGCGTTCAAATTTACTCCGAATCGAATTGGTCAATATCAACTGCACGACTCTCAGTTTAGCGGTACTTATTTCGCGCTGATGGAAGCCAATGTGTTTGTCGATTCTCCTGAACGTTACAACCAGTGGTTAGCTCAAGCCGCTACCCGTCCCTCTGTTCCAGCCATCAATCCCGCAAAATCTGAGCATAGTCAACCTCCCAAAACACCGTTAAGGAGCAATTGGCACACCGTTCCACCTGCTCAACCTCCCGTTGTGAATAAATAAGTACCATTACAAAATTAATTACACATCTTGTTTCTCTGTTAAGAGTTCCCTCTCTCCACCAATAAATTTAATTTTGCACGACTACTTAAATGACAAATATCTCCATTAAAAGTGCTAGTGAGCCTGAACAAACTGATTGGAAGCGCTACTTCAGCTTCAGCACCGACCATAAGGTAATTGGTGTTCAGTATTTAGTTACAGCATTTATCTTCTTCCTGTTTGGCGGCTTATTCGCCATGATTATTCGTGCCGAACTGCTCACCCCACAATTAGATGTCGTTAATCGCTCCCTTTACAATGGTCTGTTCACAATGCACGGCACGATCATGATCTTTCTGTGGATCTTTCCAGCAAATGTGGGATTAGCGAACTATCTGGTGCCACTGATGATTGGGGCGCGAGAGACGGCGTTTCCGGTGCTGAATGCGATCGCCTTTTGGCTGATTCCAGTTGTGGGGATCTTGCTGTTGTTCAGCTTTTTCTTACCCAGTGGCACGGCTCAGGCAGGCTGGTGGTCTTATCCTCCCGTGAGCATTCAGAACCCGTCAGGACACTTGATCAACGGAGAATTTATCTGGTTACTGGCAGTGACAATCTCTGGAGTCTCATCCATTATGGGCGGTGTGAACTTAGTCACGACCATTGTGCGAATGCGGGCACCAGGAATGACCTTTTTTCGGATGCCAGTTTATGCCTGGACGACTCTCAGTGCTCAACTGCTGCAATTGTTTTGCCTACCTGCCCTCACGGGTGCAGCTATTCTGTTGCTGTTCGATCTTTCCTTGGGTACTGACTTTTTCAGTCCCTTTAAGCAGGGTGATCCGATGATCTACCAGCACTTGTTCTGGTTTTACTCTCATCCGGCTGTGTATGTCATGGCGTTACCTGCCTTTGGAGTATTCTCAGAAGTTATTCCTGCCTTTGCTCGCAAACCCTTGTTTGGCTATAAAACCGTTGCCCTTTCCTCCCTGCTCATTGCTGTGATCAGCACCTTTGTTTGGGCGCATCACATGTTTGCTAGCGCCACCCCCAACTGGATGCGAATGTTGTTCATGGCAACATCAATGTTGGTGGCAGTGCCGACAGGAATCAAAGTGTTTGCCTGGACTGCGACCGTTTGGCGGGGCAAACTGCATTTCAAAACCCCGATGCTGTTTGCTTTGGGCGGTGTCGCCATGTTTCTGTTTGCGGGCATTACCGGAGTGATGCTGGCTGCTGTACCCTTTGATATTCATGTTAACAATACTCATTTTGTCGTTGGGCACTTTCATTATGTAGTATTTAATACCGTTAGTATGGCAATATATGCGGGAATCTACTACTGGTTTCCCAAAATAACTGGACGTATGTACTCCGAGGGGTGGGGCAAACTGCACTTCTGGCTCACTTTTATCGGCGCGAACCTCAACTTCTTTCCGATGCACCCGCTCGGCTTACAGGGAATGGTGCGCCGCATCGCCTCCTACGACCCGCAGTACACCGGATGGAATATAGTTGCTAGTTTAGGAGCCTTTCTATTGGGCATGTCCACCTTACCTTTTATTGCCAATATGGTGAGCTCCTGGTTACGGGGACGCAAAGCACCTAATAATCCTTGGAATGCCACTGGACTAGAGTGGACAACCTCCTCACCGCCGCCACTCGAAAACTTTGAAGAAATTCCAACCGTGACTTTAGAACCTTATAGTTACGGAGAATCTCACCGATTAACTACCGATCCGTCGTCTATCTAAGTGTCGTTATCGTTTCCTTTCAGGAGGCAGTGATGGAAAGCCCGCTCGATTCAGGAAATTCGCTTTCAAAAAACCTTAATTCAACGCCTAAGCGGGATAATCTTGCCTTTGGGTTTCCCATATTCCTCCTATCGGAGAGCATCATATTTGTCAGCTTTTTTGTCACCTATGCGCTGCTTCGTTGGAAAAATTCAACTTGGTTTCCACCTGGAGTTTCTGGGTTAGATATTCCCAGAGCGGCAATTAACACCGTTATTTTGGTGTCCAGTAGTATCGTGCTCTATTTTGCAGAGCGAGCGATCGCTCGCCACAAGCTGGTTAAATTTCGTCGTCTGTGGTTACTGACTGCTGCATTGGGTGTGATTTTTCTGATTGGGCAGGTGATTGAATGGCGTGATATGCCCTTTGGACTGGATGCAGGGCTGGCAGGTGCAACCTTCTATCTGCTGACTGGCTTTCATGGAATGCACGTTTTTACTGGCGTGGTGTTGCTGCTGTATATGTATGGACGCTCCCTGGTTCCCGGTAATTACAATGCGGGTCATCAGGGCGTGAGTGCAGTCTCCCTATTCTGGCACTTCGTTGATGTTATTTGGATTATTTTGTTTATGTTGCTTTACATCTGGTAGCTATCTTCAGCAGTGTCTTATATCACTCTAATTCTGGTTCCGTGCCCACCACCGATATTCGTACAACCTTCTAGCAACACATTGCGATCTGCTGAAACCAGCAGCGCTGAGTCCCAAGGGGACACGCTTACGCGAACGCTATCGCACAGACAATCACACAGAAGGCATGATGCAAAGAAAATACCTTATGGTTAATTTAATCACAGAACACACACTTCTAATGTTTACCGTAAAGGCTTTCGGGGCACTTTTTCCTATCGCGAATCCTATCGGTGCTGTAGCTTTTTTCTACAGCTTAACAGCAGAAGACTCTCCCAAGTTTCGACTCATCCAAGCTCGTAAAACAGCTTTGAATGTCACAGCAGTGCTAATTATATCGTTCCTGGTAGGTAAATTCATTCTCAGCTTTTTGGGCATTTCATTGGGAGTTTTGCGAATTGCAGGTGGTCTGATTGTTGCTCATACCGCATGGGAAATGGTAACTGCTCACCCACGATTAACCAAGCAAGAACATCAAGAAGCCATAGACAAGGAAGACGTTTCCTTTACACCGATGGCAATTCCGATGATTAGCGGTCCGGGTGCTATTGGAGTTGTGATCGGACTCTCAACTCAAACGCATCACTGGATTGAACAACTGGGCTGCATTACAGGAATTTTACTATTAGGACTGTTAGTTTATTTGTTTCTGGTTTTAGGAGAGCCACTAATTGAGAAGTTTGGAGCAACAGGTATGGGCGCATTCAATCGCATTCTGGGATTTTTGATTTTAGCAATCGCGGTGCAGTTAATTTCAGAAGGTGTTCTGGAATTACTTAAGTAGATTTTTTCAGCTTCAAAAAACTCAATATGATTTATAAATCTACATTTACGAAGTAAATAGTTTACATCGGTAATCCTTTCTATGAATTTAGCTTACTACCCTAAGGAGAAAAAGCAGTGATTGCTCAAACTCAAATTGCGAACCAAACACAACTTGATCAGCTATGCATTAACACGATTCGTACCCTATCAATGGATGCGGTGCAGCAGGCAAACTCTGGGCATCCAGGTACACCAATGGCAATGGCTCCTGTCGCCTACTGTTTATGGCAGCGATTTTTACGGTTCGACCCCGAAGATCCCATTTGGGCAAATCGCGATCGCTTCGTGCTCTCGAACGGTCATGCCTCCATGCTGCTGTATTCTTTGTTACATTTAACTGGTGTCAAAGCAGTTAATGCTAAGTATGAGCAGTTAGGTGAGCCATCCGTTACACTGGATGATATTAAGCGCTTCCGTCAACTTGATAGTAAATGTCCTGGTCATCCTGAATATCGCTGGACTTCTGGAGTTGAAACCACGACAGGGCCATTGGGGCAAGGAGTAGCAACGAGTGTGGGGATGGCGATCGCCGGACAGTGGATGGCGCAATATTTTAATCGACCTGACTTCGAGCTATTCAACTACAACGTTTATGCTCTATGTGGAGACGGCTGCATGATGGAGGGCATCTCCAACGAAGCAGCTTCCTTAGCAGGACATCTCCGGCTAAGGAACCTGTGCTGGATTTACGACAACAATCACATCACTATTGAAGGACACACCAATTTAACCTTTAATGATGATGTGGGCACTCGGTTTCTAGCCTATGGCTGGAACATCCTTCGTGTCAGTGATGCCAATGATCTCAATGCACTGGAACAAGCATTCAACACCTTTGAGCAAACTCACGACCGCCCTACCTTGATCATTATCGATAGCCATATTGGATATGGAGCACCGCACAAACAAGATACCAGTGCAGCTCACGGAGAACCGTTGGGAGAAGACGAAATCCGGTTAACAAAACGCAGTTACGGCTGGCCAGAAGATGCGAAGTTTTTCGTTCCTGATGGCGTGCGCGAACACTTCCAGACGCAACTGGGACAGCGAGGACACAAACTGCGCGAGCAATGGATACACACCTTCAATGAATATGCTGCTGTGTATCCAGAAATGGCAAACCAACTTCACAAAATGCAACATCGCCAACTTCGTGATAGTTGGGAAGCCGCATTGCCAACGTTTCCAACTGATGCAAAAGGAGTTTCTGGACGGGATGCTTCTGCAAAGGTGCTGAATGCGATCGCCCAACAGATCCCTTGGCTGATTGGCGGCTCTGCTGACTTGGCTCCCTCCACCAAAACACGGCTCACCTTTGATGGAGCAGGAGATTTTAGCGCTAGCGATCGCTGTGGGCGTAACTTTCACTTTGGCATCCGCGAACACGCAATGGCGGCGATTCTCAACGGACTCTCGCTCAGCAAAGTGCGTCCCTATGGTTCCGGCTTCTTTATTTTCAGCGACTACTGCCGTCCATCCATTCGCCTCAGCGCGTTAATGGAGATTCCAGTCATTTACATCTTCACACATGACTCGATTGGGGTAGGTGAAGATGGCCCGACTCATCAACCCGTTGAGCAGTTGGCTTCGTTGCGAGCGATTCCGGGACTGATTACCCTACGACCTGCTGATGCTAACGAAGTTGTGGAAGCATGGCGAGTGATTATGCAGTTGCAGCATCAACCAGTCGTGCTGGTGCTGACTCGACAGGCATTACCCACGTTTGATCGCACTCAGTATGCGGCGGCATCCGGTTTGGCTAAAGGAGCTTATATTTTGGCAGATGCAGAAGATGGTCAACCCAATGTGCTGCTGCTAGCAACTGGAAGCGAAGTTTCGCTTTGCATTGAAGCGTATGAACAACTTAAGACCGAAGGGATAAAAGCGCGGGTTGTGAGTATGCCATCGTGGGAGCTGTTTGAGCAGCAAAGTCAGGACTACCGCGATAGTGTGATTCCACCTGCGGTGACTGCTCGTGTCTGTGTGGAACAAGCATCGACGTTTGGCTGGGGCGAGTATGTCGGTTCGAGAGGGGGACGGATAGTCATGCATACGTTTGGTGCTTCAGCACCGTTGAAAGAATTGCAGCGCAAGTTTGGCTTCACTCCAAATCAGGTTGTTGCAGCTGCAAAAGCCCAGTTAGCAAGCTGACGTTTTGTGTTCTTGCAAATTCGTGTTAATTCAATAAGGATGTGAACTGATGATTAATGTACAAGCATCAAAAATAAAGAACCCTTTGCAGTCGTTACAATCCTACGGACAATCTGTCTGGTTAGACTATATTCGTCGCAGTTTAATTACTAGCGGAGAACTGCAAAAGTTGATTGATGAGGATGGTTTGCGGGGTGTCACCTCGAATCCTTCTATCTTTGAAAAAGCGATCGCAGGTAGTACCGATTACGATTCGGCTTTAACCACAAGCGAGCAAAGTCAAGATAAGAATGTCATGTCGCTATATGAGTCCTTTGCAATCGCGGATATTCAAGCAACCGCAGATATTTTGAGACCTATATACGAACAAACCAATCGGCGTGATGGCTATGTCAGTCTGGAGGTTTCACCTTATCTAGCGAACGATACTCAACAAACTATTTCAGAAGCCCGCAGACTATGGCAGGAGGTTGATCGTCCGAATTTGATGATTAAAGTGCCTGCGACACCTGCTGGAATTCCTGCAATTGAACAGCTCATCAGTGAAGGCATTAATGTAAACGTCACGTTGTTGTTTGCTGAAAATGTTTATGAGCAGGTTGCCAATGCCTACATGACTGGTTTAGAGTTGCTGACGGCCAAAGGTGGAGATATCAGCCGCACTGCTAGCGTCGCTAGTTTCTTTGTCAGTCGGATTGATACCGCAGTTGATAACCAGATTACGGCTCAACTTAAAACTACAACCGATGCAGTTCAACGTGATTTGCTCAAAAGCTTATTGGGCAAAGTGGCGATCGCCAATGCCAAACTTGCATATAAGCACTATCAGAACACATACAGCTCTAGTCGATGGCAAAAATTAGCCAGCCAAGGTGCACAAACCCAACGGCTACTGTGGGCAAGCACAGGTACAAAGAACCCCCATTATAGTGATGTGTTGTATGTTGAAGAACTGATTGGTTCTGACACTGTGAATACAATTCCACCAGCCACGCTATCTGCCTTTCGCGATCATGGACATCCGAAGTCTAGTTTGACTGAAAGTGTTGATGATGCTCAATCGACGTTATCAAAGCTAGAGAAAGCAGGAATTTCTTTACAGCAGATTACAGACAAATTATTGGCAGAAGGGGTGCAACTTTTCATGGATGCCTTTGACCAATTGTTAGGTACAGTCGAGAAAAAGCGGACAGCAATTCTTGGTGGAAAGCTCGATCGCCTAACCTACAAATTGCCTGATGCGCTGAATACTACTGTTCAAGCATCTCTAGACGATTGGCAGAAGAATGGCAAGATTCGTCGCCTATGGGCACAGGATGCAAGCTTGTGGACAGGAGCAGATGAAAACAAATGGTTGGGTTGGCTCGGTATTACTGAAGACCAACTTGCACACCTGGATCGTCTTAAGCAACTCGCGCAAGAAGTCCAAAACCTAAAATTCTCCCATGTGTTATTATTAGGCATGGGTGGCTCTTCGCTCTGCCCAGAGGTGATGAAGCTCACTTTTGGTAAGGCACAAGGATTTCCCGAACTGCTCGTACTCGATTCTACCGATCCAGCTCAGATCAAAGCGATCGAAAGTCAGATTGACCTCACCAAAACACTGTTCATCGTGTCGAGTAAGTCTGGCAGTACACTGGAGCCAAATATTTTCAAACAATACTTCTTTGATCGTGTGCAGCAAATTCTGGGTGCAGAATCAGCAGGCAATCGCTTTATTGCCGTAACTGATCCCGGTTCTAAACTGCAACACATTGCTGAAGGCGATGACTTCCGCCATGTCTTCTTTGGTGTACCCAGTATCGGCGGTCGTTATTCTGCCTTATCGAACTTTGGCATGGTACCTGCGGCGGCGATTGGAGTGGATGTAGCAAAGTTCTTGGATACGGCTGAAGTCATGGTGCATTCTTGTGCATCATCCGTTCCGGCGAAAGAGAATCCCGGCGTTGTGTTGGGAACCATTCTGGGTGTTCTGGCAAAGCAAGGACGAGACAAAGTCACGCTGATCACGTCACCGGGAATTGCAGACTTGGGCGCATGGTTGGAGCAACTATTGGCAGAGTCTACAGGGAAAGACGGTAAGGGATTGATTCCAGTGGATCGAGAACCGTTAGGAACTCCAGATGTGTATGGGAGTGACCGCATCTTTGCTTACATTCGCTTAGACTCTGCTCCTGATTCTACTCAAGACGCTGCTGTCACGGCATTGGAGCAGGCAGGACAACCTGTAGTTCGGATTACCGTTGCCGATCCCTACCAAGTTGGTCAGGAGTTTTTCCGGTGGGAAATTGCGACTGCTGTAGCCGGTTCCATCATTGGTATCAATGCCTTTAACCAACCGGATGTTGAAGCCAGCAAAATTGTTACCCGCCAGTTAACAGCTGAATACGAGAAAAACGGAAAACTGCCGCCCGAAAGCCCAATCTTCACGGTAGATGGCATTCAATTATTCACTGATCCAAAAAATGCCGCTGCACTGACAGAGGCAGTAGGAACAGATCAATCGTTGGTTAATTATCTGCGTGCCCATTTGAATCGACTACAGGCGGGAGATTATTTTGCACTGCTTGCATATCTCGAGCGCAATGATATACACCAAGCGCAGCTACAAGCCATTCGAGAAAAAATTCGGGATGCAAAGCAAGTCGCCACTTGCCTTGGCTTTGGTCCCCGCTTCTTGCACTCCACAGGGCAGGCTTACAAGGGTGGACCAAACAGTGGCGTTTTTCTCCAAATCACCTGTGATGATGCCACGGACATTCCCGTTCCTCAGCAGAAATATACATTCGGAGTTGTGAAAGCGGCTCAAGCACGAGGGGATTTTCAGGTTTTGGCGGAACGTGAGCGACGGGCGTTGCGCATCCATCTTGGCAAAGATGTTCAATCTGGTTTAGCTACCCTAAAAACCGTGATCGACCAAATTCTGTAATTGACATCTTGCACCAGTTGCGTTAAGGCAATTTTTGTAGGGTGGGCAGTGCCCTAAACTTATGTTGAGATCATCAGATTTTACGATTCACTGCCCACCCTACTACACTCGAAAAATGGAAATTCATCTTTGAGGAGTTTTGTCAATGCGTAAGTCCTAATAATGACTTGATTCAGATGAAAAGCGCTACATACTTCACGCAATTGAGAATCACATAGGAGAAAAACAATGCAACTTGGTGTTATTGGTCTAGGGCGCATGGGCGCAAATATCGTTCGACGACTGCTGCGAAATAAGCATGAGTGTGTTGTGTTCAATCGCACACCCGATAAGGTGAAGCAACTTGCATCGGAAGGGGCAATTGGAGCTTATACCTTAGATGATTTTGTGCAGAAGCTCCACAAGCCGCGTGCCATTTGGCTGATGGTGCCTGCGGGAGATCCCACCGAGCAGATGGTCAAAGAACTGGCTGAAAAACTCGACTCAGGCGACATCTTGATTGATGGCGGCAACTCTTACTACATCGACGACATTCGACGAGCGAATGATCTGGCATCAAAGGGCATTCACTATCTAGATGTGGGAACCAGCGGCGGAGTCTGGGGATTAGAACGCGGTTACTGCATGATGATCGGTGGTCCCCAAGTGGCAGTTCAGTACCTCGACCCCATCTTTAAGTCATTGGCTCCCGGACGGGGAGAGATTCCGCGTACTCCTGGGCGGGAAAAGGTGGGCGGCACGGCGGAGGAAGGCTATTTGCACTGCGGATCGAATGGAGGTGGGCATTTTGTCAAAATGGTGCATAATGGCATTGAATACGGGTTGATGGCAGCCTATGCAGAAGGGTTGAATATCCTGCATCACGCCAATGTTGGCAAACAGAGCCGTGCTACTAACGCTGAAACGACTCCACTGCGTAATCCTGAACACTACCAGTATGACTTGAACCTGCCAGATATTGCCGAAGTGTGGCGACGGGGTAGTGTGGTCGCTTCGTGGTTGCTTGATTTGACTGCGATCGCTCTACTCCAGCAGCCTGACTTAGCAGACTTTGCCGGTCGTGTGTCGGATTCAGGCGAAGGACGCTGGACAGTTACAGCAGCCATAGACGAAGGCACACCTGCTCCTGTTCTCAGCGCTGCCTTGTATCAGCGATTTAGCTCACGTGGCGAAGACGATTTTGCCGATAAGTTGCTGTCTGCGATGCGCTTCCAGTTTGGCGGACACGTTGAGCAACATACGGAGACAAAATCATGACAATTGCAACTGCACCTCATTCTCAGGTTGAAACCTCAGTTCGTCCTGCCAGTCCCTGCGCGATCGTCATCTTTGGTGCTGCTGGAGATTTGACCAAGCGTTTATTGTTACCTGCACTTTACAATTTAGCACGTAGCAATTTGTTGCCGCAGGAGTTTGCGATCGTCGGGGTTGCTCACACTCTAATGAGCCAAGACGACTTTCGCAGCAAACTCCGTCGGGATATTCACGAATTTGCAACGGTTGGGGTTGATGATTACCTCTGGCAGCAGTTTGAGCAGCGATTGTACTATCTTCCCGGTGAGTTTCAGGATGCTAACACGTACCAGCAGTTGCAGGATTTGTTGATTCGGGTAGACCAGGAATGCGGCACCCAAGGAAACCACTTATTCTACCTGGCAACCGCCTCTAACTTCTTTTGCGACATCATCACGCAGCTTGGTTCAGCAGGATTGGTGCGGGAAGACAACGGACACTGGCGACGCGTCATTATCGAAAAACCATTTGGGCATGATTTGGATTCTGCTCGCACCTTAAATAAGAACATCAGTAGCGTGCTGAAGGAAAGCCAGATTTACCGCATCGATCACTACCTGGGTAAAGAAACCGTCCAGAATATTCTAGTATTTCGTTTTGGGAATGGGCTGTTTGAACCAATTTGGAATCGGGAACATATTGACCATGTGCAAATTACTGTGGCTGAAACTGTCGGTGTAGAGGGCAGAGGTAACTTCTATGAAGGAACGGGTGCAGTACGCGATATGGTGCAAAATCACCTGTTTCAATTGCTAGCGATGACTGCAATGGAGCCACCCGTTTCATTTGATGCAGATGCCGTTCGCGATGAAAAATCTAAATTGCTCAAGGCAATTCAACCCTTAACTCCTGAAGATGTGCTAAAGCATACTGTGCGAGGGCAGTATGGTGAGGGGACGATAAACGAGAAACCTGTTCCGGCTTATCGATCAGAACCACGTGTTGCTTCAGACTCTACCACTGAGACGTATGCTGCTTTAAAGCTCACGATTGATAACTGGCGTTGGGCAGATGTGCCATTTTACCTCCGAACCGGGAAACGGTTGCCGAAGCGTACTACTGAGGTTGCGGTTCAGTTTAAGCGGGTTCCCTCACTGCTGTTTCGTCAAACTTCAGTTGATCAATTAACGCCCAATTTCCTTGTCCTGCGCATTCAACCCGACGAAGGAATTAACTTCCAATTTGGCGCAAAAATTCCCGGTCCAACGGTGCGAATGGGCAGCGTGAATATGGATTTCTGCTACGCCGATTACTTTGGCTCAACCCCCAGCACAGGCTATGAAACTTTGCTTTATGACTGCATGATTGGCGATGCTACGCTGTTTCAGCGAGCAGACAACGTGGAATTGGGTTGGAGTGTAGTTACGCCAATTCTAGATGTTTGGAGTGCATTACCAACACGAGAGTTTCCCAACTATGCCGCAGGAAGTTGGGGACCGAAAGATGCTGACGAACTGCTCTGGCGCGATGGTCGGCAATGGCGATCAAGTGATTAATAAAAATCAGAAATCAATCAGCGATTCAACGGAGAAGCACAATGTTGAGTAAACATAAATGGAGCATTGTCAACATTAGTTTTCTAACCATTTGCAGTACGATAGCAACTTCCCAACTAATACGAGCCGAAGACACGATTACCACAGCAACTTCAATCAAAAATGCTCCTTATAGCAAGGTATTCCACACTGGTTCAATCTATGCGGTGAGAGATCATGACTATAGAGGGAGTGAACCTGCTCTTGGTGTATCAACTCTTTGGAGCAAAAATCCGACCAAGGATAGCCTTTTGCTAGGGGTACGCTACTGTGTACCTGACAACTCTCTAGTTGGCTCTGATGCCTCCTTAACTACGATGGTCTTGCTCAGCAAGAATCAACCCTTGGTCACGATCAATCAACCAATAAAAGAAACCTCTAGCTATCAAAAAGTTGTTCAAAGTTCCACCACGGTTCCGGGATTAGGCTTTTGGGACTCCGACACGTATTGGGGCAACGACGGTTTTTGGGATGGCGTTGATGAGCCTTTCTGGGCTGGTGCCGCTACGTTTCCGTCTGTAACATGTAGTGCGGGAAGCAGTCGATTTAACATTGCTCCACTTGCCAGCGCGATCGCTCAACTTCCGCCCCAAACGCTTCAGATGAAATTGATCTTTAGCAATGGTGCAACCAGCCAATGGGAATTGGGAAAAAAAACGGTACAGGCACTCAAAGAATTGTTAGCTATTGGGCAAACCTCGTCAAATACCTCTCAAGCACCTTTGGCAAAGTGAAACGGTATCGGTATCCCGTGTTAGATGCAGACCAATAAATTGAGCACCAACAATCAATAACCAAGCTTTTTATCATGAATCCAGTAAGTTCTCCCAAATCGCCTAAAATTTCACTGCTGCTAGCAGATGTAGATGGCACGCTTGTAACAAAAGAGAAAATCCTAACTGATCGCGCCCGTGCTGCTGTTCATAAACTTTGGGATGCAGGCATTCGCTTCACAATTACCAGTGGTCGTCCACCATTAGGGATGAAAATGATTGTAGATGCTCTGAAACTGACAGAGCCTCTCGCGCCATTTAATGGTGGTCTGTTTGTCTATCCTGACTTTTCAACCTTGGAGGAAAACGTCTTACCCGCAACAACTGTTCAAGAAGTCATCAAGATAATTACTGCCCACCATCTGGATGTTTGGATTTATCGAGGGAAGGATTGGTTTGTGCATGAGCGGCATGGTCCTCATGTGGATCGCGAAGAATGGACGGTTAAGTTTCCACCTACCGTTGTTTCTAGCTTTGATGGTTTGTTTGATAACGTTGTCAAAGTCGTTGGCGTTAGTGATGATCTAGATGCCGTTGCCAAGTGCGAAACTGATGTGCAGCAAGCTTTTAGTCAAAAAGTTTACTGCAAGTCAAGAGCCAGTTCGGGTGGTGGTGAACAGGTATCTGCGGCTCGATCGCAGCCTTACTACCTGGATGTCACCCATCCCCACGCGAACAAAGGTGCTGTAGTTGATCGCCTCTCACAACTGCTCGGAATCCCCAGACAAGAAATTGCCACTATTGGAGATATGCCCAATGATGTCCCAATGTTTAAACAAAGTGGATTAAGCATTGCTATGGGCAACGCAAATCCAGACGTACAGCAACAAGCTCAGTACGTGACGACATCCTATGAAGAAGAAGGATTTGCCAATGCAGTCGAATGGTTCATTTTAGGCGATCGACATGGGGCTTCCAATGCAAAATTTCAGCCGTCCAGCGTCGGTTAAGCATTGGAATGAAACTATGCCTTCACAGCATTGTCCATGCTGTTGTGATCAACTGTTGCGACATATCCGCAATCATCAAGTTCATTGGTTTTGCCGACGCTGTTGGCAGGATATGCCGTGAGGGAAAAGCGAAAAAGTTTGTACCAGACAGTATTTTTAGGAGAAACCACAATGACTCAACGAGTAAAAGAAATTCTCAGTTGGTATGGCAGCGACAATCCTGGAACGCTGACTAATCTGGCGCGGTTGCTTAATCATGGCAAACTAGCTGGAACTGGCAAGTTGGTAATTTTGCCCGTTGATCAGGGCTTTGAGCACGGTCCGGCTCGCAGTTTTGCACCCAATCCACCTGCTTACGATCCTCGCTATCATTTTGAGTTGGCGATCGAAGCAGGATGCAATGCCTACGCCGCACCGTTAGGATTTTTGGAAGCGGGAGCGCGAGAATATGCAGGCGAGATTCCCCTAATTCTTAAAGCCAATGATAGCGATGTCCTGCAAAACGACCCAGATCCTACCCAAGCACTTACAGGTTGTGTTGAGGATGCACTGAGATTAGGCTGTGTTGGTATTGGCTTCACCATCTATCCAGGTTCGGCACATCGGTTTGAAATGTATCAACAAATTCGTGCCTATGCTGAAGAAGCAAAGCGGCGTGGATTGGTCGTGATAATTTGGTCTTATGCACGCGGATCGGGGTTGAGTAAAGCGGGTGAGACGGCGATCGACGTGATTGGTTACGCTGCTCAAATTGCGGCTCAATTGGGTGCTCACATCATCAAAGTCAAACTGCCTAGCGAGCACATTGAACAAGAAGCAGCCCGCAAGGTGTACGAGAAAGAGCAAATCCCGATTGCGACATTAACTGAGCGAGTGCGTCATGTAGTGCAATGTGCCTTTAATGGACGACGGATTGTCATCTTTTCGGGTGGACCAATCGACAGTGATGATGCCTTTTTCAATGAAGTTCACGCTATTCAAGCAGGTGGAGGGTTTGGTTCGATTATCGGACGCAATTCTTTTCAACGTTCCAAAACGGATGCCGTGCGATTCCTCAACACGATCATGGATATTTACAACACGCAACCGTCTCAAGTTCAAGTTCCGGTTCTGAATTAAGGGAACACCAAAAAATAAAGGCATTGCTGAATAATGGCATGATTCAGGCTGACAAGGTGACGCGGGGACACGGTGATTCTGATTGATGCAAATTCCAAAATCATCCCGCAATTATGCAATGCCAAAATCAATTATCTCAAATTCAAAATTAACTTGTAGGGGCGCAAGGCTTTGCGCTCTTATGATAGGACGATTTTTTAATTAGAAGTCCCTAAAGGAAATAACCATGCAAGAATTAATTCGATCGCAAGTAAAGCCTGAAATTCAAGTTTTTGCAAATGCCGAAGCCCTGACTCAGGCTGCTGCCGCCGAGTTTGTGCAACAAGCCCATCAAGCCATTCAAGCACGAGGAAGATTTACGATTGCACTGTCTGGTGGCTCAACTCCCAAAAGTCTTTATGCATTGTTGGCAACTCAACCTTGGCGTAATCAAATCCCTTGGAACCAAATTCATTTTTTTTGGGGTGATGAACGCCACGTTCCGCCCAGCGATCCCAGTAGTAACTTTCGGATGACGCAACAGCAATTGCTGTTTCAAGTGCCAATTCCACAAGAAAATGTATATCGCATTAAAGCTGAAAATCCAGATGCTAAGGCAGCCGCAGCTGAATATGAGCAAGACTTGAGACAGTTCTTTCAGTTGCAAGAACATCAGTTTCCTCGCTTCGATTTAGTGTTGTTGGGCATGGGAGCTAACGGACACACCGCATCTCTTTTTCCTGGCACTGATGCAGTTCATGAGCAAACTCGTTTAGTCGTTGCACCTTGGGTGGAAGAGTTGAACAGTTACCGTATCACCTTAACGCCACCTGTGATTAACAATGCGGTAGAAATCCTCTTTTTTGTCACAGGAGCAGAAAAAGCAACAACACTAAAAGCGGTTTTGGAAGGTGGGTATCAGCCCGATCGCTTGCCTGCACAAATCATTCGTCCGACTCAGGGCAGAGTGATGTGGATGATCGATCAAGCAGCGGCTCATTTATTGGAGACATGAGGGATGCCCACTAAAGTCATCGTAAATCCAGGACAAATCGCGATCAATGACGGATCGACATTCCTCGTTACTGCTTCTGATGGCTCGATCGACGACAACCTTGCCCAAGGATTTTTTGTTCGCGATACGCGCCTCATCTCGTATTACGAAGTCTCACTCAATCGCCAGCCGCTCCAACTGCTTGCATCTAGTCCGCTACAACATCACTGTGCGCTGTATCAATTTACCAATCGAGAGACTCCGACTATTGATGGAACGCTGCCATCGGGCTGCTTGTTAGTGACCATCCGGCGCGATATTGCAGTCGGAATGCATGAGGATATTGATATTACTAGCCATTACACTCAGACCGTCGAACTGAAACTTATGTTGGCGATCCGCTCAGATTTTGCGGATATTTTTCAGGTCAAATCCCAACACCTGCTGTCACGCGGTGCGATCGCAACCACCTGGAAAGATGGCATTCTGACAACAGAGTACCGAAATGCCGAGTTTTATCGCGGGTTGCAAATCACTCCAACTTGTGCTAACTCAACGCCCTACTATGCTAATGGTCGCCTCATGTTCGACATTAAGCTTGAACCAGGTCAAACTTGGCATAGCTGCGTTGATTTTACGGCGCTAGCGGATGGAGATGTGCTTCAGCCGCAACAAACTTGCACCATCTCCCACGATACTGAAGCGGCACGAGTCAGAGACGACTTTGTTCAATCCGCCACTCAGTTACAGTCCTCGAATGCCGAAATTGCCGCCTACTATCGACAATCCTTGATCGATTTCGGGGCACTCCGCATCAAGGTTGAAGATCGTGGACAGCATTTTTGGATGCCTGCGGCGGGTATTCCTTGGTTTGTCGCAGTATTTGGGCGGGACGCGATCGTTCCGAGTTTACAAACGATAATGGTTTATCCGGAATTTGTACGCGGAACGCTCATAAAGCTGGCGCAACTGCAAGCCACAACCGTAGATGATTGGCGCGATGCTCAACCCGGTCGTATGTTGCATGAAATTCGCCGGGGTGAATTAGCGCAATTGCACGAAATTCCGCATACACCTTACTACGGAACGATCGATACCACTATTCTCTTCCTGAGCGATCGCATCGATCCTGCAACGGCTAGAAATTCCAATGGATTGGAGAATATATCATGTCTCAATCTTCTAAATTAATCACGATCGCAGCTTCAATTTTATCGGCTGACTTTAGCCGCTTGGGAGAAGAGGTGCAAAGTGTGGATGTGGCGGGAGCTGACTGGATTCATGTCGATGTGATGGACGGTCGCTATGTGCCCAACATTACAATCGGACCTTTGATCGTAGAAGCAATTCGACCGATGACTGTAAAACCGCTAAACGTCCATCTGATGATTGTCGAACCAGAGCGGTACATCACCAACTTTGCTAAAGCAGGTGCCGATCATATTTTGGTTCAAGCAGGAGCAACGATTCATCTACACCGAACACTATCCCAAATTAAGGAACTGGGTAAGCAAGCGGGGGTTGTGCTCAATCCTGGTAATCCTTTGGAAGCGATTGAGTGGGTACTAGATCTGTGTGATGTCGTTTTAATTATGACGGTGAATCCCGGCTTTGGTGGTCAACACTTTATTTCAACCATGTTGCCAAAGATTCGTCGCTTACGTCAGATGTGCGATGAACGTGGGCTGGATCCGTGGATTGAAGTCGATGGTGGAGTCAAGCCAGACAATGCATGGCAGGTGTTGGAAGCAGGAGCAAATGCAATTGTAGCGGGATCGGCAATCTTCAATGCTAAGGATTATGCAGCGACAATCGCCGCGCTGCGTCACAGCAAACGACCTGAACAAATCATAATTGATGTATGAGGACATGATAAACTTACAAGGAAAAGTTGCGTTAGTCACTGGCAGCAGTCAGGGAATTGGGCAGGCCATCGCCGCTTACCTAGCGCAAGCAGGTGCAGATATTGTCATCGATTACCGCTCTCACCCGGATGGTGCCAAAGAAACGTTGGCAAAGGTGGAAGCAGCGGGACGCAGAGGGCATATTGTCCAGGCAGATTTAAGCGTGATTAGTGACGTTCGCAAACTTGTATCTGAAGGAATTCATCACTTTGGTAAGCTAGATATTCTAGTAAATAATGCTGGGGTTGATGGAAAAAATGCTGATTTTTGGGACATAACCGAAGCTGATTATGATACCGTTCTCAATCTCAACCTCAAAGGCACATTCTTCACGACGCAAGCATTTGTGCAGCACTTGATTGAGACAGAACGAACGGGTAAGATTATTAACATCAGTTCAGTTCATGAGGAAATGGCGTTCCCTCACTTCACGCCCTACTGTGCCAGCAAAGGTGGTGTGAAGATGATGATGCGAAATTTGGCGGTGGAATTAGGACCGTTGGGAATTACGATCAACAATATTGCTCCTGGAGCGATCGAAACCCCGATTAATACCAAACTTCTAAATGACCCTGTGAAGTTACATTCACTCAAACAAAACATTCCCCTTGGACGACTAGGCAAACCAGAAGATATTGCGCCAATGGTCACATTCCTCGCGTCCTCCGCTGCCGACTACGTGACTGGAGCCACTTTTTATGTCGATGGCGGACTGATTCGGAATTATCATGAGCAATAGAACTTGTCATGACTCAAGAAGAAATAAGATTGGCAGCTGATCGCAATCGCACTGCTTACTGGAAACGCTGGGGACCCTATTTAAGTGAACGACAGTGGGGTACAGTACGTGAAGACTACAGCCCGAATGGAACTGCTTGGGAGTACTTCCCTCATGACCATGCCCGGTCGCGTGCCTATCGTTGGGGAGAAGACGGCATTGCAGGTATCTCTGATACTCATCAGCAGTTATGTTTTGCGATTGCGCTGTGGAATGGAGAAGATTCCATCCTTAAGGAGCGGATGTTTGGGTTAACGGGGAATGAGGGTAATCACGGAGAGGATGTCAAAGAATACTACTTCTACTTAGACAATACCCCCACCCACTCCTACATGAAGTACCTTTATAAATATCCGCAGCACGCCTTTCCTTACACTCAGTTAGTGGAGGAAAATCGTCGTAGAACTCGCCAAGACTTTGAATTTGAACTACTGGACACAGGAATATTTAATGAAGATCGTTATTTTGATGTATTTATTGAGTATGCCAAAGCATCACCTGAAGATATTTTGATTCAAATCAAAGCAATCAATCGGGGACCTGATCCTAAAACACTGCACTTGCTACCAACGTTGTGGTTCCGTAACACTTGGTCTTGGAGTCGCGCACAGGAGAACGAAAAACCCTGGCTAAATGTTAGTCAAAAGGCGGTCAATTTCAGCGTCATTGAGGCATCGCATCCAACGCTAGGAACACGATGGCTTTACTGTGATGGCGTCCCTAATTTATTGTTTACTAATAATGAAACGAATTACGAACGATTGTTCGGAGTTAGCAACTCTTCACCCTACGTTAAAGACGGCATCAATGATTATGTGATTCACAGCCGCAAGGATGCAATTAATCCCAGCGAAACAGGAACAAAATTCTCAGCTCATTATCAGCTAGTAATCGCTCCTGGTGCAATGCAAACGGTGCGACTACGATTGAGAGACTCCCAATCTTCTCTCAATAACGGCAACACAGAAATCTTGTTTGGACAGGAATTTGAGTCAATCTTTCGCGATCGCCAAGCCCAAGCAGATGAGTTTTACCAGCGAATCTGTCCTTTTTCATTATCTGAGGACATGCGAAATGTTCAACGGCAAGCATTTGCAGGAATGCTGTGGAGCAAGCAATTCTATCATTACGTGGTTCATGATTGGCTAAACGGCGATCCAGTAGGTCCCACATCGCCAGTAGAGCGTAAACGAGGCAGAAATCATGAGTGGAGCCATCTATTTAACGATGATATTCTCTCAATGCCCGACAAATGGGAATATCCCTGGTTTGCGGCATGGGATTTAGCATTTCATCTTATTCCTCTAACCATGCTGGATCCAGAGTTTGCCAAACGTCAGTTAAGTGTCTTGATGCGAGAGTGGTACATGCATCCCAACGGGCAACTTCCTGCGTATGAATGGGCATTCAGCGATGTCAATCCACCCGTTCATGCCTGGGCAGCACTGCGAATTTATCAAATTGAGCAAAAAATGTATGGTCGAGCTGATCGAGCCTTTCTAGAGCGAGTTTTCCAGAAACTACTGCTCAACTTCACCTGGTGGGTGAATCGCAAGGATATTGAGGGCAAAAATGTTTTTCAGGGGGGATTTTTAGGATTAGACAACGTTGGGGTATTTGATCGCAGTGCATCGCTACCCAATGGTGGATATATCAATCAGGCAGATGGTACCAGTTGGATGGGAATGTACTGCCTGAATATGTTAACTATTGCACTAGAGCTAGCAAAAGATGATTCAACCTATGAAGATATTGCCAGCAAGTTTTTTGAACACTTTCTCTATATTGCTGATGCCATTGATGGAGTCGGTGAAGCCGAATTAGCCCTGTGGGATGAAACAGACGGATTTTATTACGATGCCTTGCATCTGCCCGATGGTCGTCACTTCTTAATGAAGGTTCGCTCAGTGGTGGGACTGGCACCGTTATTTGCCGTTGCGGCTCTAGAACCAAACACGCTTGAACGATTTCCCAGTTTCAAACGACGTACTGAATGGTTCATTCAAAATCGCCCAGACTTGACCCAAAATGTTGCTTGTTTAGAAATAGCGGGCGTAAAAACCAGAAGACTGCTGGCGATCGCAGGGCAGAATCAGTTGCGGCGCATTCTTCACAGGATGTTAGATGAAAATGAATTTCTTGGACCTTATGGCATTCGGGCACTCTCCAAATTCCACGCGACCAACCCCTACGTTCTACAAGTTCACGGCAATGAGTATCGAGTCGATTATGAACCTGCGGAATCCACAACAAGTCTTTTTGGTGGCAATTCTAACTGGCGCGGACCTGTGTGGTTTCCAATGAATTACCTAATCATCGAGTCCTTGCAGAAGTACCATCACTATTTAGGTGATGATTTCAAGGTGGAATGTCCAAGTGGTTCAGGTCACATGATGACGCTTTGGCAAGTGGCGAATGAGCTATCACAGCGGTTGATTCGGACATTTTTAAACGATGCAACCGGACGACGACCTATGTATGGCGGTACGGAAACGTTTCAAACCAACCCGTACTGGCATGACCTTATTCTATTCTATGAGTACTTTCATGGTGACGAAGGAGCGGGTATCGGAGCAAGCCACCAAACAGGTTGGACAGGGTTAGTGGCAAAACTGATCCAGCAACATGCAGAATATGGCGTAGATCAACCGTGAGAGGTTAAGGTTATGGTAATTTTGTCAATAAGTAAAAAAACTTAAAAATACTACCAAAAACGTGGTAGTAAACATAATTTTTGTGGGAGCAATGGCGTAACCAAATGACTCTTTGACATCTTCCCCGTGATTGCCCTCATTCCCCGTTAGCCCAAACAGCCGCTCTTTGAGAATGCGATCTTCGCCATTCCACAGCGCGATCGCGAAACATCATGAATGCACCATCTGGGACTAACAGCGTCGGATACATATCAAATTGAGCCGCTAAACAGAGATCAAGAATTAACCGAATGCCACGTTGAAACTCTGGTTTAGAAGCTAATCCAATATCGCCAGTTGCCTGGGTGTAAGCTCGGAGCAGAATTACCCACCACAAGCAGGAATCAACGGGCGTTACTCGCCCGATCGATTGTTCACCAAAGTCTGCAATCACCTGCTCCTGACCGCCCACGGTTTGCACTTTAAAACTAGCAGGCATTAGTCCCTGTGCTGGCTTGAAGCAATCCATGTGCCTTTCTTGACTTTGAAGCGCAAGCGTTTCAATCAGAAAGTTACGAACAATTTCTACGTCTCCTCGAATCAAAAACACGAGAGCAGACGGGACAAAATCACGTACAAAACATTGATCGTAGTTCAAGGTGTCTACACTTGTATCATGGGCAGCGATCGTTCCTACAGGATGCCCCTGATAGTAAAGAATGGATGCTTCGAGAGCCTGCCAAGCTTTCTGTTCTAGCATAGTTGTAGCTGTCGTGCTTATCGATCTTAAAGTCACATTCATCAAACACTCCTCACTAATTAAAATAGCTGCTGTAAATTACACTAGTATCAACATCACGAAGCCCTCACTATTGCTCGTGATAATTCCGAATTAATCCACCATCTACGAAGAACGTTGATCCAGTGATATAGTCAGCAGCAGCAGAAGCAAGGAATACAACCATTGGTGCAATGTCGTCTGGTGTCCCTAATCGTCCGAGAGGAATGTTTTGCTTGAGTGAATTTAACTTCACCGGATCGTTTAAGAGCTTTGTGTTGATGGGCGTTTCAATGGCTCCAGGTGCAATGTTATTAACGGTAATTCCGAGAGAACCTAGTTGTACCGCGAGGTTTCGCATCATCATCTTTACTCCACCTTTGCTGGCGCAGTAGGACGTGAAGTGAGGAAACGCCATTTCTTCATGAGTTGAACTGATGTTAATAATCTTTCCTGTTCGCTTTGTTTCAATTAGATGCTGCACAAAAGCTTGCGTCGTGAAAAATGTTCCTTTGAGATTGATATTGAGTACGGCATCGTAATCTGCTCATCCTTCTGGTCTACAAGCTTGATTTAGGAACGATCGCCCGTTCTTGAACACCGCTAACGTTCCCTGCTGTCGGTGATCTCCCCGCCCGCCAAGAACTTGGTATACATAGTTGCCATTCCTAAACTTATACACCTCAGCGGCTCCTGTATTCTCCTTGGTTCCTTTGCCCAAACTTAGATTTCCCAGAGGTCCCGTAGCGCGGTAAAGCAATTCGCCCGAAGCATATCGTCTCCAAACATTTACAGTGTAATCACTTTGGCAGTTCAAGCTGAGCAGTAAATCCGCAGTAGAGTCAGCCGAGGCAAGTGAAGGGAGATGAGCTAAAACACAAGTCATCAAACCCAATAGTACTGTAGATTGTTTCGGTAGTAGTTTCATTGTCTCCTCCTGACTTGAAAGTGGGTGTAGGGGTGTAAGGGTGTACGGGTGTAGGGAAAAGCCGGACTTTCATGCTTGGCGGTGAAAAATTTTTCATTGGGACTGTCTTGAAACTTTTCAAATTACCCTGTCGTCAGAAGACCGTGAACAAGAATCAACAGCACAATCAACGTAACGATGATATAGAATTGATCGCGCTGTTGCCAAAATGCAAACACTGAAAACGCAACTCGTGCAACTGGAGTCAGAATCAATAGCAAAATACCGAGTTGAATGATACCTCGCCCCCGCAATGCCAGTGTATCATTGAGAATTCCAGGAACTTGACGGAGATCAGCAGGTTCTCCTCGGAAGATATGATCTTCAGGAATGTTATTGCCGTTGTGAAACAGATAAAGGATACCACCTACAATCACGATCGTCGCTGCTAAAGTGACTCCTACTCGCAAAAGCATACTGATTGTGATTTCAACCTGTTGGTCTGTCCATCGGCGTGTAGTTGCCATATTAAATCCTTCCTGTGATGCCGTTATAAATCATTTCAATGCCGATCACAAGCAGGACGAAGCTAAAGACCAGACGCAACGCAGTAACTTTCGCTCGCACTAGCACTTTGGCTCCACACCACGCTCCCACCAACACACCCAGTAGCACAGGCATACACAACCCCGGATCAATGTAACCCCTGCTGAGATAAATTCCAGCACTAGCGGCGGCTGTCACGCCAATCATGAAGTTGCTCGTGGTTGTAGACACCTTGAACGGCAATTGCATCACCTGATCCATCGCCACCACCTTGAGTGCTCCAGAACCGATACCGAGCAAACCAGAGAGCGCTCCTGCTATCAGCATTACAGCGAATCCACCCGGAACATGTTGAACGTGATAAAATTGTTCACCCTCTGGGGTTGGATAGCTACCATCTAGCTTTAAGCGGGTTGCCAGAGGATCGGCTGTGTGCTCAACGGCTTGTACATTATGCGGGCGATTGCTGAGATAGGTTGAGATTAACAACACTACCCCAAACAGGATCGCAATCACTCTAGTGGGAGCCTTTGCCGCAATTAGCGCCCCAGTAACGGCTCCAAATGTTGTAGCAACTTCCAGAAACATACCAACTCGGATATTAGAGTACCCTTCTCGAACATAGGCGATCGCTGCTCCAGACGAAGTTGCAATCACAGACACTAAAGCAGAACCGATTGCATAGCGCAAATCTATGCCAAGCCCTAGCGTCAAGAGTGGCACAACCACAACTCCTCCTCCTAACCCAGTCAAGGCACCTAGTAAACCTGCCAGAATAGAAGATATGCCAATGATTGCGGTGAATTCAAGGTTGTTCATAAATCAGCACTCATAAGGAATTCCAACCCAACGCAGCCACTTTCAAGTACGATCAGGTGTGCAGGTAAATGATGTCGTGGTATTCAGTGTCCATTATTGCTGTATCATCAACAATCAGTTGCAACACCTCTAACTGACGCTCAGTCAACGGTTTAACAGTAAGGATGTACTTGTATTCCGACTCGATTGCCCGAATGATAGTTATTCCAGCATGATCGCTACCATCGACTTAAACCGGATAAGCGTGTTGAAGCAGCCTAGCAACCTCTTGCGCGACATAAGTGAGTGCATGATTCACAGAGGAATCACTTAAAGAATCAACCTGAGCTGGAACTTTGAAATCCTCAAAATCATCCTTCAGTAATGGTATGCGTGACATAAAACTATCCTCAGTAAAACGTTGATCGAAATTATTCACTCAAAGAGGTTATCCATAAAAGTTCTCTCAAGTGAGCGGCTTATCAGTTTATGCGCTCAACTGCTGATGGATATGGCTTTCATTCAGACCTAAACGGTGGAACAGTTGATCGTACTCCCTCATGCGCTGCTTTAATTGGCTCAGTTTTTCAACGAGTTTCTCAACTTCAGTTTTTCTTACAGATTCCTAACAGTTCAATTACGTACAATGTTCGCTTCGTCCCTTGCAATAGCGGTGTTGCATGGCTTCAATATATGCAATTAGCTTTGACTTGTCGTCCACTGAGAGTTGAAACTTTTATATAATAGAAAGATTGATTAACCAGCCCACCTAAAATAGAAGATTGACTCGAACTTAAGTTGGAATTCGGACTCAAACTAAAGCACAGATGTTAAGCCAGCACTTGTTCTACTAAAAATGGAACAACTGCAATGTTTTTAACCAACTCATCACAAACAGAGAATCGTTGTTTTAGCTCGACTTTGCCAAAGCTATCGGTTTCAGTGCGAATGGTAGTCATAGTCAATCTTGGTAGATAGTCTACTGAAATTGCTGATGGCAGATTAGAAACGATATCTATTAGTATTCAGCCTTTATCAAGTAATGACCATTCAAGATTGAACAGTTATGCTGCAATTTAAGGCACTACTCACCGATCTTGTGTAGAACGCATTTAGGATCTTAGGTAGCACTCAAGCGCTTTAGCAGTAATCTGACCTTGCCCCAAAAAAGTGGACAATTCCCAAGAGTCGATAACTTAGGAGAATGTTCACATGACACAAAAACCACAGTTACTCTGAGATGACGGTGGCGAACATGACTGAGGTGCGCTTGAACGAAGCCAACCTGAGTCAGGCAAATTTGCAAGCAGCAGACCTTGATCAGGCAAATCTGAGTGGGACAAATCTAGAGGGTGCTAATACCGAAAGCACGATTTTGGAGCAGGAGTCAAAATAGCGATCGCCAAAATTTACCCATAGGGGGATTCCCCTACCCCCTAAACTACGCTATACTACGCAAGTAGAGCCTTTTACCATCGTAGCTCTATGGAAACCAATTCTCAGCCTCAACCGCCCCTTCCCGAAGGCAATGAAGATAGCTCAGAGATTGGCGGTGGGTTGCCAGTCATCAAATATTGGGCAGAGCACACCCTATCACCTGAGGGTCCGAAGATCTGGAAAACGCTGCTCCATCACAGTGCATGTCTATGTTGCTCTTGGGGAACGGGTGGGCAAAAAGGTGGATTCACTAATGAAGTAGGCGAAAAACTGCAACGGTGCATGAAAAGCATGGAAGCGATTGCTGCTGAAATTCAGCCACCGGTTCCAGGGCATTTCTTTGACACCCACACGATCGCCCAATTGCAGCAATTGTCTTCAATGGAAGCTGATCGTTTAGGCCGACTTAGCTTTCCGGTCATTCGACGGGCAGGGAGCGATCACTATGAACGCATTTCCTGGAACGAGATCTATGAGATCGCCACGGCTGCGTTTCAAAAACCACCGCAACGAGTCGCATCCTATAGTTCTGGGCGAGGCTCCAACGAAGCAGCATTTCTGCTGCAATTAATGATGCGGACATTCGGCTCAAACAATCTGGCAGATTGTTCGGATATGTGCCATGCTCCCTCAACAACTGCACTCCACCAGACGCTTGGCACGAATACCTCAGTTGTCAGCCTGGAAAGCCTGAAGCAGGCTGATTGCGTGGTGCTGGCGGGATCTCATGCCCCGGCGAATCAACCGCGTTTGATGAATGAATTGATCAAAATACGCAATCGCGGCGGCAAGGTGATTGTGATCAATCCGGTGATAGAAACTGGATTGGTTAAATATGGTTCTCCGGCATTTCCAGTTAAATCTTTGATTCCAGGTTCTGAGATTGCGTCGCTGTATCTTCAACCGATTCCCGGTAGTGATATTGCATTGTTTATTGGCATCCAAAAAGCCCTGATCGAGAAACACTACGTAGATCAGGTATTCCTAGAAAACCATACGGAAGGCTGGGAAGCAGTATTAGAACAGGCGCGATCGCTCTCCTGGGAAACCCTGACTGCAACCTGTGGCGTTTCGCGATCAGAAATTGAAGCTGCCGCCACCATGATCAGTTTCTCAGATGGAGTGGTGTTTGCATGGTCAATGGGCATCACCCAACAGACAAATGGGGTTGATAATATTTACAGCATTATCAATACCGCTTTGATGACCAGACAAATCGGCAAAATGGGAGCCGGAGTCATGCCCGTGCGGGGACATTCCAACGTCCAGGGGTTTGGCTCAATGGGCATTACAGTCAATCTGAGAGAAGAGATCAAGCAGGCCTTAGAGCAATTGCTGGGGCGATCGCTCAATTTGCCCAAAGGCTATCACACCCGCGATTTAATCGAAGCGGCAGAGGCGGGAAAAGTTGATACTTTGATCTGTGAGGGAGGTAATATCTATGGGGCGAATCCCGACTCTGGTCAGGCAAAACGGGCCCTGGGCAACATCGATACCATCATCTATATGGCAACGAAACCCAACCTTGGGCACTTTAACGGACTGGCAAAAACCAATACCATCATCATTCCGGTGCTGAATCGGTTTGAAAATCCACACAAAACCACCGTTGAATCGGGTAACAACTTCGTGCGGCTCAACGATGAAGGCAAAACTCATCTCAAGAATGCCGACTTGATTTCAGAAGTCGAGTTTTTAACCGAACTGGCTCATCGAATTCTGGGTGAGTCTCCGATTGAATGGCGCAAGCTGCAAGATACCCGCTACGTGCGGCAATTGATCGCCAGAACAATTCCTGGTTATGAAAAGATTGCCACCATTGATCAGACCAAAGAAGAGTTCACCATCTCTGGACGTATCCTCACCGAACCGCGTTTTAACACGCCCTCTGGCAAGGCAAAAATGTTTACTACTCCGTTGCCAGTGCTATCTCTGCCAGATCCTCAAGACTTCGGCAAAGATGTACCTGCGAATAGTCTCGTTCTGGCTCTAATGACGGGACGCAGCTATTCACAATTCAATACCGTCGTCTACAAAATTGGCGATCAGTATCGAGGCATGCCCCATCGTTACTGCATTTTGATGAACCGTCTAGATGCTGAAAAGATTGGATTAAGGGAACATGATCGCGTCACTGTCCAGGGCGATGCTGACAAACTGAACAACATAGAAGTGATTTACGGTGCGGTGCGAGAAGGAGCAGCATTGATGTTTTATCCAGAAGTGAATGTTATTTTTAAGGCCAGAACCGAAACGCGATGTGGTACACCAGCTTACAAACGTGTACCTGTAGTGGTTTATAGCAAGTAGCGATCGCTAAAAACGGGATAATATTGTTATCCCTCTGTGTTATCCGTCTGTAGAATAGCTAAATAGAAGGGGTGAAAAAATTTGAGTTATGGTGCGATCTCCTTTCTTTCAATTTGAAGCCGACTTTGTCGAAAGCTTGCGCTGTATTCCGATGCAGGTGAGGCTAAAGTTAGACACCTGCGGCATTAAGCTAAAACTTCCTCAGTGGCATTGTTTTAGCGACCAAGAGCGGCAACAACTGGTGGATTTGCCCTGCGATACAGAGGCAGAGACTCAGCATTACCGGGATATGTTGCAGCAACTAGTTTGCGATCGCACAGGCGAACCTGCCACTGAGCTAGCAGTTGATCCCAATCCTGAGTGGAAGAACTCAACCGTGATTGCAGATAGCGTGTTGCAAAAAGCCCAGGAAGTGGGGGTCGCCTTGCAGGTGCATCAATGGGCAAATCTAACGCTAGATCAGCGGTTTGCTCTCCTCAAACTGAGCCGCTCTAACCATGAAAATCGTAACTTTTTACCTGCTTTGAAAGAGTTTTGGGTGATTTAGAACAATCTGATTCGCTGCCAGAGTTGGGGCTGCCCAGAGACTAAACAGAATTCCCAGACCTTTAGTATCACTTGTTATCTCAAACTCAACCGCCAGAGTTTGATGAGTCAGGCAGGAAGTTAATCTGATTTAGTGCCTTCCCGGACAGACGACTGGTTGATACAACGAATTTTGCACTACTGAGTTAGATAGGTTGGCAACCAGGAAGACCTCGCCAGTGGAATTTGTCTGGATTGCGTTTGCTTCGACGATTGGGGTGTGGGGTAATTTTGAATTTTGAACTTCTCCGCGTCCCCGTTTCCCCGTTTCCCCGTGTCCTCCTTCAGGCACAACTAACCAACGTCGGTCGCTCCACTCTGCATCATCATCTAACTCTTGTTCTGGTGTGGGAGGCAAGCCACCGCGACCTGTGATGACAAAGGAGTTGCCGCGATCGGCGGGACAGCCCTGGACAATCAAACGGGAGGAATCAACCACAGTGGTGGGTAATTGAACTAAGCCGGAGGTGGGGTTAATTCGTTCGATGTTGAGTTGCACCGTGCCCTGTTGAGCAGACGTGGCTCCCGTAGCGGTGATGTCGCTGAGAGGCGTATCTTGCGGGCGAAACTGGATGCCAAAGATGCCAGAAGCATCAATTGTGATGTTGCCGCCACGAGCATTGACCGAGTTGGCACGGATGTCGCTATTTTCAGTGGGAACGGCGACGATCGATCTGGCATTAATCCGAATGTTGCCGCCATTGCCACCTGCCGAGGTCGTGATTTGACTGTTATTCCGCAGCAGCACAAGATCTTGCACGTTGAGGTCAAGGTTGCCCCCTTCCCCGGATGCAGTCGCGGCGGTGATTGAACCACCACGATCGAGAGAAATAGAATTGGCATTCACCTGCAATGTACCAGCGCTCCCGGTGCCATCATTGCTGACAGTAACCTGTGCCCCATCACTGATGCTTAAACGGGGAGTGTTGATGGTCACGCTGCCTGAATTTCCGCTTGGTCTGTCAGGCAGTCTATAAGCTTGTCGAAAGAATTCATCCGTAATTGGGGCAGACGAACCCACATTACTGGGAAAAGGGTTGCCGAGCATTATACCAGTGACCTCAACAGATTCACTGGCATTGATGGTGACACTGCCAGCGTCACCCGTTGCTAAAGTAGCAGAAGTAACAGTGCCGCCGTTCTGAATCACCAGTCTCGCTGTGTTGATAGTCAGTGCCCCAGCATTTCCAGTATTGTTGGCAGGAGAGGTCACAGCGCTTGGGTTGAAAAGAGGTGAACTTCCCCTTATTTCCACTGCTTCAGTTGCATTCACCGTCACAGTTCCACCCTTGCCAGTCCCAAGCGTAGTAGATGCTACAACTCCTCCATCTAAAAGATTTAACCGCCTGGTTGATACTGTTACCGTTCCCGCAGATCCAGAATTGAAAGCTATTGTAGAGAGGGCACTGAAAAAACTAGGATTAATCGGTGAAGATCCGCTTACTTGTACAGAATCAAAGGCATTCACTCTTATATTGCCTGCCTCGGTAGAACTGCGGGAGCCAGCAATGATTTGTGCCCCACCCCGTACCATCAACTGCTGAGTTGAAACTGTAACATCTGCTCCACGTCCAACCCCCACAGCTTCACTAGTCAATCCGCCAGGAAACCTGCCGTCTGGGCTGATTTCACTCACTTCTAAGGATTGGGCAGCATTAACCCTGATGCTGCCTCCTGCTTGATTCCCCTGGTTCTGAATCAACAGCAGTGAGCCATCCGCCAGCGATACCTGATTTCCCTGCACTTGAATCGAACCGCCACCACTGGCATCTCCTAACGCCTGTCGTGAGAGCCAAATATCACCAAAGCGCTGATTGCCTGAATAATCAAACGCAAAGCCAGAACTTGTAGAACTAAGGTTCACTTGCCCATCACGCACACTGCCCAATTCAATGCGTCCTTGCTCTGCCGTCAGCGTGCCGCCATCAATCGCTATATTCCCACCAATCAAGGCAAGAGTCTGACCTGCTGGTACCTGCAAGCCTGCTGTACTACTACCTCTAATAAGAGGGGAAAAAATAGGGACTGAAACTGATAGATCGTACCCATTCCCTTGCACCTCAATTCGCCCCGGATTGGCTCCCATCTGCAACCCGACTGGAACGCTGATAGTTAAGAGTGGTGTGGTTTGAGGATTCGTGGCGCTGTACTGAAAATTATCGGCAAAGTTAATGCTGTTGGCAGTTGTGGCAACAAAGGAACCCCCAATATTCAGTCGGGCATTCGGACCAAACAGAATGCCATTCGGATTGAGCAAAAACAAATTCGCTGTGCCATTTGCCCGAATCAAACCATCAATATTCGAGATTGAACCACCCGTGACACGACTAAAAATGTTCTGCACATCAGCGGCATTGTTGAAGTAAGCAGAACCGCCCGTTGGCACTGAAAACTGACTAAAACTATGAAAGAGATTGCCTCCTCGCCTTGCCCCACCATCAATTTGGACGTTGGGATTGCCAGAAACCTGCGATTGCTCCCCCGCAGACAACGTAGCATCGGGCACAACTTGAGCAGCGATCGGCTGGGCACAAAGCAATGCACTCAAGAGACTGCCTGTTAAAATCTGTGCCTTTAAGTGCGATCGGTTCATTTTGTGACCTCTGTTTTTGTGACCTGGCTCAGTCTTGGGCCTTTTTTTTGTTGTCCTGCCAATATCTCATCGCAGGTTTGGCAAATCAGATTCTTTTGTTCATCTCCTAATCGTCCAGCTTGATGATTGACGATCGCCGCTGCTTTCTTCAATACTGCATAGGCAATAATCATCTCGCGTGGAATTAAGTCGTCTCCGATGCTGAAATTTTCGAGCGATCGCGCTCGTTTGCGCTCCCCGGAGTTTGTCGCTCTCGACCTCGACTTTGCCCAGGCTATCGGTTTCAATGCGAATGGTAGTCATGGTCAATTCTGGTAAATAGTCTACTGAAATTGCTAAGGACAGATCAGAAACTGTATCTATTAGTTTTCTGCCTTAATCCAGTAATGTCCATTCAAGATTGATTAGTTATGCTGCAATTTAAGGCACTACTCACCGATCCTGTAGAGGGAGCATCTTGATAATGGATAGGCACTGCTTATCCTGCTGGGCTGTAAAGTGGATTGATTGCCAGATGAAGAGGTGCAGCGTTAGACAAGGCTTCTGTATTCAGGTGTGTAGGCTTGCGATTCAATGAAAACTTGCAGATTACTTGGCTTTGGCACTCCCGCCACTGCCACTGCTGCCGTCCCCTGGATATCATCATTGAACCAGCAGACGCGATAGCGTGCCAAAATTGGAATCGCGTCAATATTGGCAAAGTCCTCGAACTGAATGCAGCAACCGGGAAATACATCCTGAACTGCTGTCACAAACTCCTCAATATAGCGCTTCTCGTTTCAATCAAGTACAGATTTATCCGCGTCCATCCGCGTCTATCTGCGGTTCCTTAATTCTTAAATGTATTGCAGTCAAATGCAAACCGCTATAAATACACCATCGCGGCTACAACGTCGTCTGTAGAAAAAACGGCGTTAGCAACATAATCAAATTTTCTCAAACGAGTGTCTTATACTCCGGCTTGTAAACGTGCTGACGGATGAATGCATCAATGTTGGCAGGGCGATCAACCCGTGCCAGTCCACTGTCAAACACCAGTTTTGCCACCCGTATTGCGGTCTTACAGCAATTTTCAGGTAATTGAACCACAAACTACGGTAAGCTGGTAGTAAAGTAATTGTTAGATTCGATGCCAGTATCTTATTCAGGTGATTTGCGTCGTCGCGTGATTAGAGCTTGGGAA
>JAESGJ010000185.1_pt1 | contig 77801 bp, 81 predicted proteins | sample 9266241 | NCBI WGS metagenome assembly JAESGJ01 (sample SAMN14514841, study PRJNA621669) | algae metagenome | isolation source: Brasilonema octagenarum HA4186-MV1 and co-occurring heterotrophs from wet... | place: USA: Manoa Valley, Hawaii | collected 2009-07-20
CTCGACTACTTCGGCACCGTGCGCGGCCGCCTCGGCTACGCCTTCGACCGCACCCTCGTGTACGCCACCGGCGGCTTCGCCTACGGCTCGGGCGGCGGCCGTGACTTCGGCCTGCCGAACGCCTCGCGTGACGAGTTCCAGACCGGCTACGCGGTCGGCGGCGGCATCGAGTACGCCCTGCCCACCGACTCGTTCCTGAACTTCTTCCGCTCCTCGGCCGTGACGCTGAAGGTGGAAGGTCTCTACGTGAACCTCGACCAGGGCAACCGCAACAACGGCTTCTTCGCCACCACCCCGGCCGGCGCCCCCGTCAGCGTCACCTCCCCGGGCGTCGCCCTCGTCTCCGGCGTCACCAACAGCCGCCGCGACACCGAGTTCGCCGTCGTCCGCGCCGGCGTCAACTACAAGTTCGGCTCGTACTAAGATCTCGGCGCCGGGTCGTCCGCGACCCGGCACCGTCTCGCGGGAGCCCCGCCGAGAGGCCGGGCTCTTCGCGTTCGGTATGCCCGCACCCCGTGCGTGCCACGAAGAAAGCCCGGCCTCGCGGCCGGGCTTTCTCGTTCGATCGCTCGTTCCCTGCATTCCGGTCGAAGGATGGCCGGCAGCCGAGGGATGAGGGCGCCGGTAACGGGCTCGGACCCGGAGCCGGTCGCGCACGCGTGCGGACACGCCCGAAGGGTCCCGCCTAGAGCCTTTCCCCACCGCGTTGCCAGCGGGAACGGTTCATACCCTTTCCGGTTGCTGGGTTCGGCCGCGTGCGGTGAACCGCGCCAGGCCCCCTCTCCCTATGGGAGAGGGGGGCCCGCGCTTCGTTCCGCGACGATGCGTTGGACCGAACCGATCAACCAGAGGCCGTATCGAACCTCTCGTATCGATGCGCTCTCTTGCGCCGAACCGGCGTCCACTGCGGCGGAGTGCGTTCTAGATGTCGAGGTTGGCGCCCTCCGTGAAGGCCGCCCGCTCGGTGATGAAGGCGAAGCGCGCCTCCGGCTTGTTGCCCATCAGCCGGTCAACCGTGTCGCCGGTCGATTCCCGCGCCTCGTCGAGCACCGCAACCCGCAGCAGCGTACGCTTCTTCGGGTCCATGGTGGTCTCCTTCAGCTGGCCCGGCATCATCTCGCCCAGGCCCTTGAAGCGGCCGATCTCGACCTTGCCGTTCTTGAACTGCGTCCGGATGATCTGGTCCTTATGCGCGTCGTCGCGCGCGTAGGCGATCTTGGTGCCCTGCTGCAGCCGGTAGAGCGGCGGGATCGCGAGATAGAGGTGCCCGCGGTCGATGAGCTTCGGCATCTGCCGGTAGAAGAAGGTGATCAGCAGCGAGGCGATGTGGGCGCCGTCCACGTCGGCGTCCGTCATGATGATCACCTTGTCGTAGCGCAGGTCCGCCTCGCGGAAGTTCGCCCCCGTGCCGCAGCCGAGCGCCAGCGTCAGGTCGGAGATCAGCTGGTTGGCCCCGAGCTTGTCCCGGCTCGCCGAGGCCACGTTCAGGATCTTGCCGCGCAGGGGCAGGATCGCCTGGGTGGCGCGGTCGCGCGCCTGCTTGGCCGAGCCGCCGGCCGAGTCCCCCTCGACGATGAAGATCTCCGAGCCCGCCGTGCCGGCCGCCGAGCAGTCGGCGAGCTTGCCCGGCAGGCGCAGCTTGCGGGTGGCGGATTTCCGCGCGACCTCCTTCTCCTGGCGGCGGCGCAGGCGCTCCTCGGCCCGGTCGATCACCCAGTCGAGCAGCTTGTTGGCCTGGGCGGGCGAGCCGGCGAGCCAGTGGTCGAAGGCGTCGCGGATCGCCGTCTCGACGATGCGCGAGGCTTCCACCGTGGCGAGCTTGTCCTTGGTCTGGCCCTGGAACTCGGGCTCGCGGATGAAGACCGAGAGCATCGAGGCGCAGGTCGCCATCACGTCGTCCGTGGTGACGGCCGTCATGCGCTTGGCCTGGTTCACGCGCTCGGCGTGCTCGCGCAGGCCCCGGAGCAGCGCGACGCGCAGGCCGGCTTCGTGGGTGCCGCCATCGGGCGTCGGGATCGTGTTGCAGTAGGAGTGCGAGACGCCGTCGTCCGCGACCGTCCAGGCCACCGCCCATTCGAGCGAGCCGTGGCTCCCCGGCTTCGTCACCTTGCCGGCGAAGATCGCCTCGGTGACGAGTTCCTTGCCGTCGATGTCGCGAGCGAGGTAGTCGCGCAGGCCGCCGGGGAAGCGGTGCACGGCCTCGGCCGGCACGCCGTCCAGCCCCTCCAGCAGGGCGGGGGCGCAGCGCCAGCGGATCTCGACGCCGCCGAACAGGTAGGCCTTCGAGCGCGCCATCTTGAACAGGCGGCGCGGGTCGAACTTCAGCGAGCCGAAGATCTGCGCGTCGGGGTGGAAGCGCACCCGCGTGCCGCGCCGGTTCTGCACCCGGCCGACCGGCTCCAGCGCGCTCGTCGGCAGACCGCGCGAGAAGGTCTGGCGGTAGAGGGTCTGGTTGCGGGCGACCTCGACCTCCAAGAGGTCGGAGAGGGCGTTCACCACCGAGATGCCGACGCCGTGCAGGCCGCCGGAGGTCTCATAGACCTTCGAGTCGAACTTTCCGCCCGCGTGCAGCGTGGTCATGATGACCTCGAGCGCGGACTTGCCGGGAAATTTCGGGTGCGGGTCGACCGGGATGCCGCGGCCGTTGTCGGTGACGACCAGCGCCCCGCTCTCCTCGAGCTCGACCTCGATGAAGCTGGCATGGCCCGCCACCGCCTCGTCCATCGAATTGTCGATGACCTCGGCGAAGAGGTGGTGCAGCGCCCGCTCGTCGGTGCCGCCGATATACATGCCGGGCCGGCGCCGGACCGGCTCCAGCCCCTCCAGCACCTCGATGGCGGACGCATCGTAGCCGCCCTCGGCCGCCTGCACGGCGGCGAGCGGCGGCACGGCGGCCGAGCCCTCGAGCTTGCGCCGCTCGGCCGGGCCAGGCAGCGGCGAGGTGGCGGCGACTTTGCCGCCGGCGAAGAGATCGCGCGCGGGATCGCTCACGCGACGGCCCCGCGGGCTGAGTTTGGCGGCACCGGCCGCGGCGGGAGAACGTGCAGCATTCGCCTTCATCCTCTGACCGTACCGGAACAAACCGGAAACAGAAAGGGGTTATCGCACCGCATGCGCGCCGGGGTAGGACCCCGGCCCGACGGCGCGACCGTCCCATGACATGGGACGGGTTGGTTAAGAAGGGCTGATGCCGACGTGGGAGGGTCGCGCGGGGGAGGTGGGGCGGCGACGGACCCGCGGGTACTCCTTCCCCCGCAGAGGGGGGAGGGGAGACCGCGCCGTCGATGCGGAGCCGAGCGGTCCCGGTGCGGCCCCTACGTCCCGACCCGCCCGCCGCCGCGCTTCGTGATCGCCACGACGGAGGGCCGGGGCGGCAGGTTCGGGTCGAAGTCCGGCCAGCGGGTCGCGGGCCGCTCGAAGGTGGCGGGCTCGGCCTTCGGATCCTCCTCGTCGGCCTCGCCGGGGTGCTGCACGGCCACGAAGAAGGTGGTGTCGTCGGGCGTAAAGTAGGGGCCGCACATCTCGGCGCCCGCCGGCACCTGGAAGAAATGCTTGCCCGTGCCGCGGCCCGACCCCTCCGTCTCCATCGCCCAGATGCCGTCGGTTCGCCCGGTGCGGCCGGCGGAGTTGCCGTCGGTGGCGACCCAGAGCCGGCCCTCTCCATCGACCGAGCAATTGTCCGGCATGCCGAACCAGCCGTCCCGCGTCGTCGCCGACGAGAAGGTGGCGCCGACCGCCGCGATAGCGGGATCGCCGCAGCGGACCAGCACCTCCCAGGCAAATCCCGGCGCGGCGTAGTCCCGCCCGTCCGGGCTGATCTCGACGATGTGACCGAAGCGGTTCTCGGGCCGCGGGTTGGCGGCATCGACCTGATCGGCCTTGCGCTTCGCATTGTTGGTCAGCATCACGTAGACCTTGCCGGTCTTCGGATTGGCCTCGACGTCCTCGGGCCGGTCCATCTTCGTGGCGCCGAGCAGGTCGGCGGCGCGCCGCGTCTCGATCAGCACGTCGGCCTGATCGCGAAAACCGTTCTCCGGGGTCAGCGGACCCTGGCCGTGGACGAGCGGCAGCCATGCGCCGCGCCCGTCCGCGTTGAAGCGGGCCACGAAGAGCGTGCCGCGGTCGAGGATGTCGCGGTTGGCAGCCTTATCACTGAGATCGACCTTCGCCTCGGTGACGAAGCGGTAGACGTAGTCGAAGCGCTCGTCGTCGCCCTGGAACACGACGTAGCGCCCGTCCGCCGCCAGGATGCCGGCCGCGCCCTCGTGCTTGAACCGGCCCATGGCGGTGCGCTTCTTCGGGGTGGAGGCCGGGTCGAACGGGTCGATCTCCACCACCCAGCCGAAGCGGTTCGGCTCGTTCGGCTCGGCGCCGAGATCGAAGCGCTCGTGGTACCGGCCCCAGGCGTAGAGGTTGCCCGGGATGCCGAGGCGCTTGTGGTTGCGCGCCTCCGCCGACCCCTCGCCGAGCCTGCCCTGGAAGTAGTAGTTGATGTTCTCCTCGCAGGTGAGCCACGTGCCCCAGGGCGTCGTGCCGCCCGCGCAGTTGTTGATCATGCCGAGCACCTGCCGGCCCGCCGGATCGGCCTTGGTCCGCAGGCGCTCCGAGCCGGCGGCGGGGCCGGCGAGCACCATCGGGGTCGTCGCGGTGATGCGGCGGGCGTATCGCGAGCCCGGCACGACCTGCCAGCGGCCGTCCACCCGCTTCACCTCGATCACCGAGCCGCCGTGGGCCGCCATCTCGATGTCGACGAGCTGCTGGGACATGCCGGCGAACGCCGCCTTGCCGTCCTGCCGGCCGAGACCGGGAAACATCAGCTCCTCGTTTGTGTACTCGTGGTTGACCACGAGCAGGCCGTGGGCCGCCGGGTCGGCGGCGCCCGGCAGGGGGAAGAAGCCGATGAAGTCGTTGTTGTAGCCGAACTGCTGTCCTTGAGCCTCAGGCGTCTGGTTGCGCGGGTCGAAGGCGGGTGCGCCCGGCAGCACGGGGTCGCCCCAGCGGATCAGCACCTCGGCGTCGTGGCCCGCCGCGACGTGGTGACGCTCGTCGGAGCCGGCCGGCAGTTCGGTGAAGGGAAACGGCGAGGCGGTCTCGCGGGACGCGCCTTGCGCCGCCGCGAGGGCCCGCGGCGCCACGACGGCGCCGATCGCCCCGACCGCGAGCGCCCCGCGCAGCAGGTCGCGCCGGTGGAAGCGGGCGGCCACCACGTCGCCGAGCGTCGGGTTGGGGCTCGGATTCGAGCCCGCATCCTCGGCCGCCTCGGCGGCCTGCGAGCGGTTGAGGCTGGTCATCGGCGCTGTCTCCGGATCGTCGTACGGGGCGGCTATAGGGTGCAGATGGCACTGCGATGACGCGGGCGGCCGGAACCCGGAGCGGGCTGTGCGCGTTTTGTTCAACAAAGCTCCGCCGTATCCGTTCGTCGCGGGCGGCGCGGGTGACGATCGGGAGCCGAACGCCATGACCCAGACGGACGCGGCGACGCGCCACGCGAGCCTCCAACGCGCCGAGCGGGCCGCCGGCGAGGCCTTCGGCTGGCCGGAGGCGCCCGCCGAGGCGGTGCGCCGCTCGCTGCTTCTCAGCCCCACGGCCATCGCCGCCGCCACGGCGGTGACCACGGTGGCCGCGACGCTGACCTATTTCGTCTGAGACCGCTCGACCCAGGCTCTCGCGCACGGCGCGCCGATCGCTTATCTGCGCCCGCATGAGCGACGACGTGACCAGCGATTGGCTCGGCGACGAGCCAGGGCGTGCCGACCCGATGCGGGCGGTACGCGCCCAGACGAAACCCGCCCTGCCCAACCGCTTCTACAAGCAGGCGGGCTTCACCGAAGGGGAGGGCGGCTTCCGCCTCACCCTCGACGGGCGCCCGGCCAACACGCCGGGCCGCAACCCGCTGAGCGTGCCGAGCCTCGGCCTCGCCGAGCTGCTGGCGGCGGAGTGGGGCGCGCAGGGCGCGTTCATCGACCCCGCCACCATGCCGGTCACCCGGATCGTCAACACCACCCTCGACGGCGTCGTGCCGCGCCGGGACGCGGTGGCGGAGGATCTCGCGGCCTATGCGGGCACCGACCTCGTCGCCTACCGGGCGGACGCGCCCGAGCGTCTCGTGGCCGACCAGGCCCGCGCCTGGGATCCGGTGCTCGACTGGGCGCGCGACACCTTCGGCGTCCGCCTGATCCTCAGCGAGGGCGTGATGCACGTGAGCCAGCCGGAGGCGAGCGTCGCGGCGCTCCGCCGGGCGGTGTTCGCGGTCGAGAACCCCTATCGGCTGGCCGCGCTCCATACCTTGACCACGCTCACCGGATCCCTCCTCATCGCGCTGGCGGTGCTGCACGGCCGCCTCACGCCCGACGAGGCCTGGGCGGCCGCGCACGTGGACGAGACCTATCAGGCGGCGGTCTGGGGCCGGGACGCGGAGGCCGAGGAGCGCCTCGCCAAGCGCCGGGCCGAGTTCGAGGCCGCCGCGACCGTGGCGGCGCTCGCCGGCTGAGGCCGCCTCGTTCGAAAGGCCCGTTTCCGCCCGTAAATCCTCTGTGCTAAGGGCAGCGACGGCCGACCGCCAAGCTCGCCGCGAGAGGGGCAGGCGGAGCGGCCACAACGCCAGCACCAGCCCCGAGGCGCACCCATGAAGGACATTCTCGAGACGCTCGAGCAGCGGCGCGCCCAGGCCCGCCTCGGTGGCGGCGAGAAGCGCGTGGAGGCGCAGCACAAGCGCGGCAAGCTCACCGCGCGCGAGCGCATCGAACTCCTGCTCGACCACGGGTCGTTCGAGGAGTTCGACATGTTCGTGCAGCACCGCTCCACCGATTTCGGCATGGAGAACCAGAAGATCCCCGGCGACGGCGTCATCACCGGCTGGGGCACGGTGAACGGCCGCACGGTCTTCCTGTTCTCGAAGGACTTCACGGTCTTCGGCGGCTCGCTCTCCGAGACGCACGCGGCCAAGATCGTGAAGGTGCAGGACATGGCGCTGAAGATGCGCGCCCCGATCATCGGCATCTTCGACGCGGGCGGCGCGCGCATCCAGGAGGGCGTGGCCGCGCTCGGCGGCTACGGCGAGGTCTTCCGCCGCAACGTCGCGGCGTCCGGCGTGATCCCGCAGATCTCCGTCATCATGGGGCCGTGCGCGGGCGGCGACGTCTACTCGCCCGCCATGACCGACTTCATCTTCATGGTGCGCGACACGAGCTACATGTTCGTGACCGGGCCCGACGTGGTGAAGACCGTCACCAACGAGGTCGTCACCGCGGAGGAACTCGGCGGCGCCAAGGTGCACACCTCCAAGTCCTCGATCGCCGACGGCGCCTTCGAGAACGACGTCGAGGCGATCCTGCAGATCCGGCGGCTGCTCGACTTCCTGCCCGCCAACAACATCGACGGCGTGCCGGAGATCGAGAGCTTCGACGATCCCTTACGCCTCGACAAATCCCTCGACACGCTGATCCCCGACAACCCGAACAAGCCCTACGACATGGGCGAGCTGATCCGGCGGGTCGTGGACGAGGGCGACTTCTTCGAGATCCAGGCGGCGTATGCCCGCAACATCATCACGGGCTTCGGGCGCATCGAGGGGCGCACGGTCGGCTTCGTGGCGAACCAGCCCCTGGTGCTGGCGGGCGTCCTCGACTCGGACGCCTCGCGCAAGGCCGCGCGCTTCGTGCGCTACTGCGACGCCTTCTCGATCCCGATCGTCACCTTCGTGGACGTGCCGGGCTTCCTGCCGGGCACCGCGCAGGAATACGGCGGCCTGATCAAGCACGGCGCCAAGCTGCTCTTCGCCTACTCCCAGGCGACGGTGCCGCTGGTGACGGTGATCACCCGCAAGGCCTTCGGCGGCGCCTACGACGTCATGGCCTCGAAGCATGTCGGCGCCGACGTGAACTACGCCTGGCCCACCGCCCAGATCGCCGTGATGGGCGCCAAGGGCGCCGTCGAGATCATTTTTCGGAGTGAGATCGGCGATGACGAGAAAATCGCCGAGCGCACCAAGGAGTACGAGGACCGCTTCCTCTCGCCCTTCGTGGCGGCCGAGCGCGGCTACATCGACGAGGTGATCATGCCGCACTCCACCCGCAAGCGCGTCGCCCGGGCGCTCAGCATGCTGCGCACCAAGGAGATGGAGCAGCCCTGGAAGAAGCACGACAACATCCCGCTCTGAAGGCGGGACGCTCACACGGCCTCCGGCCTATTCCTTCCGGCGCCGTGGATCCCCTCTCCCCGCGCGCGGGGAGAGGGCCGCGGCCTCGCGGCGATCGGCCTGCCACCGTCATTCCGGCGCGAAGATCGTGATGTTGGAGTTCAGCTGATAGGCCGCGGTCGGCCGCGTGTTGACGAAGCGCAGGCGGATCGGGCTCTCGCCCAGGATCGCGCCGAAGCCCGGGGTCACCGGGACCGGAAGGCAGGTTTCCAGAGCCCTGGCGGCAGCCTCCTCGTAGAGTCGCCGCGTCTCCCCGTCGCCGGTGAGGTGGCGGGCGGTGACCAGCGGCTTGCCGCGCAACGCGCCCGCCTTGTCGAGGCCGAACCGGAAGGCGATCAGCGAGCCCTCGCTGCCCTCCGGTGCCTGCCAGCATCCGGCGAGCCGCGCCCGGAAGGTCGCCCAGTCGTTGACCGCGCCGTCCTGCGCGGCAGCCGGCGCCGCGGGGGCGAATGCGCTGGCGAGGAGGCTGGCGAGGAGGCTGGCGAGGAGGCCGGCGAGCGTGCCGATCAGCTCCGGTCGCTGCTCTCGATGACGGCGCATAGGGTGAGGTCTCCGGTATCCTTGTGCGTCACCGAGCAGGTGATCGCGGCGCCCCCGGCCTCGACCTTGCTGTGCCGCAGCCGGCTCGCAGCCTCCTGGGCCCGGTGCGCGGCCGCCGCGACCGTCGCCGCCGCGATGCCGGTGATCGCGTGGCCCGCCTGCCCGAACAAGGTGTAATACGCCTCCGGCGGGTTCGCTCCGCGGAACTGCGCGCCGACCGAGGACGGGTGCGGCGCCGCGCAGGAAAGCGTCAGGCTCGTCTGCGCATCCGCGGTGAACCGGGCATAGTCACGGCTGCGGTCGTCGAGCCGCGCCCCGGTCTCGGCGGTGACGCGATCGATCAGGTCCCCGCATTCGTCGGCACTGGCCGGACCGGCGACCATGAGGGCGAAGGTGAGGGCGAGGGCGCGCATACCGTGCAAAGATAGCGCGCCGACCGGGTCGGGCGAGCGCCCGGTCAGCCTGCCGCAGCCTCGGCGGCCGGACCGGGCGTCTCCCGCCCGAGATCGAGCCAGACGATCTCCGGCGGTACGCCGATCCGCACCGGCACCCGGCTGACGCCGAAGCCCCCCGAGACGATGATGTGCCGGCCCCGCGACACGACGTGCCCGTAGGACAGGTCGAGACCCTGCACGCGCCGGATCGCGGGCGAGTGGCCGAGCAGGCGGATCTGTCCGCCATGGGTGTGCCCCGACAGGGTGAGCGCGAAGCGATCCGGCACATCGGGGAAGATGTCGGGCTCGTGCGCCATCAGGATCGCGGGGGCGTCGTCGGTGATCCTGGCCACCGTCGCCGGCAGGTCGTCGCGCCACCCCACGAGGTTGCCGGCCCGGTCGAGGAAGGCCTGCTGGTCGCCGAGTCCGGCGAGCCAGAACGGGCGTCCCTGGTGCACGAGGCGCACCGCATCGTTCTCCAGCACCGGGATCCCGCGCGCCTCGAGCGCCCGCTGCGCCTCGGGCGGCCCGGCCCGGCGCCGTTGCGCGTCGTGGTCGTCCCACCAGTCGTGGTTGCCCAGGACCGCGTGGATGCCGAGGGGCGCGCGCAGGCACGCCACCGTGCGGGCGAAGGCGTCGAGCGGTACCCGGCGCCACGCGATGCGCCCGGAGGCCGGGTAATCGCCGAGCAGCAGCACGAGATCGGGCTGCAGCGCGTTCGTGGCGTCCACGATCTCGGCCACGCGGTCCAGCGGCATGAACGGTTCGCAGACATGGAAATCCGCGAGCACCGCCACCGTGAGGCGCAGGCCCGGCGTCCAGCCGGGCAGCGCCGGCGCGTAGCGCGTCACGACGAGGCCGTGCATCGCCTCGACGCCGACGCCGTAGGCCGCCGTCCCGGTGAGCCCGAAGGCCGAGGCGTAGCCGAGCCCGGTCAGAACCTGGCGCCGGGTCGGGAGAATCAGCATCGGAGGCTCGTCGCGGCTCGGACAGACGGCCTCGACGGCCCCGGTCGCGCAGGATGCGCGCGCAGTATGGCCGAATTGGCCCGGGCCGGGCGGCCGCCGTCCGGCAGCGCGCCCGGCCGCGCTTCACGCGAGGGCCTCCGGCTCGCTCAGGCGAGCGGATTGGGCTCGCTCAGACGAGCGGCTTGGGCTCGCTTACGCGAGCGGCTCGTCCTCGTGTACGAGGCTGAGGATGCCCTGCCGTCCGGTCGCGGGCGCGGCGGGCCGGCGCTCCTGCTTCTTCGGGCGGCCCGCGGCGGCGGCGAGCGCCGGCAGCGCGAGGGGGCGGAAACCGTAGAGCGACTCGCCCTGGTCCATCTGGCGACGCTCGCTCTCGGAGGCGCTGACCTGGGTCTCGCTGGGGGCGTACATGGGAGGGGTTCCTGTGCGACGGGGCCGATGCTCGGCCGCCTCGCCCGTCGCCGCCTTCGTCGGCGGCCTCGGGGCTTCCTCGGGGCGCCCGCCGGGTCCGGCGGACCTCCCGATACAAGGCCAATCGAGCTGAACGCTTGCTTAAGGCCGTTCCGGTCCGACACGGTACTGACTTTCGGCACTACCTCCGGCGACGCGGGCGTGGCGCGGGGGATTCAGGCCGCAGCGCCGAGGCCCTCGGACCGGATCCAGTCCCGCGTGCGGTCCAGCGCCCGGGTCAGGCGATCGAAAAGGGCGTCGATCTCGTCGGGCGCGATGATCAGCGGCGGGCAGACCGCCACGCGGTCGCCGGTCAGAAAGCGCACGATCAGACCTTCGGCTTGCGCGAAGGCGACGCAGCGCGCGGCCACCCCCGCCTTCGGGTCGTACTGCGCCTTGGTCCGCTTGTCGGCGACGATCTCCAGGCCGCCGATCAGCCCGATGCCGCGGGCCTCGCCGACGATGTCGTGCTCGGCGAGCCGCGCGAGCCGGGCCTGGAAGTGCGGCGCCTTCTCGGCCGCCCCCTCGACGATCCGGTCGCGCCGGTAGATCTCGATCGCCTTCAGGGCCACCGCGCAGGCGACCGGGTGGCCCGAATAGGTGGTGCCGTGCCCGAAGGTGCCGAGCTTCGCGCTCTGGTCCACCATCGCCGCGTAGAGCGGCTCGTCGACGGTGATCCCGCCGAGCGGCACGTAGCCGGAGGTGACGGCCTTGGCGAAGGAGAGCGTCTGGGGCGCCATGCCGAGCGCCTCCGAACCGAACCACGTGCCGAGCCGCCCGAAGCCGCAGATCACCTCGTCGGCGATGAAGCGCACGTCGTAGCGGGCGAGCACCGTCTGGATCGCCTGGAAGTAGCCCCGCGGCGGCACGATGGCCCCGCCCGCGCCCATCACCGGCTCGGCGATGAAGGCCGCGACCGTGTCCGGATCCTCGCGCAGGATCATCTGTTCCAGCTCGTCGGCGAGCCGGGCGGAGAAGGCCTCCTCGCTCTCGCCGGCTTCCGCGAAGCGGTAATGGTGCGGGCAGGCCGTGTGGAGGAAGCCCGGCAGGGGCAGGTCCCAGTCGGCGTGGTTGGCCTGGAGCCCGGTGAGCGAGGCGGTGGCGACCGTGACGCCGTGATAGCCCCGGCTCCGGCCGATGATCTTCTTCTTGGCGCGACGGCCCAGCGCGTTGTTGTAGTACCACGCCAGCTTGACCTGGGTGTCGTTCGCCTCCGAGCCCGAGGAGGTGAAGAACACCTTCGAGGTCGGGATCGGCATCAGCTCCTTCAGAACCTCGGCGAGCTCGATCGCCGGGTCATGGCTGCGGCCGGAGAACAGGTGCGAGAAGGGCAGGCGGCCCATCTGCGCCGCCGCGGCCTCGACGAGCTCCGCGTTCGAGTAGCCGAGCGCCGTGCACCAGAGCCCGGCCATGCCCTCGATATAGGGGCGCCCATCGGTGTCGTAGACGTGCACGCCCTGGCCGCGCTCCAGCACCAGCGGGCCGTTCGCGCGGTGCGCGTCGAGATTGGTGTAGGGGTGGATCAGGGTTTCGACGTCGCGGGTCGCGAGGTTCGACAGCATGGCGTTTACGTCTCGGGCGTTTCGTCGAGGAGCGTGTCCCCGCCACACTACCGGCCCGATGCGCGAGCAGTAACCCCGTGGAGACCCGGGCGGATCGCGGCCCGGCGCATGGATCGCCAGAATGTTCGACCCGGCCCAGATCGTCGCGGCCCCCGCGCCCGGCCGCGCCTGCGGCGCCTGTACGCTCTGCTGCAAGGTCTACGACGTGCCGGCGGTCGAGAGCGTCGCCGGACAATGGTGCCGGCACACGCGGGCGGGCCAGGGCTGCGGCATCCACGCGACGCGGCCGGACCATTGCCGCAATTTCCACTGCCTCTGGATGACCGAGAGCTGGCTCGGTCCCGAGTGGAAGCCGGACCGCGCCAAGATGGTGCTCGGCCTCGACCCCGTGACCCGCAACATGAACGTGCAGGTCGATCCGGGGCAGGCCAACGCCTGGCGGCGCGAGCCCTATTACGGCCAGCTCAAGCGCTGGGCCGCGGCCTCGATCCCGAAGGGGCGGACGGTGCTGGTCCACGTCAACAAGAGCACCACCGTGGTCCTGCCCGACCGCGACGTGAGCCTCGGCGTGCTCGGCCCGCAGGACCGCATCGTCGCGCGCGCCCGGATGACGCCGCAGGGACCGACCCTCGACATCGAGACCGTGCGGGCGGCCTGATTCAGCGCACGTCCATCCGGTCGAGCAGAGCCGTCAGATCCTCCGGGTCGATCCTGAAGTCGCGCAGGTGGTCCCGCCGCGCCCCGGGGGCCGCCGCCCCGTAGAGGGCATGGTAGGGTTGGCCGCGGGCCGCCGCGATGTCGCGGTAGTACGGGTCCTGGAAGGTCTCGGGGGCGAGGTGCACCACCGGCGTGCCGGCTGGGCTGAACACCGTGTTGACGAGCCCGGCCCCCTTGATGCCGACCACCGCCTCGGCCGCGGCGAACAGCGCGACCTGATCGGCCACCTCCAGGCGCTCGGTGTCGATGACCGCGAAACCGCGGGCGCGCAGCAGGGGGAGGATGGCGTCCCGGTTCAGGAGATCGCGCTGGCGCAGCCGGTTGCGGTCCACGAACAGGCGCAGGCCGCGCCGTCCGCGCTGGCGCGCGAGGAGGCGCGGCACGAGCGTGGCCGGCCGCAGGCGCCCGACCCGCTGCCGTAGCACCGCGTCGAGGCGGGCGAGCGCCTCCGGCGACTTCGCCAGGCCGGCATGGCGGACCGGGCTCACCCAGTGCAGGCGCGGGACGCGGTAGGCCGTTTCCGGATCGATGAAGCGCAAGGCCACGTCGCGCGCCCGGCCGAGCCAGAGCCGGACCGAGCGCTCGCGCATCCGGTTGTTGTGCCAGTCGTGCCGCGGCAGCAGCAGGGTGATGGTCTCGCCCGGGTGCCGGGCGCGCAGGACGTCGAGCGCGGCCAGCCGCGGCAGGTCCTCGCAGAGCCAGTGGCCGTAGTTGAACGAGCCCTGGTTGCCGACATAGAGGCAGGGGCCGGGCGCGGGCGGCATGTCCTGCGCTTCCGCCTCCGGCGCCAGGGGGCCGGAGAGCGCCCGCTCCTCCGGACGGTGGCTCTCGTAGACGAAACGCCGCCCGCCCGCCGCGCCGACGTAGAGCACGTTGCGCAGGATCGTCGCGTCCTCCAGCCGCACCAGCAGGGCGGGGGGCGCTGCGCCGATGCCGTCCTCCGCGAAGCGGGCCAGCATCGCCGGCGGGGCGGGCGCATCGCGCAGGCGCAGCGTCTCCGGCATCGGCCAGCGGTAGCGCCAGGACGGATAGAGCACGTCGAGCACCTCCGCCCCGTCGCCCCCCGCACGGAGGGCCGCGATCTCCGCCGGCAGATCGACCGAACCGTCGGCCGGGTAGAGCGCCCGCGGGGCGCAGGAGACGTAAGCGGTCATGCGGCGGCCTTCTGGCACAGCCGGCCCCGCGCCGCATCCCGTCGTGCGATCGAACTTAACCGTCCCGAAACCATGGGGCGGAATAAATCGTTGGGCCGGCGGCGCTCACGGGTGCGCGGCAGCAGTGGCGTAACGGATGGCTCGCGCCGTGATGACGAGACGTGGACTCAACGCGGGCGCGCGCCGCCCCACAGGCCTGCGCTGGATCGGTGCCGCCGTCGCGCCCTGGATCGCCGGCACCGCCTTTCTGGTTTCCTTCACGGCCGACGCGGGAACCGGCGGTCCGGGCATCCTGGGGCCGGACCGGGACCTGATCCGCGCCCTGCCGGCCGACCTCGTGACGCTGGGCGCCCTGCGCCGCTCGGCCCTGCCCGCCTTCGAGCGGTCCGCGGGCACCGCCGCCCGGCGCCCGGCCTCCCTGCTCGACCTCGAACTCACCGCCAACGTCAGCGGCCTGCTGACGCCGGGCTCGGCCACCTGGAACCCGGACCTCGAACCCGACCAGGGCTTCGTGCCGGTGGCCGACCTCGGCCTGACCACGGGGGCGGGCAGCGCCGCCTCGACGGGGTCGGCGAGCGCCGACATCACGGCCGGCGACGTGCTGCGCCACGACGGCTCGACGCCCCCCGTGCCCCGCGCCGTCGCGCTCTCCTCGACGACGCCCGCGCCCGCCGACGCGACGCCCGTCGAGGTCGCCGCCGCGAGCCTGCTGATGCCCGAGATCCTGCGCTCCGAGCGCGCCGCGCCCGTCGCGCCGGAGGGCGCGCGCTCCCGCTACGCGGACCTGATCGCGCCCGACGCCCTCGACAAGGAGCAGCGCTGCCTCGCCGAGGCGGTCTATTTCGAGGCGCGCAGCGAGCCCGAAGCGGGCCAGGCCGCCGTGGCGCAGGTCGTGCTCAACCGCGTGAAGAGCGGGCTCTATCCCGCCAACGTCTGCGGTGTCGTCTACCAGAACCGGCATCGCTACATGGGCTGCCAGTTCTCCTTCGCCTGCGAGGGCAAGTCGCTGCGCATCGCCGACTCGGCCTCCTGGCAGACCGCGAGCCGCATCGCCCGGTCGGTGATCGAGGGGCGGACCTATCTCGCCGAGGTCGGCGCCGCGACGCACTACCATGCGGACTACGTCCGGCCCGGCTGGTCGCGGCGTCTGCGCCGGATGGACGTCATCGGGCGGCACATCTTCTACACCCTCAAGCCCGGGCAGACCTGATGTGCACAGCTTCTTGCGGGGTCGATATACTTACGTAAGTGCGAATCCGTAGTCGCGACCAAGGGTTAATTTTACCGTGAGTCGCGATTAAGCTTGCGTGAAGGGCAACCGGGACGCCTTCTGGACGTCGAGATGAGCGCCAAGCAGCGCCCCATCCGTTCCGTCCTTCTCAAGCGTCCGAGGAAGCCCACCCATGACCGCGCCGGTCACCCGTACATCCCTCTGGCTCACCGCGCTCGCCGGCGCCGTCCTGCTCGCCGGGCCGGCCCAGGCCGGCGGCTGCGCCGGCGCCGCCTGCTACCGCTACGTCTCCACCCCGCCGGTCTTCGACACCGTGCAGGAGACCGTGCTGGTCCGCCCGCCCCGCACGGTCTACCGCACAGTCCCGCCGGTCTACGACACCGTCGCCGAGCGGGTGATGGTGGCCCCGGGCGGGCGCGTCTGGACCACCCGCCGCGGTCCCTACGGCGAGCTGGAGGGCTGCTGGGTCTCGACGCCGCCGCGCTTCGCCGTGCGGAACCGGCAGGTGCTGGTGCGGCCCGCCCAGGCGATCCCGGAGACGATCCCGCCGCAATACGCCAGCGTCAGCCGCCGCGTCCTCGTCGTGCCGGCCCGCGCCGGCTGGGTGCCGACGGGCGGCGGCTACGGCCCCGGCCCCGGCCCCGGCTTCGGTCCCGGCTTCGGCCCTGGTCCGGTCGGACCGGTCGGCTCGATCCCCGACGCGCTGGGCATCGCGGGGGCGAGCGCCGTGGATCTCGGCGTCGGACTCGGCCTCTCCCGGGGCAGCATCTACGACGGCTACTGAGACGCGGCGTCCCGGTTCGGTCGGATCGCCGGGGCATGTCCCCGGCGATCTTGATTCGGGACGCCCACGCCACAGGTCACCTCCGTTCGGGGAGGCGCGCGATGGCGACGTTCAAGGCGTGGGTGGTCGAGCGGGGCGCGGGCGGCCAGAGCCTGACCTTCCGCGACTTCGACGAGGCCGACTTCATGGACGGCGACGTCACCGTCCGGGTCACCCATTCGGGCCTCAACTACAAGGACGGGCTGGCGCTGACCGGGCGCTCGCCGGTGGTGCGCCGTTTCCCGATGATTCCCGGCATCGACTTCGCGGGCGTGGTCGAGGCTTCCGCCGATCCCGCCTACCGGCCGGGCGACGCCGTCGTGCTGACGGGCTGGGGCGTCGGCGAGACCCATCTCGGCGCCTACGCGGAGAAGGCCCGCGTGAGGGGCGCGTGGCTGGTGCCCCTGCCGGACGGGCTCACCGCCGAGCAGGCGATGGCGATCGGCACGGCGGGCTACACCGCGATGCTGTCGCTGATGGCGCTCGAGGCGCACGGCCTGAGGCCGGAGCACGGCCCGGCCCTCGTCACGGGCGCCTCGGGCGGTGTGGGCTCGGTCGCGGTCGCGCTGCTGGCGCGGGCCGGCTGGCACGTCATCGCCTCGACGGGGCGCGAGGGGGAGGCCGCGTACCTGCGCGGGCTCGGCGCCGCCGAGATCATCGACCGGGCCGAACTCTCGGTGCCCGGCAAGCCGCTCGCGAAGGAGCGCTGGGCCGCCGCCGTCGATGCGGTCGGCTCCACCACGCTGGCCAACGTGCTGGCCGGGACGCGGGCGGACGGCGCCGTGGCGGCCTGCGGGCTGGCGCAGGGCATGGACCTGCCGACCTCGGTCGCGCCCTTCATCCTGCGCGGCGTCGCGCTTCTGGGCATCAACAGCGTGACCACGCCGCAGCCGAAGCGGCGCGAGGCCTGGGCCCGGCTCGCGGCCGAACTCGACCTCGACAAGCTCGCCGCGATGACGACCCGGGTCGGCCTCCAGGCGGTGGGGCGGCTCGGGGAGGAGATCCTCTCCGGCAAGGTGCGGGGTCGCACGGTCGTGACGATCGGCTGACCGCTCGCGCGGAACCGCCGCCGCGGCCGCGGCATTGCCGCTTTCATGAGCATCGCATTCGTCCGCGAGAAGGAGGGCGGGGAGGCCTTCGAGGATCTTCCCGACCGTCCGATCTCCCCGCACACCAATTTCGTGACGCCCGAAGGGCTGGCCCGGATCGAGGCGGAGGTCGCGAGCCTCCAGGCCGAGGTCGGCCGCCTCGATCCCGGCGACAAGGCCGGACAGGCCCGCTTGGCGCGCGACCTGCGCTACTGGACCGCGCGCCAGGGCACGGCGCAACTCGTCGAGCGGGTCGAGGGCGAGGCCGTGCATTTCGGCTCGACCGTGACGCTCCGGCGCGAGGACGACAGCCGCCAGACCTTCCGCATCGTCGGCGAGGACGAGGCCGACCCGGCCAAGGGTTCGATCTCCTATGTCGCCCCGCTCGCCCGCGCCATCACCGGCAAGAGCGTCGGCGATGTGGTCGAGGTGAACGGGCAGGAGGTCGAGGTCGCGGAGATCCGCTGAGCGGACGGCTCTCCGGCCGCCTCCGCCCTCACGCCGCGTTGCTGGCCAGCTGATCGAGGCTGGCGCTGATGTTGCCGAGATCGCCCGCCGCCGCGTGCATGCTGCCCGAGATCTCCCGGGTGACCGCGCTCTGCTCCTCGATCGCGCCGGCGACGCCGGTCACGTAGCCCTGGACCTCGTCGACCGTCCGGCCGATCGCTTGGAGCATGCCCGCGACCTCGTCCGAGACGGTCTGCATCTGCATGATCTGGTTCGAGATCTCCGCCGTGGCAGCCGTCGTCTGGCTCGCGAGCGCCTTCACCTCCGTGGCGACGACCGCGAACCCCTTGCCGGCCGCGCCGGCCCGGGCCGCCTCGATCGTCGCGTTGAGCGCCAGGAGGTTGGTCTGCTCGGCCACCTTGGTGATCGTCTGCACGACCCCGTCCATCGCGCGCGCGGCCTCCCGCAACTGCCGGGTGAAGGCGTCCGCCGCCCGCGCGCGCGCGCTGATTCCGTCCACTGCCTGCTTGGAGCGGGCCATGTTGGCGCTGATCTCCGTGACGGAGGCACTGAGTTCCTCGGCGGCGGCGGCGACGGCCTGCACGTTGCCGAGGGTGAGCCGCGTGGCATCCGTCGCGTGGAGCCGGGCCTGGGTCGCCGCGGTGATGTCGGCGGCGAACTTCATCACCTTGTAGGGCCGGCCGGCGGCGTCGAGGATCGGGTTGTAGCTGGCCTGGAGCCAGATCTCCCGGCCGTTCCGGCCCCGGCGCTCGAAGATGCCGCTGCGGAAGGTGCCGCGCCGCAGGTCCGCCCAGAAGGCCGCGTATTCCGGCCCCGCCGCAGAGGCCGGATCGACGAACATGCGGTGATGCTGCCCGACGATCTCGCTCGCCTGGTAGCCGACCGCCTCGAGGAAGTTGCTGTTGGCCTCCAGGATGACGCCGTCGAGATCGAAGGCGATGACGGCCTGCGATCGGCCGACGGCGTCCATCTGCCCGCGGATCTCCGCGTCCCGCAGGCGCTGGGCCGTGACGTCGATCCCGTACTTGACCACCTTGAACGGCCGCCCCGACTCGTCGAGGATGGGGTTGTAGCTCGCCTGGAGCCAGACCTCCCGGCCGCCCTTGCCGAGGCGCATGAACTCGCCGCTCAGCGGCTCCCCACGGTTCAGGCGTTCCCAGAAGGACGCGTACTCCGCCCCCACGGCATCCGGCGCCATGAAGATCCGATGGTGCTGCCCGCGGATCTCATCGATCCCGTAGCCCATCGCCGACAGGAAATTCCGGTTCGCGTCGAGAATCCGGCCGTCGAGACCGAAATGGATCACGGCCTGCGTCTTGTCGATCGCGCCGATCTGACCGGTCAGATCGAGACGCTCGCGCATCCGGTCGGTGACGTCGCTCGCCTGGATCGTCACCCGCGCCGTCCGCCCGCGGGCATCCGGCACGGGCAGGTAGAGAACCTGCAGCCAGATCGCCCGCCCGTCCTTCGTGCGGAACTGCTCGGTCGCGTCCTGTCGTTCGCCACGGATGAGCGCCGCCGAGAGGACGCCGCTCGCGGTTTCCGGCGCCGCGACGAGCTGGCCGTGATGCCGGCCGACGATCTCGTCCGCGCCGAAGCCCAGGGCACGGCAGAAGCGCTCGTTGGCGGCCAGGACCGTTCCATCGGGAGACAATTCGGCCATCATGAGCGCGCCGTCGAGTGCGGCCAGCTTGGCCGCCGCGCGGGACGGTCCGCGAATTCCGTTGAACATCGTTGCCCCTCCCGAACTGCGATCGACATGGCGGTATCGAAGCGCGAATTCTACCTGGTGGGGTAGCTTTCCCGATCGGGCGGCCTGTACCGGCAGTTGTACGAGTGGATGCTTGTCGATTCATTAATTTGATGACGCGACAAGATTTCGTGACCGCAGACCACGCTCACACTGCGAGTTTATCGCGCAGATTTCGTTGTAGCCCTCACGCAAGATTGAATTTTACTTCTTCACTCAACTCACGATTGCGTTTCTTGTCCGGGGGCGGCGTATCCCTCGAAGGCGGGACGCATCCCGGCGATCGCCTCGGCCGCGAAATCCATGAAGGCGCGCACCCGGGGCGCGTGCCGGAGGTCGGGATGGGTGAGGAGCCAGAGGTCCGCGCCCAGTTCCGCCTCGACGCCGCCGAGGCGGCACAGGGACGGGTCGGCATCGCCCGCGTAGCAGGGCAGCGGGCCGACCCCGATTCCCGCCGCGATCGCCTCGCGCAGGCCCATCACCGTGTTGAGTTGCAGGACGACCCGGTCCGCGCCGGCGCGTCCCCGGACGAACCGGGCGAAACGCCCGCCGGCGACCGAATCCGACAGGCCGACCCAGGACTCGGCCGGCCCGCGGGGCCTGTCGGCGCGCCCGTAGACCGCCCAGGCGATGCCCGAGAGGCGCCGTCCCACGAGGTTCGGCGGCGGGTCGAGGCCGGCGCGCAGCGCCACGTCCGCGTCGCGACGCGAGAGGTTCAGGGCCTCCTCGGCCACGACGAGGTCGGCCCGCACCGCCGGATGGCGGACCAGGAAGCGGCCGACGAGCGGCACGAGCAGTTCGGCGACGAAGCCTGCCGCCGCGGTGATGCGCAAGAGGCCGGCCGGGGTCTGCGCCCGGCCCGCGACCGCGCGGCCGAAGCCGGCCACGTCCGCCTCCATGCGCGCGGCCGCCGCCGTCATCGCCTCGCCCGCCTGCGTCGGCACGTAGCCGGTGCGATGCCGCTCGAACAGCGCCGTGCCGAGCACCGCCTCGATCTGCTGCAGGCGACGGAAGGCCGTGGAGTGGTTGATGCCGAGATGGGCGGCGGCATGCGTGAGCGCGCCCCGGTCGGCGATCGCCTTGACCAGGCGGAAGTCGTCCCAGGCGAGCGGATCCTTTGCAAGCATGCAAGGATCATCTTGCACGTCGGGGCATTTCCGCAAGCGGGCGAACGCGCGATACCCGCGCCGGGCGGGCCGCGGCCCGACGGACAAGGGCTTACGAGGAGACGCCGCGATGGCAAAGGTTCTGGTGCTCTACTACTCGTCCTGGGGCCACGTGGAGCAGATGGCGCAGGCGGCGGCCGAGGGCGCCCGCGAGGCGGGGGCCGAGGTCACGCTCAAGCGCGTGCCGGAACTCGTGCCCGAGGAGGTCGCGCGCCAGTTCCACTACAAGCTCGACCAGGCGGCGCCGGTCGCCAGCCCCGACGAGCTCGACCAGTACGACGCCATCATCTTCGGCACGCCGACCCGGTTCGGCAACATGGCGGCGCAGATGAAGCAGTTCCTCGACCAGACCGGCGGCCTGTGGGCCCGCGGCGCCCTCGTCGGCAAGGTCGGTTCCGTCTTCACCTCCACGGCCTCGCAGCATGGCGGCCAGGAGACCACGCTGACGAGCTTCCACACCGTGCTGCTCCACCACGGCATGGTGCTCGTCGGGCTGCCCTACAGCTTCCAGGGCCAGAACGGCGTCGATGCGGTGAAGGGCGGCTCGCCCTACGGCGCGACCACGATCGCGGCCAACGACGGATCGCGCCAGCCGAGCGCGGTCGAACTCGATGGCGCCCGCTTCCAGGGACGGCACGTCGCGACGATCGCGGGCAAGCTGGCCTAGCCCGAGAGGGCGGGCGCCCAAGAAAAAAGGCTCGGATTGCTCCGAGCCTCTGAAGGATAAAGGCCATTGGGGGCTGAACTGGCCTTCGTGATGGCTCAACGGGCCGGCCCGATCCCGGTTCCGCGACGGCGCGAAAAATTTTCAGCGCGGCGCCGCGGCCCGGGTCAGCCGGTCGCGGATCGCCTCGCCGAGACCGGATTCCGGGATCGGCGACACCGCGATGCAGGGTGCACCCGAGGCGTCGAGCGCGCGCAGCGCCCCGAACAGCTGCGCGGCCGCCTCGGCGAGGTCGCCGCCGGGACTGAGGTCGCGTACGGCGCGGGCCTGTCCCAATCCGTCCGGGCGCGCGCCGCCGAAGAGCAGCGCCGCCTCGCCCGGCTCGAGGGCCGTGGCGTCGAGGCGCACACGCGCCCGCGGCGCGTAGTGCGAGGCGAGCAGGCCGGGTCCCGCGGGCCGGGCCGCGTCCGCTTCGGCGGCCGTCTCAGGCTCCTGCCCCAGCACCGCGGCGAGCGCGGCGCGCGTGATCCCGCCGGGCCGCAGCAGACGCGGCCATCCGCCGAGGCAGGCCACCACCGTCGATTCGACCCCGACCCGCGTCGCGCCGCCGTCGAGGAGCGCCGCGATCCGGCCGTCGAGATCGGCGAGGACGTGATCCGCGCAGGTCGGGCTGACCCGCCCCGAGCGGTTGGCGGAGGGGCCGGCGAGCGGCCGTCCGAAGGCCTGGAGCAGATCGCGCGCGAGCGGGTTGCCCGGCACCCGCAGGGCCACGCTCGGCAGGCCCGCGCGGGCGAGATCGCAGACCGTCGTCTCCGCCGTCGCCGGCACCACCAGCGTCAGCGGCCCGGGCCAGAACGCCGCGGCCAGGGCTTCCGCGAACGCGTCGAACCGCCCCTGCCGCCGCGCCGCGGCGGGATCGGGCAGATGCGCGATCAGCGGGTTGAAGCGCGGGCGCTCCTTGGCGGCGAAGATGCGCGCGACGGCCTCCGGATCGGTCGCGTCGGCGCCGAGGCCGTAGACCGTCTCGGTCGGGAAGGCGACGAGCCGCCCGGCCCGCAGGAGCCGCGCGGCCTCGGCGATCCCCGCCGGGTCGCCGGACAGGCGCCGCGTTGGAGCGGACGCCGTTGACCTCGGATCGTTCATATATAAACTATCTCCGGCCGTGACGGAGGCCGCGGCATCGGCTTATGTCGGCGCGAGCGCGCCGGCCTAGCCCCAGCGGCCCGTACGCGTCAAACGAGCGGACCGGCCTCCGAGCCGGCCGGGGAGGAATATCCGTGAGCTACCGCGCGCCCGTATCCGAGATGGTGTTCACGCTGGCCCACGTCGCGGGCCTGCCCGAGGAGGCTCTCAGCAGCGCGGACGCGGAGGCGATCCTCACCGAGGCCGGCCGGCTCGCCGCCGACGTGATCGCGCCGTTGAACCGCGTCGGCGATCGCCACGGCGCCACGCTGAGCGCGGGGACGGTGACGACGGCGCCGGGCTGGGCCGAGGCCTACCGGGCCTTCGTGGATGGGGGCTGGAACGGGCTCGCCGCCGATCCGGACCACGGCGGCCAGGGCCTGCCGCATCTGCTGGGCGCCGCCGCGACCGAGATCTGGAACGGGGCGAACCTCGCCTTCAGCCTCTGCCCGATCCTGACCGCGGGCGGCATCGAGGCGCTGGTCGCGCACGGCTCGGACGCGCTGAAGGCGCGCTACCTGGAGAAGCTGGTCTCGGGCACCTGGACCGCCACCATGAACCTCACCGAGCCGCAGGCCGGCTCGGACCTCGCCGCGCTCCGCACCCGGGCGGAGCCCGCGGGCGACGGCAGCTACCGGATCACCGGCGCTAAGATCTACATCACCTACGGCGAGCACGACATGGCGGACAACATCGTCCACCTCGTGCTGGCCCGGCTGAAGGACGCGCCCGCGGGCACCCGCGGCATCTCGCTGTTCCTCGTGCCCAAGGTGCTGCCGGACGGATCGCGCAACGACCTGCGCTGCTCCGGGCTGGAGCACAAGCTCGGCATCCACGCCTCGCCGACCTGCTCGATGGCCTTCGGCGACGAAGGCGGCGCCACGGGCTGGCTCGTCGGCGAGGAGAACCGCGGGCTCTCCTGCATGTTCACGATGATGAATTCGGCCCGGCTCAACGTCGGCCTACAGGGCGTGGGCGTGGCGGAGGCCGCCACGCAGAAGGCGCTGGCCTACGCCCACGAGCGCCGCCAGGGCCGCGCACCGGGGGCGGCCGAGGCGAGCCCGATCGTCGCCCACGCCGACGTGCAGCGCACGCTGCTGACCATGAAGGCCTACACGGCCGCCGCGCGCGGCATCTGCTACCTGACCGCGGCGGCGCTCGACGCCGCGGACGGTCCGGAGGGGCAGGCGGCGCACGACCGCGCCTCCCTGCTCACGCCCGTCGCCAAGGCCTTCTCGACCGACATCGCGAACGAGGTGACCTCCCTCGGGGTGCAGGTCCACGGCGGCATGGGCTTCGTCGAGGAGACCGGCGCCGCCCAGCTGATGCGGGACGCGCGCATCCTGGCGATCTACGAGGGCACCAACGGCATCCAGGCGATCGACCTCACGAACCGCAAGCTCCCGCTCGACGGCGGCGCGACCGTGCGCGCCCAGATCGCCTCCATGCGCCGGGCCGCCGAGGGGCTGGTGAAGCACGCCGACCCGGCCTTCGGCCAGGCGGCGGCCCGGCTGCGGGCCGGCATCGAGAGCCTCGACCGGGCCACCAGTCACCAGCTCGCCGCGCTTGCCTCGAACCGGCCGGAGACGGCGCTCGCGGGCGCGACGCCGTACCTGCGCCTGTTCGGCCTCGTCCAGGGCGCGGCCTGCCTCGCCACGGCCGCGCTCGCGGCCCGCTCAGGCCTGGCCTCCGGCGAGACCGATCCGGCCCACCGGGCGCGCATCGCGCTCGCCCGCTTCTTCGCCGAGAACCTGCTGCCGGCGGCCTCCGGCCTCGAGGTCGAGGTGATCGACGGCGGCGCCTTCGTGGACGAGGCCGCCCTGGTCCTGTCCCAGTGAAGTCCTGTCCCAGTGATGTCCCGGCGCAGCGAGTGAGGGTGCGATGACCGATCATGTCCGCATCGAGGATCTGGAGGGCGGCGTCCGCCTCGTCACCCTGGACCGGCCCGAGAAGAAGAACGCGCTGACCGGCGCCATGTACGACGCGATGCGCGGCGCGCTGGAAGAGGCGGACGCCTCCGAGGCCGTCGGCGCGGTGGTCTTCGCCGGCCAGCCCGGCGCCTTCACGGCCGGCAACGACATCGCCGACTTCGTCGCCCGCGCGCAACAGACCTCCGGCGAGGCGCCCGCGCTCCGCTTTATCCGGCACCTCGCCCGCACCCGGACGCCGATGGTCGCGGCGGTGGACGGCGTCGCGGTCGGCATCGGCACGACCCTGACGCTGCACTGCGACCTCGTCTACGCGAGCCCGGCGGCGCGCTTCCGCACACCCTTCGTGGAGCTCGGCCTCGTGCCGGAGGCGGCCTCGAGCTACCTGCTGCCGCGCCGGGTCGGGCGGCTCAAGGCCACCGAGATCCTCCTGCTGTCCGAGATGTTCGGGGCCGATCAGGCCGAGGCTCTGGGCCTGGTCAACGCCGTGATGCCCTCCGACATGCTGGTCGAGCACGCGCTCGCCCAGGCTGCCCGCCTCGCCGCCCTGCCGCGCGGCGCGCTCCAGGCGGCCCGGGCGCTGATCCGAGGCGACCAGGCCGAGGTCGATGCCGCGCTCCAGGCCGAGGCCGAGGCCTTCGGCCGTCAGCTGCGCTCGGAGGAGGCGCAGGCCGCCTTCCGGGCCTTCCTCGACCGCGCCAAGCCCGCCTCCGCGTGAGCGGGCGCGTGAGCGGGCCGGACCTCACGGGGCGGGTCTGCCTCGTCGCGGGCGCCTCGCGGGGCGTCGGGCGGGGCATCGCGCGCGGGCTCGGCGAGGCCGGGGCGACCGTGATCGTCACGGCGCGCTCCAGCGAGACCGGGCCGCGTACCGAGATGCGCCCGGAGGCGATCGAGGACACCGCCCGAGAGGTGGACGCGGCGGGCGGCGAGGGCCACCACTATCTCTGCGATCACCAGAGCGAGCGTGCCGTGGACGAGCTGGTGCGCTGGACGCTGCGCCGCTTCGGCCGGATCGACGTGGCGGTGTCGAGCGTCTGGGGCGGCAACGAGGGCTACGACGGCGCGCGCTACCCCGACGGGGCGGGCTGGGGCACGCCGTTCTGGCGCCGCTCGGCGGAACCCTATCTGGGATTCCTGCAGACCGGACCGCTGGCGGCGCTGCTCCTCGCTCGCGCGGTCGCACCCGCGATGGTCTCGGCCCGCTCCGGCCTGCTCGCGCTGGTCTCGTTCGACACGGCGGACGGTTACCTCGGCGACGTGTTCTACGATTCGGCCAAGGCGGCCACCAATCGGCTCGCGCTGGCCTTCGCGGCGGAACTTGCGCCCCACGGCGTCACCGTCCTCGGCCTGTCGCCGGGTTTCGTGGCGACGGAGCGGGTGCGCGACCTCGGGCAGGCGGGGCTGGCGACGGAGAGCCCGCTCTACGCGGGTCGCGCGCTCGCGGCGCTGGCCGCCGATCCGGAGGTCGCCGCGCACCGGGGCGCAGTGCTGCACGCGGCCGACCTCGCTCGCCGCTACGGCTTCACCGACGCGGACGGCACGCAGCCGGAGCGGTTTAGGATCGGTGAGGGGGGGTGATGGCAGTGGAGACGAGCGCGACGCCCTCCCTCCCCTCTCTGCGGGGGAGGGTGGCCCCCGAAGGGGGTCGGTCGGGACAAAGTCCCGCAGAGAGGGGACCCCAGTTTCCGGCACGGGGGCGGCCCGCATGAAGGGCACCGCCCAATCCTGCACCGTCGCTCCCCTCTCCCGACCCGGCCTGACGGCCGGCCCACCCTTCCCCGCAGAGGGGGGAGCTTCGTGCTTTGCCGTGTTGAGCCCCGTACACGAGAACACCTGACCCGGAGGATACGATGAGCGGCACGCTTGGCGGTAAAACCCTGTTCATCACCGGCGCCTCGCGCGGCATCGGCCTCGCCATCGGCCTGCGGGCCGCGTGCGACGGCGCGAACGTGGCGATCGCCGCCAAGACGGCCGAGCCGCACCCGAAGCTGGAGGGCACGATCTACAGCGCCGCCGACGCCATCGAGCGGGCCGGCGGCCGGGCGCTCCCGCTCGTCGTGGACGTGCGCGACGAGGAGGCGGTGCAGGGCGCCCTCGAGCGGACGGCGCAGCATTTCGGCGGCCTCGACATCGTGGTCAACAATGCCAGCGCGATCTCGCTGACCCCGACGCCGCAGACGGAGATGAAGCGCTTCGACCTGATGCACCAGATCAACACGCGCGGGACCTACATGGTCTCGAAATACGCGATCGCCCATCTGGAGAAGTCCGAGAACCCCCACATCCTGATGCTGTCGCCGCCCCTCGACATGGCGGAGCAGTGGTTTGCCCCCCACCTCGCCTACACGATGGCGAAGTTCGGCATGTCGCTCTGCGTGCTCGGCCTCGCGGGCGAGCTGCGCCGGAAAGGCATCGCGGTGAACGCGCTCTGGCCGCGCACCACCATCGCGACCGCCGCGATCGAGAACCTGCTCGGCGGCGAGGCGATCATGCGGGCGAGCCGCACGCCCGAGATCATGGCGGACGCCGCCCACGCCTTGTTCCTGAAGGACGCGCGGGCGCATACCGGGCAGTTCCTGATCGACGACACCTTCCTGGCGGGCGAGGGCGTCACGGACTTTTCAAAATACCGCGTCACACCCGGGATACCCCTTGCGCCGGACTTCTTCGTGCCGGATGCGAGCCCACCCCCTCCCGGCGCGCTCGACTGAGCCGCCCGACCCCTGAGCCCCGCGTGATCTTCATCCACCAGCCGGTCACCGGTACCGGCCAGACGCAGCTCGAGCGCCGCGCCCTCGAACTCCAGGACCCCATCCCCGACGACACGGTCTGGCTCGATCTCGTCCGCCCAAGCCGCGAGGAGGAGCTGAAGGTCGAGGGGTTCTCCGGGATCGAGGTTCCGACCCGCGAGGAGATGAAGGACATCGAGCCCTCCGAACTGCTCTACGTGGAGGACGGGGCGCGCTACATGACGGGCCGCGTGCTCTCGAAGGTGAGCGATTCCGACGAGCCGGGGCTTGCCGGCATCACCTTCGTGCTGCGCGGCAACCGGCTCGTCACCGTGCGCTACGAGGAGCCGCAGGCCTTCCGGATGTACACGCAGCGCGCCGGCCGGGCGACCGGCAACGGGCCGACGAGCGTGGTCTCGGGCGAGTCGATCCTGGCCGGGCTGATCGAGGCGGTGATCGACCGGGCGGCGGACGTGCTCCAGCTCCAGGGCGAGCGCATCGACCGGCTCTCCCGCAAGATCTTCGAGGAGCAGGATGACCCCTCCGCCCGCAACACGGCCCTGCAGGAGACCCTGCGGGCGCTCGGGCGCCACAACGACCTGATCTCGAAGCAGCGCGAGAGCCTCGTCTCGATGGAGCGCATCCTGCTCTCGCTGTCGGCGACCTACCGCACCAACAAGGCGCCCCGGGAACTCCGCGAGGACGTGCGCTCGACCCTGCGCGACCTGCAGTCGCTCGAGGAGCACGCCACCTTCCTGTCGACCAAGATCAACTTCCTGCTCGACGCCACCCTCGGACTCGTGAACCTCGAGCAGAACAACATCATCAAGCTGTTCTCGGTCATGGCGGTGGTGTTCATGCCCCCGACCCTGATCGCCTCGATCTACGGCATGAACTTCAAGACGATGCCGGAGCTCGACCTGCCCTTCGGCTACCCGATGGCGGTGGTGATGATGATCGTGGCTGCCGTCCTGCCCTACGCCTTCTTCCGCTGGAAGCGCTGGCTCTAGGCCGATGTGCGGGCGCTTCTTCATCGCGCAGGCGCCGGAGGTGTTCGCCGAGGCCTACGGCTACCCGGAGCGCCCGAATTTCCCGGCCCGCTACAACGTGGCGCCGACCCAGCCCGTGCCGGTGGTGCTGCACGAGAACGGCGGGCGCCACTTCCGGCTGGTGCGCTGGGGGTTCTGGCCGGGCTGGCTGAAGGACCCGAAGGGCTTCCCGCTCGTCATCAACGCCCGGGTCGAGACCGTGCTGGAGAAGGCGACCTTCCGCGGCGCGATCCGGCATCGGCGGTGCGTCTTCCTGGCCGACGGCTTCTACGAGTGGCGCCGTGAGGGCACGGGCCGCGCGGCCACCAAGACGCCCTTCCTGATCCGCCGGGCCGACGGGGCGCCGATGGCCTTGGCCGGCCTCTGGGAGGCCTGGATGGGCGCCGACGGCTCCGAGATCGACACCGCCGCCATCGTCACCACGGGCGCGAACGGCACGCTCGCGGCGATCCACGACCGGATGCCGGCGATCCTGGCGCCCGATCAGGTGGAAGGCTGGCTCGACGCGCGCACGACCGACGCGGGCGGCGCCGCCGCGCTCTGCCGCCCCTGCCCGGACGCGTGGCTGCGGATGGACCCGGTGAGTCCGCGGGTCAACGACGCGCGCAACGACGATGCCGGACTGATCGAGCCCGTGGCGCGGCCGCGGGCGGGGACGCCCGAGCCCGGCGGGCCCTCCGCTTCGAGGCCGCGCTCCTCCGACGAGGACGGGCAGGGGAGCCTGTTCTGAGAGCGGATCACGGTCGCCGGTGGGGCGTCAGCCCTGCCAGAACGGCTTGATCATCTCGGCGCGCAGGCGGAACGGGTCGAGGCCGGCCTCGCGGACCTGATCCGGGTGCAGTGCGGCGAGCGCCCGCCGGGCGCGGATGCGGCCGAGCCAGAGGCGCAGCAGCCCGGCGCGGGCGGATTCCGCGCGCTCGGGACGGGTTCGCGCGCAGGACGGGGACAGGGACGTGACGGCCATGGCCGATACTCCGTTCGGGGGTCAGGGCAGTCCGGCCGGGATTGCGCGGGCAGGATTGATCCGATACGCATATCGGATCAATCGAAACATTGACCTCGGAGCAATTATGGGGGCGGCCGATTTCCGGGACGTGGCCGACGCCGTGGCGGCGGAGATCGCCGCGGGCGCCCTCAGACCCGGCGACCGCCTGCCGCCGCAGCGGGACTTCGCCTACCGGCGCGGCATCGCGGTCTCCACGGCGAGCCGCGTCTACGCGGAACTCGCCCGGCGCGGCCTGGTGACGGGCGAGGTCGGGCGCGGCACCTACGTGCGCTCCGACCTGAACGGCCCGGGACCGATCCAGCCGGAGCCGCCGCCCGCCGCGATCGATCTCCAGCGCACGCATTCCCGTCTGCCCGAGCAGGAGGCAATGCTGGTCGAGACCTTGGCGGCGTTGGCACGCGCGGGCGCGGCTGAGGCGGCCTTGACGCATTTCGGCCCGGCCGGCACGCCCGTCGCCCGCCGGATCGCTGCCGCCTTCCTGGCGCGGGACGGCTACGCGCCGGACCCGGAGGGCCTGCTCTTCACCGGCAACGGGCGGCAGGCGCTGGCCGCCGCGCTCGCCGCGCTGGCGCCGCCCGGCGAGCGCATCGGCTGCGAGCCGCTGACCTACCCGGTCGCGAAGGGCATCGCCGCCCGCCTCGGCATCGCGCTGGTGCCGTTGGCGATGGATTCGGAGGGCGTGCGGCCCGAGTCGATCCTGCAGGTGCACCGCGCAACGCCGCTCTCCGGACTCTACCTGCAGCCGACGCTGCAGAACCCGCTCGGCGCCACCATGGGGCCGGGCCGGCGCGCCGAGATCGCCGCGGTGCTGGCCCGGACCGGGCTCACGGCGATCGAGGACACGGTCTACGGCTTTCTCTCCGACGCCCGGCCGATCGCGGGGCTCGCGCCCGCCCGCACGATCCTGATCGACAGCCTCTCGAAGCGGGTGATGCCGGGGCTGACGATCGGGCTCGTCGCGAGCCCGCCCGACCTCGTGGACCGGCTCGCGGCCTCGGTCCGGCAGGGGGGCTGGTCTGCCATGGGCCTGCCGCTCGCCGCGGGCGTGCGGTGGATGGGCGACGGATCGGCCGCGCGCCTCGTCGCGGCCAAGCGGGCGGACGCGGCGGCGCGGCAGGTGATCGCCCGCGCGAGCCTCGCGGGCCTCGCGGTCGCCGGAGATGCATCGGCCTACCATCTCTGGCTGGAACTGCCCGAGACGTGGCGGGCCGAGGCCTTCGCGGCGGCTGCGCTCCGCCGCGGCATCGCGCTGATCCCGGCCGCGTCCTTCGCGGTCAATCCGGGGCATGCCCCGAACGCGGTGCGGCTCGCCCTGGCGGTCCCGCCGCGCGAGGCCCTGGCGCGCGCCCTCGACGACCTGCGCCGCCTCGCGCTCGCCGGGGACGACCACGCGGTCGAATAGAGTTCGGTACTGGATCCGGGGTCGCGAGAGGTTGGCGGGATCAGGATCGCAAGAGCATTTTTTGTCCAGCCGGAGAAGTCCGGAGGAATTGACATGAAATCGGCGGCGAACCGAATGAATCCGCGTCCGGATCTCGGTATTTGCTCGTCGTCTGTCCAGTAGGTCTTAAGATGTCATTAAGTCCGGATCGGCCAGAAACATCCGGTACGAACCGGAATCCACGCTCATGCCGCGCCTGTCAAACATCAAGATCCTGCCCAAGCTCGCCAGCGTCATCGTTCTCATCGGCGTGATCGTGGGAGGATGCGTCTGGTACGCGCAGTCGCGCATGAGCCAGATCGACGACGCCTACAGCCTGTTCATCGTTCGCGAGGCCAAGGCGGTGGCCACCTCGCGCCGGGTCAACCGGTACGTGTTCGAGCTCAACTACTGGGTCTACCGCGTCATCGCCGAGACCGACGCGGCGCAAATGCAGGCCGCCAACCGGGGCTTCGATGCGGCCCTGCCCGCGCTGAAGACCGCTCTCGCCGAACTCCCCGAGCAGGCGCCGACCTTCGCCCGGCGGGTCGCCGAGCAGACGGGCCGCATCGAGCGGTTCGTGACGGAGGTGAGCGAGGTGCGCCGCCTCGGCACCCTCAACCGGAACGCCGAGGCGCTCGATCTCGTGCACGGCGCCATCGATCCGACCTTCTCCGCCCTGGTGCAGGAAGGTGCCAAGCTGACCGACGACATCGCGACATACATGGAGAACGGCTCGAACGGCCTGACCGATCAGACCAACGCCACCCGCCTGACCCTGATGATGTTCAGCGCGCTCGGCATGGTGATCGGTCTCCTCGCCGCGGCTCTGGTGGCGATGAACGGAATCACGCGCCCGCTCGGCAACCTGGTCTCCGTGCTCCAGCGGATGGCGCGAGGCGAGACCGAGGCGGAGATCCGCGAGGCCGCGCGCGGGGACGAGATCGGCGCGGTGGGCCGGGCGGTCGAGGGGATCAAGGCGATGGTGGCGCGCAAGGCCGCCGAGGAGGCCGAGGTCAGGCAGCGCGCCGACGAGGTCGCGGCGGCCGAGCGCCGCCGCACGATGATCGAGCTGGCCGACGGCTTCGAGCGCGCGGTCGGCGGCATCGTCGGCACCGTTTCCTCCTCCGCGACCGAGCTGCAGGCCACCGCCCAGCAGATGACGGCGACCGCGGCCGAGACGGCCTCGCAGTCCACCACCGTCGCGGCCGCGGCCGAGGAGGCCGCCTCGAACGTCGGCACGGTGGCGGCGGCGGCCGAGGAACTCGGCGCCTCGGTGCAGGAGATCGGCCGCCAGGTGCGGGGCTCGGCGGATCTCGCCCAGGGCGCCGTCGGCGAGGCCGACCAGACCGCCGCCCTCGTCCAGGCGCTGCGGGCGACCTCGGCCCGGATCGGCGACATGGTCGGCCTGATCTCCAACATTGCCTCGCAGACGAACCTCCTGGCGCTCAACGCGACCATCGAGGCGGCGCGCGCCGGCGAGGCCGGCCGCGGCTTCGCGGTGGTGGCCGCCGAGGTGAAGGCGCTGGCCTCCCAGACGGCCAGGGCGACCGACGAGATCGCCGGCCAGATCGGCGAGATCCAGGGCGTGACGGATCGGGCGGTCTCGGCCATCGGCGCGATCACCGGGCGCATCCGCGAGATCAGCGGTGTCGCCGCGAGCATCGCGGCGGCTGTCGAGCAGCAGGGGGCGGCGACGCAGGAGATCGTGCGCAACGTGGCGCAGGCCGCGGGCGGAACGGATGAGGTGACGCGCAACGTCGCGGGCGTGGCGCAGGCCTCGGAGGAGACGGGCGCGGCGGCCAGCCAGGTGCTCTCGGCGGCCTCCGAGCTGTCGCGCCAGTCCGAGCATCTAGGCGCCGAGGTCGGACGCTTCCTCGCCACCGTGCGGGCCGCTTGAGGGCGGCGGGCGGGGGGCCGCCCGGGGGATCGCGCCCGTCAGGCGGCCTTGCGCGGCAGCAGCGCCTCGACGGCGCCGACGAGGTCGGCGAAGTGCGAGATGACCCGGTCCGGGCCGAGCTCCTCGACCGGCGTGTCGGTGTAGCCGAAGGTCACGGCCACCACCGGCACGCCCGCGGCCTTCGCGGCGTCGATGTCGGCGCGCGAATCGCCCACCATCACGGCGCGTGCGGGGTCGCCCCCGGCCCGCTCGATGGTGAGCGTGATGTGGCGCGGATCGGGCTTGTGGAACGGGAAGGTCTCGCGTCCGCAGATCGCCGCGAAGCGCTCCGCGATGCCGAGCTTTTCCAGGAGATCGACCGCCAGGCCCTCGACCTTGTTGGTGCACACGGCCAGCCGGAAGCCGTCCGCCTCCAGCCGGTCGAGCGTCTCGACGAGGCCCGGATAGAGGTAGGATTCCCGGCAGATGTTCCGGCCGTAATGCTCGATGAAGTCGAGGAAGAGCTGGTCGTGCCGCTCGGGCGCGAGGGGCGCGCCGGCCGCCGCGAAGCCGCGCGCGATCAGCGCCTTGGCGCCCGCGCCGATCAGGTCGCGCGCGCCGTCGAGCGGCAGCTCCGGCAGGCCCTCGCGGGTGAGGAGCGCGTTCAGGGTGCCGATCAGGTCGCCGGCCGTCTCGGCGAGCGTTCCGTCGAGGTCGAACACGGCGATCGGGGGAAGGGACATGGGCGCTCTCGGGCTTCGCGGGTGCGCCATCGCTAGCGGCGCGGCGCTCCGGCGGCAACCTGGAGACGGGCCGACCCGCGCCAGGCCTCCGCGCCGCGGGCGCCCCACTCGTGCCCGAAATCCCCACGACACGAGGTCTCCCGTCTCGAGATCCGGCTCCATGACCCGTCGCGTCCCGCTCGCCCTCCTCCTCTGCCTCTCCGCCATCGGCCTCTCGACGCGGGCCTCGGCCGCCGCCTACGAGTTCGTCCCGGCGCCCCAGGCCGACCTCAACCGGATGTACCGGGTCGACAAGGTCACGGGCGAGGTTACCTCCTGCCAGTACGGCCTGCAGGAGAGCGGCGGCGGCATCGGCCTCACCGTCTGCTTCGCGGCCGGCGAGGGTGCAGGGCCGCAGGTGCCCTCCGAGTACGGGCTCGTGGCCACCCGCCACACCCGCGAGGCCGGCGTGTTCCGGGTCAACTACCGCACCGGCGAGATGAGCATCTGCTTCGTGCTGGTGAAGAAGGAGCAGGTGGTCTGCACCCAGCAGGCCAACCCGCCGGCCGAGTCCGCCGGGGATGCGGCCCCCGCCGCCCCGGGGCGCGCGGGCGCGGGCGCTACGCCGCCGCAGGGCGGACGTCCCTGACGCCGCCGCCCGGACGAAGCCCGAGACGTGTCGTTCGACGGCCGTTCCGATCCCGGCGCGGCCGTGCTAGGGCCCCGGCGACTCGAACCGTGCCTGGGATTGCCGCCGATGACCCGCCCCCGCCCCGCCGGAGCCCGACGTTGAGCGGGCCGGACCTGCGCCGCGCCGCCGCCGCGCGCGCCCTCGACCTCGTCGAGCCGGGCATGAAGCTCGGGCTCGGCACCGGCTCGACGGCCGCCGCCTTCGTCGCCCTGCTCGGCGCGCGCGTGCGCGACGGGCTCGACGTGGTCGGCGTGCCGACCTCGGAGGCGACCCGGATCCAGGCCGAGGCCGAGGGCATCCCGCTCGCCACCCTCGACGAGATCCCGCAGCTCGATCTCACGATCGACGGCGCCGACGAGGTCGATGGGCAGCTCCGCCTGATCAAGGGCGGCGGCGCGGCGCTGCTGCGCGAGAAGATCGTGGCCTTCGCCAGCACCCGCATGGTGGTGATCGCGGACGCCGCCAAGCGCGTCGCCACGCTCGGCGCCTTCCCGCTGCCGATCGAGGTGAACCCCTTCGGCCGCACCGCCACCCGCGTCGCCGTCGAGGCGGCGATCGCCCGGACCGGATGCACCGGTGAGGTGCGGCTCCGCCTCGCCCCCGATGGCGCGCCGCTCGTCACCGACGGCGGCCACCACATCCTCGACGCCCATCTCGGCGCGATCCACGATCCCGAGGCGCTGTCGGCGGCCCTCTGGGCGGTGCCGGGGGTGGTCGAGCACGGCCTGTTCCTCGGTCTCGCCACCGCCGCGATCCTCGCCGAGGACCGGGCGGGCCAGGCGCACGTCACCGTGCTGGGCCGGATCGGCTGAGCGCGCCCCCGGCCATGCACGCGATTCTCTTCCGGAAGGCTCCCATGACACGCCGCCTCGCCGCCGCCCTGGCGTTCCTTGCCGTCGCTCTGCCGAGTGCTGCCCCTGCCCAGGCGCAGAAGCCCGCCGCGCCCGCGGCGAAGCCGGCCGCGGCCCAGCCCGCCCCGAACGCCAACCACCTCGCGCTCGCCCGCGAGGTGATGCTCTCGTCGGGCATCGCGCGCTCGTTCGATTCGATCATCCCGGCCTTCGCGGACCAGATCCGCCAGCAGGCGGTCACCCGGCCGGAACTCGCCAAGGACCTCGACGAGGTGCTGGCCGCGCTCCAGCCCGAGATGGAGCTTCAGAAGCAGCGCATGGTCGACACGGCGGCCAAGATCTACGCCGACAAGCTCACCGAGGCGGAGTTGAAGGACATCGCGGCCTTCTTCCGCTCGCCCGCCGGCAAGCGCTACGTCGAGTCCCAGCCCGCCGTGCTCGACGAGATGGTGCAGGCCATGCAGAACTGGACCCAGGAGGTCTCCGAGTACGTGATGGTGCGGGTGCGCGCGGAGCTGGGCAAGCGCGGCCACCAGCTCCAGTAGCCGGTGACGCCTCCCGGTCCGCTCGCGGCCCGCCTCTACGGCGCGGGCGGCGCCGCGCTCGCGCTCGTTCCGCTGGCGATGGCGCTGGCCAACCGCTCCAGCCCGGTCCTCGTCGCGGTGGCGGCGCTTCTCTTCCTGGCCGGCCGGCTCGCCGAGGATGCGGCGGGCACGGCGCGCGACCTCGTGGCGGCCCTGCGCGCGGCGCCGGGCCTCGCCGTGCTGGCGCTGCTGGCCTGGGCGCTCGCCTCCTTCGCCTGGACGCCGTTCCCGGCCGTCTCGCTGCGCGCCCTCTCCGAGTTCGCGCCGACGCTTTTGGCCGCCTTCCTGCTCGCGCGGCTCGCGCCCGGACGGATCCCGGCCTTCGCCGGCCCGCTCGCCTGCCTGTCGCTCGCCCTGGCGGCGCTGATCATCGGGGCCAGCCTCGCCACCGATCTGCGCGTCCAGGCCTGGCTCGGGCAGCGCGACGCCGCCTTCGTGTTCAACCGCCCGGCCATGACCCTGGTGCTGCTCGCCGGCCCCGTCGCGCTGGTTCTGTGGCGGCGCGGGCGGCGCGTCCTCGCGGCTCTGGCGCTCGCCCTCGCGATGGTCGGCGCGCTGCGCTCGATCAGCGGCGCCGCCGCGATGGGTCTCTTCGCCGGCCTCGCCATGGCGGCGCTCGCCGCCGCGCTGCCCCGGCGGGTGGCGATGGGCCTCGCCGGCCTCGGCCTCGGGCTCGCCGTGGCCCTGGCCCCCGTCGAGGGCGATCTCTTGGAGCGGCTGATGCCGGAGGCGGCCCACGCGCGGCTGGTGCAATCCTCCTCCCGCGCCCGCGTCGCCATCGCGCGGAGCTTCGGGGCGGCGGTCGCCGCCGATCCGTGGCGCGGGGCGGGCTTCGGCGTGGCGCCGCGCTTCGCCGAGACGCCCGTCGCCGCGCGCATCGAGCCGGAGCTTCGGCCGATGCTGGCGGTCGGCCACCCGCACAACACGTTCCTCCAGGTCTGGGCCGAACTCGGGCTCGTCGGCGCGGTGTTGCTGGCGCTGGCCCTCTTCCTGTCCCTGCGCCCGGTCGTGGCCCTCTCCCGGCCCGAGGCGGCGGCCGCGCTCGGCCTCGCGGCGGCGGCGGCGGCGATCGCCTTCGTGGAGCACAACGCCTGGGCGGCGTGGTGGACGGCGTCGCTCGGCGCTGCCATCACGTGGCTGCGCGAGGCCACGAGAACCCGGAGCGGACCCGCATGAGCGACTTCGACTGCGACCTCTTCGTCATCGGCGGCGGCTCGGGCGGGGTGCGGGCGGCGCGGATCGCGGCCGGCTACGGCGCCCGGGTGCGGCTGGCCGAGGAGTACCGGGTCGGCGGCACCTGCGTGATCCGCGGCTGCGTGCCGAAGAAGCTGATGGTCTATGCGGGCCGCTTCGCCGACGAGTTCGAGGACGCGGCGGGCTTCGGCTGGAGCGTGGAGAAACCCCGCTTCGACTGGTCGGTGCTCAAACAGCGCCGCGACGCCGAGGTGACGCGGCTCGAGGGCATCTACGACGCCAACCTCATCCGCGCCGGGGTCGAGATCCACCCCGAGCGCGCCGTGATCGAGGACCCGCACACGGTCCGCCTCGTCGGCTCGGACCGGCGCGTCACGGCGGGCCACATCCTCGTGGCGGTGGGCGCCCACCCGGTGAAGGAGCCGGCGATCCCCGGGGGCGAGCTCGGCATCACCTCGAACGAGGTGTTCGAGCTGGAATCGTTGCCCGAGCGCATTCTCGTCGTCGGCGGCGGCTACATCGCGGTGGAGTTCGCGGGCGTCTTCGCGGCCCTCGGCTCGCGGACCACCCTGCTGCACCGGGGCGCCAAGCTGCTGCGCGGCTTCGACGAGGAGGTGCGCGACGCGCTCGGCGAAGCCTACGCCCAGCGCATGGACCTGCGCCTCGGCCGCACGCTCCAGCGACTGGAGCGGGCGGAGGGCGCGATCCGCGCCACCCTCGACGACGGCGCGAGCCTCGTGGTCGATCAGGTGCTCGTCGCCACGGGGCGCCGCCCGAACGTCGCCGGGCTCGGGCTGGAGCGGGTCGGCATCGACCTCGACGCGGCCGGCGCGATCCCGGTCGATGCCTGGTCGCAGACCCGCGTGCCCTCGATCTACGCGGTCGGCGACGTCACCAACCGGGCGAACCTCACCCCGATCGCGATCCGCGAGGGGCACGCCTTCGCCGACACGGTGTTCGGGGCCAAGCCCTCGTGCGTCGATCACCGCCTGATCCCGACCGCGGTGTTCTCCACGCCCGAGATCGGCGTGGTCGGCCACAACGAGGACACGGCGCGGGCCAGCTACGGCGCCATCGACGTCTACCGCGCCGCCTTCCGGCCCATGAAGGCGACGCTGTCGGGCCGGCAGGAGCGCGTCCTGATGAAGGTGCTGGTCGAGCCCGAGAGCGACCGGGTGGTCGGCGTCCACGTCGTCGGGCACGATGCGGGCGAGATCATCCAGGCGGTCGGCATCGCGGTCACGATGGGGGCGACCAAGGCCGATTTCGACCGCACCGTCGCGGTCCACCCCACGGCGTCCGAGGAACTCGTCACCATGCGGGTGCCCGCGGTGACGAAGCGCCCGGTCGGCGTCGGCTAGCCGGCGTCGCGCGCGGGACTCGACGCGGGGCGGGCGCGGTCTAGATCAGCCCGCATGGGCAAGCGGCCGACCAAGAAGGACCAGCCGGATCGGGACGACGCGCACGCGCGTCGCCAGGCGATCATCGACGGCCTGCTCGAATCGGCGCTCCGCCCCGCCTTCACCTACCGCCTGCCGAGCCTCGACGCGCTGCCCGCCGACATCCGCCGGGCGGTGGACGCGCTGCTCGCCAAGGCCGAGCGCCAGCGCAGCCGCGCCCTGACCTACGAGGATCTGGAGGAGGCGCTGCCCCCGCGCGACGTCTCGGCGGAGGACCTCGAGGCGATCTTCTGGATCCTGGCCGAGCACGGCATCGAGGTCGAGGACGGCGAGGGCTGAGGGCCCATGCAGGTTCGGCCCCGCGCGCGGTGAGCGCCGGAGGCATGGCCGAGAGGGAGACGCGGGACGCCGCGGAACCCAAGACGATGTGCGTACGGATACCGAGTTCCCCGGCGTCCCGCGGATGCGGGGGGCGACGGGCGCCCGGTCGCATCCGGCTTTGCGTCGCGGTTTCTTGTCTACCCGCCTGCATCGACCCCGATCTCGGTGGCCCCGGTATCGCGGTTCGCGCCCCGATCCGGAATCCGCCTCGGCAGACTTCACGCGTCCTGCACCGGACCTCGTAGTGGGCCCGGCATCGGTTCCTACGACCTGTGCAGGCCGGACTATCGGCGCCGTCCCGTTGTGGTCCGGGCTACGCGCCGAGAACGGCCCTGAGTCGCGCAGAGGCGCCCGGGGCACCGGCTGACCGGCCGGTGACGCGGGAACCGCCGCGCTGCCCTGCGGCCCCCTCCGGCGGTCATCCGGACGAGGCTCCCTGCTGCGGCACCGCGGCGGGAGGCAGGACCCGCCGCGATGCCGGGGCAGCGCGCGGGGAGGTGTGTACGCGGTTTGTTCTTGCGTGTCAAGACTTTTGTCTTAAACGAGGCGCGCGGTCCCCGCCCCCTCTCCGGCTCCCTCTCCCATAGGGAGAGGGTTGGGGTGAGGGGTATGACCTTGCAGGACTGAGCACGCCATCGACGCGCGTTCAGGACAGCGCCACACTCCGAAGCGTCATACCCCTCACCCGGCTTTCTGCGAAAGCAGACCTCTCCCTCTGGGAGAGGGGACCCGCGCCTCAGGCGTCAGCGAGGCGCAGACCGCCCTCTGCGATTCCGCTGCGCAGAGCGGGGAGGGGGGAGCCGCGCGGGTGCCACGCAACCCCGCGCCCGACCGCGCCGTTAACCAGCCCGAAGCCCGGCGGCGCTCTCGCCCCGGACGCGCCCGGCACGCAAACGTCCGCAGGAGAACGCCATGGGTCTGCTCGATACGGTGATCGGCGGGGTGCTGGGTCAGGTGCTCGGCGGCGGCAGAAGCGGGCAGTCCGGCGGGTCCGCCGGGTCGGCGATGTCGCCGATCGTGAAGGCGCTGCTGATGCTGCTGCTGGCCAAGGGCGCGAGCGGCGGCTTCGGCGACATCTTCGGGCGCGGGCATCACGGCGAGCCGGGGCCGGAGGCCGACCGCAGCGGCGGCGCCGGGCCCTACGGTCGCCAGGGCGACAGGGGGGACGCGGGCGCCGGCGGCTCCGGCGGCTGGGACCAGGAGGGCGGCCGCCGCGACGCGCCGCTGCCGCCCGGCGATTTCAGCGACCTCTCCGGCATGCTGGACGGCCCCGGCGGCTCCCCGGATCGCGCGCCCGGCGCCGGCCCCTACGCCCATCTCGACCGCGAGCCCGGCGACCGGCCCGATCTCGGCGGCCTCGACGGCCTGATCGAGGGGTTCCGCCGCGGCGGCCTCGGCGACGTGATCGAGTCGTGGATCGGCCACGGTCAGAACCGCCCCGTCCAGCCCAACCAGCTCGCCGACGCGCTCGGCCCCGACACGCTCGGCACCCTGGAGCGCGCCACGGGGATGAACCGCGACACGCTGCTCACCCAGCTCGCCCAGGTCCTCCCGGAGGTGATCAACGGCCTCACGCCGCAGGGGCGGGTGCCGGGGGAGGGGGAGCGACGGGGTTGGTAAGGTGAAAAGTCGAAAAAATTCTCGATAGAGAGGGGAAGTGGGCGGATTATTCCCGAAAATCAATGTATTTGAACGTTTGAAGGAGCGTTTTTCCAGAAAACCTGAGGAGATTGCATCAGTCAACGAGAATGAAATAAAGTTATCGCCTGAAGATATGAAGGTCATTCACCCGAGATGGTACTTTCCAAAAGAAGATGATACTATTTATCATTACTGCTCTGCTGAAACTTTTTTGAATATCACAAAATATAGGACGTTAAGATTTAGCGATATATTTTCAATGAATGATTTCAATGAGATGCATTGGGGTTACGACATATTCGAGCAATCAGCCTCTATGCTTCTAGAGAAAATTCCTAAAACATACTTTGACGAGATAGACGGGATAGTTTCAGGCGCAAAGACTAGAATGCTACCTCTGGTCTGCTGTTTTTCGTTGGATGGAGATGTTCTAAGTCAATGGCGGGCATATGGACAAGATGGATCAGGTTATGCGATTGGATTTTCTGCTAGAATGTTGGACAATATGCCCGCTAAACCTTTAGAAGTACTTTATGATAAAGCTCAACAAATTGAAGAAGTAAGCACTTGGCTAAAAGCTATATATGAAGTGGAAAGGAATAATGGCTTCACTTATGGAGACGATTTTAAAAATCACGTCGCCATGAGAGCTCTAGATCTTTGCGGATTGAAGAATCCTGGTTTTAAAGAAGAATTGGAGATTAGATTAGCGCATATACTGACTTTCTCTGACTATGGGCCGAGCAGTAAATTGGTGGACTACGGTGGAACTTCCTGGGGTAGAAAAGTTTCTGGTCTGCCAGTTCAATTTCGAATGAAGGGGGAGATCCCAGTTCCGTATCTCGACCTTGACTTTTCAAACGATAAGCAAGAAAATCCGATTAAGATTGTATATTTAGGGCCAAAAAATAAGGCACGCCCCAGTGGAGTCGGTGTTTACCTAAATACTATTGGTCTTGATGGAGTGGAAATCAGAAAATCCGAGACGTCTTATATTTAATGCATGATTCAGGGCGGCGGGTTAAACCCGCCGCATCACCAAGCTGGCATTCGTCCCACCAAACCCGAACGAGTTCGACAGCGCCACATCCACCCGCTTCCGCTTCGCCTCGTGCGGCACGAGGTCGATCTGGGTCTCGACGCTCGGGTTGTCGAGGTTGAGCGTCGGCGGTAGCACGCCGTCGCGGATGGTGAGGATCGAAAAAATCGCCTCGACGGCGCCGGCGGCGCCGAGCAGGTGGCCGATGGCCGACTTGGTGGAGGACATCGAGGCCTTGGCGGCGGCATCGCCGAGCAGCCGCTCGACGGCCTTCAGCTCCAGCTCGTCGCCCATCGGCGTCGAGGTGCCGTGGGCGTTGATGTAGTCGATCTCTCCGGGCGCGATGCCGGCCCGCTTCACCGCCGCCGTCATGCAGCGGAAGGCGCCGTCGCCGTCCGGCGAGGGCGAGGTGATGTGGTAGGCGTCGCCCGAGAGGCCGTAGCCGACGATCTCGGCGTAGATCTTGGCCCCGCGCGCACGCGCGTGCTCGTACTCCTCCAGCACGACGACGCCCGCGCCCTCGCCCATGACGAAGCCGTCGCGGCCGCTGTCGTAGGGACGGGACGCCCGGGTCGGCTCGTCGTTGTAGCCGGTGGAGAGCGCCCGGCAGGCCGCGAAGCCCGCGAGCGAGAGGCGGTTGACCGGCGATTCGGCGCCGCCCGCCACCATCACGTCGGCGTCGCCGAAGGCGATCAGCCGGGCCGCGTCGCCGATGGCGTGCGCGCCCGTGGAGCAGGCGGTGACGACCGCGTGGTTCGGGCCCTTGAGGCCGTGGGCGATCGAGATCTGGCCCGAGGCCAGGTTGATGATGCGGCCCGGGATGAAGAAGGGGGAGACCCGGCGCGGGCCCTTCTCGTGCAGCGTGATCGAGGCGTCGTAGATGCCGCCGATGCCGCCGATGCCGGAGCCGACGAGCACGCCGGTGGCGCACTGGTCCTCGTGGGAGGTCGGGTGCCAGTCGGCGTCGTCGAGCGCCTGGTGGGCGGCGGCGATCGCGTAGACGATGAACGGATCGACCTTCCGCTGCTCCTTCACCTCCATGTAGGCGTCGGGGTTGAAGGTGCCGTCCGTGCCGTCGCCGAGCGGGATCTGGCAGGCGATCTTGCAGGCGAGATCCTCGGTCTCGAAGGAGGTGACCTTGGCCGCCCCGCTGTCGCCCGCGATCAGACGGCTCCAGACGTGCTCGACACCGCTGCCGAGCGGCGTGACCATGCCCAGACCCGTGACGACCACCCGCCGCATCGCACTATCCCGTTTGCCACACTCAGAAACGAATAACGGCGCGCGGGGCGTTTGGCCCCGTCCGCGCCGCGTTTTTTGGGTCGAGCCCGGCGCCTCAGGCGGCCGAGTTCTTCTCCAGGAACTTCACCGCGTCGCCGACCGTCTGGATGGTCTCGGCGGCGTCGTCCGGGATCTCGACGTTGAACTCCTCCTCGAAGGCCATGACCAGCTCGACGGTGTCGAGGCTGTCGGCGCCGAGGTCGTCGATGAAGTTGGCACCCTCGACCACCTTCTCGGGCTCGACGCCCAGGTGCTCGACGACGATCTTCTTCACGCGCTCAGCGATATCGCTCATCGTTTCCGGTCCTCGTCTTCTTGATCTGATCGTCGTGTTGCTGGTGAAGGCGTTTCGGGCCGTAACCGACCCTACCGAACCGGTCGAGCGTTGCGCGAGCCGCCCCAAGCCGGTCGCGCGCCGTCCCGTCGCTCGCGGGGTTTGTCTTGGACTGTTAACCCGCGGAGCCGTCAACCCCCCATGCCCGGCGGACGGGGTGTTAACACAGCGTTCCCGCCCTGGCGAGGGGCGGTTCAGCAGGCGTTCATCTCCCCAATATCCACAAGGGGGACAAGGCGTTGCGGGGATGCATCACACCCGCGCCGTCACACCATCGCCGTCACACCATCGCCATGCCGCCGTTGACGTGGAGATTGTGCCCCGTGACGTAGGCCGCCTCGTCGGAGGCGAGGTAGACCACCGCCGCGCCGATCTCCTGGCCCGTGCCGAGCCGGCCCGCGGGCACGCGGCCGAGGATGCCCTCGCGCTGCTTGTCGTTGAGCACGTCGGTCATCGGCGAGGTGATGAAGCCGGGGCTGACGCAGTTCACCGTGACGTTGCGGGAGGCGACTTCCGCGGCCAGCGCCTTGGTGAGGCCCACCAAGCCGGCCTTCGCCGCCGCGTAGTTGGCCTGGCCCGGATTGCCCGTGGTGCCCACCACCGAGCCGATGTTGACGATGCGCCCCGCTCTCCGGCGCATCATGCCCTTCAGCGCCGCGCGCGAGAGCCGGAAGGCCGCCGTGAGGTTCACGGTGAGGACCTGCTCCCACTCCTCGTCCTTCATCCGCATGGAGAGGTTGTCGCGGGTGATGCCGGCATTGTTGACCAGGATGTCGAGCGGACCCATCGCGGCCTCCGCGGCCGGGACCAGCGCCTCGACGGAATCCGCCTCGGCGAGGTTTGCCGGGACGATGTGGGCGCGCGCGCCGAGTTCGGCGGCCAGCGCCTCCAGCGCCTCCGCCCGGGTGCCGGAAAGCGCCACGCTCGCCCCTTGCGCGTGCAGCGCCCGGGCGATGGCGTTGCCGAGGCCGCCGGTGGCGCCGGTGACGAGGGCCTTGCGGCCGGTGAGATCGAACATGCTCGGATTCCTCAGAGGCTGAAGGCCGCGACGTCGTCGGGCGTGCCGACCGCCGTGGCCGTGGCGCCCGCCGCGATGCGCTTGACGAGGCCGGAGAGCACCTTGCCGGAGCCGACCTCGTAGAACCGGTCGACGCCCGCCTCCGCCATCGCCGCGACGCTCTCGCGCCAGCGCACCGTGCCGGTGACCTGGGCGACGAGGTTGCGCCGGATCGCGTCGGGGTCGGATTCGGGGGCCGCCGTCACGTTGGCGTAGAGCGGCACGCTCGGCGCCCGGAGCGCGACTTCGGCGAGCGCCGCCCGCATCGCCTCGGCGGCGGGCGCCATCAGCCGGCAGTGGAAGGGCGCCGAAACGTTGAGGAGCACCGCGCGCTTGATCCCGCGGGCCTGCGCTCCCGCCACCGCGCGCTCGACCGCGGCCCGGTGGCCCGAGAGCACGACCTGCCCCCCGCCGTTGTCGTTGGCGACGTCGCAGGCCTCCTCGTCCGCGGCCTCGGCGGCGATGGCCTTGGCGGCCTCCAGGTCCGTGCCGATCAGCGCCGCCATGGCGCCGGCCCCGGGGGCGACCGCCCGCTGCATGGCGTCGCCCCGGACGCGCAGGAGGCGGGCGGCGTCCGCGACCGTGAGGCTGCCCGCGGCGGCGAGCGCCGCGTACTCGCCGAGCGAGTGGCCGGCGACGCATCGAACGTCCCGGGCGAGGTCGAGCCCGCGCTCGGCCTCCAGCACGCGGACGCCTGCGAGGCTCGCGGCCATCAGGGCGGGCTGGGCGTTGGCGGTCAGCGTCAGTTCGTCGGCCGGGCCCTCGAACATCAGGGCGGAGAGCTTTTGCCCCAGCGCGTCGTCGACCTCATCGAAGACCGCGCGGGCCTGCGGAAAGGCCTCGGCGAGCGCCTTGCCCATGCCGACCGCCTGGCTGCCCTGTCCGGGAAAGATGAGTGCGCGCGCCATGGTTGAGATTGCGGCTCCGCTTGTCGAATCAACGCCTTGGGTGGGGCGGCGCAGTCGCACCGCGCCTGCCCCAAGTCAATCGTGCGGTGCGCAAATCCGTGCGGACCCGCCGAGCCCTGTCAGCGCCCGAACGGGAAAACCGCCCTCCGTCAAGCCCCGGCCAAGCCGTTGCGCTTGTTGGCAGACCGCATCGGGTGTAAGAGGCCCCCCACAATCCGACATCCCGCACGCGTATAAAGGAGCCGCCCCGCATGGCTCGCGTCACCGTTGAAGACTGCATCGAGAAGGTCGAGAACCGCTTCGAGCTGGTTCTGCTGGCGAGCCACCGGGCCCGCCTGATCGCCGCGGGCGCGCCGCTCACCATCGACCGCGACCGCGACAAGAACCCGGTCGTGGCGCTGCGCGAGATCGGCGACGAGACCATCACCGCCGACGACCTCAAGGAGCAGCTGATCCACTCGCTGCAGAAGTACGTCGAGGTGGACGAGCCCGAGGCCGAGACGGTGCCGCTGCTCTCCAGCTCCCCCGCCGCCGCGGCGGTCGCGCCCCAGTCGTCCTCGGACGACAGCGCGGTGCAGTTCGACCGCATGAGCGAGGACGACCTGCTGCGCGGCCTTGAGAACCTCGCGCCCCCGGTCGAGACCGAGGAAGACACCGGCGAGTGAGCCCATCCGCGCCCCGGCGCGCGCGTCGGCCCGGCGGCAACGCCGGGCCTTTTTCGTATGGCGATACCGCGCGCGGGTCCCGCCCGCCCTGGCGCCGGGCCGGAAAGCGCCTCAGAACGGGCCCATGACCATCGCGCGCATCGCGGGAAACGCCGGCGCCCGGAACGCCGCCCTCGACGGCCTGCGCGGGCTGGCCGCCCTCGCGGTCGCGGTCGGGCACTGCAACCTCGCGGTGACCGGGCTCGACCTCTGGGGCCGCACGGTCCGCGACTTGGCCGGGATGTCGGCGGAGGCGGTCGGCCTGCGCCTGCTCTACCTCGTCGCCCCGAGCGACGCGGCCGTCACGCTCTTCTTCGTGCTGAGCGGGCACGTGCTCTGGGAATCCTTCCTGCGGGGCCGCCCGGGTCCCGCCGAGGGGCCGGACTACCTCGTCGGGCGCGCCTACCGGCTGCTGCCGGTGGCCATCGCCAGCGCGCTGCCGCTCGGGCTGATCCTCAACGCCTCGGCGGGCGAACTCGTCGCCAACATGCTGCTCCTCAGCACCAGCATGAACGGCGTGCTCTGGTCCCTGCAGACCGAGGTTTTGTGCAGCCTCGCGCTCTTCGGCGCGTGGCTGCTGGCGGGCGATTCGCGTGCCCGCCTCGTCGCGCTGCTGCTCGCCGTCCTCGTCGCCGCGCCGGCCTTCCGGGGCAGCAACCTCTTCCTGTTCTTCCCGGCCTTCCTGCTCGGCGCGCTGGTCGGCGCCTGTCCCGGCCGGATCTGGGCACGGCGCTCCACCCTGGTCGCCGGCCTCGCGCTGCTGACGCTCGCGAGCTTCGTGCTCTCGCACGGCGCGGTGGCGCGGCCCTTCGAGATGCTCGGCGCGGCCGTCGTCATCGCCTGCCTGCGCGCCCGGCCGCCCGCTCTCCTCTGCGCGCGGCCGATCCTGTTCCTCGGCGCGGTCAGCTACCCGTTCTACCTCTGCCACACGACGGGGCTCGAACTCGCCGTGCGGCTGGAGCCCGCCCTGGGCCTCGCCGACCCCGTCGCCCGCGTCGCGGTGCTGGCCCTGCTGTCGATCCCCGTCGCGCTGGCGCTGGCGTGGTTCCTCCACGTCGCGGTCGAGCGGCCCGCCATGCGGGTGCGCCCGCGCCTCCGGCAAGGCCGCGCCGCGGCACCGCCGCCCTACGAGCACGCCCCCGACCGCGCCCCCGTTGCGGAGACCTGAGCGGCCCGCGCGGGAATCCGACCTGATGCGACCGCGTGCATCTGGCGTCCGCGCGTGCGATGCGGGAGACTGCGCCGTACGGCCGAGTGGGCCGGGATCGGACTGAGGGCAAGGGTCTGTCTCGCGTTATGATGCGCCAGTACGAACTCGTGGAGCGGGTGAAGCGCTACAACCCGGCCGCGAACGAAGCCCTGCTCAACCGTGCCTACGTCTACGCGATGCGCGCCCACGGCACGCAGAAGCGCGCCTCGGGCGACCCGTTCTTCGCCCACCCCCTCGAAGTCGCGGCGATCCTCACCGACCTCAGGCTCGACGACGCCACCATCGTGGCGGCGGTGCTCCACGACACCGTGGAGGACACCGCCGCCACGCTCGACGAGATCCGCGAGCTGTTCTCGCCGGAGATCGGCGCGCTCGTCGACGGCCTGACCAAGCTGAAGCGGCTCGACCTCGTCTCCAAGCAGGCGGCGCAGGGCGAGAACTTCCGCAAGCTGCTGCTGGCGGTGGCGGCGGACGTGCGGGTGCTCCTCGTCAAGCTCGCCGACCGGCTGCACAACATGCGCACGCTCGGCCACATGCCGGCCGAGAAGCGCGCCCGCATCGCCCAGGAGACGCTCGACATCTACGCGCCGCTCGCCGGCCGCATGGGCATGCAGGAACTGCGCGACGAGCTGGAAGACCTCTCGCTGCGCAACCTCAAGCCCGACGTCTACGAGACGATCACGCAGAGGCTGAGCGCGCTCTCGCAGAAATCGGAGCGGATGGTCGAGACCATCGAGCAGGACCTCACCGCCAAGCTCGCCGCGCAGGGTATCCGGGCCTCGGTGACAGGGCGGCTGAAGAAACCGTTCTCGATCTGGTCGAAGATGGAGCGCAAGTCCGTCGCCTTCGAGCAGCTGTCCGACATCTTCGGCTTCCGCGTGGTCGTGGACACGCTGCCCGAGTGCTACGCGGCGCTCGGCGTGGTGCACACCGCCTGGCCGATGGTGCCGGGCCGCTACAAGGACTACATCTCGACGCCGAAGCAGAACGACTACCGCTCGATCCACACCACGGTGATCGGGCCGCGCTCCCAGCGCGTCGAGCTCCAGATCCGCACGGAGGCGATGGACGAGATCGCCGAGTACGGCATCGCGGCGCACGCGCACTACAAGGAGGCGGCCGCGCGGGGGGAGGCGGGCGTGCACCCGAAGCTCGCCACCGAGAGCGGCGCCTACCAGTGGCTGCGCCGCACCATCGAACTCCTGGCGGAGGGCGATTCGCCCGAGGAGTTTCTCGAGCACACGAAGCTCGAGCTCTTCCAGGACCAGGTCTTCTGCTTCACCCCGAAGGGCCGGCTGATCGCCCTGCCGCGCGGGGCCACGCCGATCGATTTCGCCTACGCGGTGCACACGGACGTCGGCAACACCGCTGTCGGCGCCAAGATCAACGGGCGGATCGTGCCGCTGCTGCACGAACTGACCAACGGCGACGAGGTCGAGATCGCCCGCTCCGACGGCGCCGCGCCGCCCGCCGCCTGGGAATCCCTCGTCGTCACCGGCAAGGCGCGGGCCGCCATCCGCCGGGCGACGCGCTCGGCCGTGCGGCGGCAATATGCCGGGCTCGGGCGCCAGATCCTCGACCGCGCCTTCGAGCGGGCCGGCAAGAGCTTCTCCGAGGACAAGCTGCGCGGGGCGCTGCCCCGTCTCGCCCGGGGATCGACCGAGGACGTGTTCGCGGCGGTGGGCCGGGGCGAGATGTTCTCCGGCGACGTCGTGCGGGCGGTCTACCCCGACTACAAGGACGAGCGCCGCGCGGCGGCCTCCAGCGCGCCGCAGCTGCCCGTGAACGGGGCGGGCCGGCTCACGCGCTCGAAGGACCAGACCATCCGCCTCACCCTGCCGGAGGGCGACGGCCGTGCCGACCCGAATGCCATCCCGATCCGCGGTCTCGACGGCGACCTGCCGGTGAGCTTCGCGCCGAACGGCGGCGCGGTGCCGGGCGACCGCATCGTCGGCATCCTGACGCCGGGGCAGGGGGTGACGATCTACCCGATCCAGTCGGCCGCGCTCGCCGCCTTCGACAACGAGCCCGACCGCTGGATCGACGTGCGCTGGGACATCGAGGGCCCGGCCACCGAGCGCTTCCCGGCCCGGATCGCCCTGCAATCGATCAACGAGCCCGGCACCTTCGCGCAGATCGCCCAGGTCATCGCCGACCACGACGGCAACATCGACAACATCTCGATGAAGCGCCGCACGCAGGACTTCACCGACATCACCATCGACATGTCGGTCTGGGACCTGCAGCACCTCAACGCGATCGTGGCGGAGCTGCGCGGCAAGCGCGCGGTGAGCCGGGTGGAGCGGGTGAACGGGTAGGACGCGCGCTCCTTCGGGCAAAGCGGAAGGGCTCATCGACCAAGTCCTGCCTCGGGTAGCGAGAGTCCCCTCTCCCATAGGGAGAGGGACAGGGTGAGGGGTATGAGGCTTCAGGACGAAGCGCTGCTCTGAACGCGCGTCGATGGCGTGCTCAATCCCGTGAGGTCATACCCCTCACCCCAACCCTCTCCCTATGGGAGAGGGGGCGCGTTGCGGTTCGCGTTCACGCGCCAAAATGATCGAGGGACACCGGCATCAGATGGTCGTGCGCCGTTCCAGGGCGGCCAGGATCGTCTCGCGGACGCCATCGATGTCGGCGCGGATCTCGGCATTCGTGATGCGTAGGACTTCGAACCCGCTGCGGACCAAGGCGTCCGTGCGGATCTGGTCATTGGCGAGCTCCGTCGCGGTCCCATGGGTGGCACCGTCCACCTCGACGACGAGCTTCGCCTCGACGCAGGCGAAATCGGCAACGTAGCGGTCGATCGGACACTGGCGCCGGAACTTCCAGCCGTTGAGCGTGCGATTGCGCAGAATACGCCAGAGTTGGGATTCGGTACCCGTCTGCCGCTGCCGGAGCAGCCTTGCGCAATCCGAGGGTGGGGCGTTCATCAGCTTGCAGCCTCGTGCGCGACGCCTGATCCTCGCACTTCGCAGCCCGGAACGCGACCGGCTCCCTCTCCCATAGGGAGAGGGTTGGGGTGAGGGGTATGACCTCACGGGATTGAGCACGCCATCGACGCGCGTTCAGGGCGGCGCTTCGTCCTGAAGCCTCATACCCCTCACCCGGCTTTCTGCGAGAGCACACCTCTCCCTATGGGAGAGGGGACTCACGCCCCTTTCGGTATCCGGCCTGCCCTGCGGCAGCGTGTGAGCGTGGCGACTGGAGAAATCCGTCCCAAAACCGTTGCCGAACGTATCCGCCGCCCGTCCGGAAACGCGCGGTTACAAATTTGCACCGGCCCGCCCGCTTCGATATCCAGAAAACCCAGGCATAACAGCGGCATGCTCGCCGTCGAACACGCGCCGATGTCCGCACCCGCCAGCCCCCACATCCTCGTCGTCGAGGACGACCGGGAGATCTCCGCCCTCGTGGCGCGCTACCTGCGCGGCAACGAGTGCCGCGTGACGGTCGCGGGCGACGGGCGCGAGATGGACCGGGCGCTGGGCGACGCCCGGGTCGATCTCATCGTGCTCGACATCATGCTGCCGGGCGAGGACGGGCTCGCCCTGTGCCGGCGCCTGCGCGCCACCTCGGCGATCCCGATCCTGATGCTGACCGCCAAGACCGAGGAGATCGACCGGATCGTCGGGCTCGAACTCGGCGCCGACGACTACCTCGCCAAGCCCTTCAACCCGCGCGAGCTGCTGGCCCGGATCCGCGCGATCCTGCGGCGGAGCACGGCGAGCGCGCCCGACGACGACGGCGTGCGCAAGCTCCACTTCGCCGGCTGGACCCTCGACGTGGCGCTCCGGCAGGTGCTGAGCCCGGAGGGCGCGCGCGTGGCGGTGACGGGCGCCGAGTTCGACCTGCTCCACGCGCTCTGCCTGCGCCCCGGCCGCGTCCTCTCCCGCGACCAACTCCTCGACCTGACGCAGGGGCGCGCCGCCGGCCCGTTCGAGCGCAGCATCGACGTGCTGATCAGCCGGATCCGCCAGAAGATCGAGCGCGACACGCGCAACCCCGAGATCATCCGCACGATCCGCTCGGGCGGCTACCTGTTCACCCCGGAGGTCACCCGGTCATGACGTTCGCGGGACTTCGCGCGCGGCTGCGCCCGCGCAGCATCGCCGGGCAGATCGTCCTGCTGATCGTGGCGGCGATCGCGGTGGCCCATGTCGTGGCGACGCTGGCCTTCGTGATCCTGCGCGAGCCCTGGCGGCCGGACGACCGGCCCGGCGTGATGGTCGGGCGCGCCGCGACCGTGGCGCGGCTGCTCGACGCCTCCGAGCCCGGGAGCCGGGACGCGCTCATCGCCGCCTCGGCCCGGAGCCTGCCCACCCTCGAGATCGCGCCCTGGGACGGCCAGGACGGCCGGGCCGAGTTTGACCACGCGGTGATCCGGCGGCTCCGCGACGGCTTCGGGCGCGCGCTCGCCATCACCGATCTCGGCTCCGAGACGCGTCGCGGCGACCCGGTGCTGCGCCTCGGCATCCGGACGCCGGCCGGCGCCAGCTTCCAGGTCGTGGTGCCCGACGACCCGCTCACCCCGCCGCGGCAGGGCGCCATCATCTTCACCTTCGTGTTCCTCGGGCTGACGCTCGCGCTGCTCTCGCTCTGGGCGACGCGGGCGCTCACCGCGCCGCTCGCGCGCCTCGAGGCCGCCGCCGAGGCCTTCGGCACCCGCGACGACCACGCCGCCGTGCCCCAGGCGGGGCCGCGCGAGGTGCTGGCGGTCTCGCGCGCGCTGGACCGGATGCGCGCCCGCGTGCGCCGCCTGATCGACGACCGCACGCAGATGCTCGCCGCGATCAGCCACGACCTGCGCACGCCGATCACGCGGCTGCGCCTGCGCGCCGAGTTCATCGAGGACGAGCACGCCCGTGCCGCGACCTTGCGCGACCTCGACCAGATGAACGGCCTCGTGGAGGCCGCGCTCTCCTTCGTGCGCGACGGGCAGGCCCGCGACACCGGCAGCCACACCCTGGTCGATCTCGCATCGGTGGTGCAGACGGTCTGCGACGGGTTCGCCGACATCGGCGCCCGCGCCGCGGTGGAGCGCAGCCGCCACGTGCTGGTGCGGGGCCGGGCCGACGACCTGCAGCGGGCGATCACCAACCTCATCGACAACGCCGTGAAGTACGGGGGCGAGGCCCGCGTGCTGATGGAGACGACGCCCCGCGGGGTGCGGGTGGAGGTGCGCGATTCCGGCCCCGGCATCGCCGAGGCCGAGCGCGAGGCGATGCTCCAGCCCTTCGTGCGCGGCGATCGGGCCCGCAACCTCAACGACGCGACGGGCTTCGGCCTCGGCCTCTCGATCGTGCAGGCGATCGTCGAGGCGCATGCGGGCCGGCTCGTGCTCGAGAACAGGCCAGAGGGCGGCCTCGCGGCTTCGATCGAGCTGCCGCTCGCCGCGCGGCAGCCGCCCGAGCACGAGCCTGAGCCTTTGCGGGCCCCGGAGACCCTCGGCCGCGCCGCCTGAGCCTTCTCGCGCCCTCCCGCGTTGTCGGGATATCGACAGAGGAGGAACGCGGATGGATGTCGGCTTCATCGGGCTCGGGCGCATGGGCCGCGCGATGGTGGGCAGGCTGGTCGCGGCGGGCCACACGGTCCGGGTCTGGAACCGCTCGCCCGGCGCCGCCGAGGGGCTCGCGGGGGTGATCCCGGTCGCGAGCCCGGCCGAGGCCTTCCGGGGCGACGCCGCGCTCACGATGCTCGCCGACGACGCGGCTTTACGCGCCGTGATCGTCGAGGGCGGCCTGCTCGATCAGCCCGATCGCCCGGGACTGCATCTCGGCATGAGCACGATCTCGGTGGCGCTGGCCCGCGACCTCGCGGCGATCCACGAGCGGGCCGGCGTGCCCTACGTCTCGGCCCCGGTCTTCGGGCGGCCGGACGCGGCCGAGCGCGGCGCCCTCAACATCGTGGCCGCCGGGCCCGAGGCGGAGATCGTCCGCGCCGCGCCCCTCCTCGACGCGATGGGCGCCAAGACCTGGCGCTTCGGCACCGAGCCGGCGCGGGCCAACGCCGTGAAGCTCGCCGGCAACTTCATGCTGATCTCGGCGATCGAGGCGATGGGCGAGGCCTGCGCCTTCACGGAGGCGCACGGCGTCCCGGGCGCGGACCTGCTCGACCTCCTCACCAGCACGCTCTTCGCCGCGCCCGCCTACAAGAACTACGGCGCGCTGATCGCGGAGGAGCGCTACGAGCCGGCGGGCTTCGCGCTCCGCCTCGGCGCCAAGGACGTGCGCCTCGCCCTCCAGGCCGCCGAGGCGGCGGGCGTGCCGATGCCCTTCGCGAGCGCGGTCCGCGACGGCCTGATCGAGGCGATCGCCCACGGCGACGGCGAGAAGGACTGGTCGGCGCTGGCGCGCGTCTCGGCGCGGCGCAGCGGGCGCGCCTGAAGGACGCTCAGCCGGTCGGATCCCATAGATCGTCCGGAGCCGGCGGCTGACCGCCCTCCCTGTTCATGAAGCGGTCGAAGGCGGCCGGGTCACCCTGCTTCGACCGCTCCGAGAAGTAGTCGGCCGTCTTCAGGGCGGCGAGCTTCTCGGCGACCGCCGTCACGATGAATTGGTTCAGGGTCGTGCCGTCCGCGCGCGCCACCGTCTCGGCCGCTTGTTTCAGGGAAACGGGAAGGCGGAGAGCGTAGTTGCCGCCGGCTGCCATCAGGATCTCCTCAGAACATCCGCGGGCCCGAGCAGCGCGATGCCGAAAGCTGCGGGGAGGGTGCCGAAATCGGCCCGGTTGAACGTCACTATGGCATCCGCTCGACCGTTGACGGCAACTTCCAGCACCATGTCGTCGCCCGGGTCACGCAGCCGCGGTCGCCACAGATAGTGGATCTCGATCGGCTCGATGCAACCGGCGAGAACGTCGAGCACGTTCATCACGTCGGATCGTGAGGCGCCTGCGGCCGCCAGATGCTCGGCTCGCGTCACCACGGCCTCGTACTCGATGAAGAGCGGCACGCTCGCGAGCATCCGATATCGCCCTGCTTTGACGCGTCGGACAAGTTCGGCGGATCCACCCTGTGGGCTGCGCAGGGAGGCGACGACGATGTTCGTGTCGAGCACCAAGCGCATATCGCCGATGATATGAGCTTCCCGGGCCCCGTCAATCGAGCGCGCCGATGGCCGGTGTTACAGCGCCCCTTCCCGCACCGCTCCGGGATCGGCCAGCGCGTGCAGCAGGCGGGCGGCGCTGTGGGCGAAGCGCAGCGTCACCGCCTTGCGGCGCGCGCCGCTCAGCGCGTGCTCCGGCGCCTCGCGCACGATGCCGGCCCCGAAGGCGTCCGCGACGATGAGGCCGCATTCCTCCGGGATCAGGGATTCGGGCACGCTGTCGGGGATCGCGAAGAAGAACCGATCGCAGAAGTCGCGGTAGTCCGGCCATTTCCGGTCGGCCCGGAAGTCGGCCACGCTCGACTTGATCTCCACGATGGTGAGCCGGCCCGCCCCGCACAGCGCGATCACGTCGGCCCGGCGGCCGTTGACCAGCGAGAACTCGGGCAGCGTCGCGCAGCCCATCTCCGAGAACAGGCGGCGCACGCCGCGCTGGAGCCGCAGCGCGGTCGGCGACTGGCGCCCGTCGGGGGGCAGAACGAGGTCGGGCGAAGGGTCGAGCTTGCGGGCGGCGAGGGCGGGCATCGGCACTGTTCCGTTTCGGAACACTCTGCCAAGACCGCACCCGGTCTGTCACCTGCGGCAGGTCGGCGCCTCAGCCCCGGAACCACGTCAGCAGACCCGCCCCCGGCGCGAGCAGCACGAAGGCCCAGACGTAGCCCGAGGTCCAGTTGGCGACCTGGAAGGGCAGCGGGCGCACGCCGAACGTGCCGGCGATCAGCGGCACCACGGCGCGGGCCGGGCCGACGAAGCGCCCGAGCGCGACCGAGGCCGCGCCCCAGCGGGCGAGGAAGGCCTCGCCGCGGGCCACCATGTCCGGATAGTTGCGCATCGGCCACATCCGGCGCACGCTGTCGCCGTAGTGCCGTCCGAACGCGTAGGAGAGCCAGTCGCCGAGGCCCGCACCCGTGCCGGCCGCCAGCACCACCGGCCAGAGCGCGATGTCGGCCGCGCCCACGATCGCCCCGATGCCGACGAGGATCACGGTGGCCGGCACCAGCAGCGACAGGAAGGCGATCGACTCGCAGAAGGCGCAGACACCCGCGAAGAGCGGCGCCCACGCCTTGTGTGTCTCCACGAAGCCGAGGGCCGTGGTCCGCAGGGCTTCGAGATCCATCGGGCATCCGTCACGGCGAGGGTGAGCCGCGATCTGGGGCGGGTCGCGCCGTGGTGCAAGCTCCGCCGTGCGCGCGGGTGCGGCGCCCGCGCAAAGGCGCTAACAGGCAGGGTCCGTCGCGAGAGAGGTTTGCGGCCCGTGAAGGTCCTGTCGATCCAGTCCCACGTCGCCTACGGCCATGTCGGCAACGCCTCCGCGGTGTTCCCGATGCAGCGGCTCGGCGTCGAGGTCTGGCCGATCCACACCGTGCAGTTCTCCAACCACACCGGCTACGGCGCGTGGCGCGGGCGCGTCTTCGACGGGCCCTCCATCGAGGAACTGGTCGCCGGCATCGGCGAGCGCGGCGTGCTCGGCACCTGCGACGGCGTGCTCTCCGGCTACATGGGCTCGGCCGATATCGGCACCGCGATCCTGGGCGCGGTCGCGGCGGTGCGCGCGGCCAACCCCGCGGCGCTCTACTGCTGCGATCCGGTGATGGGCGACATCGGCCGGGGCGTCTATGTCCGGCCCGGCATCCCCGAGTTCATGCGCGAGCAGGCCGTCCCCGCCGCCGACATCGTGACCCCGAACCAGTTCGAGCTGGAGGCGCTGACGGGCCTCGCGACGCACACGCTCGCGGGCGCCAAGGCGGGTGTCGAGGCGCTTCGGGCGATGGGGCCGCGCGTGGTGCTCGTTACCTCGCTGATCACGGAGGCCACGCCCGCCGGGTCGATCGACCTGCTGGCCGGGGAGGGCGGCCAGTTCTGGTGCCTGCGCACGCCCCGCCTCGGCCTCGACGTCAACGGCGCGGGCGACTGCATCGCCGCCCTGTTCTTCGTGCACTACGCCCGTACCGGCTCGGCGGCGCTGGCGCTGGGCATGGCGGGCGCCTCCGTCTACGGTCTCCTGAAGCGCACGATGGAGGCCGGCTCGCGCGAGATCCTCACGGTCGCCGCGCAGGAGGAGTTCGTCGCCCCGAGCGAGACGTTTCCGGTCGCGCCCGTCTGAGCCCCGTCCTTCGAAGCCCTCCCGACGCCACGACCAGGGATGCCCGTCATGAGCCGCCGCTTCGCCACCCTCGACGTGTTCACCGACGCGCCGCTCGCGGGCAACCCGCTCGCCGTGGTGCTCGACGCGGAGGGGCTCGACACGGCGGCGATGCAGGCGATCGCCCGCGAGTTCAACCTGTCGGAGACGGTCTTCGTCTTCCCTCCGGCCGAGCCGCGGCACCGGGCACGGCTGCGCATCTTCACGCCGACGCGCGAATTGCCCTTCGCCGGCCATCCCACCGTCGGCACCGCCGTCCTGCTCGCCCTGCGGGACGCCCGGGCGGAGGCCGCCGACGCGGTCGCCTTCGGCCTGGAGGAGGCGATCGGCGTGGTGCCCTGCGTGGTCGAGACGGGCGCGGGCCGGGGCCGGGCGCGCTTCAGGCTGCCGGTCCTGCCGAGCTATCTCGGCGAGCCGGAGGCGGCGGAGGCGCTCGCCGCCGCGCTGGGCCTTGCCGCCGACGAGATCGGCTTCGGCCGTCACCGGCCGAGCCGGCACGGGGCGGGCCCGGCCTTCACCTTCCTGCCCGTCGCCTCGCTCGAGCGGCTCGACGCGCTGAGCCCGCTCGGCGTGCCGGCGGGCTTCGCGGAAGGGCTCTACGCCTACGCGCCCGATCCGGAAGGGCTCGGCCGGCGCTACCGCGCCCGCATGTTCGCCCCGCGCCTCGGCATGCCGGAGGACCCGGCCACCGGCTCGGCCGCCGCCGCCTTCGCGGGCGTGCTGATGCAGTTCGAGACGCTCGGCGACGGCACGCACGACGTGGCGATCCGCCAGGGCGAGGCCATGGGCCGCCCGAGCGGGATCGACCTGCAGGTGGTGGTCGAGGCCGGCGCCCTGCGCGCGGTCGAGATCGGCGGCGGCGCGGTCCTCGTCTCGGAGGGCGCCCTGCATGTCTGAGGGCCGGCCCTACGGGTTCGAGGTGGTGCGCCTCGCCCATATCGAGGCGCGGCTGGTGGCCTACGACTGGGCCTGGGCGCGCGACAACGCGGAGCGCATCGCCGAGAACTGGCGCCGCCGGCTCGCTCTGCAGCCCGGATTGTTCGACGGGCCGGTGCTGCTCGCCTGCCTCTGCGCCATCGCGGACGGCGCCTGCCGGGTGGATTTCTTCGAGACCCGCTACGCGGCCTTCCTCGCCTACCGGGACGGGGGCTCGCCGGACGGCCACGTCGCCAACGCCTTCGCGGCGGTGGTGCCCTGGAGCGCCGACGGCGCCGTGCTCCTCGGCGAGATGGGCGCGCACACCGCCAATGCGGGACAGATCTACTTCCCCTGCGGCACGCCGGACCGGGACGACGTGCGCGGGGCGGTCGTCGATCTCGCGGGCAGCGCCGTGCGCGAGCTGCGCGAGGAGACCGGCCTCGCCCTGCCGGGCGGGGTCGCGGACGCGATGGCGGGGGAGTGGGCGCTGCTGCGCGGCGACGGGCAGCTCGCCTTCCTGTACCCGGCCCGCTTTCCGGAGAGCGCCGCGGCGCTCGCGGCCCGGATGGAGCGGCACCGGCTGGCCGAGACCGAGCCCGAGCTGGAACGCGTCGTCACCGTGCGGGCCGCCCGCGAGATCGACGCGGGCCGGATGCCGCCCTTCGTGCGGGCCTATCTGGCGAGCGCCTTCACGGATGCCGCGGTGGCGGACGTGACGCCCTGAGCCGGCCGTCGCGCGGCCGGCCTTGTCCTCGGCGCCGCGCGGCGACAGGTTGCCCCCGGAGAAGTGCGCCCGCGCGAGCCCCGGAGATCCCATGTCGTCCACCGCCCCGCTCACCTCGAAGACCGCGATCGTCACCGGCTCGACCAGCGGTATCGGGCTCGCGATCGCCCGCGGCCTCGCGCAGGCGGGCGCCGACGTGGTGCTCAACGGATTCGGCAAGCCGGAGGAGATCGAGCAGGCACGCGCCGGCATCGCGTCCGCGTTCGGCGTGCGGGCGCACTATTCCGACGCCGACATGACCAAGCCCGACCAGATCGCCGCCATGGTGCGCGACGCCGAGGAGCGTTTCGGCACGGTCGATATCCTGGTGAACAACGCCGGCATCCAGTTCGTCTCGGCGATCGAGGAGTTCCCGGGCGAGAAGTGGGAGCAGATCATCGCGATCAACCTCTCCTCGGCCTTCTACGCCATGCAGGCCGCGATCCCCGGCATGAAGCGGCGGGAATGGGGGCGCATCATCAACACGGCCTCGGCGCACTCGCTCGTCGCCTCGCCCTACAAGTCGGCCTACGTGGCGGCCAAGCACGGCATCGCGGGGCTCACCAAGACGGCGGCACTCGAACTCGCCCCCCACAAGGTCACGGCGAACTGCATCTCGCCCGGCTACGTCTGGACGCCGCTCGTCGAGGCGCAGATCCCCGACACGATGAAGGCCCGCGGGCTGACGAAGGAGCAGGTGATCGACGACGTGCTCCTGAAGGCGCAGCCGACGAAGGCGTTCGTCACGGTCGATCAGGTCGCGGCGCTGGCGGTGTTCCTGTGCTCGGACGCGGCGAGCCAGATCACGGGGGCGAACATGACGATGGATGGGGGCTGGACGGCGCAGTAGCGCAGCCGCGTTCTCCGCGGATCCCCTCTCCCCGCGTGCGGGGAGAGGGGAGGCAAATCCGTCGACCTCGGCTCAGCGGCGGCCGTGCAGCAGCAGCGCGAGGCCGTAACCCACGGCGCCCGCCAGCACGAGGGCGATCAGCGGGTTCTCCTCGACGCGCGAGCCCACCGCCTCGCGCCCCTCGCGCAGGTACGAGCCGCCGCGGTCGTAGGCGTCGCGAGCGTAGCTGCCGGCGTTGTCGGCCACGTCGCGGACGGTGTCCTTGGCCTGGCCGTAGAGGTTCTGCGCGGTGCCCTGGGCCTCGCGGTAGCGGCCCTCGACCGAGTCCCGGTTCGAGCCGACGAAGTCGCCCGCCGCGCCCTGCGCGCGGCCCGCGAACTCCTTCGCGCCGCCGACGATCCGATCCGTGTCAACCATGGTGGTCTCTCCCATTCGGTTGCGGGGCGCCGCTCGGGTCAAGGAAGACCTCGGGTCCGGGAGACCTGGGCGCCGTCCGTCGAGCACTGAACGTGCGAGACGCGGATTCGCCCCGTCCGAGCGCGACTTTTCACGCCGGCCCCGCCGCGGGCGCGGGGCGTCCGGGCAGGCGGGCGAGCCGGCGCGCGACCTCCGCGAGCGCAGCTGCCTGACAGCCGCCCGAGACCCCGCCGTCGCCCGGGCGCCGCGGCCGGCGGGTGCGCGGGACCGGGGGAATGTGCACGAACAGAACGGGCAGGCCGGTGGCGAGCGCCGCGAAGTAGCTCGCGTTGCAGAGGTAGCGCCCGGCATCGTTCGAGGGGCGGGCGTCGAGCCCCTGGCGGCGCAGGATCGCGAGCGCCTGGGCCGCTGCCGCGCCGCCGCGCGCGGCCGGCGCCCCCGGGTCGAGGACGAGCCGGGCGGCGGGCCGGCCCGAGGCGTCGGGGTAGAGACGGCTCGCCCGGTTGCGGGCGCGGATCTCGACGCGGATCCGCCGCGCGCGCGTCGCCACGCCGAGCATCAGCACGGCGGCGGGTCTCTCCGCCAGGGCCGGGAGCAGCGCGTCGGCGATCGCCGCGTAGGCGGTGCGCAGCACCAGAACCCGGGCCGCGCCGCCGGGCGCCCGGCGCAGGCGCTGTCCGACCGCCCGCGCCAGCGCGGCGCTGGGGTTGGCGGGCATGCCCGGGAAGGGCCCGAACCCGGTGACGAGGATCGGGCTCACAGCCCGATCAGCTCGGCGATCCGTGCCGCGCCGGCCGCCGGGGAGTGCTCGCCGCGGGAGACCGCCGCCTCGGCCTCGGCCGTCCGCTCCCGCACCTCCGCGGTGCCCACGAGGCGCTGGTGCAGGCGCTCGTGCACCAGGGCCCACATCCACTTCACGTCCTGCTCGCGACGCTTGCCCGCGATCTCGCCGGTCGCGGTGAGGCGCTGGCGGTGATCGACGATCTTCTCCCAGAGCGCGTCGAGGCGCAGGTTGTGGAAGCCGGAGATCGTCACCACCGGCGGCGTCCAGGTGGCGGAGGCCGGCGTCAGGATGTGGAGCGCCGCCCGGTACTCCGAGGCCGCGGCGTTCGCCCGCCGCTCGGCCTCGCCCTCGTCCGCCTTGTTGACCGCGATCATGTCGGCGAGTTCGAGGATGCCCTTCTTGATGCCCTGCAGCTCGTCGCCTGCGCCCGGCAGCATCAGCACGAGGAAGAAGTCGGTGAGGTCGGCCACCGCCGTCTCCGACTGGCCGACGCCGACCGTCTCGACCAGGATCACGTCGAAGCCCGCCGCCTCGCAGAGCAGCATGGTCTCGCGCGTCTTGGCCGCGACGCCGCCGAGCGTGCCCGAGGAGGGCGAGGGCCGGATGAAGGCGTTGGGGTCGAGCGCGAGGCGCGCCATCCGGGTCTTGTCGCCGAGGATCGAGCCGCCGGTTCGCGTGGAGGAGGGATCGACGGCGAGCACCGCCACCTTGTGGCCGGCGGCCGTCAGGTTGGAGCCGAGCGCGTCGATCGTGGTGGACTTGCCCACCCCCGGCACCCCCGTGATGCCGACCCGGATCGCCCGGCCGGTATGGGGCAGCACGGCGTCGATCAGGTCGCGCGCCGCCGCCCGGTGGTCGGCCCGCTTCGATTCCGCCAGCGTGATCGCGCGCGCGAGCGCCGCGCGTTCGCCGGCGAGCAGCCGGTCTCGGAGGGCGTCGAGGTCGAGGGCGGGAGCGGCCATGCTCACTTCATGACCGCAGCCGCGGCGTTCGTCGAGAGTGGTCGTCGCTCCGCCTGTGCCCCCCGCACCACAGGCCGCCCGCTGCCCGCAATCCACACCGGGCACGGTCACGCTTGTGCCCCGCCATGGTCACGATCCTCGGCCAGAGGCTAGAGGGTCGACGGGGGCTCGGAGCCTCCAGCGCCACGGATGCGACCCCGGATCATGCTGCGCCAGCCCCTCACCCGACGCGCCCTCGTCCGCCTCGGCGGATTCGCGGGCGTCGCCGCGCTAAGCCCCGCCCTCGGCGGCTGCATCACGGACGGGCTCACCACCGGCACCGCGATTCCCGAGAAGCAATCGGCCCTCGACGTGATGCCGGTGCTGCTCGTCGCTACCACGCGCAAGCCCGTCGCGAACGGCCCGCGCGCGCCCTATTTCGGCTCGGAGCGCGGCAAGGGGCTGAGCTTCGCTGAAGTGCGCCTCTCGCCCCCCGACCGCTCGCTGATCGGCAAGGTCTCCTCCGTCGTCACGGGGGACTGGACCATCGGCGAGGTGCCGAAGATCGAGACCGGCGCGGGCGCCGCCGACGCCTTCGCGCAGGCCGCGCTCGGGCGCGACGTGCTGATCTACGTGCACGGCTACCGCGAGTCCTTCGAGTCGGCGACCATCAGCGCCGCGCGGCTCTCGGACGGCATCCGCTTCCGCGGCGTCTCGGGCCTGTTCACCTGGCCGTCGGCGGCCGCGACCTTCGACTACGGCTACGACCGCGAGAGCGCGCTCTACTCCCGCGACGCCTTCGAGGACCTCCTCAAGACGCTGGCCTCCTCGCCGAGCGGGGGCCGCATCAACATCGTCGCCCACTCGATGGGCACCCTGCTGACGCTCGAGACCCTGCGCATGCTGCGCGCCGAGGCCGGCGAGGCCGCGATGGCGCGCATCGGCGCCGTGGTGCTGGCCGCGCCCGACATCGACTTCGACCTCTTCGCCAACGGCGTGAAGCGGCTCGGGCCCGACGTGAGCAAGATCACGGTGATCTCCTCCACGAACGACCGGGCGCTGGAACTGTCGAGCACCATCGCGGGCGGCGTCGTGCGGGCGGGCGCGGCCGACCGCGCCCGGCTCGAGGAACTCGGCGTGCGGGTGGCCGACGCCTCCGATTACGGCGGCGGCCTGATCAACCACGACCTGTTCCTGTCGAACAAGGAGGTCCAGGGCGTGGTCAAGCGCGCCGTCTCGCGGGCGGGCGGCGGGGTCTGACGGCGGCGTCCGATCGCCGCGAGGTCGCACCGAGCGGGACAGGCGCGGGGCGGGCGCCGAAACTGGGCTTGGCGCGCGGGGCGCGCCCGCCTACTGAGGCGGCGCGGCGGAGGCGGCCAGAATCGCGAAGCGCCCCCGCGACGCACCTGACAGAAGGATGCCGGCCATGTTCACCCTCGAGATCGACGGCACCGCCGTGGCTGTGATCAACGGCGACGAGGAGACCGCGCGCGACCTCTTCACCTGCGACGGCTTCAAGTCCGACATCCGCGAACTGACCAGCGCCGGCAAGCCGCTCTGGAACGGCACCTCGGAGCTGAAGGTCCGCCCGGCGACCGAGGACGAGGTCGAGATGTTCGAGGACGCGCTGGCCGACGACGACGGCTCGGGCGATTTCGAGCCGGTCGAGGCCCACGCCGATTCCGAGGAGGACGAGGACGAGGCCGACATCGTCTTCCTGGTCGATATCGACGAGGAGGACGAGGACGACGAGGACGGGCAGAAGCTCGACGCCTGAGGCGCCCGGAGCGCCTGCCGCCCGGGCGTGAACCCGGGCGGCCCTCCGGCCGTTTCCGCTCCGTGTTTCCAACGGAGTTCTCGGGAATGGCCGACAGCAAACGGATCGTCGATGCGCTGGTGCGCGCCCGCCGCGGCGGCCTCGCCGCCGGCGCCGCGCTCGGCGGCCTCGCCCTCGTCGGCAGCATCGCCTGGCACGCCCTGCGGGGCTCCGCCGCCTCGGGCACGGCGACGCCGGACTTTCGCGATGTCGACGAGGACGAGGCGCGGCTGATGCTGCGCGCCATGGTGGCCGCAACCCTCGCCGACGGGGTGATCGACGCGGGCGAGCGCCGGCGCCTGGACGGGGCGGTGGCGGAAGCCGGCATCGACCGGGACGGCCGCGCCTGGCTGGAGCGCGAGTTGGAGAACCCCGCCGAGATCGACGAGATCGCCGACGCCGTGGACGCCCCCGAGGCCGCGGCCCGGATCTACGCCGCCGCCCGCCTCGCGATCGATCTCGACACGGTGCAGGAGCGGCAGTTCCTCAAGATGCTGGGCGAGGCGCTCGACGTGCCGCGGGAGGCGGCCGAGCGCATCGAGCGGGAACTGGCCGCCTGAATCTCGGCGTGGGCTCAGCCCGGCTTCCGCTCCTCCAGGAAGCCGCGCATCCGCGCCAGCGCCCGGCGGATGTTGTCCATCGAATTCGCGTAGGACAGGCGGATGTAGCCCTCGCCGTGCACGCCGAAATCCGGGCCGCCGATCGTCGCGACGCCGGCTTCCTCCAAGAGGGCCGAGGCCAGTGCCTTGGCCCGCCAGCCCGTGCCGGACACGTTCGGGAAGGCGTAGAACGCCCCCTTCGGCGTGCGGCAACTCACCCCCGGCAGGGCGTTCAGCCCCGAGACCACGATCGCCCGCCGCCGGTCGAACGCGGCCATCATCTCGGCGACGCAATCCTGCGGCCCGTCGAGCGCCGCGATGCCGGCGTACTGCGTCGCCGCGTTCACGCAGGAATGGGAATTCACCGCGAGCTTGCGCGCCGCGTCGTAGAGCGGCTGCGGCCAGACCGACCAGCCGAGGCGCCAGCCCGTCATCGCGTAGGTCTTGGAGGCTCCGTCGAGGTAGATCAGCCGGTCGCGGATCTCCGGATAGGCCAGCAGCGAGGTGTGCGCCTCTCCGTCATAGGTCATCGTGCCGTAGATCTCGTCCGAGAGCACGGCCACGTCCGGATGCGCGGCGAGGCCCGCCACCAGCGCGTCGATCTCGGCCTTGGGCGTCACGCCGCCCGTGGGGTTGGCCGGCGAGTTCAGGATGAGGAGCCGCGTGCGCGGTGTGATCAGCGCCAGCGTCTCCGCGGCCGAGAAGGCGAAGCCGTTGCCCTCGCGGATCGGCACCGGCACCGGCGTGGCGCCCGTGAACTCGATCATCGAGCGATAGATCGGGAAGCCCGGGTCCGGGTACAGGATCTCGGCGCCGGGCTCGCCGAACATCAGGATCGCCATGAACATGGTGACCTTGCCGCCCGGCACGACCAGCACGGAATCGGGCGAGACCTCGACCCGGTGGCGGCGCAGGATGTCGCGGGCGACCGCCTCGCGCAGGCCCGGGATGCCGACCGCCGGCGTGTAGCCGTGGTGGCCGTCGCGCAACGCCCGGATGCCCGCCTCCACGATGTGGGGCGGCGTCGGCATGTCGGGCTGGCCGATGCCGAGGTTGACGATGTCGCGCCCCTGCGCGGCGAGCGCGCCCGCGCGGGCCAGAACCGAGAAGGCGTTCTCCTCCCCGATACGGCCGAAGGCCGGAACGATCTGGAGCATCAGGCCCTCTCGGTGTCGTACGGCGGCGGCGCGGGTCCCGCGCCGCGTCCTCAGGCCTTGCTGCGCTCGGCGAGGCGGCTGGCGCCGAAGGAGAGCGCGCCCGCGACGAGGCCGAGGATCACGAAGGTCTTCACCGTCGCCCAGACCAGGGCCGGCTCGATGCCGGTATCGGTGTAGAGCACGAGGCTGATCGCCGCGATCGGCAGGCTGACGAGGACGAAGAGCGGGACCAGCGGGTTCATGTCGGCACTCGCATCGAGCGGGGAACGGGAACGGGCGTCGGGACGGCCCTTACGCCTGAAGAGCGCCCGTGCATAGCACCGGCTTGGCCGCATGGGGAGGGCGTCTGCACAATGGTTCTGCCGCCGTACCGCGTTCGGGCGAGAGCGGGGCTGTCGCAGGGAAGGCTCCAGATCAAGCTTGTACGAACCTCTGTCGTCGGGCCGGAGACGGAGTTTCAGTCGGGCGATAACCGCGCCGCGCCCCCTCTTCCTATGGTCAGGGCGATTGCATTTAGCCGGGGCCGTCTCCCGGACCGCCACTGGAACCGCGCCCTACCCCCTCTCCCATAGGGAGAGGGTTGGGGTGAGGGGTATGACCTCTCAGACCCGAGCACGCCATCGACGCGCGTTCAGCGCCACGCCCTACCCAGAAACCTCATACCCCTCACCCGGCTTTCTGCGAAAGCAGACCTCTCCCTATGGGAGAGGGGACCCGCGCCTCATCCGGGGTCTCTCGAAGAGTGTCCGAGGCGGTCTCGCCGGACCTCCCTCGGTTCGATCGCCCCGCGGGCGAGAGCGCCGCTCCAATCAGGCCGGAACCCGCACGGTCGCCCGCAGGCCGCCGAGCGGGCTGTCGTGGAGCGTGACGTCGCCGCCATGCGCCCGGGCGATGTCGCGCGCGATGGCGAGGCCGAGGCCCGAGCCGCCCGCGTCCTGGCGCGCGTCGTCGAGCCGCACGAAGGGCTTGAACACCTCCTCGCGGCTCTCGGGCGGGATGCCCGGCCCGTCGTCGTCGATCGAGACGAGGACGCTGCGCCCCTCGCGCCGGCCCGAGATCGCCACGCTCTCGCCGTAGCGCGCGGCGTTGGCCGCGAGGTTGAACAGGCAGCGCCGGAAGGCGTCCGGGCGCACCGTCACGGTCGGGGGGCCGTCGAGGTCCACCGCGTCCACGTGGGCGCCGAGGCGCTCCACGTCGGTGCGCAGGTCCTCGAGCATCGCCCGCATGTCGGTGGGTGCTGCGGCCTCGGCCGAGTCGCCGCGCGCGAAGGCGAGGTAGCCCTCCAGCATCCGGCTCATCTCGTCCACGTCCCGCTGCAGGTCCTCGATCTCGGGCGTCTGCTCGATCAGCGCCAGCGAGAGCCGGAAGCGGGTGATGATGGTGCGCAGGTCGTGGCTGACCCCGTTCAGCATCGTGGTGCGCTGCTCCATCGCCCGCTCGATGCGCCGCCTCATCTCGATGAAGGCGTGGCCGGCCTGCCGGACCTCGCGCGCCCCGCGGGGCCGGAACTCGATCTCGCGGCCCTTGCCGAAGCCCTCCGCCACCGCGGCGAGCCGGAGGATCGGCTTGATCTGGTTGCGCAGGAACAGGATCGCGACCCCGAGCAGAACCATGGAGGAGCCGGTCATCCAGACCAGGAAGATGTGCGAGTTCGAGGCGTAGGCCTGGCTGCGCCGGGCCGTGATCCGCATCACCCCCTCGGGGATCGCCACGCGGATCTCGATGAGGTTCGAGCGCCCCACCGTGTCGATCCAGAAGGGCCGCCCGATCTGCCGCTTGATCTCGTCGGAGAGCGCCTCGTCGAGGATCGAGAAGAAGGGCCGCGGCCCGGCCGGCGGGAGCTTTGCCCCCTTGAGGATGTCGAGGTCGAGGCTCAGGCGCTCGCCCGCGATCCGGGCCAGCGTCTCGGCGTCCCGGTCCTGCGGGTAGCTCTCGTAGATGTCGATCAGCGCCGCGACGTCGGAGGTGACCGCCGAGGACAGCCGCTTCGTCACGAGCTGCCAGTGGCGCTCCATGAAGGTGTAGGCGATCACCGATTGCAGCAGCACCACGGGCGCGATGATGATGATCAGCGAGCGCGCGTAGAGGCCCTTCGGCAGGACGTCGCCGATCGCGCGGGACACCCGCTTCCAGAGGCGGCGCGGCCGGCCCAGCAATCCGCTGCGCGGCGCGGTCGGGGCACCGCGATCCGTCTCGTTTGCCGTGAGGGTCGGTTCCATGGCGCGGACTCGCCGCCGGATCATCGCACGCGTCGGGGATGGGCCCTTATGGCACCGCGGGTCGGCGTCACCAACTGTCGCCGCGCCGAGGGGCGCTCCCCGGCTTCCGGCTCGAGCGCTGAGGTCCGGCGGGTTCGAGCCCGGAGGGGTGGCGGGCGGCCGGTCCGCCCCGGCCGCGCTTGTCGGCGCGCCCGCTTCGGTCTAACGCTCGCGGCCCCGAACACCGGTCGGCGCGGGCCGCCGGTGACGGCGCGGCGCTCACGCCCCATCTCACCGCTTCGGGTCCTAGCGACATGGTTGCACACAGCCGGGGGGCCTCTGCCCCCATCAAGATTCCGGGCGCGCGGGTCCTCGTGATCGAGGCGCGCTTCTACGACGCCCTCGCCGACCAGCTGCTCGCGGGCGCCGAGGGCGCGATCGCGGCCGCCGGGGCCGAGGCCACGGTCGTCACGGTGCCGGGGGCGCTGGAGATCCCCGCGACCGCCGCGATCCTGCTCGACGCCGCCGAGCGGCGCGGCACGCCCTACGACGCCGTGGTGGCGCTCGGCTGCGTCATCCGCGGCGAGACCGGGCACTACGACATCGTGGCGGGCGAGAGTTCGCGCGGGCTGATGGATCTCGCGGTCGCGCGCGCGCTGCCGCTCGGCAACGGCATCCTCACCGTCGAGAACGAGGCGCAGGCCTGGGCCCGCGCCCGCGTCTCCGAGATGAACAAGGGCGGTGGCGCGGCCGAGGCCGCGCTCGCCGTCCTCGCCCTGAAACGCGCAGCCGAGGGAGTGTGAGGCCGTGACGAAGATCGAAGGGCGCGCCGGCGCGCGGCTCGCCGTGGTGCAGGCCCTCTACGACATGGACATCTCCGGCAAGGGCGTCCTCGACGCGCTGGCCGAGTTCGAGGCCCACTGGATCGGCCGCGAGATCGACGGCGTCGCCCATCCGCCGGCCGAGACCGCCTTCTTCCGCGACCTCCTGCGCGGCGCGGTCGAGGAGCAGCGCGCCATCGACCCGCAGATCGACCAGGCGCTGACGCAGGGCTGGCCGCTGCGCCGGATCGAGGCCGTGCTGCGGGCGATCCTGCGGGCGGGCGCCTACGAGCTGATGTTCCGCCGCGACGTGCCGGCGCGTGCCGCGATCTCGCAGTACGTGGACGTGGCCCACAGCTTCTACACCGGCGACGAGCCGGGCCTCGTCAACGCGGTGCTCGACCGGATCGCCCGCCAGACCCGGGCCGACGAGCTGGCCCAGCAGAAGCGCGGGTGAGCGGGAAGGCCCCGCGCCTCTCCGAGGAGGGGCTGATCGCGCGCCACTTCGCGCCGCTCGCCGGCCCCGGCGCGGACGGGTTGCGGGACGACGCCGCGAGCCTCGCGCCCACGCCCGGCCACGACCTCGTCCTCACGGTCGATGCCGTGGTGGCGGGCGTGCACTACTTCCCCGACGACCCGCCGGCCTCGGTCGCCGCGAAGGCGCTCGCGGTCAATCTCTCGGACCTCGCCGCCAAGGGCGCCGCGCCGCGCGGCTTCCTGCTGACCCTGGCGCTCAGCCCGGACTGGACGGAGGACTGGCTCGCCGCCTTCGCGGGCGGGCTCGGCGCGGCCGCGGCGCGGCACGGCTGCCCGCTGCTCGGCGGCGACACCGTGCGGGCGGCGGGGCCGACGCTCGTCAGCGTCACCGCCTTCGGCGAGGTGCCGGCGGGCGGCATCGTCCGGCGCGGCACGGCCCGGCCCGGCGACGTGATCTGCGTGAGCGGCACGATCGGCGACGCGGCGCTCGGACTCCGGCTGCGGCTCGAACCGGAGGCGGCGTGGGCCCGCGCGCTCACGCCCGAGGACCGCGCGCATCTCGCCGACCGCTACCTGCACCCGCGTCCGCGCCTCGCCCTGGCACCCGCGATCCGGCGCTGCGCCACCGCCGCCATGGACGTCTCGGACGGGCTCGTGGGCGACCTCGCCAAGATGCTGCCGGGGCGGGGCGCCACGGTCGAGATCGCCGCCGTGCCGCTCTCGCCGGCCGCCGCCGCCGCGATCCGCCTCGCCCCGGACCTCATCGACGCGGCGCTCTCCGGCGGGGACGATTACGAGATCCTCTGCACGGTGGCGCCGCGGGACCTCGACGCCTTCCGGGCCGCCGCCGCCGAGGCGGGCGTGCCGGTCGCGGCGATCGGAACGGTCGCGGCGGGGGAGGGGGCTCCGCTGTTCCGTGAGCCGGACGGCGGCGTGCGCCGCTTCGCCCGCGGCGCGTTCAGCCACTTCTGAGAGCGGGCCGGTCGAGCGGCCGGAACGCGCAGGATCCGTCCCCCCGCGCGGCGGGCCGAGGACTTGCGGGACACGGGGACGGGGAGGCGCAAGCCTCCCCCGCCGGCTCACATGCCGCGGTTGGCGCCCGGGACGATGCTGGTGCCGGAGCCGCTGCCGAAGGGCTCGTAGCGCGTCAGGCCGCGGAAGAGCTGGCTGAGGAAGGCCCGGTCCTGGCCGCTCGTCGGCGTGGTGCGCTCGATGAAGTCGAACACCTTGCCGTCCTGCAGGCCGTAGAGAGCCACGCGCTCGACCTTGAAGGCGGGGGTGAAGTACACCGCCGTCACCTTCTGATCGTCCACCCGCTCGCCGAGGAACATCACCGTGCGGCTGGTGTTCTGCGAGATGTAGTACCAGGACTTGTTGCCGACCGTGGACACCGTCGAGGGCGTGCCGAGGGTCTGCAGCACCTGCTCGGCGCTCATGCCGGGCTTGACCGCCGCGAGCGCGGCCTGGTCGAGCTGGTAGCCGTGGCGGATTTCCTCGCCGATGCAGCCCGAGAGGGCGACGCCGAGGCCGCCGAGGAGGGCGACACGCGCCAGTGACGAGACGAGACGGCGCCGCATCGGCCCCCCTTGCAGTCGCTGTGTTGGAAGGCGTGGGCGCGCCCGGAAACGGCACCCGCCACGCTTGCACCTTGACGGTGGGTTGCCGTACCGCGGGGTTATGGCTTTGACAAGGCAAGCTCGGCCACACGGCCGGGGAGAAGCCGGCCGGCACCGGCGAGGACCTGAGATGATCGCCCGATTCTTCCGCCGCGAGGATGCGCGGCGGCGCCTGATCGAGACGCTGCACCTGCGCATCAACGAGGCATCCCGCGCGCCGGCCCTCTACACGGGGCTCGGCGTGCCCGACAGCGTCGAGGGGCGGTTCGAGGCCTTGTGCCTCCACGTCATCCTCGTGCTGCGCCGGATGCGGGCGCTGCCCGAGCCCGCCGCGGACGTGGCGCAGGATCTCGTCAACGCGGTCTTCCTCCAGCTCGACGCGGCGCTGCGCGAACTCGGCGTCGGCGATTTCGGCGTGCCCAAGCGCATGAAGAAGCTCGGCGCGGCCTTCTACGGCCGGGCCGAGGGCTACGACGCGGCCCTCGACGCGGGCGACGTGGCGGACCTGCAGGCGGCGCTCGCCCGCAACGTGCTCGGCCAGGACGGCGCGGAGCACGCGCCCGCGGAGGCGGCCGGGCTCGCCGCCTACGTGCGGGCGGCGGCCGCGGCGCTGGAGGGCAGCGACCTCGACGGGCTGCTGGAGGCCGGGCCGCGCTTCCCCGAGCCGGCCGGGTTCATCGATTTAGGAGTCAGCGCATGAAGCCCACGGACAAGCCCGGCCCGCTCTCGCGGGTGGTCAACGTCGATCGGCTGCCGCAGGGGCGCGGCAGCGTCACCGTCGAGGCGAGCCCGGCGGAGGCCGAGGCGCTGGCCCGGGACTTCAAGATCCCGGCGATCCGCGACCTCGTCGGCCGCTTCGACATCGCGGGCTCGCTGAACCGCCTGCGGGTGACCGGCACGGTCGAGGCCGCGGTCACGCAGGTCTGCAGCGTGACGCTGGAGCCGTTCGAATCGCGGGTCAGCGAGCCCGTCGAGGTGGAGTTCACCGACACCGACCAGCTCGCCGGCACCGACGCCGAGGAGGCGGACGTGCCCGACCCGATCGTCGGCGGGCGCGTCGATTTCGGGGCGCTCACCGCCGAGTTCCTGGCCCTCGGCCTCGATCCGTACCCGCGGAAACCCGGCGTCAGCTTCGAGCCGGTCCAGGCCGGCGAGGACCCGAACCCCTTCGCGGCCCTGCAGCGCTTGCGCGACGAGAAGGGGTGAGGCCGCGGGGGCTGCAACCCGCGGCCCGCAGAAATCGTTTGCCCGCCGGGGCTGGATCGCTATTTTCCGCCGCGCCGGGCAAGGCTCGCCGCGTCGGCCGATGGCGGGAGGGACCCGCCGCCGGAGCGGTCGCGCGTCGCCCGCTCCACACCTGCTCCCGTCCGCGCGAACGGCCCGGCGTCCAACGCCCCGTCCGACGCCGCTGCAAAGGCCGCGATCGCCAGAGACCATGTCAGAACGCGTGCGCATCTCGCTCGACGCCATGGGCGGCGATCACGGGCCGTCGACGGTCGTCCCGGGCGCAGCCATCGCCCGCGAGCGGCATCCCGGGACGACCTTCATCATGTTCGGCGACGAGGCCGTGGTCGGCCCGCTGATCGAGGCCGAGCCGCGCCTCAAGGGCGCGGTGGAGCTGCGCCACACCACGGTCGCCGTCGCGATGGACGACAAGCCGAGCCAGGCCGTCCGCCAGGGCCGGGGCAAGTCCTCGATGTGGCGCGCCATCCAGGCCGTGCGCGACGGCGAGGCGGACGCCGCCGTCTCGGCCGGCAACACCGGCGCGCTCATGGCGATGTCGAAGATCTGCCTAAAGACCATGGCGGGCATCGAGCGCCCCGCCATCGCCTGCCTCTGGCCGACCGTCCGCGGCGAGAGCGTGGTGCTCGATGTCGGCGCCACGATCGGGACGGATGCCGAGCACCTCGTCGAGATGGCCGTGATGGGCTCGGCCATGGCCCGCATCGTGTTCGACCTGGAGCGCCCGACCGTGGGGCTCCTCAACGTCGGCACCGAGGAGATGAAGGGCAACGAGGCCGTGAAGGAGGCCGCCCGCCTCCTGCGCGAGCACGATGCCGCCAACTTCTCGTATCACGGGTTCGTCGAGGGCACCGATCTCGGCCGCGGCACCGTGGACGTGGTGGTGACCGAGGGCTTCACCGGCAACATCGCGCTCAAGACCGCCGAGGGCACCGCCAAGCAGATCTCGACCTACCTGCGCTCGGCCATGACCCGCACGCTCTCGGCCAAGATCGGTGCGCTCTTCGCCCGCCAGGCCTTCCGGGCGCTGAAGGACAAGATGAACCCGAGCCGAGCCAACGGCGGCGTCTTCCTGGGTCTCGAGGGCATCGTCATCAAGAGCCACGGCTCGGAGAACGCGGCGGGCTTCGCCTCGGCGGTGGACCTTGCCCACGACATGGCCCGCCACGACCTGATGCGCACGATCCGCGACATGCTGGACGAGACGCCGACCACGATGGCGCGGGTCTAGGACCCCGCCGAGCTTACGACACCGTCCGCCGACGCGGCGGGCCCGGAACCTGAGAGGCCGTTGTCCCGCCCGGAACCGGGTACGGCCTCGGACGTGTTCCGAAGGATGAGGGAAGGGGCGCGACGGGCCGGACGGTCCGGGCGCTCCGGGAAGGAACACGATGACAAGCCTGCGTTCCGTCGTGGTCGGCACCGGATCGAGCCTGCCCGCCCGGGCGGTGACCAATGCCGAGCTCACAGAGCGGGTCGACACGTCCGACGAATGGATCGTCCAGCGCACCGGCATCCGGCAGCGCTATCTCGCGGGCCCGGAGGAGACCACCTCGGTCCTCGGCACCCGCGCAGGCTTGGCGGCCCTCGACGATGCCGGGCTGGGGCCGGACGACATCGACCTCGTGATCTGTGCGACCTCGACGCCCGATCACACCTTTCCGTCCACCGCGACCCAGATCCAGGCGGCGCTCGGCATCCGGCAGGGCGCGGCCTTCGACCTGCAGGCGGTCTGCGCCGGCTTCGTCTTCGCGGTCACCACCGCCGACAAGTTCCTGGCCACCGGCGGGGCGCGGCGCGCCCTGGTGATCGGCGCCGAGACCTTCTCGCGCATCGTCGACTGGGAGGACCGCACCACCTGCGTGCTGTTCGGCGACGGCGCGGGCGCGGTCGTGCTGGAAGCCCGCGACGCCGAGACGGCGCAGGGCCGCGGCGTGCTCTCCGCGAGCCTGCGCTCGGACGGGCGGCACCGCGAGAAGCTCTACGTGGACGGCGGCCCGGGCTCGACCGGCACGACCGGCCACCTGCGCATGGAGGGCCGCGAGGTCTTCCGCTTCGCGGTGGGCTCGGTCACCGACGTGATCGTCGAGGCGCTGGAGCGGGCCGGGGCGAGCGCCTCCGACCTCGACTGGTTCGTGCCCCACCAGGCCAACCGCCGCATCATCGAGGCCTCGGCCGACAAGATCGGGATCGCCCGCGAGAAGATCGTCCTCACCGTCGATCGGCACGGCAACACTTCGGCCGCCTCGATCCCGCTGGCCCTCGACGTCGCCCGCCGGGACGGGCGCATCCGGGAGGGCGACCTCGTGATGATCGAGGCGATCGGCGGCGGCTTCAGCTGGGGCGCCGCCCTGATCCGCTGGTAGGCCGCCCCGATTTCGGCGAGCGAAGCGCGGACACGCGGTTGACCCCGGCCGGGGCGCCGATTAGCGTGCCGGATCATAGGGATACGCCGTAAACGGCCGTGTCCCGGACAATCTCCAGGGGGGTGAGGGATGACGGGCAAGACGGTCACACGCGCCGATCTGAGCGAGGCCGTCTACCAGCAGGTCGGTCTGTCGCGGGCCGAGTCCGCGGCGCTCGTCGAGACCGTGCTGACCGAGATCTGCACCTGCCTCGCCGAGGGCGAGACGGTGAAGCTCTCCTCGTTCGGCTCCTTCGTGGTGCGCAGCAAGGGGCGCCGGGTCGGCCGCAACCCGAAGACCGGGGTCGAGGTCGAGATCGAGCCGCGGCAGGTGATGGTGTTCAAGCCCTCGAACGTGCTGAAGGCCCGCATCAACGGCTCGCACGTCGCCAACGGTGCCGACGACACCGACGACGATTGAGGGCGGGCGCGGGACGCGCCTCAGCAGCCCCGGCAGATCGAGCCCAGCGTCGAGCGCATCCGGGAGTCCCAGGCCTTGTCGCGAGCCTCCGCGGCCTTCTGCGCCTTGACCATCGCGGCCTCGTTGATCGGCTTCATGGGCGCCCCGGCCCCTCCGCCGGGCGGCTTCGTCTGACCCGTCGCCGTCAGGCTGCGGGCCGCGCGGGGGGCGGCCGGATCGCCGGGCTGCGCCAGGGCCGGCGCGGCACCGATGGCCAGGGCCAGCGCGAGGGCCGCGCGCGGCAGGGGAGGGCACGTGATACGGCGCATGGACGAGGTCTCCCGGTGCCCGCGCGGGGCCGTGTTCCTGGACGCGCAGGATCGAACGCGCGCCGGTCGGGATTATGACAGCGTTGCGGTGCGGGGAAAGGCGGCAAAATGGGGATGCCCGTGAGACCTGCCCGGCCCGGACCCGCGATGGACCGGCGCGCGCGTGTCGCCGACGCCTTGCGGCGCCTCGCCCCCCGCCTGCCCGAATTCGAGAGCGAGGCCACGATCGACCGGGCGCTCCTGAGTCCCGGCCTGCGCAACGCCGCCCCCGAGACCGCGGCCCGGCTCGCCCTGCTCGCCTACGCGCGCCACGTCTTCACCGAGTACGACGACCTCCTGGCCGACGGCTACGACCGCGACAGCGCCCGGCACTTCGTCCTCGACGACCTGAACGCCGCCCTGGCCGGGTGGGGTGCCGCGCCGATCCCCGAGGATGCGCCGGAGGCGGGCGAGGATCCCGCCGATTTGTGAGGCGTCCCCCACGGGCGAGCCTGCTACAGACGCCTGCCGCTTCGGTGAGAGAGGGAACTGGATGCCATGAAGATCAGTGCGCGCAACGTGCTCAAGGGCAAGGTCGTCTCGGTCGAGAAGGGCGCCACCACGGCCCACGTCAAGATCGAGGTCGCGCCCGGCCAGGTCGTCACCGCGGCGATCACCAACGATTCGGTCGATGCGCTGAAGCTTGGCGTCGGCTCGGACGCCTACGCGGTGGTGAAGGCCTCCGACGTCATGGTGGCGGTGGACTGAGCGGACGCGGGAATAGCCGGCGCGGCGCGTTGCGACGGGCCGCGCCGCGCGGCTAGAAGGGACGCCCGAAGGCGCCCCCGGACGATCCATCGATGAAGATCCTCGGCATCGAGACCACCTGCGACGAGACCGCCGCCGCCATCGTCGCGCACGATGAGGAGGGCGGCGCCTCCATCCTCGCCAACGAGGTGCTGAGTCAGATCGCCGAGCACGCCGCCTATGGCGGCGTCGTGCCCGAGATCGCCGCGCGCGCGCATGTCGAGGTGCTCGACCGCCTGATCGACCGCGCCCTCGAACGGGCGGGCCTCGGGCTGCGCGACCTCGACGGCATCGCGGTGGCGGCCGGGCCGGGCCTGATCGGCGGCGTGCTGATCGGCCTCGTCACGGCCAAGACCCTGGCCCTCGTCACCCGCAAGCCGTTGCTCGCGGTGAACCATCTGGAGGCGCACGCCCTGACCGCCCGCCTCACGGACGGGCTCGCCTTCCCCTACCTGCTCCTGCTGGCCTCGGGCGGCCACACCCAGCTCGTCGCCGTGAAGGGCGTCGGGCAGTATGTCCGTCTCGGCGGCACCGTCGACGACGCGATCGGCGAGGCCTTCGACAAGGTCGCCAAGCTCCTGGGGCTCGGCTATCCGGGCGGTCCGGAGGTCGAGCGCATGGCCGAGTCCGGAGACCCGGAGCGCTTCGCCCTGCCGCGCCCGATGCTCGGGCGGCGCGAGGCGGATTTCTCGCTCTCCGGCCTGAAGACGGCGCTGCGGGTCGAGGCCGAGCGGATCGCGCCGCTGGCCGAGCGCGACGTCGCCGACCTCTGCGCCAGCTTCCAGGCGGCGATCACCGACGTGGTGGTGGACCGGGCACGCATGGCGCTGCGCGCCTTCTCGGGCGTGGCCGGCCATCCCACCGCCCTGGTGGCGGCCGGCGGCGTCTCGGCCAACGGCGCCATCCGGCGCGCGCTGGCCGCGCTCGCCGGCGAGGCGGGCCTCGCGTTCGTGGCGCCCCCGCTCCAGCTCTGCGGCGACAACGGCGCGATGATCGCCTGGGCTGGCCTGGAGCGCCTGCGCCTGGGGCTGACCGACGACCTCACCGTGCCGGCCCGGGCGCGCTGGCCCTTCGCCGAGAAGCCGGCCGCCGCGGTCGCCGGGTGAGGGCGCCCCGCCTCGTCCTGCCGCGCGGCAATTTTTCGGCGATCCGCGCCGCGGCGCCCCTCTCCGCCATCCCGGTCCCGGCCGCGGCGGATCCGCAGGCGCGCTGGCGCGACCTCATCGACCGGCGCCTGCCCGAGGCCGCCCGGGCCCGCCCGGACTGGCCGGTGCACCGCGATCACGGCTTCGCCCGCATCCTGCTCGACAATGCCTGCGGCGGCCCCTGGCGCGAGAGCGTGGGCGTGCCCGCCTGGGCCAACCTGCCGCCGGAGCGGCTCGCCCTGGCGATCGAGCTCGGCGAGGCGGTGCTCGCGGGCCACGCGGAGCTCGACCTGCTGAACCGCCGCTCGCTGCTCTGGCGCGGCAGGGGACGGGCGGCGCCCGCACCCGACGAACTCGTCGTGCCGGGCGGCCTCCTGCTGCGACGCTGGCGGCGGGGCGACGACGCGCCCTTCGCAGCCCTCAACGCCGACCCGGCCGTGATGGCGCATTTTCCGAGCGTGCGCGGCCGTGCCGAGAGCCTGAACGAGGCGCGCGCCTTCGACCGGCGCTTCGCGGCGGACGGGTTCGGCCCCTGGGCGGTCGAGGAGGCGGGCCGCTTCGTCGGCTTCGTCGGCGCCCTGCGGATGATGCGGCCGATGCCGTTCCCGGGCGGCGAGCGGCCCGGCGAGGGCGTCGAGATCGGCTGGCGTCTCGCCCGCGGCGCCTGGGGCCGGGGCATCGCGACGCGCGCGGCCCGCGCCGCCCTCGCGGACCTGTTCGGGCGCTGCGGCGTGGCCGCGGTCGTGGCCTACACGGCGGAGGGCAATGTCCCCTCGCGCCGGGTGATGGAGCGTCTGGGCATGCGCCCGGACGGGTCCTTCGCCCACCCGGCCATCGCGGCGAACCATCCGCTGAGCCGCCATATCCTGTACCGCCTGGGGGCGCGGGACTTGCCCAAGCAGGACTTGCCCAAGCAGGACTTGCCCGAGCAGGACTTGCCCGAGCGGGACTTGCCCGGAGAGAGCGCATGAGCGGGAACGGATCGATCGCGGTGGTCGGCGGCGGGGCCTGGGGAACGGCGCTCGCCAACGCGGTCGCGGGCCGCCATTCCGTGACGCTGTGGCTGCGCGACCCGGAGGCCGCCGCGCGGATCGAGGAGACCCGCGAGAACGCCCGCTACCTGCCGGGCGTGCCGCTCCATCCCGGCATCCGGGCGACCGCGGACGCGACCGCCCTGCGCGAGGCCGGCACGGTGCTCCTCGTCACCCCGGCCCAGACCGCGCGCGCGGTGCTCGTGCGGCTCGGTCCCGATCTGCGACCGGGCGCGCCGGTCGTGCTCTGCGCGAAGGGCATCGAGCGCGGCACGGACGCCTTCATGAGCGCGGTCGCGGCCGAGGTGCTGCCCGCCGGCACGCCGGTCGCGGTGCTCTCCGGCCCGAGCTTCGCGGCGGACGTCGCCCGCAACCTGCCGACCGCCGTGACGCTCGCCGCCGCCGAGGCGGCTCTGGCTGCCGATCTCGCCCGCCGCCTCTCCGGTCCGACGCTGCGCCTCTACCACACCGACGACGTGCGCGGGGTCGAGATCGGCGGGGCCGGCAAGAACGTGCTGGCCATCGCCTGCGGGATCGTGGCCGGCCGCGGCCTCGGCGAGAGCGCCCGCGCCGCGCTGATCGCCCGGGCCTTCGCGGAGCTGATGCGCTTCGCCCGCCACTTCGGCGGGCGGCCCGAGACGCTGATGGGCCTGTCGGGTCTCGGCGATCTGGTGCTCACGGCCTCCTCGTCCCAGTCGCGCAATTTCGCGTTCGGCGAGCGGCTGGGCGCGGGCGCCACGCCCGAGGCGGCCGCGGGGGGCAAGCTCGCCGAGGGCGCCTTCACGGCGGCCGCCCTGGTGGCGCTCGCCCGAGCCCAGGGTATCGAGATGCCGGTCGCCGAGGCGGTCGCCGACATCGTCTCGGGCGCGGAGCGGGTCGATGCGGTGGTGGCGCGCCTGATGGCGCGCCCGCTCAGGGGCGAGGCGGAGTAGGAACTGCCCCGCGGCGCGGCTGCGCCGCGCGGGGCTCGGTGGGGAAGCTCCCCCTCACCGCCGGCGGGCAGAGGGAGGCGTTCCCGCCGCGGCTCAGCGCTGGCGGCGGGCGACGCTGACCACGTTGGAGGTCCGCGCCTTGCGCTCGGGCAGGACCTCGTTGACCTTGGCGACGATGGCGGCGGCGTCGAGCCCGGCTTCCGCGTACATCCGGTCGGGAGTATCGTGGTCCTGGTAGGCGTCCGGCAGCGTCATCGTGCGCACCCGGACCCGCATCGCGTCGAGCACGCCCCGCTCCGACAGGAGATGCAGAACCATCGCCCCGAAGCCCCCGCGCGAGCCCTCCTCCAGCGTGATCAGAACCTCGTGGCTCGCCGCCAGATCCAGGATCATGCCCTCGTCCAGCGGCTTGGCGAAGCGCGCATCCGCAACCGTCACGGCGATGCCGGCCTCCTCCAGCTGGTCGGCCGCCTTCAGGGCTTCCGCCAGACGCGTGCCCAGCGACAGGAGCGCCACCCGCGCGCCCTCGG
>JAESGJ010000186.1_pt1 | contig 77313 bp, 77 predicted proteins | sample 9266241 | NCBI WGS metagenome assembly JAESGJ01 (sample SAMN14514841, study PRJNA621669) | algae metagenome | isolation source: Brasilonema octagenarum HA4186-MV1 and co-occurring heterotrophs from wet... | place: USA: Manoa Valley, Hawaii | collected 2009-07-20
GATCGCGCATCGAGATTTGCCCGGCCGATGCCACGGCGACGTCCAGGCCGCACGATGGCGACCAGAGAATTGTCGCGTCCGACAGAATGGGGGCCTGCTGCGGTGAGTGTGGTGGTTGAACGGGGACTCGCGAGATGTCCGCGGTGCGTCGCGGTCGCCGACTACAGCTTCGTCGAGACGGGGCCGAATTCGCTTCGCTACGAAGTGCTTTGCAAGCGGTGCGGCGAGGAGTACTGCGAAGTGCACGCCCCGATGACCCCCGACTTCAGCGCGGCCATCGAGGTCCTGCCGCCGCTGGTGCCCGAGGTCCGGCCGACGGCCTTCGAGATCCGCAGGCAGGCAGCGACGGCGTGGATCACCGGTCTCGGCGAGCGGGCGAGCGCCGTGGCAGCCCGGGTGATGACACGGATCACCCAGGCGGCCAAGCAGATTCGGCGCTAGAGCTTCCCGCGTAGCTCGGTGAGGGTCTTCTCGAGGATGCGGGACACGTGCATCTGCGAGACGCCGATCCTGGCGGCGATCTGACTCTGCGTCATCGACTCGAAGAAACGCAGGTACAGCACGGTCCGCTCCCGCTCGGGCAGCGCTTCGAGCAGAGGTCGGACCGTCTCCTGATCGGTGATCCGGTCGAACTCCGAGTCGATGTCGCCGACCGTCTCGGACACCATCCGCGGTGTCGAGTCGCCGCTGGACACGGGAGCGTCGATCGAGTGCACCCGATACGCCTCGGCGGCCAGCATGCTGTCGACGATGTCCTCACGGGTCATGTCGAGGAGTTCGGCGAGTTGCCCCGCGCTCGGGGCGCGACCCAGCGTCTGCGTCAGTTCCGTCGTGGCCCTGCTGATGTGGCCGTGACGATCCTTGAGCCTGCGGGGCACGTGCATCGACCAGCCGTGGTCGCGGAAGTGTCTGCGCACCTCGCCCATCATCGTGGGCACGGCGAAGGCGACGAAGTGCGAGCCCTTGCTGGGGTCGAAGCGGTTGACGGCCTTGACCAGGCCCAACCGGGCGACCTGCGTCAGGTCCTCGATGTCCTCGCCGCGACCGCCGTAGTGCCGCGCGATGCGGTCGGCGAGCGCGAGGCAGCGGTTGAAGATGGCCTCACGCTGGCGTGCCACCTCGGCGGACTCGGGGATGCGGCCGTGCATCGCGGCGAACATGGCCATCACGTCGGCGTATTCGTCGACCTGTTCGACGTCGTCGACCGCGTCGGCGGTGCGGTCCAGTTCCATGGTCAAGAGCGGGCCTCCGTCCGGTGCGAAGCAACAGCGAGTTCGATTGAAAGAGAAGTAGGTTCCACTGTTGGACCCCCTAACAGGCGTCCACTGGCGCGGCGCCGAAGCAGAGCCAACTCTGCCGGGACACCGCGCATGATCCGTCCGCAGACGGACCCGGCAATCTGCCGTGACCACGCAAGAAGATGAGGGCGCGAACGGTCGCAGGGATCTCTACGACTCGGGACTACCCAGATGAATCGCGGGGCTTGGTGGGCCCGCTTTTAACTAAACGGGAATGTCCAGATGGACTCCCTCACCCTACGCCCTCGCGCCGTGCCGCGGGAAGCAGGGAGAAAAACTCGCACTGATCTCAGCCATTCCACAGGAATCGACTGACCGGTACAAACAGCGGGTGACGACGACACCGCCTGCTGACATCTGCTGTCGCTGAACGCGTTTCCGTCCAGTCCCATCGCAGAGAGTCGTAGGTGACCATGTCCGTCTTCGTTGACATCGCCCCGGAGGAGTCGCAGGCCGACGCCGCCGGCGTGCGCACGCCGGGGAGCTCGTGGCGCGGCAGGCTGACCAGGGCGGCGCTGCCGCTGCTGTCGGTCGTGGTGTTCGGCGTGGTGTGGCAGCTCGCCGCGGCCAGCGGCGTGTGGAACCAGACCTTCGTGCCGTACCCCAGCACGGTGTGGAAGGCGTTCATCGACGTCTCGACGACGCACGACGGCACCCGCGGGTATGCCGGCTACCTGCTGTGGGAGCACCTGTACATGACGCTGCGCCGGGTGCTCGTCGGCGTCGTCATCGGTGTCGGTGTCGGGGTGGCACTCGGTCTGGTGATGGGCTCGATCGGCTGGGTGCGCAGCGTGCTCGAGCCGTGGCTGACGTTCCTGCGTGCGCTGCCGCCGCTGGCCTACTTCTTCCTGCTCGTCATCTGGCTCGGGATCGACGAGGCGCCGAAGATCACGCTGCTGGCCCTCGCCGCGCTGCCGCCGGCCGCGGTCGCGACCACGGCCGCCGTCGTCGCCGCACCGGTCGGGCTGACCGAGGCGGCACGGGCGCTCGGGGCGACCCGCCTGCAGGTGATCCGCGACGTCGTGGTGCCATCGGCGCTGCCCGAGACGTTCACCGGCATCCGACTCGCCGTCGGCATGGCCTACTCGTCGGTGGTGGCCGCGGAACTGTTCAACGGCATCCCCGGCATCGGCGGCCTGGTCAAGGACGCCAGCAATTACAACAACACCCCCGTCGTGCTCGTCGGCATCTTCGCCATCGGGTTCTCGGGTCTGGTGATCGACGGTCTTCTGCGCACGGTCGAACGTCGCGCGGTCCCATGGAGAGGAAAGATATGACGTTCAAGGCAGTTCTCGTCGCGGCGGTGGTCGCGACCCTCGGGGTGGCCGGCTGCTCGGTGGACCACTCGGGTCAGGACGCCGCCAAGCCGACCATTCGCATTGGCTACCAGTCCTTTCCGAGTGGTGACCTGATCGTGAAGAACAACAGGTGGCTCGAGCAGGCGCTGCCCGAGTACAACATCAAGTGGACCAAGTTCGACTCGGGCGCCGACATCAACACGGCGTTCATCGCCAAGGAACTCGACTTCGGCGCGCTGGGCTCCAGCCCCGTCGCACGCGGGCTGTCCGCGCCGCTGAACATCCCGTACAAGGTGGCGTTCGTCCTCGACGTGGCGGGGGACAACGAGGCGCTGGTGGCCCGCAACGGCGCCAACGTCACCACCATCGCGGACCTGAAGGGCAAGAGGATCGCGACGCCGTTCGCGTCGACCGCGCACTACAGCCTGCTGGCCGCGCTGGCGCAGAACAACCTGAGCGCCAACGACGTTCAGCTCGTCGACCTGCAACCGCAGGCAATCCTGGCGGCCTGGGAGCGCGGTGACATCGACGCCGCCTACACGTGGCTGCCGACGCTGGACGACCTGCGCAAGACCGGGAAGGATCTGATCACCAGCCGCCAGCTGGCCAAGGACGGCAAGCCGACGCTGGACCTCGGTGCGGTGTCCGACGAGTTCGCCGCGGCGCACCCCGACGTCGTCGACAAGTGGCGCCAGCAGGAGGCGCGGGCACTGACCACCATCAAGGACGATCCCGACGCTGCCGCCAAGGCGATCGCCTCCGAGATCGGACTCAGCCCGGAAGACGTTGCGGGACAACTCAAGCAGGGCGTCTACCTGACGCCCGAGGAGGTGTCGTCCCCGGAGTGGCTGGGGTCCGATGGCACACCGGGCAACATCGCCACCAATCTGCAGAGCGCCTCGGAGTTCCTCGCCGCGCAGAAGCAGATCCCGACCGCCGCTCCCCTGAAGACGTTCCAGGACGCGATCTACACCAAGGGTCTGCCCGATGCCCTCAAGCAGTGAGGTCCGCGGCGGGGTGCGCATCGAGAACCTCGCGCACCGCTACGGAGACGTGACCGCGCTCGGCCCGGTCAATCTCGACGTCGAACCAGGTGCGTTCCTGGTGCTGGTGGGGGCGTCCGGGTGCGGCAAGAGCACGCTGTTGCGACTCATCGCGGGTTTCGAGGAGCCGAGCGCAGGCCGGGTGCAGGTCTCCGGCGATCCGCCCACCCCGGGCGTGAGTGCGGGTGTGGTGTTCCAGCAGCCGCGGCTGTTCCCGTGGCGCACCGTGGGCGGCAACGTCGACCTCGCGCTCAAGTACGCCAAGGTGCCGCGGGAGCGACGGGCCGAGCGCCGCGACCAGTTGCTGCAGCGCGTCGGGCTCGAGGGCACCGCGGACCGCAGGATCTGGGAGATCAGCGGCGGCCAGCAACAGCGGGTCGCGATCGCCAGGGCGCTGGCGGCCGAGACCCCGCTGTTCCTGCTCGACGAGCCGTTCGCCGCCCTGGACGCCCTGACCAGGGAGCGACTTCAGGAGGACGTCCGCCAGGTCAGCGCAGAGACCGGCCGGACCACGGTGTTCGTCACCCACAGCGCCGACGAGGCGGCGTTCCTCGGCTCGCGCATCGTGGTCCTGACCCGCAGGCCGGGCCAGGTGGCCCTGGACCTGCCCGTCGACCTGCCACGTACGGGCGTCGATCCCGACGAACTACGGCGGTCACCCGAGTACACCCGGTTGCGGGCCGAGGTCGGCCGCGCCGTCAAGGCCGCTGCGGCCTGATCGAACGACGACGAACCCGCCGCACCCAACGGGTGCTGCGGGTTCGTGGTGTGTGCGGGTTAGACCGGCGGATACGCGGGCGGCGGGTACACGCCGCGCAGACCCCAGGGGACGAATTGGAAGAAGTATTCGATCTCGTCGCTGGCGTCGTAGTCCGGATTCGGATCCATCAGTACCTCCAAGCGCAGCGAATGTGACTCGAAGTCTAGCCCGGATCGACCCGCGCCGGACAGGGGTTGCGGACGATTGGCCTAAACTGGCCAACCAGTTGATTGGGCCCCGGACGGGGGCCTGCCCTACCTATAGTGAGTCGCCATGTCCACCGAATCGAACGGCTTGACCCGCCGCGAGGAACTCCTGGCGGTCGCCACCAAGCTGTTCGCGGCCCGTGGCTACCACGGCACCCGGATGGACGACGTCGCCGACGCGGTCGGATTGAACAAGGCGACGGTCTACCACTACTACGCCAGCAAGTCGCTGATCCTGTTCGACATCTGCAAGAGCGCGGCGGACTTCACGGTAGAGGCGCTCCACGACGATCCGTCGGCGTCCGCGCGCGAGATGATCTATCACTTCACCCGTCGTCTCCTCGTGGGTATCGCCAGTGACATCGAACGCGGCGCCGTCTACTTCCAGGAGGCGCCGTACATCACCGAGTGGTTCACCGAGGAGCAGGTCGCGTATATCCGCAAGGCCGAGACGTCGGTCTACGAGCACGTTCGCGACGTGATCGACCGCGGCATCGCCAGCGGGGAGTTCTACGACTGCGACTCGCACGTGCTGGCACTCGGCTACATCGGCATGACGCTGGGCTCCTACCGGTGGCTGCGCCCGCAGGGTCGGCGGACCGCCCCCGAGATCGCCGTCGAGTTCAGCACCGCGCTGCTGCGCGGGCTGATCCGTGACGAAACCGTCCGCACCGACGAACCCTTGGGCATCGGCGTCGCCGAAGCCACGTGACGCACCGCCCGGAAGGAGACCGATGAAGTCCACCCTGCTGTCGCGACGGGACCTCGACTTCCTGTTGTACGAATGGCTGCGCGTCGACGAGCTGACCAAGCGCCAGCGCTTCGCGGAGCACTCCAGGGACACGTTCGACGGCGTGCTGGACCTCAGCGAGGAGCTGGCCGAGAAGTACTTCGCGCCGCACAACAAGACGAGCGACGCGCACGAGCCGACGTTCGACGGCACCCGCGTCACCGTCATCGGTGAGGTGAAGGAGGCCATCGAGGCGTTCGCGCAGGCCGACCTGATCGGCGCCAGCATGGACGAGGGACTCGGCGGCGCTCAGCTTCCGGTGTGCGTGGCCCAGGCGGCGTTCGCCTACGTGTCGGCCGCCAACGTCAGCACGTCGGGCTACCTGATGCTGACGGTGGCCAACGCCAACCTGATCGCCAAGTTCGGTGACGACGAGCAGATCTCGACGTTCGTCACGCCGATGCTGGCGGGTCGCTTCACCGGGACGATGGCGCTCTCGGAGACACAGGCCGGCTCGTCGCTGGCCGACATCCTGACCAGGGCCGAACCGCAGGACGACGGCACCTACCGGCTGTTCGGGTCGAAGATGTGGATCTCCGGCGCGGAACACGAACTCACCGACAACATCGTCAACCTGGTGCTGGCCAAGATCCCCGGCGGCCCGGCGGGCACCAAGGGCATCTCACTGTTCATCGTGCCGAAGTATCTCGTCGGGCCCGACGGCGCCGTCGGCGAGCGCAACGACGTCACCCTGGCGGGGCTGAATCACAAGATGGGGCAGCGGGGCATCACCAACACGGTGCTGAACTTCGGCGAGGGCGTCCACACGCCCGGCGGAGCCCCCGGCGCGGTCGGCTACCTGGTGGGTGAACCGCACCGGGGCCTGATGTACATGTTCCACATGATGAACGAGGCCCGCCTCGCGGTAGGGATGGGCGCGGTCTCGCTGGGGTACACCGGCTATCTCAAGTCCGTCGAGTACGCGCGCGAACGCCCGCAGGGCAGGCTGGTCAAGGATCCGTCGACCCCGCAGGTGCCGATCGTCGAGCACGCCGACGTCAAGCGAATGCTGTTGGCGCAGAAGGCCTACGTCGAGGGCGGCCTGGCGCTGGGGCTGTACTGCACCAAGCTCATCGACCTCCAGCGCACCGCGGAGTCCGACGACGAACACGCGAGCGTGACCGACCTGCTCGAGATCCTGGTGCCGGTGGCGAAGAGCTGGCCGTCGCAGTGGTGCCTCGAGGCCAACAGTCTCGCCATCCAGGTGCACGGCGGCTACGGCTACACCCGCGAGTACGACGTCGAGCAGCACTACCGGGACAACCGGTTGAACCCGATCCACGAGGGCACCCACGGCATCCAGAGCCTGGACCTGTTGGGCCGCAAGGTGACCCAGCGCGGCGGTGCGAGCCTGGCCGAGCTGGGCAGGGCGGTGGCGGCGACCGTCGAGCAGGCCACGGCCGCAGGCGGCGAGTCCGCCGAATTGGCCGCCCTGCTGGATGCGTCATGGCAGCGGGTCGTCGAGGTGACGGCAGCCATGTGGGCCTCCGGCGACGCCGAGGCGACGCTCGCCAACAGCGCGATCTATCTCGAGGCGTTCGGCCACGTCGTCATGGCGTGGATCTGGCTGGAGCAGTACGTCGCGGCAGGCACGGGCTCTGGCGACTTCTACGACGGTAAGCGTCAGGCGGCCAGGTACTTCTTCCGCTACGAACTGCCAAGGACCGCACCGCAATTCGATCTGCTGGCGACCCTCGACCGCACCACCCTCGACATGCGCGACGGCTGGTTCTAGGCGGAGAAGTCGATCAGCTGGCGGACCGCGCGGCCGTCGGCCAACTCGTCCATCGCGTGGTTGATCTCGTCGAGGTCGATGGTGGCCGACACCAGCTTCTCGACCGGCAGCCTGCCCGCCCGCCACAGCTGGACGAATCGCGGAATGTCCCTGGCGGGCACCGCCGAGCCCAGATAGCTGCCGATCAGCGAGCGGCCCTCGGCGACGAAGCCCAACGGCGACAAGCTGATTCGGGCGTCCGGCCGGGGCAGACCCACGGTGACGGTGCGGCCGCCGGGACCGGTCAGGGCGATGGCCGTCTCCAGCGCAGCGGGGTGGCCCGCCGCCTCGATCGCGATGCGCGCCGTCAGGTCGCCGATGCGGTCGGGTGTGACGGCATCGTGCGCGCCGAGGCTCCTGGCGAGCGCCAGCTTCTCCGGCAGCTGATCGACGGCGATCACCTCGACGTCGTCGTGCGCCAGCGCCGTCAGCAGCGCTGCCATGCCGACCCCGCCCATGCCGACGATCGCCACGGTGTCGCCCGGCCTCGGCTGGCCGGCGTTGAGCACCGCGCCACCGCCCGTGAGCACCGCACAGCCCAGCAGCGACGCGACCACGGGCGGCACGTCCCGGTCCACCGGCACCACCGACCGACGGTCGACGACGGCGTGCGTCGCGAAGGCCGACACCCCGAGGTGGTGCAGCACCGGGCCGTCGGCCGCGGCCAGCCGGGTGCCCCCACTCAGCAGCACGCCCTCGCCGTTCGCGGCGCTGCCGGGGATGCACGGGGCAAGGCCGTCGGTCGCGCAGGCCGCGCACTCCCCGCAGCGCGGCAGGAACGTCATCACCACGCGCTGACCGACCGTGAGGTCACCGACGCCGGCGCCGACCTGCTCGACGATGCCCGCGGCCTCGTGTCCGAGCAGCATCGGCACCGGACGCACCCGGGAGCCGTTCACGACCGACAGGTCGGAGTGGCACAGCCCGGCCGTCTCGATGCGGACCAGCAGTTCGGTGTCCCCCGGCGGCGCGAGATCGAGCTCGGTGACCCTCAGCGGACGGGATTCTGCGTAGGCGCGGGGCGCCCCGATCTGGTCGAGCACGGCGCCACGGATCTTCACGGGTACCAGCTTGCCAGTGCCACACTCGACCCATGAGTGCTAGCGAGCGGGAGCTGACGCCGCCGGACTTCCCCGTGCACTGGCCGGTGCTGACGCGCTGGACCGACAACGACATGTTCGGCCACCTCAACAACGCCGTGTACTACGAGCTGTTCGACACCGCGATCAACGCGTGGCTGGGCGCAGGCGCCGGCGTCGACCCCGTGACGGCGCCGTGGTTGGGCGTGGTGGCCGAATCCGGCTGCCGCTACTTCGCGGAGCTGCAATTCCCCGACCCGCTCGTCGTGGGCCTGGCCGTCACCCGGCTCGGCACCAGCAGCGTGACCTACCGGCTGGCCGTCTTCCCGCCACCCGGACCCGAAGAAGCACCCAAAACGGTTGCTGCAGTGGGGCATTGGGTGCACGTGTACGTCGACCGGACAACCCGCCGCCCGGTCCCGATTCCCGACGACATCCGCGCCGTGCTGACCACCGCACTCGTCACCTGACCGGATCGCGTTCGGCCGCAGCCGATAAGCTTCGCCGCATGCCGCTCGTGAGCAAGACCGTCGAGGTCCAGGCCGCCGCCGAGACGATCCTGGGGATCGTCGCCGACTTCGAGTCGTATCCGCAATGGAACGAGGAGGTCAAGGGGGTGTGGGTGCTGGCGCACTACGACGACGGCAGACCCAGCCAGTTGCGCCTCGACGCCACCGTGAACGGCTTCGACATCACCTACGTCCAGGCGATCTACTACCCGGGCGAGAACCAGATCCAGACGGTGATGCAGCAGGGCGACCTGTTCTCCAAGCAGGAGCAGTTGTTCTCCGTGGTGGCGATGGGCCCGACCGCACTGCTCACCGTCGACCTGGACGTCGAGGTCACGCTGCCGGTGCCCGCCATGATGGTGAAGAAGATGGTCAACGACGCGCTCGACCACCTGGCCGACAACCTGAAGAAGCGCGCCGAGAGTCTGGCCGCCTAGGTCCAGAGGCCCAGCTCGTCGAGCCTGGCGGTGAGTCTGCGGGCTCCGTCGGTGAACTGAACGTCGGTCAACCGCACCACGGTGTCGACGTCGCGGCGGCGCAGGGCGGCGATCAACTCGCGGCGGTTGGCCACGGTGTGCCTGCCCCACTGCGGGTCGTTGGCGTAGATCTCGGGCGGCAGGTATCTGGCTGCGTGCAGCAGGAACCACGCGAGCTTGATCCGGCCGGAGGCCCGGTTGAAGGCGCGGTGGAAGGCGAACTCGGCGTCGGCGACCTCGGCGGTGACCCGGCCGTCGATGGCGCCCGCGACGGCTTCGGCCAGCCGCTCCAGTTCGTCGATCTCGTCGTCGGTGATGCGCTCGGCGGCCGATCTGGCCAGTTGGCCTGCGATCACGGCCTGTAGCCAGAAGATGTCCTCGATGTCGCCGCGGGTGAACGGGGAGACCACGTGTCCGCGGTGCGGCTCGAGCTGGACCATGCCCTCGCCGCGCAGCGTCCTCAAGGCCTCCCGGACGGGGGTGATGCTGACGCCGAGTTCGGCAGCCGTCTCGTCGAGCCGGATGAACGTCCCGGGCCGCAGCGTGCCGGACATGATGCGCACCCGCAGATGGGCTGCGACCTCGTCGGAGAGCTGCTCGCGACGAACCGCGCGCCGCGGTTTCGGACGCGTTCCGGTCGATGCGTTCATCGCGCGGATCCCCCAGTGTCAGTGCGCGTGGCGTGGGGTTGTCCCCGAGCCGCCGAGGCCATAGTGTGACCGGGGCAACACAATGTTTGATCAAATATCAACGCCGCGCAACCTGCGCACGTGACATGGGGAGCATCAGACGTTGAGCGCAGTACCGCCGTCCGTCGAGCAGCCGTATCTGGCGCGCAGGCAGAACTGGACCACGCAGCTCGCCAGGCACGCGCTGATGCAGCCCGAGGCGACGGCGTTGAGGTTCCTCGGCCACACGACCACCTGGGGTGAGCTGGACCGTCGGGTCACCGCCCTGGCGGGCGCGCTCGCCAGACGCGGCGTCGGCTTCGGCGACCGCGTGCTGATCCTGATGCTCAACCGCACCGAGTTCATCGAATCGGTCCTGGCCACCAACCTGCTCGGCGCCATCGCGGTGCCGGTCAACTTCCGCATGACGCCACCCGAGATCTCGTTCCTCGTCTCCGACTGCGAGGCGCGCGTCGTCGTCACCGAACCGGTGCTGGCCGGGGTGGCGACCGCCGTGCGCGAACTCGACCCGACGCTGGCCGACGTCATCGTGGCGGGGGGCACCACCGAGGAGGGGCTGCTCGGGTACGACGACCTGCTCGCCGAGGAGGGCAGCCCACCCCGGCCGGTGGACGTCCCCAACGACTCGCCCGCGCTGATCATGTACACCTCGGGCACCACCGGTCGGCCCAAGGGCGCGGTCCTCACGCACGTCAACCTGTCGGGCCAGGCGATGACGCACCTCTTCACCAGCGGCGCCGACCTGAACAACGACGTCGGCTTCATCGGCGTACCGCTGTTCCACATCGCGGGCATCGGCAACACCATCACCGGTCTGCTGCTCGGCAGGCCGACGGTGCTCTACCCCCTCGGCGCCTTCGATCCGGGCGCCCTGCTCGACGTGCTGGAGGGCGAGGGCGTCACGGGAATCTTCCTCGTGCCCGCGCAGTGGCAGGCGGTGTGCGCCGCGCAGCGGGCGCACCCCCGCCAGCTGAAGCTCAGGGTGCTGTCGTGGGGCGCCGCACCCGCGTCGGACACGCTGCTGCGCGAGATGGCGGCGACGTTTCCCGGCACCCAGATTCTCGCGGCGTTCGGTCAGACGGAGATGTCACCGGTCACGTGCATGCTGCTGGGCGACGACGCGATCAGGAAGCTCGGCTCGGTCGGCAAGGTCATCCCGACCGTCGCGGCCCGCGTCGTCGACGACGACATGAACGACGTTCCCGTCGGCCAGGTCGGCGAGATCGTCTACCGCGCACCTACGTTGATGGCCGGCTACTGGAACAACCCGACGGCGACGGCCGAGGCGTTTGCGGGTGGCTGGTTCCACTCCGGCGATCTCGTTCGCCAGGACGACGAGGGTTACGTCTGGGTGGTCGACCGCAAGAAGGACATGATCATCTCCGGCGGCGAGAACATCTACTGCGCGGAGGTCGAGAACGCGCTCGCCGCGCACCCGGCGATCGGGGAGGCGGCCGTGATCGGTCGGCCGCACGAGAAGTGGGGTGAGGTGCCGGTCGCCGTCGTGGCGCTCGGCGCTGCTGCGCAGAACGGCCTGACACTCGCAGATCTCGACGAATTCCTGACCGAACGACTGGCCAGATACAAGCATCCGAAGGCTCTCGAGGTCGTCGACGCGCTGCCCCGCAACCCCGCCGGTAAGGTCCTCAAGACGGAACTGAGGGCTCGGTTCGGCGCGACGGATTTCATTGACGCCGGCGAAAGTTCTTCTGCTCCAACGGTTTCAGCCAGTTCGACGGAAAGCTGACCTGCGGTGATGCGTTTGCCAAGAGCCGCGGTCACAATCCTGCGGATGCGGTGCACCGCGCCGATTCCATCGGGTACAGTCCTGTGGTCCGTCTTACTACCCACCAGTAGGGAGACAGTGGTCACACACACGAAGCTCGGGCAAGGAGGGGACGTGCGACAGGTTCCGTCGGTCCGCCGCAGTGAGCACAGCTCCGTCGTGTCCGCGTCTGCGGGACCACACCGGTGACGGCGCAGACGCCGGGCCTGTTCGACTACGTTCGCGACCAGGTCAGGCCTGGTCTGGAGGCGGTCGGCGGTTTCGTCAAGATGTGCGTTCTGACGGGTAAGGCGCTGTTCCGCAGGCCCTTCCAGTGGCGTGAGTTCATCCTGCAGGGCTGGTTTCTGATGAGGGTGGCGTTCTTGCCCACCATCGCGGTCGCCATCCCGCTGACCGTCCTGATCATCTTCACCCTGAACATCCTGCTCGCCGAGTTCGGCGCCGCCGACATCTCCGGTGCCGGTGCGGCACTGGGCGCGGTTACCCAGCTCGGCCCGCTGGTAACCGTGCTCGTGGTTGCCGGCGCGGGTTCGACCGCGATCTGCGCCGACATCGGCGCGCGGACCATCCGCGAGGAGATCGACGCCCTGGAGGTACTGGGCATCGACCCGATCCACCGCCTGGTCGTGCCCCGCGTGATCGCCTCCACGTTCGTCGCCTTCCTGCTCAATGGCGCGGTCATCACCATCGGCCTGGTCGGCGGCTTCGTCTTCGGCGTCTACATCCAGAACATCTCCGCGGGCGCCTACGTCTCGACGCTGACCCTGGTCACCGGCCTTCCCGAGGTGGTGATCTCGGTGGTCAAGGCCTTGGCGTTCGGGCTGATCGCCGGTCTGGTCGGCTGCTACCGCGGCCTGACCGTCTCCGGGGGCGCCAAGGGCGTCGGCACCGCGGTCAACGAAACCCTGGTGCTCTGCGTCATCGCGCTGTTCGCGGTCAACGTCATCATGACCACCATCGGCGTGCGATTCGGAACGGGGCGCTGAGGTGTCGACATCTGCAGTGCTGCGGCAGCGCTTTCCCCGGATCGTCCCGCGCGCCGAGCGACTGGCCGGTTCCCCGGCCAGATTCCTCGACAGCGTCGGGCACATCGCCTGGTTCGTCATCACCGCGGTCGGCTCCATCGGCCACGCCTTCCGGTACTACCGCAAGGAGATGCTGCGGCTGATCGCCGAGATCGGCATGGGCACCGGGGCGATGGCCGTCATCGGCGGCACGGTGGCCATCGTCGGCTTCGTCACCCTCTCGGGCGGCTCGCTGATCGCCATCCAGGGCTTCGCCTCACTGGGCAACATCGGTGTCGAGGCGTTCACCGGCTTCTTCGCCGCGCTGGTCAACGTGCGCATCGCCGCCCCCGTCGTGGCCGGCCAGGCCCTGGCCGCCACCGTCGGGGCCGGTGCCACCGCCGAGCTGGGCGCCATGCGCATCAGCGAGGAGATCGACGCCCTGGAGGTCATGGGCATCAAGTCGATCAGCTACCTGGTCTCCACGCGCATCATGGCCGGCTTCGTGGTCATCATCCCGCTCTACGCGATGGCGATCATCATGAGCTTCCTGTCCGCGCAGGTCACCACGACGCTGTTCTACGGTCAATCCACCGGCACCTACGAGCACTACTTCCGCACGTTCCTGCGCCCCGACGACGTGGCCTGGTCCTTCGTGCAGGCGATCATCATCTCGATCATCGTCATGCTCAACCACTGCTACTACGGCTTCTACGCCAGCGGCGGCCCCGTCGGCGTCGGCGAAGCCGTCGGCCGCTCCATGCGCGCCTCACTCATCGCCATCGTGCTCGTCGTCCTGTTCGCTTCGCTGGCGCTCTACGGCACCAACGCCAACTTCAACCTGACGGTGTAGCCGATGACTCGCCCCGATCAGACACAACTGCCCGTCAACGAGCCGCGTACGCCGCCGTACAAGATCGCCGGCCTGATCCTGCTGGCCATCACCCTCGTGATCGTCGGCCTGGTGTGGAAGGAATTCCGCGGCGGCTTCACGAAGCCGGACGAGCTGACGCTCATCTCGTCGCGGTCCGGCCTCTCGATGGATCCCGGGTCGAAGGTCACGTTCAACGGCGTCGAGATCGGTCGCGTCGGGGACATCAGCGCGATCGACCAGAACGGCCAGCCGATGGCCCAGGTGAAGCTGAACATCGACCCCAAGTTCGCCAACCTGATCCCGCAGAACGTGGAAGCGCAGATCAAGGCGAGCACGGTCTTCGGCAACAAGTACATCGCCTTCTCGTCGCCGGCGAATCCGTCGACGGCACGGGCCACGTCGGCGACGGCCATCCAGTCGACCGGTGTCACCACCGAGTTCAACACGCTGTTCGAGACCGTCGTGTCGGTCGCGCAGAAGGTCGACCCCGTCAAGCTGAACCAGACGCTGACCGCGACGGCGCAGGCCCTCGACGGGCTCGGCACCCGGTTCGGCCAGTCGATCGAGAACGGCAACGCAATCCTCGCCGACGTGAACCCGATGATGCCGAGGATCCGTCAGGACAACCAGCGACTCGCCGACCTCGCGGACATCTACGCCGACGCTGCCCCCGACCTGTTCGACGGCCTGAAGAACGCCGTCGTCACCGCCAAGACACTCAACGACGAGCAGGGCACCATCGATCAGGCCCTGATGGCGTCGGTCGGCTTCGGCAACACCGGTGGCGAGGTGTTCGAGAAGGGCGGCCCGTACCTGGTGCGCAGCTCGGCCGACCTGGTGCCGACCAGCGCACTGCTCGACGAGTACAGCCCGATGCTGTTCTGCACGATCCGCAACTACCACGACGTCGAGCCGAAGATCGCCTCGTCCCTCGGCGGCAACGGGTACTCCCTGCGCACGCACTCCGAGATCCTCGGCGCGGGCAACCCGTACGTGTACCCCGACAACCTGCCCCGCGTGAACGCCCACGGCGGTCCCGAGGGCAGGCCCGGCTGCTGGCAGCCGGTGACCCGTGACCTGTGGCCCATGCCGTACCTCGTGATGGACACCGGCGCGAGCATCGCTCCCTACAACCACTTCGGCCTCGGTCAGCCCATCGCCAACGAATACGTCTGGGGACGCCAAATCGGGGAGAACACGATCAACCCATGAAAATCACCGGAACGGCGGTCAAGCTCGGCGCACTGTCCCTGGTGCTGCTGATGTTCACGGCGCTCATCGTCGTGGTGTTCGGCCAGCTGCGGTTCGACCGCACCACGGGCTACTCGGCGATCTTCAAGAACGCGAGCGGCCTACGGGCCGGACAGTTCGTGCGTGCCTCGGGCGTCGAGGTCGGCAAGGTCTCCAAGGTCGAGTTGATCAACGGCGGCAACGCGGTCCAGGTCGACTTCGACGTCGACCGCAATCTGCAGCTGTTCCAGGGCACCACCGCGTCGATCCGGTACCTCAACCTCATCGGCGACCGGTACATGGAGCTCAAGCGCGGTGACGACAACACCAAGCTTCCCGCGGGCAGCACCATCCCCGACAGCCGCACCGAGCCTGCGCTCGATCTCGACGCGCTGATCGGTGGCTTCCGGCCGCTGTTCCGGGCGCTGGATCCGCAGAAGGTCAACAACATCGCCCAGTCGATCATCACGATCTTCCAGGGCCAGGGCGGCACCATCAACGACATCCTCGACCAGACCGCCTCGCTCACGTCGGCACTCGCCGACCGCGACCAGGCGATCGGCGAGGTCATCAAGAACCTCAACGTGGTGCTGGCCACGACCGTCAAGCACCAGCAGCAGTTCGACGACACGGTGAAGAACTTCGAGACCCTGGTCACCGGGCTGAAGAACCGCGCCGACCCGATCGCCTCGGGGCTCGCCAACATCAGCGACGCCGCGGGCTCGGTCGCCGACCTGCTGGGCGACAACCGTCCGCTGCTGCAGAAGACCGTCACCAATCTCGAGATCCTCCAGCAGCCGCTGGTCGACCAGAAGGACCAGTTGAACGACACGCTGATCAAGATTCCCGCGGCGCTGAAGATCATCGGGCGCGCGGGCGGCATCTACGGCGACTTCTTCAACTTCTATGCGTGCGACGTCACGCTGAAGCTGAACGGTCTCCAACCGGGCGGTCCGGTCCGGACGGTGAAGGTCTGGTCCCAGCCATCGGGTAGGTGCACGCCGCAATGAGGACTCTCGAGGGCAACAATCGGATCCGCAACGGGATGATGGGCATCCTCATCCTGGTGCTGGTCATCGGCGTCGGCCAGAGCTTCGCGAGCGTTCCGATGATCTTCGCGCAGCCCCGGTACTTCGCGCAGTTCACCGACACCGGTGGGCTCAACCCCGGTGACAAGGTGCGCATCGCAGGCGTCGACGTCGGCCAGATCCAGTCACTGGAGATCGACGGCGACAAGGTCCTCATCGGCTACACGCTCAACGGCACCAAGATCGGCACCGACAGCCGCGCCAACATCCGCACCGACACGATCCTCGGTCGCAAGAACCTCGAGATCGAGCCGAAGGGCTCGACGGCGTTGGGCGCCAACGGAGTTCTGCCGCTCGGCCAGACCACGACGCCGTACCAGATCTACGACGCCTTCTTCGACGTGACCAAGGCCGCCTCCGGCTGGGACACCGAGTCGGTCAAGAAGTCGCTCAACGTCCTGTCGGAGACCATCGACCAGACCTACCCGCACCTGAGCGCCGCGCTCGACGGGGTGGCGCGGTTCTCCGACACCATCGGCAAGCGCGACGAGGACATCAAGGCGCTGCTCGCCAACGCCAACAAGATCGCCGGCGTCCTCGGCAGCCGCAGCGGCCAGATCAACGACCTGTTGGTCAACGCCAAGACGCTGCTGGCCGCGGTCAACGAGCGCTCGTATGCCGTCAACCAACTGCTCGAGCGGGTCAGCGCCTTCTCCACGCAGGTGCGGGGATTCATCAACGACAACCCCAACCTGAACAAGGTGCTCACGCAGCTGCAGACCATCAGCGACGTGCTCAACGCCAGGAAGTTCGACCTGGCCGACACGCTGACCTCGCTGAGCAAGTTCACCGCATCGCTAGCCGAGGCGCTCGCCTCCGGCCCGTACTTCAAGGTCATGCTCGTCAACCTGCTGCCCTACTGGATCCTGCAGCCGTGGGTGGACGCCGCGTTCAAGAAGCGTGGCATCAGCCCCGAGGAGTTCTGGGGCAACGCGGGTCTGCCGTCGTTCCGGTACCCCGACCCCAACGGACAGCGCCTGCCCAACGGTGCTCCGCCGCCTGCCCCGACGCCACTGGAGGGCACGCCGGACCACCCGGGCCCCGCCGTGATCGCCGGCTCGCCGTGCTCGTATGCGCCCGGCCCCGGCAACTATCCGACACCGGGCAACCCGCTGCCGTGTGCGAGTGCCGAGAACGGGCCGTTCGGGCCAAATCCCTACGGCGCCAACAACTATGGGCCGCCCGACGTGTTGGGCGCTCCCGCCAACCCCGATGCGCCGCCACCCGCGCCCGGCGTGCCGAGTGCCGCGTTCCCCGGTGAGTACTCGCCGCCGGTCCAGGGCACGCCGCCGCCGTCGTTCGCACCCGGTCCGCCGGGGGCGCGCACGGTCCCGGCCACGCCGGGTCCGTCCGACCCGTACATCGCGCCCGGGTCGCTGCAGGGTGACGGCACGTCACCGCCGCTGCCCGCGCTCGTCGGCCCGACCCCGCCGCCGGGACCCGGTCCGCAGGTCGGCGGTGGCGGCGAGCCGCTGCCCGGCAACCCCCCGTTCCTTCCGCCCGGATCCCAAGGTTAGGAGGCTGCTGAGATGTCGACGATCTTCAACGTCCGCAACATCAAGTTGCCCGCTCTGACCAAGGGCGCCGTCATCGGCGGGGCACTCCTGCTGGTCGTGGTGGTGCTCGCCGCGTACTTCGGGTGGGGCCTGTACAAGAAGCTGACCACCACCACGGTGGTCGCCGAGTTCCCGCAGACCCTGGCGCTGTACCCCGGCGACAAGGTCCAGATCATGGGAGTGCGCGTCGGTTCGATCGACACGATCGAGCCCGACGGCGACAAGATGCGGGTCACCTTCAGCTACGACAACAAGTACAAGGTCCCCGCCAACGCCACGGCCTCGATCCTGAACCCGAGCCTGGTCGCGTCGCGCACCATCCAGCTGGCCCCGCCGTACACCGGCGGACCCGTCATGCAGGACGGCGCCCTCATCCCCGAGGATCGCACCCAGGTGCCGGTGGAGTACGACCAGCTGCGGGACTCGATCAACCGCATCCTCACCGACCTCGGCCCCACCAAGGAGCAGCCGAAGGGTCCGTTCGGCGATGTCATCGAGTCGTTCTCCGACGGCCTGGCGGGCAAGGGCGCCCAGATCAACAAGACGTTGAACAGCCTGTCGGAGGCGTTGACCACGCTGAACCAGGGCCGCGGCGACTTCTTCGGGGTGGTGAAGAGCCTCGCGCTCTTCGTCAATGCGCTCTACAAGAGCGACCAGCAGTTCGTGGCGCTCAACGACAACCTGGCCCAGTTCACCAACTCGTTCACCAACACCGACCGGGAGGTGGCGACCGCGGTCCAGGACCTGAACCAGCTCCTGACCACCACGCGTGGCTTCCTCGACAAGAACGCGACGGTGCTGACCCACGACGTCAACAACCTGGCCGACGTCACGAACGCGATCCTGCAGCCCGAGCCGCGCAACGGCCTCGAGACCGGCCTGCACGTGTATCCCAACCTGGCGGCCAACATCGTCAACATCGCCTCGCCCAACGCGGGCGGCATCGTCGGCCTGCCGACCATCAACAACTACGCCAACCCGATGCAGTTCCTCTGCAGCGCGATCCAGGCGGGCAGTCGGCTCGGCTACCAGGACTCGGCGGAGTTGTGCGCGCAGTACCTGGCGCCGATCCTGGATGCCACCAAGTTCAACTACCCGCCGTTCGGGCTCAACCAGCTCAACACGGCGATGACGCTGCCCAAGCAGATCGCGTATTCCGAGCCGCGCCTGCAGCCGCCGCCCGGATACAAGGACACGACCGTGCCGGGCATCTGGTCGCGCGACACGCTGTTCTCCCACGGCAACCACGAGCCGGGCTGGACGGTCGCGCCGGGCATGCAGGGCGTCGAGGTGCAGCCGTTCACCCAGAACATGCTGACCCCGGAATCGCTCGGTGAGCTCATGGGCGGGCCCGACATCGTCGCGCCGCCCGCGCCGCCCGCCTTCGGCGTGAACGACGGCAGGCTGCCTGGGCCGCCGAACGCGTACTCGGAGAACACCCCGCTGCCCCCGCCGTGGTACCCGCAACCGGGCCCACCGCCGGCGCCGGCCCCTGGCGTGCTGCCCGGCGACCCGCTGGGCGCCATCACCCCCGCCGCAGGACCGGCGCCCGCCGCCGCACCCGCACCCGCGGGTCCACCGCTGCCCGCTGAAGCAGGAGCCGGCTGATGAGGCGCTTGAACCTGAGGACCGTCGCCAAGCGCGGCGGAGCACTGCTCGCCGCGGGCCTGGTCCTGACGTCGTGCGGGTGGAAGGGCATCGCCAACATGGAGGTGCCCGGTGGTGCCGGCACCGGCGGGCCGCACATGACGCTCTACGTCCAGATGCCGGACACGTTGGCGCTCAACGTGAACAGCCGCGTCCGGGTGGCCGACGTCTTCGTCGGCAGCGTGACGGGGATCGCGCTGAAGAACTGGGTCGCGACGCTCACGCTGGACGTCGACTCGAAGCTGCAGCTGCCCAAGGACACCAGGGCGGCCATCGGCCAGACGTCGCTGCTCGGCTCGCAGCACGTCGAGTTGACCCCGCCGCCCCGCCCGTCGAACGGTCCGCTGTTGAAGAACGGCGACACGATTCCGCTCGACCACTCGAGCGCGTTCCCCACCACGGAGCGCACGTTGGCCAGCATCGGCACCATCCTCACCGGTGGCGGCATCCCGAACCTCGAGACGATCCAGACCGAGGTCGCCAACATCCTGACGGGTCGCGGAGACCAGATCCGGGAGTTCCTCGGCCGACTGGACACCTTCACGGCGTCGCTCAACGACCAGCGCCAGGACATCACGCGCGCCATCGACTCGACCAACCGGCTGTTGGCGATCGTGGCGCAGCGCAACGACACCCTGGACCGCGTGCTCACCGAGTTCCCGCCGCTGATCAAGCACTTCGCGGATACCCGCGACCTGTTCGCCGATGCCGTCGTGGCGCTCGGCCGGGTCAGCAAGGCCACGAACGACGCACTGTCGCAAGCCAATCCGGACATCACCGCCAACCTGCAGAACCTGCAGCGGCCGCTGGTGCAGCTCGGCAAGGCGTCTCCGTACCTCCTCGGAGCGCTCAAGGTGATCGGCACCGCGCCGTTCAGCATCGAGAACGTGCCGAAGGCCATCCGCGGCGACTACATCAACGTGTCGCTCAACGTGGACCTGACGCTGTCGGCCCTTGACAACGGAATCCTCAGTGGCACCGGCATTTCCGGCATGCTGCGGGCCCTCGAGCAATCGTGGGGCCGCGATCCGGCAACGATGATCCCGGACGTACGGTTCACCCCGAACCCGCACGACGCCCCGGGCGGACCGCTGGTCGAGAGAGGTGAGTGAGCGATGCTGACTCGCTTCATCAAGATCCAGTTGGTGGTCTTCACGATCCTGACCGTCATCGCGCTGGCCGTCCTCGGTCTGTATTACCTGCGGCTGCCTGCGGTTGCGGGCATCGGCCAGTACACGCTGAAGGCCGACCTGCCGCGGTCGGGCGGCCTGTACGGCACCGCCAACGTGACGTACCTCGGCACGCAGATCGGCAAGGTCATCTCGGTCACGCCGACGGAGCGCGGCGCCGAGGCGGTCCTCAGCATCGACAGCAACGTCAAGATCCCCGTCGATGCCACGGCCAACGTGCACTCCGTGTCGGCGATCGGTGAGCAGTACCTCGACCTGGTGTCGGCGACGGACAAGCCGACGCAGTTCCTGTCACCGGGCTCGACGATCACCAAGAGCACGGTGCCCAGCGAGGTCGGACCGGCGCTCGACGCCGCCAACAACGGCCTCGCGGTGCTGCCGAAGGAGAAGATCGACTCGCTGCTCACCGAGACGTCTCAGGCGGTGGGGGGCCTCGGTCCCGCGTTGCAGCGCCTGGTGGACTCGACGACCGCCATCGCGTCGGACTTCAAGGACAACCTCGGCCCGGTCAACGACATCATCAACAACTCGACGCCGATCCTGGACAGCCAGGTCAATTCGGGTGATGCGATCTCGCAGTGGGCGCGCAACCTGAACACGATCGCGTCGCAGACCGCCGAGCAGGACCAGGCCCTGCGTAGTGGGCTGCAGCAGGCGGCGCCGACGGCCGATCAGCTCAATGCGGTGTTCGGCGACGTGCGTGACGCCCTGCCGCAGACGCTGGCGAACCTGGCGATCGTCACCGACATGCTCAAGCGCTATCACAAGGGCCTGGAGCAGGCCCTGGTGATCCTTCCCCAGGGTGCGACGATCGCGCAGGCGGGCACGATCTTCGAGGGCGAGGGTCTGCTGCACTTCGGTCTGTCGATCAACCAACCGCCACCGTGTCTGACGGGCTTCCTGCCCGCCTCACAGTGGCGGTCGCCGGCGGACACCAGCACCCAGCCGCTGCCGGACGGGTTGTACTGCAAGATCCCGAAGGACTTCCAGGCCAACGTCGTACGCGGGGCGCGGAACTACCCGTGTGCCGACGTGCCCGGCAAGCGGGCCGCGACGCCGACCGAGTGCCGCAGCAACACGCCGTACGAGCCGTTGGGCACCAACCCGTGGTACGGGGATCCGAACCAGATCCTGACGTGCCCGGCTGCGGGGGCGCGCTGCGATCAGCCGGTGAAGCCCGGTTACGTGATCCCGGCGCCGACGGTCGACAACGGCCTCAACCCGTTGCCCGCCGACAAGTTGCCGCCGCCGCCGTCGCCGATGAGTGACCCGCTCACGGCCCCTGGCCAGGGCAGTGTCAGCTGCAGTGGCCAGCAACCCAACCCGTGCATCTACACTCCGGCATCAGGTCCTACCGCGATCTACAACCCGTCAAGCGGGCAGGTCGTCGGACCCGACGGAGTCCAGTACTCCGTCACCAACTCAAGTGACCCAGGAGAAAACGGATGGAAGGAGATGCTGGCGCCAGCCGGCTGAACCCCACCGGACGAGAACCCGATACGTCGGATCAGTCCGACGCACAATCCGAAGAGCTGACCGACCTCGCGCAGGACCCGCCGGAGACGGTGGCCGAGAGCGACACCGAGAACGGCGTCGAGGCCGACGTCGCGCGCCGTCCCGAACGGTTCGGGCGCGGCTGGCTGGTCGCGATCTGCCTCGCCCTGCTCGTCCTCACCGCGGGCGTCGGGGCCGGTGGTTACCTCGCATTGACGTCGCACGACCGCAGTGAGGTCATCGCCAGGGAGGACGCGATGGCCCTGGCGCGCGCCAAGGAGTGCGTCGCAGCCACCCAGGCTCCCGACACCGCTGCGATGACGGCGAGCCAGACCAAGGTCATCGAATGCGCGACGGGTGACTTCGGCGTGCAGGCCAACCTGTTCGCCAGCATGCTCGTCGAGGCCTACCAGGCCGCCAACGTCTCGGTGAAGGTTGCGGACATGCGGGGCGCGGTCGAGAAGCACAACGACGACGGCTCGGTCGACATCCTCGTCGCCGTGCGGGTGAAGGTGACCAACTCCGCGGCGGCCGACCAGGAGCAGGGCTACCGGCTGCGGGTGAACATGGCCCCCGAGGACGGGACGTACAAGATCAACCGACTGGACCAGGTCACCTCGTGACGGTACTGCTCGACGAAGACACCGGCGCGGCGACGATCCCCGACGACGGACCGCGCTACGCATCGTGGCCCGCACGGGCGGGCGCGCTCGCGCTGGACGTCCTGCCCGGGGTCGCGATCATCGCCACGATGGCACTGCTGGCCGTGACGACCGTGCACGGCCAGTGGCTGTGGTGGGTGTTCACCGGGATCGCCGCGGCGACGCTGCTCGCGGTACTGGTCAACCGGTTGGTGCTCCCGTCGGTGATCGGCTGGACCCTGGGCCGTGCGGTGGCGGGTATTCGCGTCACCACCTCGAGTGGCCAGTCGGTCGGTGCCATCCGACTGCTCGGCCGCGAACTCGCGCACCTCCTCGACACGGCGGCGCTCTTCATCGGGTGGCTCTGGCCACTGGGCGACCGCCGCCACCGCACGTTCGCAGACCTGTTGCTGCGCACCGAGGTTCGCGTCGTCGACCCCGCGGACGCGCCCAAGCGCAACGTGCGGCGCCTCGCCGGCGGCGTCCTGATCGCCGCGGCGGTGCTGTGCGCGGCGGGCGGCGGTCTGGGCTACCTGCAGGTCTATCGGCAAGATCTGGCCTACGAACGGGCCAGGGCTGAGATCACCGAGCAGGGACCACGCATCGTCGAACAACTGCTGAGCTACGGCACGCAGACCGTGGTCGACGACTTCGCCAAGGCTCAGACCCTGGCCACCGATGCCTACCGCCCGCAGTTGGTCGAACAGCAGCAGGCGGTGCAGAAGTCGGGTGTCACCGACAACGAGTACTGGGCCGTGAGCAGCGCGGTGCTGTCGTCGACGACGGACAGGGCGGCGATGCTGCTGGCACTACAGGGCCAGCGCGGGTCCGACCCGAACAACCTCAAGTTCATCACCGCGACCGTGCGCGCGGACTTCGAGAAGAACAATGGCCGGTGGCAAGTCGCGGTGCTGACAGTGCTGAAGAAGCCGCTGACGGGTCCGACCGGACCGCCGGGTCCGCCGCCGGGAGCACCGGCGCCCGCCGACGGCGGGCAGGGCCGATGAGCCCGCGGCGCAAGGTCGACGACGACGTCCGTGACTACTTCTCGGCCAGGGCGGCCGAGCTGAAAAAGCCGCTGCGGTGGGGACTTCCGGTGACCGCCATCCTCGCCTTCGTGCTGGCCGCCGCGGCCATCGCGGGCAGCGTCTTCATGCTGGTGGCGCACGAACGCCTGAACCGCACCGAGGCCAGGGATGCCGCGGCGCTCTTCTACGTGCGGGGCTTCATGACGGAGTACACGTCCTTGGATCCGTTCCACGCCAACGACTATGCGGACCGCATCATGGCTCAGGGCACCGGTGACTTCGCCAAGTCGTTCAAGGAGAAGCTGAACGACATCGTGATCCAGGTGGCCCGCGCCGAACCGACCACCGGCATCGTGCAGGAGGCCGGGGTGCAGCGGTGGAACGACAACGGCAGCGCCGACATCCTGGTGGCCACCGACGTCAAGTCCACCGGACCCGACGGCAAGACGCCGGTGGAGAGCGGAACCCGTTGGGTGGTAACGACTATCGAGGAGGGACAGCAGTGGAAGATCAGTCAGCTGATTCAGGTGATCTGACCGCCGACGCTGCGGCCGCCTCAGCTCCGCAGGGCAAGTCGGCGCGCAATCGCCACCGCTTGCCGCGGCAGAGGCCGCAGCAGACCGAGTCGAGCGACGGCGACGTGGTCGCGGAGTCTGCGATCGTTGAGGAGTCGGTGGCCGCCGAGGAACCGGCCCCCGCTGAAGTGCCGGCGTCGGAGGTCGACGTGGCGACCGAGGCCGAGGAACCCGCCGTGGAGTCCGCGGCGACTGCGGAACCCGTCGAGCCGAAGCAGCGGCGACGCATGCCGTGGCGCCGCGGGAGTGACACCGCGGCCGTCGAGGCCCCCATCGCCACCGCGGTCTCCGACGTCCCCGAGGTTTCGGACGCGGCCGAACGGGCCGAGTCCGGGGAGCCCTCCGAACCGGCGGACCACGAAGCCGACCCCGAAGCGACCGGGGAATCGGAGGGTGACTCGGAGACGGTTCCCGTCGTGCTGGTGCCGCACCGCACCGCAGGTCGGGCGCTGAAGTTCGTCGCCGTCGCGGCGGGCGTGGCGTTCGTGGCAGCTGCGACCTTCGCGGGCGCCATGATTCAGCCGTACCTGGCGGACCGGGCGGCGGTGCACACGAAGTTCGTCATCGCCGAGACCGCGGCAAGCGCGATCACCACCCTGTGGACGTACACGCCCGACGACATGGACAAGCTGCCCGAGCGCTCGGCCAAGTACCTCGGCGGCGACTTCGCCGCGGACTACAAGCGATACATCGACGCCATCGTCGCCCCCAACAAGCAGGCGCAGGTCACCAACAACACCCAGGTGCTCGGTGCGGCGGTCGAATCGCTGACCCCGACGGAGGCCACCGCGATCGTGTACACGAACTCGGTGGCGACCAGTCCCGTCACCAAGGGCATTCCGTCGCTGCGCTACCTGTCGTACCGGCTGACGATGAAGCCCGACGACAACCGGTGGCTGATCACCCAGATGGTCGCGGTCACCAAGCTGGATCTGACGCCGCGGCTGTAGGGCACCGAGCCCGATGGTCGTCGAATCGCCCGTCTCGCAACGGCTCACGGTCGCGGCGCTGCTGCTTCTGACGTTCGCGACCGGGTTGGTCGACGCCGTCAGCGTGCTGGTTCTCGGGCACGTGTTCGTGGCCAACATGACCGGCAACGTCATCTTCCTCGGCTTCTGGTTCGTTTCCCACTCCGGCGTCGACATGGCGGCAGCGGTGGTGGCCTTCGGCAGCTTCCTCGCGGGCGCGGTGCTCGGCGGTCGACTGGCCAGACACCTCGACGCCAGGGTGCGCCGCTGGCTCGTCATCACGCTGGGCTTCGAAGTGGTTGCGCTGGGCACGCTTTCGATCCTGGCGGGTACCGGGGTGTTGCAGTATCACGGTGTAGGGAGGCTGATCCTCATCGCAGGCCTCGCGGTGGTGTTCGGCACCCAGAACGCCACGGCCCGCCAGTTCGGCGTCCAGGAGCTCAGCACCACGGTGCTGACGCAGACCATCGTGGGGATCGGCTTCGACAGCAGGCTGGCCGGCGGGACGGGGCAACGCGAGAAGCTGCGCTACGGCGTGGTGGCGACCATGTGTGGAGGCGCCGTGCTCGGGGCGACGCTGACGCTGTGGACCGTCGCCCCCGTGATCGCGATCGCCGCCGCGGTGGTCGCGGCCAGCGCGGCGATCTTCGGCCTCGGTCCCGGCCGCGCCGAGCCCGTGGCCAACTAGCCTGGCACCATGCCGTCAGTCCTCGTCACCGGTGCCGCCCGCGGTATCGGACGGTCCATCACCGAACATCTCGCCGGCCGTGGCTGGGACGTGGTCGCGGGAGTGCGTGCGCCCGCCGACGCGGACGCCATTGCGGCGGTCGATCCCCAGCGCGTGACGCCGGTACTCCTCGACGTCACCGACGACGCACAGATCGCGGCTCTCGCCGGCTCCCTGCCTGCGCGACTCGACGGGATCGTCAACAACGCCGGTGTCGCCGTCAACGGGCCGATGGAGGTCGTCAGCACCGCCGAATGGCGAAAGCAGTTGGAGATCAACGTGATCGGTCAGTTGGCCGTGACGCGGGCGGTGCTGCCGAAGCTACGGCAGTCCCGCGGCAGGGTGGTCTTCATCTCCAGCGTCAACGGCCGGATGTCGATGCCGATGCTCGGCGCGTACAGCGCGTCCAAGTTCGCGCTCGAGGCGGCGGCCGACGCCATGCGCATGGAGCTGCGCCCCTGGGGCCTTCGCGTCGTCCTCGTGGAACCAGCGCAGACGAGCACCGACATGTGGCACACGGCGGGTGACATGGTGCTGGAGACGGAGGCGGCGATGACGGCGGAGCACCGCCGGCTGTACGCCCGCCACCTCGCCGGAATGAAGAAGCTCGTCCCGGTCGCCCAGCGGATGGCGGTGCCAGCCGAGCGTGTGTCGGCCGTCGTCGAAACGGCGCTCACCACGCGGCGGCCGCACGCCAGGTACGTCGTCGGCGTGGGCCCGAGGGCTCAGGTGCGGCTCGTGACGAACCTTCCAACCGCGGTCAGGGACGTGCTGCTGCGCAAGGTGGCCGGGCAGCCGTAGTCGGGTGAGGTTCGTCAAGCGAAACCCGCACGCCCCCAACGGTTTCTTCGCATGTGAGGCGGCGGGGTTGCGATGGCTCGCCGCCGCGACGTCCGGCGCCCCGTGTGTGCGGGTGCTGGGCCAGGACGACACCTCGTTGGTCCTGGAGCGCCTGCAGGCGGTCGCCCCGGACAGGTCCGCCGCGACCACGTTCGGTCGCCGGTTGGCGCGCACCCACGATGCAGGGGCCGCGGCGTTCGGTGCGGCTCCCGACGGCTGGACGGGACCGGGCTTCTTCGGGCCGCTGGATCGTCCGTTGCCGATGACGCTGCACCCGCACGCATCCTGGGGCGACTTCTACGCCGAGGAGCGGTTGGCACCGATGGCCGAGCTGGCCGGCGGACGTCTGGACCGACATCTCCGACGGGCGCTCGACGATGTCATGGGCCGCTGCCGTGCCGGGGACTTCGACGATGACGAGGGTCCCGCACGGCTGCATGGCGACCTGTGGAGCGGCAACGTCATGTGGACCGGTGGCGGCGTGGTCCTCATCGACCCGGCTGCCCACGGCGGACACCGGGAGACCGACCTGGCGATGCTGGCCTTGTTCGGGTGCCCGTTCTACGAAGCGGTCCTCGAGGGTTACCAGAGCGAGCGACCACTGCGCGCGGGCTGGCGCCGGCGCGTCGGGCTGCATCAGCTGTATCCCTTGCTGGCCCATGTCGTGCTGTTCGGCGCCAGCTACCTCGAATCGACGTCTGCGGCGATTTCCAGCGCACTCGCCGCGGAGTCGTAGATCTTGAACTCGCAGGTTGATCACAGCAAGCAGGCGACGCGTGACGGCGTCGGCAAATTTCGCACCGGGTGCCATAGAAGGTCGCCTCGTTACCTAGCTCGGCTCATTTGCCGCTAGGTGAACTAATTTGCGCTAGCGTCAATCACCGAATCTGCTGATGAAGCGCAGTATTGGCGGATGCCGGGCTGACCGGGCGTCGAGAGAGAAAGCGCTCAGCAATTTTGGTATTGGCGCGTGCGTAAGTGTTAACGTGCTGTGACGTAGCACACGCCCATGAGGGAAAGGACTGGTCAGATGGCAGGCTTGCACCGCGTCAGACGTCGGCGTCGGATGAGCGTTGCGTTGGTCAGCGCCGCGACAGCGACGGCCACGGCGTTCACGGTCGGTGTCGAGCCCGCGCCTGCCCCAGCCAAGCGCGTCGCCGCCGAGGACGTCGATCTGGCGGCTGCGATCTCGTTGCTGCCGACCCACGACAAGGTCTCCGACATCACCGGCGGGCTGGGCAGCCAGATCTACAACGTCAACCAGACCATCCTCGACCAGCTGAGCAGGGCAATCGTCGGCGGGGTCAGCCTGACGGCGCTCGCTCAGGCAGCCGGGGTCGACCCGCAGAGCTTGGTGAATGGGCTGCTGGCCGATCTCCCCGCTGGTCTCGTGCCGAGCATCCTGGACGCGCTGGGCAACTCGATCAACCTGCCGATCCTGAGTACCGCACTCGGTCAGCTGAGCGCCGCCGACCAGGCGCTGCTGTCGGGCGCGCTCGGGCTGCTGGGCACCCAGCTCACCGACGGCACGCTCAAGGGCCTGCTGGCGCTGCTCGGCCTGAACCTCTCCGATCCCCTCAACCTGTCGAACCTCACCGACAAGCTGGGCATCAACATCGTCACCGCGGGCTCGCCGTTCTCGGTACTGAAGATGCTGGGCATCGATCTCGGGTGGGTTCCCGGACTGCCCAATTCGGTGGCCAGCGACATCGACAACACTCCGTATCTGAAGATCGGGGTGAACGGGATCCTCAACACGGCCATCGGAACTCTTCAGCAGGCGCTGGACAACGGCACCCTGAGTGCGCTGAACCTCTCCGGCCTTCTCGGCGCGCTCGGTCTGCCGATCCCGCTGCCCGGCGTGGATCTCACGCCCGTGGTCCAGAACCTCATCACCTCGCTCGGCGACGTCGTCAACCAGATCACGTCTGGACTGCCCGACGTGCTCGACACCCGCATCACACCGACCATCGGCGTCGGCCTCGGGGCGTTCGCGGCGGCGATGGCCTACAAGCAGGTGATCGCCGATCTGGCGAATCAGCCAGGGGGAGCGAATTATCCGGGGCTCAGCGGCAGTCCCAACCCGCTGCTGGGCAGCCTCACCATCCTGCCGTTGATCCTCGTCAACAACCCCGCTCGTCCCGACGGTGGACTGGCCGCCCGATTCGCCGACGTCGCCTCCCTGTTGGGCATCGACGCCGTCAACCCGGACACCTCGCTCACGGGCGTGGGCGGAACCGGCAACGTCCTCGGCACCGGCCTGCACGTCGGCGGCGCCAACGTGCTGCCTGTCCTGATCGACGCGACCTACGAGTACCAACCGCTCTCGGACTTCGCCTCGTGGCCGGATGCCTTCACGTTGGTCAACAACCTGGCGGCCGCGCTGTCACCGACGTACATGCTGCGGGGGCTGGGCTTCAGCGACATCACGGACCAGCTGTCCCATGCGCTCGAGGGCGTGGGCCTGAATCCCGTGTCGCTCAACCTGTATCTCACCCTGCACTCGCAGACGCTGCCACTGCTGGAGCCGCTGTACCTGGCGTCGGACGCCATGAACATCGTCGGCCTCAAACCGATCGCCGACCTCGCGCTGCATCTGGCCAATGCGCTCGCCCCCGCCCTGACCACCCTGGTCAACATCGGCTACGCGAACGCCGTGCAGAACCCCGACGGCACCATCACGCGCAACTACGACACGGCGGGCACCGAGACGCCGTTCCTCTCCTTTGCCAACATCGACTACGGAAAGGCCATCAGCGACAGCATCACTCAGCTGATCGGCGGCTTCCAGAAGGAGTTCTTCAGCGGCAACCCGACAGCGGGCGGCCCGAACATCCTCAGCAACCTGATCAACTCCCTGCTCGACGGCAGCCTCCTCGGTGCAACCACCAGCGCGACGACGCTCTCGACACCGTCGACGGTGTCGGCGAGCAGTGTGCCGTCCGCGAATGCCCGGCTGCTGACCGTCGCCTCCGCCGAGACGGATACGCCCGCGGCGACCGGTGACACGTCCAAGGATGCTGCGACGAGCAGTGATTCGTCGAGCGGCGCCACTCGGACTCCGGCCGCCGACACGGCCGACCAGAAGACCTCGACGGACAAGACCACCGCCGAGAAGACCCCGGAGAAGACCGCCGACGGGAAGACGACTCCGGCAGCCACCGACTCGACGACGTCCGCGGATGCGCAGACCCCTGCGGCCGACGGGTCGGACACCTCGGGCGCCTCGTCCGATCCGACCCCGGCCAAGGGCCCGAAACATGCCAAGCCCGATACTGATTCGGCATCATCGACCGGCGACCAGTCGACTGGACCCAAGCACGCCAAGCCCGACACGGGCGGGGGCGTCTCCGGTTCGGACGCGACGGACACCGGCGCGGCGACGACGCCCAAGCACTCCAAGCCGACCACCAACGAGACCCGCGACACCGCCAACGACTTCTCGCCGAAGGGCGGCGACTCCGCCGACAAGCACGACAAGAAGGCCAGGGGAGCCGACGCCGGTGCCACGGCGAGCGCGGGCGGGTCGGACGCGGGCGCGTCGGGAAGCAGCTCGTCCTCCGACAAGGCTGCCTGAGGTCAGCTGAAGGCGAGCCAGCTCGGTAGGGCGCGCTCGCGGGAGTCGCACAACACCTCCATGGTGTCGCAGGAACCGCGTGGCACGCCCGCGCCCGCCCACATGCCGCCGGCGTCGCGGCGCAGCACGATCGCCGAGGAGCCTCCGCCGTCGAGCAGGATGGCGGTGTCGCTGCCGAGTCCACGGAAGAGGTCCTGCACCTGGTCGGGTGTGTAGCTGCCGCCCTGGAAGACGTACATCTCGTCGCGGTCGCGCGCATAGCCGATCGCGGTGCGCGCGGCACTCGGCCCACCGTCGTTCATCTGCGCGGTGTCGCCGGGCGCCAACAGTCCCAGCCCGCTCACCGCGACGAACCGGGTGCCCCTGTCCATCAGTTCCTTGATGACCGGGGTCGCCGCGTCGTAGTCGTTCGGTGCGCGTGGCGAGACGACGAAGGGCGCGCCCGCGACGGGAAGGATCATCGTCGTCAGCGCGGTCCAGACCTCGTCACCGCCGGACAGCGCCTGCTTGCCCGCATAGGCGAGGGTGCCGGTCACCTGTGGATTGGCCGCCGCGCCGCCGCGAGTGTTGTCGAAGTAGGCACCGAGCGGCGAGCTGCAGCCCGTCGACTTCCAGGAGCCGGCCTTCTGGCCCCGCACGTCGAAGAAGTTGGCGTTGATCGCGATCGTCGGCTTCCCGAGCGCCTGCCACGCCTGGATCGGGCTGAACGTCTCCGACGCCTGGACCAGTCCCTCGCTGGTGCGGGCGCCGGGGGTCGACTCGCAGCGAGCCTGGTAGCCGCGGTGGGAATCGACCAGCAGTCGCGGGGTGAGGCGCTGTGACGCCGCCTTGATGATCATCAGGTGGCCACCGCCACCCAGCTCGTACCACCTGCCCGCGGCGTTGCGCAGTGGGGCGGGATTGTTGCCACCGAAGTTGTAGACGAGGTACTGCCCTCGCGTGTTGGCGATGGCATTGGCCAGCAACTCGCGACCGTCGGCCGCGCGGGCGGCGGGTGCGGACGCCATCGTCGCCACGACCGCAGCGAGCGCCAGCGTCGTCGCCGTCGCGACCATCCGCCGGAAGTTCGGGGCGGTGGTGGGCATGGATCGCCTCCGTCGAAGAGTTGCTACGCGCGACGCACGATTGGGTAACAGCAATCACAGCGGACTCACGGCCAACTTTGGTTACATCACAGGCACGATTGCGCATCGACCGTCGTCGGTCGGCCGCGGCGGGGTTTGCGGAGATGGCACGAGTGCGGCGGGACGGCACGGGGTACCCACCCGCCATGCCATCAGTGTCAAGAACCTTCGTCGTCGCGCCCCCGCCGGACCGCGTGATCGACTACCTCAAGGACTTCGGCAACGCCGAGGAGTGGGATCCCGGAACGCAGTCCTGCACGCGCGAGGGGGACGGCCCGATCGAGGTCGGTGCGACCTGGCACAACGTCTCGAAGATCGTCGGCGTCACCGCGGAGCTCACCTACAAGCTGGACACGCTGAGCAACCGCACGCTGGTGTTCGTCGGTACCAATGACTCCTCGACGTCCGTGGACACCATCACGGTCGACGCCTCCGGTTCCGGGTCGGTGATCACCTATCGCGCAGATCTCGAGATGAAGGGCGCGGCCAAGATCCTCAGCCCGGCGATGAAGCTCGTCTTCGAGAAGGTCGCCAACGACACCGAGAAGCAGATGACCACGGTGCTCAACGGGCTCTGAGCCGTCACTTCCCCGGCGGGGCCACGCGGTAGATCGCATCGGCGGCGTCATCGCTGACGTATACGGCACCATCGGGGCCGACCACGGCGGCGACCGGCCGTCCCCAACGCGAGCCGTCGGCGGCCTGGAAGCCGCCGACCAGGGTCTGCTGATTGCCGAGACCGCCGTTCTCCCAAGGGAAGAAGGACACCTCCGGCGGCCGGGGCGGCTGCCGGTTCCACGATCCGTGCACGCCGACGAGCGCGCCGCGCGCGTAGGGCGCGGGCAGCGCGCCGTCGACGAAGCTCAGACCGAGCGGTGCCGAGTGCGCACCGAGGCTCTGCTCGATCGGGGGCAGCTTGGCGCAGTCGAGCTTCGACCCGTCGGGGTTGGTCTGGACGTCGCGAATCAACGCTAGATTGGCCGGTCCGCCATCGGGATTGCAGTAGGGCCAACCCAATTCGCGACCCGGGGTCACCCTGGCGATCGACTCCGGAGGGTGGTCGTTGACGTAGTCGGGGACCACCTGACCATAGGACGGGCCCTGGTCTGGCACCTCGACGTTGTCGCGGTTGTTGACCGCCGTCCACAGCGAGCCGTCCGGGGCGACGGCCAGACCGGTGCCGTTGCGTACGCCCGTCGCAAAGGGTGTGAACGGGCCGCCGCCGGGAGGGACGCGCATGATGGTGGCGCGCTGCGGGTTCGACGTGCGGTCGACGGCGGAGACGTTCCCCGTCGATCCGATCGAGAAGTACACGGCCCCATCGGGTCCCACCGCGACACTCTTGAGGGCGTGCGCGTAGGCGCCACCGAGCTCGGGGCTGCGGGCGTCCGGAAGGCCGGTGGCGACGGTGCGCGGGTGGGAGACCTCGCCGTCGGCGTAGTCGAACGCGTCCACCTCGTCGCTCTCGGCGACGTAGAGCGTCGATCCGGCGAACGCCAGACCGTGTGGCTGGTTCATTCCGTTGACCAGGAGCTTCAGCTGTGGACCAAGGCCGGACGGCTCGATGCGGATGACCTGCCCCGCGCTGGGCAGTGACACCAGCAGGGCGCCATCGGGTGCCCACGCCTCCAGCCGGGGCTTGGGCACCCGCGCCCACACCGCCACCGTCCAACCCTTGGGCACCAACACCTTTCGCGGCTCGTCGAACGGTGCCGCAGCCAGGTCGTCGGACACCTGGACCGTCACCTCCGTCAGCGCGCCCGCACCGGGTGGCGTACCGGTGCTGCTGACCGATGCGGGAGGCGGGCTCGACGAACACCCCGCGAGCAGGAGGACGCCGAGGACGGCGAGTGTCTTACGCTGCGGCCAAGCTCGCATGCATCTCCCAGACGAGGATTTCGGAGGGTTCGGTCGCCGTGACCCGTTGGCCGCCGGAGGCCGTGAAGCGGACGGCGTCGCCTTCGTGCAGGGGGCCCGCGCCCTCGAGCACCACCTCGCCGCGCGGGACGAAGAGGTGAAGATACGGTGCCTGGGGCAGCTCGACGCTCTCGCCCGGCTGCAGCCGCGCGCCGCGCAGGGCGGCGTACTTGTTGCTGATGCTGATCGCGGCGTCGTCGGCGTGCTCGGGCATGCCGGAGGCAATGGTCACCAGCTTGCCCCGGAGCAGCTCGTCATCGATCTCGAGCTGCTGGTAGCCGGGGGTGATGCCCGACTCGTCGGGGACGACCCACATCTGGATGAAGTGCACCGGCTCGGAGTGCGACGCGTCACCCGTCAGCGTCCACGAGTCGTTCTTCTCGGAGTGCAGGATGCCGCGGCCCGCCGACATCCGTTGCGCCAGACCGGGATAGATGACACCGGAGTGCCCGGTGGAGTCCTGGTGCACCAGCGAGCCGCGCAGCACCCAGGTGACGATCTCCATGTCGCGGTGGGGGTGGGTCTCGAATCCCGCGCCCGCCCTGACCCTGTCGTCGTTGTTGACGAGGAGCAGGCCGTGGTGGGTGTTGGTCGGGTCGTAGTTGCCGCCGAACGAGAACGAGTGCTTCGAGTCCAGCCACGAGATCGTGGTGGCGGCGCGGTCCTGCGCGCGTCGGATGTCGACGGTGTCTGCGGTGGTCATGTCGAAGCGCTCCTCGAGAAATCATTGTCAGCCTAGGTGGCCGCCACTGGACACGACAACTTAGATGATGTGTCATATATTCCATGTGGCTTACCGAGGACCAGCAGCGGGTGTGGCGGAACTACCTGGCGATGAGCACCGAACTGCACGCCGCGATGAACCGCCAGCTGCAGCGTGACTGCGGACTCTCGCTGGCCGACTACGACGTGCTGGTGGCGCTCGAGGAGGTCGCCGGCTGCCGGGTCAACGAACTCGGCGAACGGCTCGGCTGGGAGCAGAGCCGACTGTCGCATCAGCTGCGCAGGATGCAGACCAGGGGTCTCGTCGACAAGCTCGGCGCCGACTCCGACCGACGCGGCGCGACCGTGGAACTGGCGGCGGCGGGCAGGGCGGCGCTGGCGTCGGCGGCCCCGGGACATGTCGAGCTGGTCCGCGAGGTGGTGTTCGCGGGCGTGGGCACCGCCCAGTTGCGGGCGCTGGACCGCTGGACATCCCAGGTGCTGGCACGGTTGCCGGAGGCCTCTGCTTAGGCTGTCGAGATGGACATCAATGGAGCTAGCGCAATCGTCACCGGTGGGGCGTCGGGTATCGGGGCCGCCACGTCACGTCAGTTGGCAGACCGGGGCGCCCGCGTCGTCGTCGCCGACCTTCAGGCCGACAAGGGCGAGGCCCTCGCCAAGGAGATCGGCGGCGTGTTCGTCAGCGTCGACGTCACCGACACCGCGCAGATCGAGGACGCCGTCAACACCGCCGTCGACCTCGGCCCGCTACGGGCGCTGGTGAACTCGGCGGGCATCGGGTGGGCGCAGCGCACCATCGGCAAGGACGGCGAGTTCGCCTCCGCGCACAACCTCGACGCCTACAAGAAGGTGCTGGCGATCAACCTGGTCGGCACCTTCGACTGCATCCGGCTGGCGGCGACCGCGATGAGCCGCAACGACTACACCGACACCGGCGAGCGCGGCGCTATCGTCAACATGACCAGTGTCGCGGCGTTCGACGGCCAGATCGGCCAGGCGGCCTACTCGTCGTCCAAGGGCGGCGTCGTCGGCCTGACCCTGCCGGTCGCGCGCGACCTGTCCGCCTCGGGTATCCGCGTCAACACCGTCGCCCCCGGTCTCATCGACACCCCGATCTACGGCGAGGGCGAGGCGTCGGAGGCGTTCAAGGCCAAGCTCGGTGAGTCGGTGCTGTTCCCGCACCGCCTGGGCAAGCCGGAGGAGCTGGCGTCGATGGTGCTCGAGCTGCTCACCAACTCGTACATGAACGCCGAGGTGGTCCGCGTCGACGGCGGTATCCGGATGCCTCCGAAGTAAGGCCCTGCGACCCCGGAACGCCCGACGAGTGTGCTGGACTGCTCGGCGGGCATCCCAGGGTCGCGGACTAGCGTGGTCGGGTGCCCTTTCTCGCGGTGCGCGTGGCCGCCGTCGCCCTGGCCGTCACGTTGGTTCTGAGCGGCTGCGCGAAGGGCGATGGCGGCAGCGCCCCGTGGCCGCCCGATGCGGGACGCGGGCCCTGCCAGGTGACCACGCAGCCCGACGTGCCTGCGACCATGCGCGACGGCACGGTGCTCCGTGCCGACGTCTACCGACCGAAGACGACCGACGCGGTCCCGGTGATCCTGATGCGCACCCAGTACGGCAAGGACGGCGCGCAGGCCGGGTCCCGCTACCAGCCACCGGACTGGTTCGCGTCGCACTGTTATCTGGTGGTCGTTCAGGACATCCGCGGCCAGGGCGCCTCCGGCGGCACGTTCAGCGAGTTCACCCATGACCAGAACGACGGCTACGACTCGGTGGAATGGGCTGCGGCACTGCCGGGTTCGAACGGCAAGGTCGGCATGTACGGTTCGTCGTACGTGGGCGCGACGCAGTGGCTCGCCGCCGTCACCGCTCCGCCGCACCTGGTCACGATCGTCCCCGCGAACACCGCGTCGGACTACTACGACGGCTGGACCTACGAGGGCGGTGAGTTCCGGCTGGCGTTCATCCTGCCGTGGGCCATGGAGTCGATCGCCACGACGGCCGCGAAGAACCGCAACGACCAGGCGACGGTGCACGAACTGGCAGTTGCCGCAACGGATCCCACGCGCTGGCTGGACTTCCGGCCGTTCAAGGACCTGCCGCCGATGCAACCGGCCAATCCGGCCGTGGCACCGTGGTACTTCGACTGGATCAGGCACTCGACGCGGGACGACTTCTGGAAGCAGTTCAGCATCCGCGACCGGTATCCGTCGGTCACGGTGCCGGTGATGCACTTCGAGGGTTGGTACGACGCGTTCCTGGCGGGCGGCGTGGAGAACTTCGCGGGCATGGTGGCCCACGGCGCCAACGACACCGCACGCCACAACCAGCGCCTGGTGATCGGCCCGTGGGACCACGTCGACTGGGGCAGGCCGGATTCCGAGCCCGCACCGATGCTCAAGGCCATCGGTCCGGTGGCGAACAGTCCGATCAACGGCATGATGCTCGACTGGTACGACCACTTCCTCAAGGGCAAGGACAACGGCGTCGCGGGCACGCCGAGAGTCGACTACTTCCTGATGGGCGCCAACGTGTGGAAGACCGCGACGGGTTGGCCACTGCCGCAGACGCATTCGACCACGTACTACCTGTCCGGGTCCGGCGGCATCGCTGATCGTGCCGGACGACTCGGTGGTGACAAGCCCGGGGCCGACGCGCCCGACGTGTACACCTACGATCCGCGCTTCCCCGCGCCGAGCCTTGGCGGACATTCCTGCTGCGGCGCCCAGTCCGGACCGCAGGGGCCGTACGACCAGACGCCCGTCGAGCAGCGCTCCGACGTCCTCGTCTACAGCAGTGCTCCGCTGGCGCACGACACCGAGGTGACCGGGTCGACGACGGTCGACCTGTGGGCCCAATCCTCGGCCCCCGACACCGATTTCACCGCCAAGCTCGCGGTCGTCAAGCCCGACGGCACGGTCGTCAACCTCAATGACGGGATCCTGCGGACGTCGTTCCGCGACTCGCTGTCGAATCCGACGCCGGTGCCGCCCAACCAGCCCACCGACTACCGCATCCAGATCTGGCCGACCAGCTATCTCTATCGCGCCGGCGACCGCGTCCGGCTGGAGATCTCCAGCAGCGACTACCCGCAGTTCGCGCCGAATCCCAACACCGGAGAGCCGTTCGGCCAGAGCGCCGCCACCGTGCCGGCCACGCAGACGATCCTGCACGACGCCGCGCACCCGTCGAGAGTGACGCTGCCGGTGATCCCCGGTTCGTAGCTCGCGGGTCAGAGGTGGCTGGCCAGTCCGAACTTCTGGAACAGGCCCGTGCCGATCGCGTGGAACGCCACCACGTGCGAGACGCCACCCGGCTGCACGCTCAGCACGTGCAGCTGGAACTCCTCGTGCCTTCCGGTCTCCCGATTCAGCATGTAGAGCGCGGCGGCGGGCTGGCCGTTGGCCGTGGTCGCGACGAACTTCATGTCGCCCGCGCCCTCCGCCGGGCAGTGCACCTTGGACAGCATCACGATGTCCGACGGGCCCTGGTACCAACCGTCGAACGGCGGCATCTCGAAGATCGCCTCGTCGGTGAACAGCTTGACGAGCTGGTCCATGTCGTAGGTCTCGAACGCGGCGATGTACTTCGCCAGCAGGTCCTGCGCCTCGGGTGACTCCGGCGGGGCGAGGTCGTCGTCCTGGCTGGGCTGGATCTCGTCGAGCTGGGCGCGGGCCCGCTGCAGCAGGCTGTTGACCGCTGCGGTGGACGCGCCGATCGCCTCGCCCACCTCGGCGGCCTTCCACTGCAGGACCTCGCGCAGCACCAGCACCGCACGCTGGCGCGCGGAGAGATGCTGCAGCGCCGCGACGAACGCGAGCCGCACGGAGTCGCGGGACGCCACGATCACCGACGGGTCAGACGGGTGCTCCTGCGGGGAGTCGGGCAGCGGCTCCAGCCAGGTGACCTCGGGATGCTCGGCGATGTCTGCCGACGGATCGGAGCTGGGCGCCCCGAGCCCGCTGGGCAACGGCCGACGCTGGCGCCCCTCGAGCGCGGTCAGGCACGTGTTGGTGGCGATGCGGTACAGCCAGGTGCGGATCGAGGACCTGCCCTCGAACTTCTCGTAGGACTTCCACGCCCGCAGGTACGTCTCCTGGACCAGGTCCTCCGCGTCGTGCAGGGACCCCGTCATGCGGTAGCAGTGCGCCAACAGTTCCCGCCGGTAGCGCTGCGCATCGGCGAGGAAGGCGTCTTTCGAGTCGAAGCTTTCGGCGAGCACGCTCACCCCCGAGAGACTACCCAGCCGGTGTGACAGGCGACACCGTCGTCGTCCCGCCCATTCAGCCGCGCCCGCTACTCTCCCCTGATGGCCACTTCTGCTGACTCCTCGGGCGAGCGCTCGTCGGTTACCCGCAGCGAACGCAGCTTCGACGGAGTCGGCGGAACGCGCATCGTCTACGACGTGTGGACGCCCACCACCGAGCCGACCGGCGTGGTCATCCTGTGCCACGGCTACGCCGAGCACGCCCGTCGCTACGACCACGTCGCGCAGCGCTTCGGCGAGGCCGGGCTCATCACCTACGCCCTCGACCTCCGCGGCCACGGCCGTTCCGGCGGCAAGCGCGTCTACCTACGCAACATCTCCGAGTACACCGACGACTTCCACCACCTCGTCGGTATCGCCACCGCCGCCCACCCCGAGCTCAAGCGCGTGGTTCTCGGGCACAGCATGGGCGGCGGCGTCGTCTTCACCTACGGCGTCGAGCACCCCGACGACTACGCCGCGATGGTGCTGTCGGGTCCCGCGGTCTACGCGCAGGACTCGGTGTCGTCGGTGATGATCGCGGTGGCCAACGTCCTCGGAAGCGTGCTGCCCGGGCTGCCCGTCGAGAACCTCCCCGCCGACGCCGTGTCCCGCGACCCCGAGGTGGTGGCCGCCTACGAGGCCGATCCGCTGGTGCACCACGGCAAGCTGCCCGCCGGCATCGCGAAGGCGCTGATCGGTGTCGGTTCGACCATGCCGCAGCGCGCCGCGGCGCTGACCGCGCCCCTGCTGGTGGTGCACGGTGGGCAGGACAAGCTGATCCCCGTCGACGGCAGCCGCAGGCTGATCGAATGCGTCGGCTCGACCGACGTCAACCTGAAGGTGTACCCGGCGCTCTACCACGAGGTGTTCAACGAGCCGGAACGCGCCGTCGTGCTCGACGACGTCGTCTCCTGGATCGAGGTCCACCTGTGACGGCGTTGCTCCGCACTGCACTCTGTCTGGTCACCGTGGTGCTGCTGGCCGCGGGCTGCTCGTCGGGCAGCGGGGGGAGCACCGCGACCTCCGCTGCTCCGCGGCAGGGGTGGGTCGAGGACGACGTCACCTTCACCGACTCGAGCCCCGGCGGCGGTCTCACCATCCACGGCACCTACCGGCACCTCATCGGCGCGCCGACGAGCCCGGCCGCGCTGCTGATCTCCGAGAGCGGCAACACCGACCGCAACGGTGACAACGCGGTGGCAGGCCCCATCGGCAACATGCGGCAGCTGGCGGAGTACCTGTCGGGCAAGGGGATTGCCACGCTGCGCTACGACAAGGTCGGCACCGGCAAGACCGGCCTCGGTCCCTACGCGTCGACACCGGCCGCGGTCGGCAGCGCGGTCTACGACCTCGGCGCCAAGGCGGCCATCCGGTACCTCGCCCGACAGCAGGGCGTCGACCCGGCACGGCTGTCGGTCTACGCCGTCGGCGAGGGCACCGTGCACGCCATGTCGCTGGCCAACGACACCGCCCCCGATGCGCCGAAGATCCACTCGCTCGCGCTGTTTGCGCCACTGGCGGGTCGCTACCTGGACATCATCACCGGACGCGTGCGCACCGGCGTCGCCGCGGACGTGAAGGCGGGCGCCAAGACCCAGCAGCAGGCCGACGACGTGCTCAAGGCGTGGGACGCCGCCGTCGCCGAGGCCCGCACCAAGCACACCGCGCCCGCACAGTTGCCCGAGGGCCTCGGCGCGATCCTGAACCCGTCGAACGTCGGCGCCGTCATCGAGGCCGACGCGATCGACCCGCTGGAGTTGGCCAAGGACCTCCCTGCGGGCATGCCCGTGCTGTCCACCTGCTCGGATGCCGACTCCCAGGCGACCTGTCCTGCCGAGCAGCCGCTCTTCGACGCGCTCGGGCACACCGCGCTCACCGTGGTCAGGCTCACCGGCGTCAGCCACGTCCTGCGTGACGACCCGACCGACAACGTCGCCAACTACGCCAAGCAGGACCCGCTGTCACCCCAGCTGGTGAGCGCGCTGGACGCCTTCGTCACCAAGTAGTGGCTAGACTCCCACCATGACGAGAACCGTGGTGGCAGAAGGTTACGGCGGCCCGGAAGTCCTTGCGCTGCAAGACATCGAGCTGCCCGCGCCCGGTGAGGGCCAGGTGCTCGTCGACGTGCGCGCGGCGGGCACCAACCCGATCGACTACAAGCTCTACAGCGGCCAGATGGGCAACGACCCGGCCCGGCTGCCCCTTCCCGTCGGCATGGAGGTGGCGGGCGTCGTCGCGGTCGCCGCGCCGGGAGCGACCGGATACACCGGAGCACTGACGGTCGGCGACGAGGTCATCGTCACCAACATCGACGGCGGCTACGCCGATCGGGTGCTCGCGCAGGCCGCCGACGTGGGACACAAGCCGGCGGCGTTGAGCTTCGAGCAAGCCGCCGGGCTGCTGCTGACCGGTGAGACGGCCTGGCACCTGTTGACGAACACCGGGGTGGGGACAGACGACACCGTGCTGATCCACGGGGCCAGCGGCGGTGTCGGGCTGATGGCGGTTCAGCTCGCGGTCGCCCGCGGGGCGAAGGTCATCGCCACGGCGAGCCCCGCGCGGCACGCTCAGCTGCGTGAATACGGCGCCGAGCCCGTCGCGTACGGGCCGGGCCTGGCCGACCGGGTGCGGGCCATCGGTCCCGTCGACGCCGCGCTGGACCTCGTCGGCACCGACGAGGCGCTGGACACCTCCGTCGAACTGATCGCCGACCGCAGTCGGATCGCCACCATCGCCGGTTTCGCACGGGCCGGCGAGCTGGGCATCGCGGCCCTGACCGGCGCCGATGGCGGACAGGCGATCCGCGACGGCGCCCGCCCCCACCTCATCGAACTGGCGGCCGCCGGCAAGCTCGAGGTGTCGGTGGACCGGACGTTTCCCCTCGACGAGGCGACCGAGGCGCACCGCTATCTGCAGACGGGGCACGCCAAGGGCAAAGTCGTACTGGTTCCCTAGGTTGACGGCATGACGACAACCGAGACGCCAGAACGGGACCGCGCATGAGCGACGACAAGATGCTGGCTCGCATCGCCGCGCTCCTGCGCCAAGCCGAGAACACCGAGAACACCCACGAGGCCGACGCGTTCATGTCCGCGGCGCAGCGGCTCGCGACGACGACGTCGATCGACCTCGCCGTGGCCAGGGCGCACTCCGCGACCCGCACCGCGGCGCAGGTCCCGCTGCAGCGCACCATCACCATCGGAGAGGCGGGCTCCAAGGGCCTGCGCACCTACGTCCAGTTGTTCGTGGCCATCGCCATCGCCAACGACGTGAAGTGCGACGTCGCGTCCAACTCGACGTTCGTCCACGCCTATGGGTTCGGCGAGGACATCGACGCCACCCACGCGCTGTACGCCAGCCTGGTGGTGCAGATGGTGAAGGCGTCGGACGCCTACATCGCGACGGGAGAGCACCGCCCGACGCCCACCATCACCGCCAGGCTGAACTTCCACCTGGCGTTCGGTGCCCGCGTCGGGCAGCGCCTGTCGGAGGCCCGCGAGGAAACCAGGCAGGCCGCCACCACGGGGCGCGACCAGCAGCCGGGTACCGCAATAGCACTGCGCAACAAGGACATCGAGCTGAAGAGCTTCTACCGCGAGGCATCCAAGGCGCGCGGCACGTGGCGTGCCACCAGCGCGTCGGCGGGCTATTCGTCAGCAGCACGCAGGGCAGGTGACCGGGCCGGCCGGCGGGCCAGGCTGGGGCCCAGCACCGAGCTGGCAGGCGCGCGGCGCCCCCTGGACCGGTAACGGCGCGGTGCCGCGGGACACGCAGCGGTCCAAGGTCTACGCCGCGGAGCAGTTCGTCCGGACGCTCTTCGACCGCGCCACCGAGCGGGGCAACCCGTCCGTCGAGTTCTTCGGGGCCCGGCTCACGCTGCCCCCCGAGGCGCGGTTCGGTTCGGTGGAGTCGGTGCAGCGTTACGTCGACAAGGTCCTCGCGCTGCCCGCGGTGCGGTCGCGGTGGTCCGCGGCCGCGCCGCTGACGATCCGCGCCCGCCGCGGCGCCACGGCCGCGCACTACGAGTGCGACGGCGCGGTCGCCACCATCGCCGTGCCCGAGCGGCACACCACCTGGGCGCTGCGGGAGCTGGTGGTGCTGCACGAGGTCGCCCATCACCTCAGCAGGGCGGAGCCACCCCACGGGCCGGAGTTCGTGGCCACCTTCACCGCGTTGGCCGACGCGGTGATGGGCGCCGAGGTCGGCCACGTGCTGCGGGTGGTCTACGCCAGGGAGGGCGTCGGCTAAGTCACCACGCGGTGACTGGGGCTACGGTAGAGATCGTGAGCGAGCCCGAACCAGCTGCCTTGGACGCGATGTTCACCCGATTGCTGCACACCGAGGACGCCGCGCTGGTCGCGGCCCGCGAGTCGGCCGATGCCGCGGGCATGCCGCGCATCGAGGTGTCCGCACAACACGCGAAGCTGTTGTCGCTACTGGCGGCCAGCACCGGCGCCGCCAGGGTGCTGGAGATCGGCACGCTCGCCGGCTACAGCACGATCGCCCTGGCACGCGGCGTCGGCCCCTCCGGGCGCGTGGTCACCCTCGAGTACGAGCAGAAGCACGCCGACGTCGCCCGCCAGAACCTCGCGGGTGCAGGCGTGCTCGACCGCGTCGAGATCGTCGTCGGTGCGGCCCTCGACTCGCTCCCGCTGCTCGCCGACCGCGGCGAGACGTTCGACTTCTTCTTCATCGACGCCGACAAGGAGAACAACCCCGCCTACGTCGACTGGGCGGTCCGGCTCGCGACGCCGAGCGCGATGATCGTCATCGACAACATCGCCCGCATGGGACGGGTCCTCGACCCCGCGCCCGACGACCGGCAGGCGCACGCCGTCAAGGACATGTTCACGATGCTGGGTGAGCACCCGCGGCTCGACACCGCGGCGATCCAGACCGTCGGCACCAAGGGGTGGGACGGCTTCGCGGTGGCCGTCGTCGGGCCCGCCGATGTCTGACGTCACCTACGCCGCCCCGGCGGGGCCATTGCCCGGATACCTCGCGGTGCCGGACGGTCCGGGCCCCTGGCCCGGCGTCGTGGTCATCCACGACGCGCTCGGCCTGACCGCCGACGTCAAGCGCATCACCGATCGGATCGCGGCAGCCGGATACCTGGCCTTGGCGCCCGCGCTGTTCCGCCGCGGGTTCCGGCCGCGCTGCGTGGTCAGCACCCTGCGCGCGCTGTCGGTCGGTGACGGCGTGGCGGTCGAGGACGTCGTGGCGGCGCGGGACCACCTCGCCGCCGACCCCAGGTGCACGGGCAAGGTCGGCTCGATCGGCTTCTGCATGGGTGGCGGGTTCTGTCTGCTGCTCGCCCCGCGCGGGGTATTCGACGCGGTTGCGCCGAATTACGGTGTGCTGAACCATGATTCGGACTATCCGCCGCTGCGCAACGCCTGCCCGACGGTGGCCAGCTACGGCGCCGAGGATCGGATGCTGCGGGGGGCGGCGGCCAGGGTCGAGGGCATCCTGACCGAGGGCGGCGTGCCCCACGACGTGAAGGAGTACCCCGGGGTCGGGCACTCTTTCATGAATGACTTCCGGCTGCCCGCGCCACTGCGCCTGATCGAGAACGTCGCCGGACTGGCCTACTCCGAACCCGAGGCCGAGGACGCCTGGCAGCGGATCCTGACATTCTTCGCCCAACACCTCGCGTGACGGCCGGGGTCGCGTAGCGTCGGCCACGTGCAGCCTCGCGGGAGGACACGCAGCGTCGCGCCCGTGACCGTCCTGGTCGCGCTGTTGTTCGTGGCTGCCGCCGCCCTGCGCGGCTACGTCCCCGGCGCCGATCGCGCACCCCGCGAGCCGAGGGCCGACGATCCGGTCGCGTTGGCCATCGTCGTCGTCCTCCTGGTCGCCGCGGTCGCCGTCGTGGTGGTGGCCGTGATCGTCAGGCTGCGCAGCCGCGCCGCCACCCCGCCCCGCGTCGCGGGCAGATCGGACTGGCTGCGCGGTGATCGCGGCAAGCCGACATGGCGGGCGGCCCTCATCGCGTTCGGCCTGCTCCTCGGTTGGCTGGTGCTCTCGATGCTGCTCGGGAGGCTGGGCGGTGGCTCGCGGTCGGACGCCGGCGGTCCCACGTCGCCGACGCCCACGCCCACCCGCACCCCCGACGTCACCCGCGCCACGCCGCCGACGCCATCGGAACCGACAGGTCACCTGCTCGGCTTCTTCTCCGCGGCCACGGTCGTGTTCCTCGCGGCCATCGTCGTGGGCACCGTCGTCGCGACGCGCAGGCAGCGGGCCCGGCCCGCCTCGACGGCAGGCACCGCACCCGACGGTGACGCCACCGAGTCGGACTCGGGAACCGGCGCCGAATCCCTGGCCAGGGCAGCCGAAGTCGGCCTCGCCGAGGTGGGTGACCTCAGCCGCGATCCGCGCAGGGCGATCATCGCCTGCTACGCCGCCATGGAGCAGCAGCTGGCGTTGCTCCCGGACGCGGCGCCGCGGGACTTCGACACCGCGTCGGAGGTGCTCGCGCGGGCGGTCGAACACCACGCCCTCGCCCCGGACAGCGCCACGCAACTCGTCGACCTGTTCGAGGAGGCCCGGTTCAGCCCTCACGTCATGAACGAGGGGCACCGCGACGCGGCGGTCGCGGTCCTCACCGAAGTGCTCGCAGAGTTGCGGAGCCACCCGTGAGGAAGGTCGCCATCGCCGCCGCCCTCGCGATCCTCGCGGCCCAACTCCTGGCACTGCCGCAGCCGGACCGACGCCTGGTGCCGTTGGTCGGAGGGGTGGCCGCAGCCCTGGTCCTTGCCGTCGTGCGCTGGTTCCTGGTTCGCGACGCCAGGCATGCGGTCGACGACTCACGCGCCCGCGATCCCGCGGAGTCGTTGCGCCGCTGGCGGTCCAAGACCGAGATCTTGATCGCTCGCGCAGACTCGTCCAGATCTGACTGGGACAAGTACCTGCGCCCGATGCTGGCACGACAGTTCGAGCTGGCGACCGGAGCCCGAAAAGGCAAGGACCCGAGAGTGTTTCATGCGACGGCGATCGCGCTCTTCGGGGAACGGCTGTGGCCGTGGGTGGACCCCGACAACGTGTCCCGCAGCGGCGCGCAGGAGCCCGGACCGGGACGCGCCGTCCTCGACGAGGCACTGCGACGGTTGGAGGGGATATGAGCACGTCGGTGACCGCGACCGCCGCCCAGTGCGAGGCGGTGCTCGACGAGGTGCAGCGGGTGGTCGTCGGGCGGCGGGCGGCGCTGACGCTCATCCTGACGGCCGTGCTCGCCCGCGGACACGTGCTCATCGAAGACCTTCCCGGCCTTGGCAAGACGCTCATCGCGCGGTGTTTCGCCGCGGCGCTGGGGCTGGAGTTCACCCGCGCCCAGTTCACGCCCGACCTGCTACCCGCCGATCTCCTCGGCTCGACCATCTACGACATGCAGTCGGGGCGCTTCGAGTTCCGGCCGGGGCCGATCTTCACCAATCTCCTTCTGGCCGACGAGATCAACCGCACACCCCCGAAGACTCAGGCGGCGCTCCTGGAGGCGATGGCGGAGCGACAGGTCAGCATCGACGGCGTCACGCACCCACTCCCGGAGCCGTTCATCGTGCTCGCCACCGACAACCCGATCGAGTACGAGGGCACCTACCCGCTGCCCGAGGCGCAGCTCGACCGGTTCACCATCCGGCTCGAACTCCGCTATCTCACCGAGCACGACGAGACGTCGATGCTGCGGCGCAGGCTGGACCGCGGCTCCGCCGACCCCACCGTCGGCCGCGTCGTCGACGCGCACGAGCTGCTGGTGATGAGGGAGGCCGTCGAACAGGTCACGGTGCACGACGACGTCCTGCAGTACGTGGTGTCACTCGCCGTCGCCAGCAGGCAGCATCCGCAGGTGGCCGTCGGCGCCAGCCCGCGTGCCGAGCTGGACCTCGTCCAATTGGCCCGCGCGCGAGCGCTTCTCGCAGGCCGTGACTACGTGATCCCCGAGGACGTGAAGGCACTGGCCGTGCCCGCGATGGCGCACCGCATCAGCCTGCGCCCCGAGATGTGGGTTCGTCAGGTGCGTACGGCAGACGTCGTCGAGGAGCTGCTCCGTCGGCTTCCGGTGCCACGCACGCGTGGCGCGACGTGACCGACGTGCGCGCCACGGACGTCGAGTTACGTTGGCGCGCTTCCCCGCTCGCACTGGCGCTGGCGACGTGCGCGGCCGTTGCGCTCACCGTCGCACTGATCGGATCGCGGTGGCAGTTGGTGGTGTTCGCCGCGCCCCTGCTCGGAGCGTTGGCGTCGCTGCGCTGGCAGCGACCGCCGCAGACGGTCCAGATCCACGCCGAACCGGGCCTGGTCCGCTGCTTCGAGGCCGAGGAGGTGCGGCTACGGCTGTGGGCGACGGCCGACGACGCTGCACCCGTGCACGTACGGGTCGAGGAATCGGACGGGGCGTCGCTGCAGGTCACGCGGACGTCGGGCCGGATCGAGGTCGCGGCGTCGGCGGCGCGGTGGGGCCGGTACCCGATCACCGTGCGGGTGGACGTCGCGGGCCGCGGTGGCCTGCTCGCCGGTCGGGCGGACGGCGTGACGGTGGCCGAGGTGTTCGTATTCCCCGTCGCCCCGGCGCAATCCACCGCACTGCCCAGGACCGAGCTGCTCGACCGGCTGGGCACCCACATGACGCGGCACGTCGGCAGGGGCGTCGAGTACGGCGGGATCCGCGCATACGTGCCCGGTGACCAACTGCGCACGGTGAACTGGCCGGTCAGTGCCCGGCGCAACAGCCTGCACGTCACCGAGCGCCTGAGCGAGCGGGCCGCCGACGTGATCGTGCTGGTGGACACCTACGACCAGCCGCCGGGACCTGCGACCGTCGCGACCGAACGGACCGTGCGCGGGGCCGTCCAGGTGGTGCAGAGCGCGCTGCGGACCGGGGACCGGGCGGGCGTGGTCGCGCTCGGCGAACGACCCCGCTGGCTCGGCGCCGACATCGGGCGTCGTCAGTTCTATCGCGTGCTCGACGCCGTCCTCGGCGCCGGCAGCGGCCACGAGACCACCACGGGAACCCTGGCCCCGCGGGCGGCGGTCCCCCCCGGCGCCGTCGTCGTGGCGTTCTCGACGCTTCTCGACACCGACTTCGCGTTGGCGTTGATCGAGCTCTGCCGCCGCGGGCACGTCGTGGTGGCGGTCGACGTGCTCGACGGCGCGCCGTTCGACGATCTCGACGATCCCCTGATCGCGAGGATGTGGTCGATGCAGCGGTCGTTCATGTACCGCGACATGCGGACGATCGGCGTCGACGTGATCCGCTGGTCGGCGGACGCCACGCTGGATCAGGTGATGGGGCTGGTGCCGCGCCGCCGCAGGCGCGCCTCGGTGCGGAGGTGACGTGATGCGTCCGCTGTCCCTCGGCTTCGGGTTGGTGATGGTGGCGGCGGGCGCCGTGCAGGGCGACCGCGTCGCGCTCACTGCGTCGGTCGTCGCGCTGGTCGCCGTGGTGCTGGGGCTGGTGGTGCGGCAGGCGGCCACGGTGGCCGTGCTGTCGACGGTGGTGGCGCTGACGCTCTCCGTGCCGTCGCCGGTGGTCGCCGCGCTCGCGGGTCTGGCGGCGACCGCCTATCTGCTGCTGCGGCACGCCGATGGCGCCGACGCCGTGACGGCACCGACAGCAGTTGGGGCCCTTGGCCTTTCCGCCGTGGCCGTGGTGTCGGCGGTCGTCGCCGAGACCCTGCCGTGGGTGCCGCTGGCCGCGCCGCTGGCCGCGGTCGCGGTGTACGCGATGGTGGTGGCGCCGCTACTCGGCGGAGGCGGCCAGCTACGCTGACTCGGCGATGACAGGTGTCAAGTCCGACCGGCCCAGCTGGATTGCCCGACTGCTGGACTTCGCGCGCGACGGCGACGTCTTCGTCGCGCCCCAGCCGGAGGCCGGTCCCGGCAGCAGGCTCTTCGGGGGCCTGATCGCCGCCCAGTCGCTGGGGGCCGCCGGGGCGACCGTCGAACCCGGCAAGCTGCCGCAGTCGCTGCACCTCTACTTCGTGCGCGGCGGCCAGTACGGCGTCGACGTCGAACTGCGCGTCGTCCGCACCAGGGACGGCCGCTCGTTCGACACCCGGCAGGTCACGGCCGTCCAGAACGGCAAGACCATCCTCGAGATGACGGCGTCGTTCCACCGTCCCGAACAGGGCGCCGACTGGTATCCGGAATCGGCGCCGGGCCTGGAGTTCGACGACGCCGTGCCGAAGTACCCCAACCTCGGGTTCAGGGGCCTCTTCGACTTTCGTGCGATGCCCGGTGACGACTCCCCGTTCATCGTGCCGCCCTTCTGGATCAGGACCCAGCACCCGATCGAGGACGATCCGCTGATCCGCGCGTGCACCCTGACGTTCATGTCCGACTTCGGTCCGGTGCCCGCGGCCAGGCCACCCGGCACGCGACTGGGCGCCGACGACGGCTACGCGGCCAGCCTCGACCACGCCGTGTGGTTCCACCGACCCTTCGTGCCCGACCGGTGGCACCGCTACGAGGTCAGACCGCTGAACAACGGCGACGCCCGCGGCCTGGTCGCCGGGTCGCTGTACGACGCGTCCGGCGCACTGATCGCCAGCACCACCCAGGAAGCGCTCTGGCGATTCTGAGTGCTGGAACACTGTGAGGGGTGACCACACCCAGCACGCCTGGCGCGCCTGCGGCCCCGCCCACCTGCTACCGGCATCCCGATCGTGGCACCTACGTCAGCTGCACCCGCTGCCAGCGCTACATCTGCCCCGAGTGCATGCGCTCGGCGGCGGTCGGGCACCAGTGCGTCGAGTGCGTGGACCAGGGCGCGAAGACGGTCCGGACGGTCAGGACGCCCGTCGGCGGCAGACCGATCATCACCTATCTGCTCATTGCCGCGAACGTGGTGATGTTCGTCCTGCAGACGGTCGTACCCGGCCTCCAGAAGGACCTGTTCCTGTGGCCCGTGGGCATCGCGGCCTTCGATCAGTACTACCGGCTGTTGACGTCGGCCTTCCTGCACGACGGTCCCGCCCACATCCTGTTCAACATGTGGGCCCTCTGGGTCATCGGGCCCGCGCTGGAACAGTGGCTGGGGCGCACCCGGTTCGTCGCCCTCTACGTGCTGAGCGCACTCGGCGGTTCGGTCCTGGTGTACTACCTGAGCCCGATCAACACCCCGACGCTGGGTGCATCCGGCGCCATCTTCGGGTTGTTCGGCGCCACGCTGGTGCTCTCGCGCAAGCTGCAGTTCGACATGCGGTGGATCGCCGGGCTGATCGTGCTCAACCTCGTCATCACGTTCGTCGTGCCGTCCATCAGCTGGCAGGGGCACGTTGGCGGGCTGCTGACCGGTGCGGCGGTAGGCGCGGTGTACGCCTACGCGCCGCGCGGTAGCCGGGTGCAGATCGAGACGGCGTTCACGATCGCCGTCGTCGTCCTGTTCGCAGGCCTGGTGTGGTTTCGGACGACGGGTCTGCTCGCCGCGCTCGGCTAGCGCCTAGGGCGTCCCGCCGCAGCGGTTCTTGAGGTCGACCAGCGGCTGACGGATGCCGGTGATGTCGGCCTTGGTGTCCGGGTGCTGGTTCAGGTAGTCCTTCATCTGCTTGGACACCTGGTCCTTGGGCAGACCCTCGAGGCTGGTGACGAACCAGTTGTAATCCGGGTGCGTGAACAGGTACGCCGACGTCGACGCGTCGACGCCCGCCCGCACGCCCTCGAGGTCCGCCGCGGTGCAGTTGGGCGGGTCCAGGGCCGGATCCTCGTTGGCGAAGGCGTTCGGCAGGGCACCGAACAGCGTGGCGCCGATCAACCCGCCCGCGAGCAGGGCTCCGCCCGTGAGGCGGCGTACGGGGGATCCGGATTCTGACATGGACATGCTCCTTTGTGTTTGCACAGAGTGTGCCGCCAATCGCGTCACACCGCAGGTTTCCCGAGTCAATTCACAGGCTATTCGCGCACGGGGCTCAGCCCCCACACGTGAGGCTCCCATGTCTCGGCGTGTCGTCATTCGCGGAACACCTTGATAACAAGCCGATTACACCGCGCGTCGGCGTCGGGGAGCCGCTTCGGGGCGCGGTTAGCTTGCGCAGGACGGGACGACCGAGAGATGGGATTCAGCCGTGTTGGCGACGATCGTTGGTGCACTCGAACGCTTCTGGGCGCGTCGACTGGCCGTTTCCGTGCTTCTCGCCGCCCTGCTGCCGGGACTGATCGGCGTGTCGGGGCTGACGCCGACGGCGGCGGCCTTCTCGCGTCCCGGTCTGCCGGTCGAGGGTCTCGAGGTGCCGTCGGCGTCGATGGGCCGCAACATCCTGGTCTCGTTCCAGGGGGGCGGACCACACGCCGTCTACCTCCTCGACGGGTTGCGCGCGCAGGACGACTTCAGCGGCTGGGACATCAACACGCCGGCGTTCGACTGGTTCTACCAATCGGGCCTGTCGGTGGTGATGCCCGTCGGCGGCCAGTCCAGCTTCTACACCGACTGGTACCGACCCGCGACGGGCAGCAACGGAACCTCCACCTACAAGTGGGAGACGTTCCTGACCCAGGAGCTGCCCGCCTATCTGGCAGCCAACAAGGGCATCAGCCCGACCGGCAACGCGGTCGTGGGCCTGTCGATGTCGGGCGGAGCCGCACTGAACCTGGCCGCGTTCTACCCGTCGCAATTCATCTTCGCCGCGTCGCTGTCGGGCTTCCTCAATCCGTCCACCGGTCTGTGGCCCACGATGATCGGCTTCGCGATGAAGGACGCCGGCGGTTACAACTCCACCGACATGTGGGGCGTCGCGAGCGACCCGGCCTGGCGGCGCAACGACCCGATGGTGAACCTGCCGACGCTGGTCGCCAACAACACCGCGATCTGGATCTACTGCGGCAACGGTGCGACGTCAGACCTCGACACCGGAGGCGACTTCGGCGTCCAGTACAGCGCGCAGTTCCTCGAGAACATCACCATCAACACCAACAAGGACTTCCAGAAGCAGTACCTGGCGCTCGGCGGGCACAACGCGGTGTTCAACTTCCCGAACGACGGCACGCACAGCTGGGGTTACTGGGGCGCGCAACTGCAGGCGATGAAGCCCGACATGCTGCGCGTGCTGGGCGTCGGCGTCGCTCCCGCGCCCGCTCCTGGCGCGGTACCCCCTGCCGCGGCGCCGCCAGTCGGGTAGAAGTGAGGCATGGCGAGCGTCGACGTGTCGGTTACCTCCAAGCTCTCTCCCGACAAGGCGTGGAAGCTGGCGTCCGACCTCGGCCGCTTCGACGAATGGCTGACGATCTTCGGCGGCTGGCGTAGCCCGGTGCCCGACGTCATCGACAAGGGCACCGAGGTGTCGTCCCTGATCAAGGTGAAGGGCTTCCGCAACACGATCCACTGGGAAGTGACGAACTACGACGAGCCCCGGCGCATCGAGATGCTCGGCAAGGGTTTCGGCGGGGTCCAGATCGCGCTGCGCACCGACATCACCGACGACGACCCCGGCACGACCTTCCACCTCGTCGCCGACCTCACCGGCGCGGTGCTCAACGGACCCGTCGGCATGCTGGTCGCGCGGGTGATCAAGGGCGACGTCAAGCGGTCGGTGGAGAACCTGGCTGCCCTGCAGTGAGGGGCAGCGCCACCTCGTTGCGTCGCAGGAACGGTAGCGTCCACGGCGGATCGTAGAACCAGGAGACGGCCTCACCGTCCGCCTCGAAACCATGGGCGCGCAACGTGTTTCGCAGTCTTTGGGTATGATCGGCGACCGCCTTGGCGCCGCGATCGCCGCTGAAGCGCAGCACCGCGACGGTCTCGGCGGGCACCTCGACGAGCCGGACGCGGTCGTCGTCGGGGGCGGGCAGGTCGGCCATCGCCAGCGCCGACGGCATGAAGAAGCGGATCACCCATTCGCCGTCGGATCCGGCGGACTGGGCGACGGGCGCCGTCATCGCGATCGTGGTGCCGCCGCTCTGCTGGGCGACCGGGGCCGTCATCGCGATCGTCGTGCCCCCGTGGTTGCGGCCGAAGATGTAGCCGGCCAGCCGGCGGAAGCCTGCGTTGCGGGCGCCCTCCTCGGTATCGGTCACCGTCGTCTCGGCCGCGATGCGCCGGTGGTAGGTGCGGATCTCGACGCCGTCGCCCAGCTTCCGGACGGTGTGCGGCGGTTCCTCGGTGCCGACCCTGACACCCAGCACAGACAGCGCCGACTCACCGATATTCAGTGGCAGCTTCAGCAGTCTGGTGATCATGGCTCGAACCTACCCGGCGGCCGCGGGCTTCACACCCGGCAGCTGAGCTCCATGGTGTCGTCCGCCTTGCCGGGGAAGTTGATGCTGACGTAACCGTTGGCGGGATCGCGGACGTAGTCGACGTACGGCGCGGTGTCGGCCATGTTGGTGTTGTCGGCGACGACGAGGGCGCCCGACGAGAGGCTGGGTTCGAGCAGCTTGATGACGGGCAGGTAGAACTCCTTCCACCCGTCGAGAAGGACGAAGCCGATGGGTCCGTCGAGGGTCTTCAGAGTCTCGAGCGCGTCGCCCTGGAGGACGGTGATGACGTCGGCGACGCCGGCCGCGGCGAAGTTCTTCTTCGCCGTCTCGACCTTCGCGCCGCTCAATTCGGTGGTCACCACGCGGCCGGTGCCGTTGTCGCGGACCGCCGCCGCCAGATGGATTCCGGACAGTCCGAGCGACATCCCGAACTCGACGACGGTCTCCGGGCGGCTGGCGCGCACCAGTGAGTAGAGCAGCTTCCCCGCGTCGGGGGACACCGGCATGTAGACCTCGCTCAAGGCGTCGGCGCGCTCCTGGGGGCTGGCACCCTCGAGGCGTTGCCACGCCGCGCGATCATGCAGGCGGGCGCGTTGTTCCCCTGCCTCGGAGTACATCCGGTCCAGTTCGGCGGCGACCTTGGTGTCCGTCAGCATGCTCATGTCCCCGACGCTACGCGCGATCGCCGAGCGGAGGTCGAGTCCCTTCTCAGCTCAGTTCTCGAGGAACGTGACGTTCTCCGCGAGCGGGTTGCGCGGTACGTGCAGCGCGTTGGCGGGGAAGTCCGGGTCGGGATAACCGATCGACATGCCGCACAGGATGCGCAGCTCGTCGCCGATGCCGAGTTGCTCGCGGACGGTGTCGGGGTAACCGGCGATCGACACCTGCACGCAGCTCCCGATGCCACGGGCGGTCAGTGCGAGCATGAACGTCTGCAGGAACATCCCGACACCCAGCGCGTCGACGTAGTCCAGGTCGCGGTGCATGCAGACGATGCCCGCCAGCGGCGCGCGAAAGAACTCCCAGTTGCGCCGAACGGCCATCCGTCGGGCCTCGGCGTCGTGCCTGGGCACTCCCATCGTGCCGTACAGCAGCGCACCGAGATCGCTCCGGAAGTGGTTGAACTCCGCTGGCAGCGGTGGCACCTTCGGCGCCCCGGTGTCGGCCTCCACCAGGAGTGCCTCGACCAGTCGGTCGCGGGCAGGTCCCGACGCGAGCACCACCTGCCACGGCTGGATGTTCGAGTTGGACGGCGCCTTGACCGCCAGCTCGAGGGCCTCGGTCACCAGCTCCCTGGGCACGGGTACGTCTCGCAGGAACAGTCGCGTCGAATGCCGTTCTGCGATGGCCGTTTCGAGGTTCATGCTTCTCCTGACTCGCGGACGACGAGGACCGTCTTGCCGGGCTTGCGCGGCCGACGGCTGCCACTCTCGAACGCGGCGCGGCCGTCGGTCAGGGGAAAGGTGTCCGCGATGGCCACGTGCAGGCGGTCCTCGCGTGCGTAGGTCGTCAGCCGGTCCAGTTGGTCGCGGTCAGGGACCACGATGAAGAACGTGGCGGCGACGTCGAACCGGGCCGCCACCTCGGCGCGGGGTGGCGCCGACAGCGTTACCAGTCGACCGCCGGGACGCACCACCGCGAATGCGTGGTCGAGGGTGTCGCCGCCGACGGTGTCGATCACGACGTCGTAGGTGCGGCCGCCGACGTCGAATTCCTCTGTGCGGGTGTCGATCACGTGGGTGGCGCCCAGTGTGGTCACCAGCTCGTGGGCGTCGCTGCGCACGGTGGTGGTGACGTCGGCTCCCAGCAGGACCGCCAGTTCGACGGTGAGCGCTCCGACGCTGCCGGCCCCGCCGGTGACCAGAACCCGTTCTCCCGGTTGCACCTTCGCGTGCTCGACCAGGGCCTGCCAGGCGGTGAGCCCGGCCAGCGGGAGCGCGGCCGATACCACGTGGGACACCGTCGCGGGGCGGGTGGCCAGGGCCGCGGCGGGCACCGCGACGTACTCGGCGGCCGCACCGTCGCGGTCGAAGGGGATGAGCCCGTAGACCTCGTCGCCCGTGGTGAAGTCGGTGACGTCATCGGCGGTGGCAACCACCACGCCGGACACCTCGTGCGAGGGAATGACCGGCGTGCGGTCAACCCCGTCGCGCAGCCACGTCTCGTCCCACGTCAGCTCGTCGAACGTGATGGCCGCCGCGTGGACCTCGACGAGCACCTCCCCGCGAGCGGGCGCCGGAACCGGTGCCCGCTCGACGGTCAGCACCTCGGGCCCGCCGCGGCGGTGCGCCCTGAGCGCGGTCATCTCGGCCATGTCACTCAGAAACCCTTGGCCGCGAACCAGTTCAGGGCCACCTCGGCGACGTCGCGCCAACCCTTGTCCATCGTCAGCGAGTGGCCGCGGCCCTCGAACTCGTGGAACTCGGTGTCCGAGCCGCCCGTGGCGTACATGCCGAACACCTCCTTGGTGACCTTCAGCGGCACGGTGTGGTCCTCGGTGCCCGACGTCAGCAGCAGCGGGCCGCGCTCCACGAGGTGGGTGTCCACCGTGGCGGGCGAGTGCCTGGAGAAGTTGGCCGTGGCGTCCTCGAACAGCGGCAGGCCGGGGCCGGGGATGGTCCACAGGTCATGCAGCTCGTTGGACTCCTCCTCGGTCAACGTGTTGCCGAACGCGTAGTGGAACTGCTTGGCGTTCAACGCGACCGTGCGGTGCTTGTTGAGCGGGTTGCCGAGCACGGGGAACGCCGAGCGCAGCTGCGCGAGGGGCAGCGCCTTGACGCCCTTGATCGGGGCCGGGTCGATCGCGACCGCGGCAGCGACGAGGTTGGCGGCCAGCAGTTCCTGGGCGATCAGGCCGCCGAAGGAGTGGCCGACGACGATCGGCTTGGCCTCGTGCTTGCCCGAGGCGGAACCGATCACCGCGGCGTAGTGGTCGACGATCGTGCCGATGCCCACGTCGTTGAGCGCGTCGGCGTTCGCGCGGGTGGCGGCGACGGTCTCGCCGTCCCCGGGCCAGCCGGGGGCCGACACGTCGTAGCCGCGTTCGGTGAACAGGTCCAGCCACGGCTGCCATGCGCTGGAGTGGATCCACAGGCCGTGGATGAAGAGGACGGGGTTGGTCTTCGTGGCGGTCATGCTGCGTTCCTTTCCTGATGAGTGGTTCGTGCACATTTAGCCGCGTGGATCGCGGGCGTGGGTGCACGAGTCGCGAATTGGTCGTGAATTAGACGGTGACGACGTAGCCGCCGTCGATGCGGACGTCGGAGCCGGTGGTGTTGCCCGAGCGGCTGCTGGCGAGGAACACCGTGAGATCGGCGACCTCCTGCGGGGTGGTGAAGCGTCCGGTCGGCGCGGCCGCGGACACCTGGGCGATCACGTCGTCCGCGCTGGCTCCACTGGCGGCCGCGAACTTCGCGGCCACGCCGTCACCGGCCAGCCACAGCGGTGTGGCCACCGGGCCCGGGCTGACGGTGTTGACCCGAATCCCCTTGGGACCGAACTCCTTCGACAGACTCTTGGCGAAGTTGGCCAGGGCCGCCTTCGTCGCGCTGTAGTCGACGATGTTCCACTCGGGGAGCGTCGCGTTGACCGAGCCGATCATCACGATCGCGCCGCCGCCGCGGGCCAGCATCTGCGGGATGGCCTCGCGGGTGGTGCGCACGGCCGACAGGAAGTTCAGCGACAGGGCGTCCGCCCACTGTTCGTCGGTGACCGAGAGGATGCCGTCGAAGCGCGTCGCGACCGCGCCCGCGTTGTTGACCAGGACGTCGACCCCGCCCCGCTCGGCGGCCGCGGCGACCAGGGCGCGCGGCCCCTCCGGCGTGGCGAGGTCGGCGGCGATGAAGGTGGCCGAGCCCGCCGCCTCGAGGGCCTGCAGTTCGGGGGAGTTGTGCCTGGCGCCTGCGATGACGAAGGCGCCCGCGGCGGCGAATGCCTGGCTGACGGCCAGACCGATGCCCTTGCTCGCGCCGGTGACGACGACGACTTTGTTGGTGACGTTCATGTCCATGCCTCTACGGTGCGCCCCGGGTACTAGGGCGAGCATCAGTCAAATGACTGCATCCTGACGGCGACGATGACTGCACTGACGCGCGGCGATGCCGTACAACAGTCATGTGCGCGCGGGGATCGGCCTGATCGGCCGTGAGGAAGAGCTGGCCGAGCTGGCCCGATTCCTGACCGGTCCCGGTCCTGGCGCGCTGGTCGTGACGGGTGAGGCCGGTGTCGGAAAGACGGCGCTGACCAGCGAACTCTGCTACCGCGCCGCCGGCGACGGCTGGCGGGTCCTGCGCGCGATCGGAGTGGAGGCGGAGCGGCCGTTCACCCTCGGCGGCCTCAACCAGATGGTGTTCGGGTTGCGCGACGTGATGGCGCGGCTGGACCCGCGGGCGCGCGAGGTGCTGGCTCCGGTGTTCGGCGCAGACCCGGCACGGGCGCCGTCGCCCATGCCCCTGGCGTTGGCCGTGCTCGACCTGCTCGACGCCGCCGCGGTCGAGCAGCCGGTGCTGCTCGCCGTCGACGACGTCCAGTGGCTCGACGAGCTCAGCGCGACCGTTCTTGGCGCGGTGGGTCGACGGGCGTCGAACCCGCGGGTGCGAATCGTGGCGGGCCAACGGCCGAACGCGGGCGCCGAATTCCCCACTGCGGGTTGGGCCGAGCTCGCGCTCGGTCCGCTGGGGGTGGCCGACGCCGCGAAGATCGTCGACCTCGTGGCGGTTCCCCTGACCGCCGTGACCCGGCAGGCGATCCTGGACTCCGCGGCGGGCAATCCGCTGGCGTTGGAGGAGCTACCGCGCAACGCCCACCAGATCGACGGGTGGACGTCGTCGCTGCCGCTGACCGACCGGCTGGTGTCGGTGTTCGGCGGCCGGTTGCGACAGCTCGACGTCAGGGTCAGGACCGAGCTGCTGCGCGCCGCGCTCGACGGGGTGCGCGCCAACTCGTCGACCGACTCCGCCACGCGCTACGCGATGGTCGACGTCCAACCCGCCGTCGACCAGGATCTGCTGATGGTGGACCCGTTGGGCGACATCGTCTTCCGGCATCCGCTGGTCCGCGCCGCGGTGATCCACCAGGCTGGCGCCGCTGAACGCCGGGAGGCGCACGCCCATCTCGCCCGCCTGTACGACGACGTGCTGGTCCGCCGTGCCACCCATCTCAGTGCGGCGTCGACCGCGCCGGATCAGTCGGTGGCTGACCTCCTCGACGACGCTGCGCGACAGTCCATCCGGCGCGGTGGCGCAGCCGTCGCGGTCGACTGGCTGCGGCGCGCCGCGGAACTGTCCACGGTGCCCGCGCGCCGCGACGCGCTGCTGGCCGAGGCGGCGTTCGTCGCCGCCCAGGCGAGCCGGTTCGACGACGCGCAGGCATTCGTGGAGGACGGCCGCGACGAGGAATCGGTGTCGTCGGTGCTCACCGGCGCCTACCTCGGGCTGTACCGCGACGGCGAGGTCGTCGGTGCGCACCGCCGAATACTGTTGGCGCTCAAGGATGCCGACGCGCTCGACGACACCACCGTGTCACGACTGATCAAGCTGCTGCTGGCGATCACGCAGTACGCGGCGGACGCGGCGCTGTGGCAGCAGACCGACGCCGCGGTGGATCGCGTCGCGGACCGGATCGACGCGGTGGCGCTGCTGTACCGCGACGCATGGGGCGACCTCGCGCGCCGCGGGCACTCCGTGCGGGCCCGGCTCGCCGACCACCGCGATGCGTTGGGCGCCCTCGAACCCTGGGAGGTGATGCGGCTGGGCGTCACCGCCTACTACGTCGACGGGGTCGCCGACTTCCGCGCGCCACTCACCCGGTTGTTCGAGCGCGAGCACGAGCGCGGCGCCGTCACCAATGCCATGACCATGCTTCACCTGCTCCTGCTCGACCAGATCGCCTCGGGCCGTTGGGAAGCCGCGCAGGCATCGGCGCGGCTCGGGGTGGAACTGACGGAGACCCATCACAACGAACTGTTCCGCCAGCAGTTTCTCGTCTACGACGGCGTGCGCGCGGCCAGCGCAGGCGACGTCGACACCGCACGCCGTCTCGCGGCGGAGGTGGCCGGCTGGGCGGGGCCGCGGCGCATCGGACTGCTCCTCGGATACACCAGGCGGATCGCGGTTCTCGCCGCGCTCGCCGAGGCCGACTACCAGGGTGCGTATGCGGCGGCGGTCCGCATTGGTCCGCCCGGTGAGTTCCCTCCGTATGCGCACCAGGCGCTCGACGGCATCTTCGATCTCGTCGAGGCGGCCGTGCACTCCGGGCACGAGAACGAGGCGCGGGCGCACACCGCCGAGGCAGTCCGGCTGCGGCTGGCCGAGAACTCACCGCGGCTCGAGGCCCTGATCACGGCGGCCCAGGCGATGACGACCAGCGATGAACTGGCCGCCGCGCTCTTCGAGGCCGCGCTCGCGCACCCGGCGCTGGCCGATTTTCCCTTCGAGCAGAACAGGATTCGACTGGCCCACGGAGTGTGGCTGCGACGGCAGCGCCACCACACCGACGCCCGCGAGGCGCTCCAACTCGCCGCCGACGCCTTCGACGCGCTGGGTGCCCGGCCGTGGGCGGAGCGGGCGCGCAACGAACTGCGCGCAGCGGGGGCCACCGTGAAGCGGGGCCGCCCTGACACCGTCGCGCTCAGCGCGCAGGAGCGCCGCATCGCCGAGTTGGCTGCCGCAGGGCACTCCAACAAGCAGATCGCCGCCCAGCTGTACCTGTCGCCGCGCACCGTCGGCGCCCACCTCTACCGCATCTTCCCGAAGCTGGGCGTGACCAGCCGCGCCGGGCTGGGTCAGGCGCTGCGGGACCAGGCGAAGCCCTAGGTGGCAGACGTCGACTGTGTAGCTTCCCGTCGATGACCGGTCACGATCTCGACGACAGGCCGCACAGTCGACGACGTGCCTGGGCAGCGACCGGCTGTGCCACGATGAGCCGATGAGCGCGAGGGGAGCGGCCAGGCCGACGAAGGCCGACGTGGCCCGCCTCGCCAACGTCTCGACCGCCACGGTGACCTACGTCCTCAACGACGTCGCGGGCCAGACCATCTCGGCGCAGACCCAGGCGGCGGTGCGTGCGGCCGCCAAGGAACTCGGCTACCGGCCGAACCTCGCGGCCCGCAATCTCGCGGTCGGTGGCAGCGGGGTGGTGCTCTACGTCGTCCCGCGGATCTCGTTGGGCGAGTTGCTCCTTGAGGTCGGCAGCCGGTTGACCACCGCGCTGGCCCGCCACGGTGTGGTGCTGTCGCTGCAGTTCGAGACCGACGACGGCCGCAACGTCGTCGACGCGGTGGCCAACCTCAACCCCATCGCGGTGACGAGCGTGTTCCCGTTGAGCGGACCGGCGCTCGACGCGGTGACCGAGGCGCGGATCCCGCAGATCCACCTGGGCAGTGCCCAGCTGCACGCCATGGGCGCGCTGCACCTGGCGATCGGCGAGATGCGCGTCGACCACCTCGTCTCCCGGGGCCATCGCAGGCTGGCGTTCGCGTTCTCCGACGTGGAGATGCTGCGGCCGCTCGGCGAGTACTGGCTGGCGGGCCTTCGCGTCGCGGCGGAGAAGCGCGGGCTGCCGGAGATCGTCGTCGGGGCGGTGGCCGTGGACGGCACCGACGCCGCCGAGGTGGTCTCCGGCTGGGTCGCCGACGGGATCACCGCGGTGTGCGCACAGAGCGACGAGGTGGCCTTCGTCTGTCTGCACGGCGTCCGCGGCGCGGGCCTGCAGTGCCCGCAGGACCTGGCCGTCATGGGCGTCGACGCGACGGCACTCGGTGCCGTCAGCAGTCCGCCCCTGACGTCGGTGGGATTCGACGCCGAGACCATCGTCGAGATCTCGGTCGCGGCCATGATGACCGAGCTCGGCTACCCGTCGGGGCGCGAGCCCAGCAGCGACGACGTCGCTCAGCTGATCCTCCGCGCCTCCACCTGAACCCCGCCTGATGCTTGTCGGGCGGTCGCTCAGCCGTGTAACTTACGCGAGTAAGTAGCTCCGTAGCCCCCAGAGAGGCGGACTCGTGGTGACCGATTCAGCGACGCTCGACGCGACCAGCGACGTGTACTTCGACCCCTACGACGTCGAGATCAACGCCGACCCGTACCCGGTGTTCAAGCGCCTGCGCGAGGAATCGCCGCTCTACTACAACGAGCAGCACGACTTCTACGCGCTGAGCCGCTATGCGGACGTCAACAAGGCGATCGTCGACCACGGCACGTTCAGCTCGGCGCGCGGCGCCATCATCGAACTGATCAAGGCGAACATCCCGATTCCGCCCGGCGTCCTGATCTTCGAGGATCCGCCGATCCACGACATCCACCGCAAGCTGCTGGCCAGGATGTTCACCCCGCGCAAGATCGCGCTGCTCGAGGAGAGGATCCGCGGCTACTGCGCGCAGAGCCTCGACCCGGTGGTCGGCGCGGGCCGGTTCGACTTCGTCACCGACCTCGGCGCGCAGATGCCGATGAAGACCATCAGCGCGCTGATCGGGATCCCCGAGGCCGACCAGGAAGCGGTCCGCGACCACGTCACCGGGCAGATGCGCACCGAGGCGGGCAAGCCCATGAAGGCCGCCGACGAGGGGCTCATCACCGGCGACATCTTCGCCGACTACATCGACTGGCGCGTCGACAATCCGTCCGACGACATCATGACCGAACTGCTCAACGTCGAGTTCGAGGACGAGACGGGCACCATCCGCAAGCTCACGCGCGAGGAGCTGCTGACCTACCTCAACGTGGTCGCGGGCGCGGGCAACGACACCACCACGCGCCTGATCGGTTGGGCGGGAAAGGTTCTCGCCGAGCACCCGGAGCAGCGCCGCCAGCTGGTGGAGGATCCGACGCTGATCCCCAAGGCCGTCGAGGAGCTCGTCCGGTTCGAGCCGCCCGCCCCGCACGTCGCGCGTTACGTCACGCGCGACGTCGAGTACTACGGCCAGACGGTGCCCGAGGGCGGCGTGATGATGATGCTCATCGGCGCCGCCAACCGCGATCACCGTCAGTACGGCGACAGCGGCGACGAGTTCGACATCAACCGCGAGGCGCGACCGCATCTCGGCTTCAGCGTCGGCGCCCACTTCTGCCTCGGCTCGTCGCTGGCGCGGCTCGAGGGCCGGGTCGCGCTCGAGGAGATCCTCAAGCGCTTCCCCGAGTGGGAGGTCGACATGACGGCCGCCGAGTTCTGTCCCACGTCGACGATCCGCGGCTGGGACAAGATGCCCGCGATCATCCCGTGACGCCGAGCCTTCTGGTCCCCCGCGACGCGCCGAACGCCCGAGCAGGCCGCTCGAGTCGAGGCGAGCTGGCGACACCTCTACGGTGTAGTGGGGTATCGCGACCGATGAAGGGTGTCGAGGACGTTGTTGGGCCACGGACTGGTCGTCCTCTTCGCGCTGTGTTCGGCGGTGTGCATGGCCGTCGGCATCGTCGTGCGGCAGCGGGCCACCATGGACGTGCCCTCTGATCAGAGCGTCAGCACCCGGATGTTCGTCACGCTCCTGCGGCGGCCCATCTGGTGGGCGGGGACCGCGGCAGCCGTCGCCGGCTACGGGTTCCAGGCCCTGGCGCTGGTCAAGGGTTCGCTGATCGTCGTTCAACCGCTCCTGGTGTCGGCCCTGTTGTTCGCGCTCCCGCTGAGCGCGCGGCTCTCCGGCCGTCGCGTCACCCGTCGGGAATGGCTGTGGGCGGGCCTGCTGACGGTGTCCCTTGCGCTGTTCGTCCTCCTGGCGCGGCCGGGGCCGCCGGACGGGCTCGCCACCCTCCCCGTCGCGATCGCGGTGGGCGCAGGCTGCCTCGTCGTCATCGTCGGGAGCGTGCTGATCGCCAGGCGTCTGGAGGGGTCCTACCGCGCGGTGATGTTCGCCGTTGGCGTCGGCGTGCTGTTCGGCGTCGTCGCCGTCGTCACCAAGATCGTCACGCACCTGCTGAACGAGCGCGGCGCCGTCGGCCTGCTGGCCACCCCGGCGCCGTATGCGCTGATCCTCCTCGGCGTCGTCGCCACGCTCCTGCAGCAGTCGGCCTTCCACGCGGGTGCGCTGCAGACGTCGGTGCCGACGATGCTCGTCCTGGAACCGGTCGTCGCCGTGTGCCTGGGCGCCGTGCTGCTCGGAGAGGAGCTCGACGTCAAGGGCTACGAGTTGATCGCCCTCGTCATCGCGATGGCGGCGATGACCGCCGCGACGTTCTCGCTGGGCCGCGGCGAGGGCGCCTACGAGGCGGAGCTCGAAATGGAAGCCGCCCGCGCCGCGTAGGGTCCTGCCCAGGTCAGCCCAGCGTCGAGGTGTAGTACGTGACGCCGTTCATCGTCTGGCGCTCGTCGTCGGCCTCGGGAATCGGCTCGAAGCCGTGCGCATCCAGGAGCTCGGCCATCGGCGTGGCGACCGACGTCCAGCCGCGCGCACCGAGGTACTCGCCGACGTCGTTGCGCTCGCCCTCGAAGCCCAGCTCGGAGAAGTCCAGGTCGAAGCCGTGTTCGCGCCATTTTGCCGTGGCCTCGCGCATCCGCTCGCGGGCCTCCTCCGGATCGAGGTCGGCGACGTTCGGCACGGCCTCGCTGCCGAGCCTGCTGCCGGGTGCGCTGAGTGTCGTGACGGCGTCGAGCAGGCGGTCCTGCGCCTCGGGCGGCAGGTAGCCGTACAGCCCCTCCGCGATCCAGGCCGACGGCTTGGTGGTGTCGAAGCCCGCAGCCTTCAGCGCCGCAGGCCAGTCCTCGCGCAGGTCGATCGCCACCGTGCGCAGCGCCGCCTTGGGCGCGGCGCCGAGCGCCGACAGCGTCGTCGTCTTGAACTCGATGACGGCGGGTTGGTCGATCTCGTACACCGTCATGTCCGCGGGCCAATCCAGGCGGTAGGCCCTGGCGTCGAGCCCGGAGGCCAGGATGACGGCCTGTCGGATGCCTGCCGCCGCAGCCGTGGCGAAGAAGTCGTCGAAGTACCGGGTGCGCGCGGCCATCGCGGTAGGCATCTGCGCGAGCCCAAAGGTGGAGCCGTCCGCGTCGATGTCGGCGGCCGTCAGGTCCCCGGTCGCCCAGCGAGTGAGAAAGTCCACACCGACCGCGCGCACCAGCGGCTCGGCGAACTCGTCGTCGATCGCGCCCTCGCCCGTGGCGATCGCGCGTGCGGCGGCCACCATGGTCGCGGTGGTTCCGACGCTGGTCGCGAGGTCCCAGGTGTCGTCATTGGTCCGTGTCATCGTCTACCTCCGTGTCGAATACTTAGCCACTATAACCAAACTTCGTGAGTGGCCGTCGTCACACGGGAAATCAGCAGGTCAGAGATTTGGGGCATATCTTTAGTTTTGCTAACGTTGTTGGTGGCAGTCGGGCAACGACGCCCGCGAGATCAAGTCTTCCCAGAAGTACGTAGGGGTTAACCATGTCGATCAATAGCCGCGAAGCGCGCCTGGAGCGCCGCATCGCCGACCTGTACTCCGACGACGAACAATTCGCCGCCGCAAAGCCAGACGAGGCCGTCAGTGCGGCCGCCGTCGCACCGGAGCTGCGTCTGCCCGACGTGGTCCGGACCGTGCTGGAGGGCTACGCGGACCGACCCGCACTGGGTCAGCGCGCCGTCGAGTACGTCACCCGCGACGGCCGCACCACCGCCTCGTTCCTGCCGACGTTCGACACCGTCAGCTACGGCGACCTGTGGCAGCGCGTGCAGGCCTTCAGCGCCGCACTGCACGACACGCTCCAGCCGGGCGACCGGCTCGCGATCCTCGGCTTCACCAGCGTGGACTACACCGTGATCGACGTCGCGACCACCCAGCTCGGCGTGGTGTCCGTGCCGCTGCAGACCAGCGCGCCGCACGCCCAGCTGCAGCCGATCGTCGCCGAGACCGAGCCCGCCGTCATCGCCTCGAGCATCGACTACGTCGACGACGCGGTGGAGCTGGTGCTGTCCGGGCCCGCGCCCCGCAGGCTGGTGGTCTTCGACTACCGGCCCGAGGTCGACGACCATCGCGATGCGCTGGCGTCCGCCACCGAGCGGCTCGAGGGCTCCGGCGTCGTCGTCGAGACCCTGGCCGACGTGCTCGCACGCGGCCGGTCCGCGACCCCGGTGTCCGCCACCGGCGAGGGCGACGATCCGCTCGCCCTGCTCGTTTACACCTCGGGCAGCACCGGCGCGCCCAAGGGCGCGATGTATCCCGCGCACAAGGTCGCCCAGATGTGGATGTCCGCCGCGAACTCCCACTGGGACGACAAGCAGGGCGTCCTGCCCGCCATCACGCTGGCCTTCCTGCCGATGAGCCACGTGATGGGCCGCGGCGTCCTGTTCGGGACGCTCGCCAGCGGCGGCACCGTGTATTTCGCCGCCCGCAGCGACCTCTCGACGTTCCTCGAGGACCTCTCACTGGTGCGGCCGACGCAGATGAACTTCGTGCCCCGCATCTGGGACATGCTCTACCAGGAGTACGTCAGCCAATCGGACCGCGGCGCGGACGACGGGGAACTTCGTACGAAGCTGCTCGGCGACCGGTACGTCAGCGCCGTCACCGGCTCGGCGCCCATCTCTCCCGAGCTCAAGGCCTGGGTCGAGGACTTCCTCGACATGCACCTGATGGAGGGCTACGGCTCCACCGAGGCGGGCGCGGTATTCGTCGACGGCCACATCCGGCGCCCACCGGTACTCGACTACAAATTGGTCGACGTGCCCGAGCTGGGCTACTTCGGCACCGATCAGCCGCACCCGCGCGGTGAGCTGCTGGTCAAGTCGGACCAGCTGTTCCCCGGCTACTACAAGCGGCCGGAGGTCACCGCCGAGGTGTTCGACGCCGACGGCTACTACCGCACCGGTGACATCGTCGCCGAACTCGGTCCGGACCAGGTGCAGTACGTGGACCGCCGCAACAACGTGCTCAAGCTGTCGCAGGGTGAGTTCGTCACCGTGTCCAAGCTCGAGGCGGCCTTCACGGACAGCCCGCTGGTGCGCCAGATCTACATCTACGGCAACAGTGCCCGTCCGTACCTGCTCGCCGTGGTGGTGCCCAGCGACGACGCGCAATCGCGTTACGGCGCAGGCGAACTCAAGTCGGCGCTGAGTGCGTCGCTCAAGGACGCCGCGCGGGCCGCGGGCCTGCAGTCGTTCGAGATCCCACGCGACTTCCTCGTCGAGACCACGCCCTTCACGATGGAGAACGGTCTGCTGACCGGTATCCGCAAGCTGGCCTGGCCGCGGCTCAAGGAGCGCTACGGCGCCGAACTCGAGCAACTCTACGTCGACCTGGCCTCCGGGCAGGAGGGCGAGCTGCGGGCTCTGCGCCAGAGCGGCGCCGACCGTCCCGTCCTCGAAACCGTCAGCCGGGCCGCGAGTGCGCTGCTCGGAGCGGCCGCCTCCGACGTGCAGGCCGATGCCCAGTTCACCGACCTCGGCGGAGACTCGTTGTCGGCGTTGACCTTCGCCAACCTGCTGCACGACATCTTCGGTGTCGACGTGCCGGTCGGCGTGATCGTCAGCCCGGCCAGTGACCTGGCGGCCATCGCCGCGTACGTCGAGGCCGAGCGGTCCGGCGGCAGCAAGCGGCCGACCTACGACGCCGTGCACGGCCGCGACGCGGTCGAGGTGCACGCCAGTGACCTGACCCTGGACGAGTTCCTCGACGCGGACACCCTGGCCGCAGCCTCGTCGCTGCCCGGTCCGGCCAGTGAAGTCCGCACCGTGCTGCTCACGGGCGCAACGGGATTCCTCGGTCGCTATCTCGCCCTGGAGTGGCTGGAGCGGATGGACCTGGTCGACGGCAAGGTCATCTGCATCGTCCGCGCCAAGGACGACGCGGCGGCCCGCGCCCGGCTGGACGCCACGTTCGACAGCGGCGATCCGACGCTGCTCGAGCACTATCGCCGCCTGGCCGCCGAGCACCTCGAGGTGTTCGCCGGCGACAAGGGCGAGGCCAACCTCGGCCTGGACGACGCCACGTGGCGCCGACTCGCCGACACCGTCGACCTGATCGTCGATCCGGCCGCGCTGGTCAACCACGTGCTGCCCTACAGCCAGCTGTTCGGGCCCAATGTGCTTGGTACCGCGGAACTCATCCGCATCGCTCTGACGACGAAGATCAAGCCGTTCGTCTACGTGTCGACGATGGCCGTCGGCGCGGGCATCGACCCGACCGCCAACTCCGAGGACGCCGACGTCCGCGTGGTCAGCGCCACCCGGAAGATCGACGACAGCTACGCCAACGGCTACGGCAACAGCAAGTGGGGCGGCGAGGTGCTGCTCCGCGAGGCCAACGAGCACTACGGTCTGCCCGTCTCGGTGTTCCGCTGCGACATGATCCTGGCCGACACCACCTACGCCGGCCAGTTGAACCTGCCCGACATGTTTACCCGCATGATGCTGTCGCTGGTGGCGACCGGCGTTGCGCCGCAGTCGTTCTACGAGCTGGGAGCGGACGGCAAGCGTCAGCGGGCGCACTACGACGGCCTGCCCGTCGAGTTCATCGCCGAGGCCATCTCGACGCTTGGCGTGCACGTCACGGAGGGCTTCGAGACCTACCACGTGATGAACCCGTACGACGACGGCATCGGCATGGATGAGTTCGTGGACTGGCTCGTCGATGCGGGCTACGCGATCCGGCGGGTCGACGGCTACGGCGACTGGCTGGCGCGGTTCGAGACCACGCTGCGGGCCCTGCCTGAAAAGCAGCGCAATGCGTCGCTCTTGCCGTTGTTGCACAACTACCAGACGCCGGAGCGCCCCCTCAACGGGTCGATCGCCCCGACCGACCGGTTCCGTGCGGCCGTGCAGGACGCGAAGATCGGCCCGGACAAGGACATTCCGCACATCACGGCGCCGGTGATCGTCAAGTACGTGACCGATCTGGAGTTGCTCGGCCTGCTCTGAAACACTGCCCGACTCTGCGCTGGTGGCGGGAACGTGCGAGAAGGTATCGCACATCACCGCCCTCAGCGCAGAGTCGAGCGTGTCTGCCACGCCCGTTGCACGCGTGCCAGCACCTCCTCGCGCCGACTGCGCTTGGCGACCCTGATCAGTCGCCACCCTCGTTCCTCGACGTCAGCCGATCGCACGAGGTCGTGCTCGAATTGCGCAGGATCGGATCGGTGGTGATCGCCGTCGTATTCGACGGCGATCTTGACGTCCTCCCATCCCATGTCCAGGTAGTAGCGCCGTCGACCGTCGGGGCTCAGCACCGGTATCTGGGTTCGCGGCCTGGGGTGCCCGGCCCGAATCAGCAACAACCGCAAAGACGTTTCGCGTGGTGATGCCGCGCCGGCGTCCATCAGGTCGATCGCGGTGCGCAGCTGAGGCAGTCCGCGCGCCCGTGGATGCGCGTCCGCCACCGCGATGACGTCGTCGGCGACGACTTTGCACGTCGCAGCGAGCGCGTCGAGGCGGGCGACGGCGTTGCCGAGTGACCCCCGTCGGCCGAGGTCGAAGGCCGTGCGTTGCGGCGTCGTCACGGTGAGACCTGCCACCGATTGAGACTCCCTTTCCAACAGCAGGTCGGCGCGGGTGACGATGCCGTGAGGCGCGCGGGCATTGCGCCAAAGCAGCTCGACGGGTACGTCATCGTCTATCCACTTCGCGCCGTGCAGGGCCGCCGCTGCCAAGCCTGCGACGACCGCTTCCCGGCCGGACCACAGCCACGCGGCCTCCGTCCGCTGTCGTAGTGACGGATCGATGCGCTTGTCCAGGTAGACGTTCGGCGCGAGCGCGCGGTAGTACCGCCGCAGCGCGTGACGGGTCAGCTCACCCGACGCCACGGCCTCAGAACCGATGAACGGGCGCAGATCCTCCATGCCGGCAGGCTGCCGAACGTGCCCGACGGGAACGCTCTCCTACGGCGCCCGCACGAGCACGCTGTGGATTAATCGCCGTCTGTGGAACACCGCCTTCGCTCGACTCTGCGCTGGTGGCGGGAAAGTGCGAGAAGGCCTCGCACATAGCCGCCCTCAGCGCAGAATCGAGCGAAAGAACTCGTTGCCGAACCCGATGAGGCTGTGCACCTGGGGCAGCGTGGCCGTCGTCGCGAAGCCGGGGGCCGCCGCGCACACCGCGGGCACCGCGTTGAGCACCTGCATCGCCGTCGCGACGTTCGCGGAGTTGACGTGCTCCAGCATCGAGGCGTCGCGCTCGAAGCTGGCCAGCGACAGGAAGTGTGCCCGCATTGACGGGTCCCCCTCGATGGTCAGCGTCCACCCGTGCTGCGGCTTGGGCCAGTGCCGCGGGTATTCGTTTCCGACCGTCCACAGCGCCTCGATCTCGACCAGCGGCTCGCCCTGCCTGCGTCCCACCCAGTTCCACCGCTGGCCCGCCGTGGTTCCGGCGCGCAGCACGTGATCGAAGATCTCGTGGTCGTGCTCGGCGGCGACGGCCTCGACGGTGGCCGTCACCTCGTCGATGCCCGCGTGCAGTGCGTCGGCGAGCAGCCACACCTGCTCGGTGAAGATCGAGCTGTTGAACGCGAGGAATTCGTTTGCGGTGACACTGATTTCGTCGACGGGGCTACCGAACCGCATGTTGTCGAACGTGATCGCGGTGCTGTCGTACACCGACCAGTCGGCCCGTTCCTGAAGCGTCAGCCTGTCGATGGTGCGACTCATCCCCGTCAACGCCAGCGGCAGCGCGCCAGACAGATTGCCGGGGTTCAGCCCGCAACCGTGGACACTGGTGCCGCCCTGCAGGCACGCCGCGAGCACGCGGTCGCGGTCCCGTAGCCGAATGCGGTTGGGGTGGAACAGGAATGCCGTCGTGACGACATTCTTGCCGCTGGCCAGGATGGCGCACACCTCGCTGATCGACGTCAACCGTGGGGTGTACACGACGCAGTCGGCGTCGATGGCCAGCACGCGGTCCACGTCGACGGTGACCGCAACGCCGACCGGCTCGCGGTCGACCAGCACGCCGGCGTCAACCCCCTCCTTGCCGTCGGAATACACCTTGACGCCTGCCAATTCGAGTCCCGACCGGGGATCGAGGACGGCCCGCAGAGCCTCCCGTCCGACCGCTCCGGTACCCCACTGGATGATGCGAAGTGCGACGGACCCTCGATTCGCTAGGCGTGCCAGGACGACCACCGCGTCACCGCGACGGTGACGACGGGTCCATCCAACGCGACGCGTTCGTACTGCGGGTACTCCTGCCGCAGCGCGGCGTAGCCGATGGCCATCTGCTCGCCGCTCTCGTGCACGGTCGCCAGGCCGTCCGCGCGGACCCACCACAGCTGCGTCCAGTCGGCGTCGTAGTGGTCGACCAGCAGGCTGACCCGGGGGTTGGCGGCGATGTTGGCCAATCGCCGCAACCGGTGGCTGGTCTTGCGTTTGGCGTCGACGGCGGTGTAGATGGTGGAGGCTCCGGCGACGGTCCGCACCGCGAACACGATCGGCACCACGTGCGGTGAGCCGTCGCCGCCGACGGTCGAGAGCACGGCCACGGGCGCCGCAGCGAAGCGTTCGGCAGCGTCCGCCGTCGTCATTGGTGCTTAGGGGGCATCTGCGGCCGCACACTCATCGGGGACCTGGTGACGTTGATCTCCGGCTTCTTGGTGGGCTGCTGTTGTTGCGGCGCCTGGTAGACCGGCGCCCGATTGATCTCCGAGGCGGTCGGCGGCGGAGGTGGCGGGGGTGGAGGAGGCGGCGGTGGCGGCAGCTCGGCACTGGTCGGTGGTGCGGTCGCCGTGGTCGGCGCCGACGACGTGTCCGTGGGGTGCGTCGGCGTGGTCGCGCCGGGGGAGGAGCCTCGGAAGGCCAGCAGGACGACCGACACGACGAGCGCGATCACGGCTACCGACACGACGACCAGCACGACGGCCGAGTGCCCCGTGCGGTACCACGGCGCAGGAGCGGGCTTGAAGTTCCAGGTGCTCTCGTTGAAGGCGTCGAACGTCGGCTCGGGCCGGTCGAGCGGGCCTGCGTGCGGCGGCCACTCCGCGGCCGGTTCGGTGTCTCCGGGGTACCCGCTCGCGTACCCCTCGCCGGTCTCCGCGGCAGGCGGATCGCCGTAGTCCGGCTCATTGAGCAGATAGTCGAACTCGCCGTCCGCCGCGGGCGCACCGACCTCGTCGGGTGCGTCGACGGCAAGACGATCGACGTCGACGGGGTCTGCGACGGGATCGTCCAACCTGGCTTCACCCGAGCCTTCGCTCTGAGCCACCACCTGATGTTAGGCGTCGACCAGCGCAAATGTGTGACCGGATGCGGAATTCGCCCGGCGAGTCGACCGACCTGCGGAGTTGCCGTCGAACACCTGCCGACCTGCTGGCCCACCGGTAAGGTGCCACCGAGGTCGCTTCGTTCATCGTCGCGACCATGCGAAGTCACGTCGGCGCCACCGGTCCGCTGTCCGCCCATCAGAAGGTTCGCCCATGACGAAAACGCGGCTCACCCCTCCGCCGGGTTCGCGGCGGACGCTGGTCGCGGGCGCCGTGGCGGTGCTGGTGGGCAGTGGGCTGATGGCGTGTGCGCCGCCCGAGTCCAACGACCCCGGCGCGAAGACGTCCTCGGGGGTCGACGCGCGGAACGCCACGTCGGCGGGCGACTTCGGCGGGGCGAACATGTCCGGCCTCATCGACGCAGCGAAGAAGGAGGGGGAGCTCAACGTCATCGCACTGCCGCCGGACTGGGCCAACTACGGCGCCATCATCAAGGCCTTCGGCGACAAGTACGGCATCAGGGTCAACTCTGCGCAGCCCGACGCCGCCAGTCAGGACGAGATCAACGCCGCGACCCAGCAAAAGGGCAAGTCGACCGCTCCGGACGTCTTCGATCTGGGCCAGGCGGTGGCACTTGCCAACACGTCGATGTTCGCGCCCTACAAGGTCGCGACGTTCGACGAGATCTCCGATGCGATGAAGGCGCCCGACGGTGCCTGGGTCAACGACTACGGCGGCTACATGTCGATCGGCTACGACTCGGCGAAGGTGCCCGACGTCAAGGACGTGAACGACCTTCTGGGCCGGGACTTCGCGGGCAAGGTGGCGCTCAACGGCGATCCGACCCAGGCGGGCGCGGCGTTCTCCGGCGTCATGATGGTCTCGGTGAGCCAGGGCGGTTCGCCCGACGACATCGCCCCCGGCGTCGCGTTCTTCGGAAAGCTCAAGGAGGCGGGCAACTTCCTGCCCGTCGACCCGACGCCCGCGACGGTGGAGTCCGGCCAGACCCCCGTCGTCATCGACTGGGACTACCTCAACGTCGCCGAGGCCAGGAAGCTGCCGTCCTGGCGCGTGGTGATCCCGCCCAACGCCGCTGTGGCCGGCTACTACTACCAGGCCATCAACAAGGACGCGCCCCATCCCGCCGCTGCCCGGCTGTGGCAGGAGTTCCTGTACGGCGACGAGGGCCAGAACCTCTTCCTGCAGGGCGGCGCGCGTCCGGTGCGGGCCGACGGCATGGTCACGGCGGGCACCCTCGACCTCACCGCGTACCGGCAGCTGCCGCCGGTCGACGGCGAGGCGACGTACGTCTCGGAGGCCCAGAGCGATGCCGCCAAGAAGTACCTGGAGGCCAACTGGGCCAAGGCGATCGGCTGAGTGAGTCCCCTGTCCAAGATCCGTGGAAGGCTCGTTGATTCCCTGCCCCTGCTCCCGTTCTTCGCGATCGTCGGGGTGTTCCTGATCATCCCGACCGTGACGGTCGTCGCGAGTGCGGTGATCGAGGACGGCAGCTTCTCGCTCGCCAAGGTCGCCGCGCTGTTCTCGGGCACCGCGCTCACCGCACTCGGCAGGAGCGTGTTCCTGTCCGCGAGCACCGCGCTGCTCGGCGCGGTGTTCGGTGCGCTTCTGGCGTGGCTGATCGTGACGCGTCCGCCGTCGTCGATGCTCCGGCGCGCCGTGCTCGCGCTGTGCAGCGTGCTGGCCCAGTTCGGCGGTGTGGCACTGGCTTTCGCATTCCTGGCCACCATCGGCCTCAACGGTGTTCTGACGCTGTGGGTACAGGCGCACCTCGGCTGGAACCTGGCGGGAACGGGGTGGCTGTACGGGCTGCCGGGCCTGGTGCTGGTGTACACCTACTTTCAGATCCCGCTGATGGTCATCGTGTTCCTGCCCGCATTGGAGGGGTTGCGCGAGCAGTGGCGCGAGGCCGCCGTCAGCCTCGGTGCGTCGACGTGGCAGTACTGGCGGCAGGTCGCGGTGCCACTGCTGACGCCCGCCTTTCTCGGTGCGCTACTCCTGTTGTTCGCCAACGCCTTTGCGGCCTATGCGACCGCGGCGGCGTTGGTCAGCCAGGGTAGTCCGATCGTGCCTCTGCTGATCCGCGCCGCGCTCACCAGCGAGGTGGTGCTCGGGCAGTCCGGCTTCGCGTACGCCCTGGCGCTGGAGATGATCGTCGTGGTGGCGCTCGTCATGGGCGCCTACAGCCTGCTGATCCGGCGCACGTCGAGGTGGCTGCGATGACGCGTGTGTTCCGCGGCGCACTGTGGGTGGTCTTCGCGCTGTTCTTCCTGTTTCCGCTGTACGCCATGGCCGACTTCTCCACCCGCAACCTGCTCAAGGGTGGCCGCACCATGCAGGCGTGGGCCAACCTCTTCACCGACGACGCGCTGTACCAGTCGATCGTCACGTCGCTGTCGCTGGCGGTGCTGACCGTGGTGGCGATGCTCGTCATCCTGGTGCCGACCATGATCTGGGTGCGGTTGCGGACGCCATGGGCCAAGGGGGCCATCGAGTTCCTGTGCCTGTTGCCGCTGACCATCCCCGCCCTGGTGGTGGTCGTCGGCCTCAAGAACGTCTACCTCTGGGTGAACTACTTCCTCGGTGAGTCCGCACTGACGCTCACGTTCGTCTACGTCGTCGTGGTGCTGCCGTTCTCGTATCGGGCGATCGACGCGGCGCTGTCGGCGATCGACCTCGAGACGCTGTCGGAGGCAGCGCGCTCGCTCGGGGCGGGCTGGCTCACCACGATCGTGCGGGTCGTCGTGCCCAACATCTGGTCGGGCGTGCTGTCGGCGGCGTTCATCTCGGTGGCCGTGGTCCTCGGCGAGTACACCATCGCGTCGCTGTCCGGCTTCCAGACGCTGCCCATCCAGATCGTCGCGCTCGGGAAGTCCGACGGGCCGACGTCTGTCGCCGCGTCGTTGGCGACGCTGCTCTTCGGTTTCGTTCTGCTGCTTGTTCTTTCACTGGTCACCCGACGGAGGCGTCACGCATGAGCGCGCAAGGCGGAGTTGCGGTCGAGCTGACCGACCTCACCAGGACCTACGGCGCGGTGAAGGCGCTCGACGGGCTGAACCTGCGGATGGAGCCGGGCGAGTTCGTGGCGCTGCTCGGCCCGTCCGGCTGCGGCAAGACCACGGCGTTGCGCATCCTCGCCGGCCTCGATCGGGCCACGTCGGGCACCGTCACGGTCGACGGGCGCGACCTCACGTCGGTGCCAGCCAACAAGCGCGACATGGGCATGGTGTTCCAGGCGTACAGCCTGTTCCCCCACCTGACGGCTGCCGAGAACGTGGAGTTCGGGCTGAAGATGCGCGGCGGCACGAAAGCCGAACGGGGCACGCGGGCTTCGGAGATGCTCGACCTCGTCGGGCTGTCCGAGCACGCGCACAAGTACGCCTCGGAGATGTCGGGCGGCCAGCAGCAGCGCATCGCACTGGCGCGGGCGCTGGCGATCCGGCCCCGGGTGCTGCTGCTCGACGAACCGCTCTCCGCGCTCGACGCGAAGGTCCGCACGCAGCTGCGCGACGAGATCCGCCGCGTCCAACTCGAGGTTGGCACCACGACGCTGTTCGTCACCCACGACCAGGAGGAGGCGCTCGCCGTCGCCGACCGGGTCGGCGTGATGAGCCGCGGCAAACTCGAGCAGCTCGCGCCGCCCGCCGAGGTGTACGCGAACCCTGCCACCCCGTTCGTCGCGGAGTTCGTCGGGCTGAACAACCAGGTGCCAGCTCAGGTTTCGGCCGGGCGGACGAGCATCTTCGGCGCCGAGGTGCCGACGCTGGCCGGATCGATCACCTCGGGAGCGGGCATCGCCATGGTTCGCCCCGAGTCCGTGACGGTGACCGCGGACGCCGAGGGCGGCGCGACGGTCAAGTCGGTGGCGTTCCTCGGCCCGATCTCGCGGGTGTACGTCGAACTCGCCGACGGCACCGTGGTCCATGCGCAGCTGAGCAGCTCACGGGCCAGGGAGTTCACCCCCGGGCAGGCTGTGGCCGTCGGGGTGCAGACCACCGACGTGCTGGTCGTGCCCGGCTGAGTACCCGACGTCACGGGACAGCATGTCGGCGACCGTCATTCGGCGCACCAGCGCATGGGGCACACCGTCGTCGGCGGCCACCAGTGGGACGCCCTCGGCAGCGTCGGTGCGGGCGAGCGCGAGCACGTCGCCGGCGTGGACGTCGCACGGTAGCTCGACGCCGCGTGCGAGTTCCACGTCACCCGCCAGCACGACCATCCGTTCCGTCGGCGACAGCGGATGTCGGTTCGCCAGCGCGACAACGCCATCCGAAGGCCGGCCCGCCCCGGCCTCGACGACCACCACTCGCGGTCCGGTGGTCGATCCGAGCACCGCGTTCACCCGGCAGACCGTGACGGCCGCGAGAACGGTGATGGGCCACCGATATTCGACCACCAGCCGTGGTCGCGGCAATCTGGTCGCCGCGCAGGCGGCGTCGAGGGCATCGCCGGTGGCCGCCGCCAGCTCGGCCGGACCGGTGTCCGTGTCCGCCACGAGGTGGATCTCCGTCAGCAGCGTGCCGTGCCGCCTTCTGGTCTGCCACGTCGACGACAGCAGCGACCGGACACACCCCTCGACGTCATCGCCCGCGCTGCCGTGGAATCCGACGAGCTCGAGACGCTGGTCGTGGAGCACTCGCTCGATCACGGCGGGATCCGGCGACCCGTCGACCGCGCCCACCAGCACCCGCTGTCGCCCGGGGACGGCGTTGCCGAGGTAGGCGACGTCCATCGCCGACTCGACCACGATGCGGCCGGGTTGAGTGGCCGCACCCGCCACGAGTTCGTCGTGGGACAGATTGCGGGAGTGCAGCACCGTCCTCGCCGCGCGGACACCCGCGGCCCGCGCCGCGGCGAGATCCCTGGCGTGGCGGATGCTCAGGCCGAGTCCCTCGCCGTCGACCCATCGCATCACCGTGGTCGGGAGTGCGGCGCCTGCCACCACGGGCACCACGTCACCCGCCGCGGCACGGTAGCGGTGCAGGCGGTGTCGCGCGTCGGTCTCGTCGAGAACGGCGACGGGCGAGCCGAATTCGGCGGCCAGGTCGGTCAGCGCGATGCCGCCGACGCACAGCCTGCCCAGCTCGTCGACGACGGTGGTGTCGGGCCACTTCCCGGCGGCGATCCGTTGGGCGGCGGCGCGGCGCAGGGACGGCAGATGATCAAGCAGTGTCACCACTTCACGATGCGCGTGCCCGGCGGCCCCCGGCCAGGATCCTTACGCGGTGTTGACGGCGACACCGCGAATCTCTACGGCCCTCAGACGTCCTTGACCGGATCGATGCCCAGATCCCGGTAGGTCACCAACGCCGCGAACGGCACGTTGCGCTTGGCGAAGCGGCCCGCGGCGACGTCCCCGCGGTCGACCATCGGGATCACCCCGCTGACGACGGCGCCCGCCGCGACCACCCTCTCGAACGCGATCTCGGTGGAGCCGCCGGTGCTGATCACGTCGTCGACCAGCAGGACGCGTGTACCCGGTTCGAGCCGGGTGCCCTCGATCCACTGTTCGCGCCCGCGCTGCTTCTGCTCCTTGCGGACCGAGAACCAGGCCTTGCCGGTGACCATGGCGATGCCGTGGGCGAGCGGGTCGGCGCCCATCGTCAGGCCGCCGACGGCGTCGAACTCGATGCCCGTCAGCGCGGCGAGGTCGGCGACGGCGCGGCTGACGACGGTCAGTCGTTCACCGGTGTCGATGGCGTACTTGCCATCGATGTAGTCGTGGCTCAGCTGGCCGCTGACCAGTTTGAACGGCTCCTCGCGACGCTCGTAGCCGCGCGTGCGGATGAGGTCGAAGGCGGCTTGCCAGGTTTCGGGGCGCTCGGACACGGGTCGATCGTATGGCACCGTGAGCCCGCGGTTCAGGGCTGGCGGGCCCGCCGCGTCAATTCGACTGTGGCCGCACGCAATTGGTCGTAGGCGTCGATGCGTTCGGCGTAGCCGACGCGGGTGTAGGCCACGCCGCGCTCCGTCGTCACCTTGAGGTCGAGTCCGTACCGGTCGGCACCGGTGCACACCGCCGCGGTGGTGTCCGGGTAGCCGCCGAGGGTCTTCGCCATTGCGGTCAGCGCCTCGGCGTGATCGGCGTTGAGGTGCTCGATGGCGCCCGCCGCGTGGGGTTGTACGGGGTCGGGTGTGGCCACCGCGTAGTCGCTCCCGGTGGCCGAGTCCATCCGTCCGTAGCCACCGACCCAACGGACCCGGTCGACGCGCAGCACCCACAGGGTGAAGTCGCTGTAGTCGACGTAGTACTTGGCGGCGGGCACCGCGTCGAGATGTGCCTGGCGGGCGGCGGCCAGCTCGTCGCCGGTCGGCCTCTCGACCACGCCTGCGAGGGTGATCCTCGAGTTGGCCAGCGGATCGCTGTCCGTCGCGGCGGCGACGATGGCGATGCTGGCGCGTGGGTCGCCCGCGAGGTTGCGGCCGTGCTCGGCGAGATTGGAGACGCACAGCACCGGGGCGCCCCCCAGCAAGCCGTAGGTGACGAATGACGCCCACGGATCACCGGTGGCCGTCAGCGTCGCGAGCGTGCCCGTGTTGGTGGACGCAGCAATCGTCCGCGACTCCTCGGCGGCCGACGGGCGGACCGCGTTGACGGGTGCGGTCAGCGGCGGCGGGATCGACGGCGCGTCGCCCGGATCGCCATGGTCGCGCGGCGAGCGCGCAGCATCGGTGGTGGCCACGTCCGAACCCTACCGCCGAGACGTCCCGGATTCGGTCGCCAGCCGGGCTCGAGCAGACGGTCGGCAACCAATAATTTGACGCTCCAGTACTTTCCTGTGAGACAATCAGCTAAGTGCATTTTCCCAGCTGAGACGTCAAATTTAGCTGAAACGAGACGGCCGTGCCGAAC
>JAESGJ010000187.1_pt1 | contig 77269 bp, 68 predicted proteins | sample 9266241 | NCBI WGS metagenome assembly JAESGJ01 (sample SAMN14514841, study PRJNA621669) | algae metagenome | isolation source: Brasilonema octagenarum HA4186-MV1 and co-occurring heterotrophs from wet... | place: USA: Manoa Valley, Hawaii | collected 2009-07-20
TCCGAACAGTTGGGTGCGGTCTTGCAGATAGGCGACCAGCAGCTCTGCCGAGGTTGTACCGAACGCCACCGTCCTGGCGCGCTGAGACTTCGTGGTTTCCGCGCGTACATGGATAAGCTTCCAGGCCGGCTCGATGTCACCGACGCACAGCGACACCAGTTCCTGGCGGCGCAAGGCGCCGTCGTAAGCCAGCGACAACATCAGCCTGTTGCGCAACGTGTCGGACCGGGCAGCCTGGAGGATCCGTCCCCAGGCCTGTTCGTCGGGAATCCACGGCGCATTTTGAGGCACGCGGACTAAACCCTGCCGAGGTTGCTTACCGCCACGGCCCGACTGGCCGCGCCGGACCGGGTTACGTTCCCGTAGTTGATCTTCGACAAGGAGATCGTAAAACCCGCGGACAGCCACCACCCGCTGCTGCACCGTCGCATCCGACAACCCGCGAGCGTTGCCATCTCCGTCGGCGCGTGTGCGCATGTCACCGATCCAGGCCGCGATGACGTCGCCCCTTGCCGTGACCGGATCCGCATCGGACGCCGCGCAGAAGGCCAGATAGTCCTGCAGTGCCCGGCCGTACGCGTCCACCGTGTTGGGGGCACGCCCGATATTTGCGGTGAACTGCAGCCACCGCCGACCCTGCTCATGCTCGCCGACCGCAGGGAAGCGTTCCCATCGAACCTCGTTCATCTCCCCACGGTAGGCCCCGTATTCCACATAAGGCAGAAGCCGCAAGCTGATTTTGACCAGCGCCGCGACGTGAGTTCGAAGATGTAATCCGAGCAGCGGGCTCGATCCCAGCCCCAGTCGCGTAAGGGGTACCACCCGGTGCGGCGGGCGGTGTTGTACAGCGCGTCCTTCGCGGCCCGCGAGTGCTCATCGCTTTCGAAGCCCACGACGTGGCGATAGCGCCGACCGGCGGTCACCGCGGCGATGACCGGATCCAGACAGTCGCCCTTGGCGTGAATGGAGCACATCTGCGTGCCGCCGATCTGCGGAAGCGTTCCGGCTGAGAGCATTTCGTCTTCCAGGGTGTAGGGCGCACCGTACAGGCGCGTGGGTGCGGTGGTGTCCTGGAGGACCGCGACTCCATCTCCTTTGGCGGTGGTCTTGCGTTGCGACCGGCCGACCTGGATGAAGCGCACTCCATGGCGACGCATCTCGGGGAGCACGACCTGCTCGACGTCGGTGACCGTTTGATCGAACTCTCCCCCGGTGTCGGCCGTGACGACGATGAGGTCGGCCAGATCGAAATCGCGGCTGGACGGCTCGACGAGCCAGCGCAGCAGGATCGCGGTGGAATCCACGCCCATGCCGAAAATAAGCACCACCGTTGTCCCGCAGTCGCTTTCGGCGATACCGGGGAGCTGGTCGAGGCTTGTGCTCATCGGGAATCCGCCCTTCTCGTCGTCCAAACGGTGTTGCCTATAGGCTACACATGATGTAGCCTATAGGCAACACGTTCGACAAACCGAGAAAGGAACCCCCGATGACCGCCATCGCCACCCCCGAGCTTCTTCACCTCTCGCCCAACGACATTGAGATCGAAGAGAACGTTCGTCTGGACCCCCGTCTGGACCGCGACTTCCTGGCCTCCATCGAGGAGCACGGCGTCATGGTCCCCGTGCTCGCGGTGCGGATCGACGGGCACGACAAGCCCCTCGTGCGCGAGGGACAGCGCCGCATCCAGGCCGCACGCCAGGTCGGCTTGACCTCGGTACCGGTGTACGTGCGCACCGTCGATGGCACCGAGACCGCCGTTCGCGCGCAGCGCGTCATCGAGCAGATCGTGACCAACGACCGCCGCCTGCCCCTCACTGACGCCGAGCGTGCGCGCGGAATCAACCAGCTGCTGCTCGACGGGGTGTCACCGACGAAGGTGGCCAAGGGACTGTCAACCACCAAGGAGGCGGTCGCCGCAGCCAAGCTGGCCATCGAGTCCGAGAAGGCGATGAGCGCTCTGGATACCGGGCAGCTCAATCTCATCGAGGCCACCAGCTTCGTGGAGTTTGAGGGGAATGACGAGGCCCAGGCCGAATTGATCAAGGTCGCGGGCACCGACCAGTTCGCGCACCGGGTCGCCCAACTGCGCGCCGACCGCGAGGAGCGCCGCCGTTACGACGAGGCGGCGGAAGCGTTCACGGCCAAGGCGTACACCGTGCTCGGTGGCTACCCCAGCTGGTCGGACAAGAGCTACATCAGCACCAACTACCTGCTCGACGCGGAGGCCAAGCACCTGACCGACGAGGTGATCGCTGCCATGGAAGCCCAGCACTGGGCGGTCGTGCTCGTCAGCGAGGAAACGATCGTCGATGCCGAGACGGGCGAACCGGTCGATGAGAGCGACGTCGATTGGGACACCGCCGACGATCCGGAATCCGAGCCACAGGACGGGCTGCGGCACGCGCGCACCGTGAACGAGACGACCACCTGGAGGCCCGAGTACTACTGCACCAACCCCATCGGCGCCGGAGTCACCCTGACCAATTACGGAGCGCAGCGGTATGGCGTCGACGCCGAACGCCTGGCCGACGAGAGTGACCCGGACGGGGCGGCGGAGCGGGAGCGGGCCCGTGAGGAAGCGGCCGAGAAGGAACGCGCTGAACGCCGCAAGCTGATCGCCTTGAACAAGCTGGGCGAAGCAGCCGCGGTGGTACGCCGGGAATGGGTGCGCGACAAACTCCTCGCCCGCCTTGTTGACTGCACTAGTGCCGACGTCTCGTGATGTCGGACCCCGACGCTATGCATGAAGACAGGAGGGAGGGGACGATGGCCGATACAACCGGACCCCGCGACGTATCGCGGCTGACGCTGCCTGAGCTCGGCAGCGTCGAACGGGATGAAGCCGGCTCCTGGCGGGTCGTCATCGGCGAGGCCGAATCGAGAGTAGTGGCGTGGTTTCTGGCGGACTTGGCTGCTACTGACGCCGCCGATTCGACTCTGCGTTCGTACGCCTACGACTTACTGAGATGGTTCCGATTTCTTCGTGCTATCGATGTCTCCTGGGAGAACGCGGCTCGCCGCGACGTTCGCGACTTCGTGCGGTGGTTCCGTCAAGCACCTAACTCCCAGAGGAACCGTCGACGTGCAGCGGCCGGCCGGCCGGCGGCTGGCACTGTGAATCAGCAGACGGGAAAGGCATACCTCTCAGCGGGATACGCGCCTCGTACGATTAACCATTCTCTGTCTGTCGTGTCGGCGTTCTATGCGTACGCCGTCGACAACGCGCTCGGCCCGGCGCGTAACCCCGTGCCGGGGGCCGACCGAAGCCAAAGCGACACCGTTTATCCGATGACTTCCCGTCGGCGAGCGGCGCTACGGCAGAAAGAGCCCCGGCGTCAGCCGCGCGACATCCCCGATCCTCTGGCGGCGAAGGTCATTGGAGAACTGTCCTGCGAACGTGACCGTGCTTTGTTCGCGGTGGCCTTGGGGTCGGGCGTTCGGGCTGGCGAGCTTCTCTCGATGACGTGCGGCGGCGTCGACGCCGGACGAAATCTGATCCGAGTTGTCCCGAAGGGCGGGAGCACGCCGATCTGGGTGCCGGTGACTTCCGAAGCGTTAGTCGAAGTGAGCCGGTACATGTTGACTCGCAGAACCTTTCACTTGACGGATCCGCTGTGGGTTACCCGTCGTGTACCGGTTCGTCCGTTGACCTATTTCGCTCTGCGGCAGATTCTGGAGCGAGTTAATGCGAGACTGGGCACCAACGTCACGTGGCACGACCTACGCCACACCTTCACTCACCGGTTGCTGCGCGACGACGCGGTGGGGATCTCCGACGTGCAGCAGCTACTCCGCCACCGCGACCTCAACACGTTGACGAGCTACAGCTCCACACGAGTGGATGAACTCGCAGCGCGGCTACGTGCCGTCGAGGCCCACCCCGAACACCTAGCGATCGCGGCAGAGGGCTACGACCGTCTCGATCTCCAGATACTGTTCCCCGGCCTGACGGGAAAACCGGAGAGTGCGATCGACGATGGCCTCCGCTGACTTTGCGGTGCGACGGTTGCAGGCGCAACCGGTCCCCGTCGCGGTCGAGGTCTTAGAGTGCGGTTCTGCCGCGACATCTCCCAGAGCAGCATTGCAGCTCGTCGTCACCGCGATGATGAGCGAGTGGTGCCCCCCGACTCAGCTTCACTGGATGACGAGCGCGCATCGGGTGATCGACCTCGTCCTCGCCTGGCTGGAGGGTCTACCCGGGGAGAGCTGGGAAGCGCGTTGGTCGGCGAGCGGCGCCGATACGCGTCCGCGAGACTGGCCGAGTCTGGCAGGGATCACCGCACCCCACGAAGTATGGATTGCACAGTTGGTGGCGAACGCCTTGGTCATCGTCCGCGCCGTTGTGCCGACACTCGAGTGGCTCATCGGTACACCTCGCTTACGGCTTCGCGACGACTGGACTATCCACCACGACACCGAGGCATACAGGAAGCTGCGGTACAGAACAGAAAGCGGCGAGATCGCCGACAGGACTGAGACGATCGCGCACCTCTACCGGATCTCAGTCAGCAGCGGACGGGGGCTTGCTGAACTGACCGGCAGGGACTTCTGTATCGCCCGCGAAACACTGGTGCGACTGAAGAAACGCAAGGGAAGCTTGAACGCAGCGTGGCGTCATCTGAAGGCGATCGGCCTCCTCGAAGGAGAACCCGACGAATTGGCGCACGTTCTCGCGAAGCCAAGACTGTCACCCGCCGGACTAGTCGATCGCTACGGGGTGCGCGACGTCGCCGTACGCGAGCTGATGATCGCGTATCTGGTCGAACGTGAGACTACTTGCGACTACACGACTCTGACGACGACCGCTCATTACATCGTGAATCTGTTCTGGGTTGACCTCGAAGCGCATGAGCCGGGGATCTGCTCGCTCGCACTCACACCCGAACAAGTGCGTGCATGGAAAGCGCGGGCGCAGACTCTTCCCGGCGGCGGTCCGCGCAAAGACTGGCCTGCACTGGCTCAGACAGTTCGAAGCTTCTACCTGGATCTGGCGGCCTGGTCGATCGAGGATGCTGGACGGTGGTCGCGATGGGCGGCGCCCTGCCCGATCGGTCACCGCGAACTGCGTGCGCTTGCGCCCCGTCGTCGGCGACGTCAGATCGCCGAGATGAACGCCCGAACCAGGTCGCTGTCTCCCGTGTTGCCCGTGCTTGTCAAGTCGGTAACCGATGAACTGCGGAGGGCCGAAAAGCGGCTCGAGGCGGCAGTGTCAGACCATGACGGCGCAACTTTCACAGTCGGGAACGAACAGTGGCGACGGAGCACCGGAGGCGATCCTGAGCGTCGGAGATTCAATCAAATGGACGTCGTCGCCGTCGACGGTTCGGGCAGGCGAGTCAACCTGACCAAGGCGGAAGACCGCGCCTTCTGGACCTGGTCGATCGTGGAGGTATTGCGCCACACGGGTATTCGGATCGAAGAGCTGCTCGAGCTGACTCATTTGTCGTTGCGCCCGTTCCGCAAACCCGACGGCCAGGTGATGCCGCTCCTCCAGATCGCTCCGAGCAAGAGCGATGCCGAGAGAATCCTCCCCGTCGGACCCGTGCTCGCCCAGGTTCTTTCTAGAATCGTGTTGCGCCACAGCCGAGGTGGTAGCGGTGACGACCGCAAAGCCGCAGCTCCGACGGTGCCGCTTGTACCACGATGGGACGGCCACGAACGAGTTTACAGTGCTCCGCTGCCACACCTGTTTCAGCGAACGTTCCTGAACGGCCGTAGCAGCGTGATCAGTCCTGGAACCGTTCGGAACTGGCTGGTCGCGGCAGCATCCGAAGCAAACCTGTATGACAACGACGGAGCGCCGATTGTCTTCACACCGCATGACTTCCGGCGGATATTCCTGACGGACGCGGTACGCAACGGCCTGCCCATCCACATAGCCGCCCAACTTGCGGGCCATGACGATCTGAACACCACTCGGCGCTATGCGGCGACCTATCCCAACGAGGTGATCGACCACTACCAGAGGTTCATCGCGCGACGGCGCGCGGAACGACCCGTCGAGGAATATCGCCAGCCGACGTCTGAGGAGCTCGAGGAGTTCTCCGAGCACTTCGGCCGAAGGCGAGTCGAGCTCGGCAACTGCGCCCGCCCTTACGGAACTGGATGCACACACGAACATGCCTGCATCCGTTGCAGTTTCCTGCAGGTTGACCCTGCCGAGGAGGGGAAACTGCAAGATATCCGAGCGGATCTGAACAACAGGATTGCAACGGCGCGCGCGCAGGAGTGGCTCGGCGACGTGGAGCAGCTGCAACTGACTCTGGGCCACCTGAACGACAAGCAAGAACAACTACGACGGCTGCTCGCAGTCTCGGCGCCGCAGCCGCTCATCACCGCGGCACCCACGTTATCGAGCAGCGCCGAACCAAACCGACGATGACGCCCGGCCCGCACATCGAAGCGCAGACCGTCTGGGTGCGTGTGCGCTGACGCGTCGCGGGTCTGAAGAACAGGAACGCTCTCCGGCGGATTCCCATTGAAGTGGATGGGCCGCTCACATGGCTCAGAAGTGGCTCCAGGAAGGCTGTCTCACATACAGGGGCGACTGCCAAGTCCGACGAGTCTGTTCAGGTTGTCGTGGACGCGTTCAGGCGACACCCCAACCGATGGCGAGTAGAGCATGATGTGGTCGAGGACGCCCTCGTAGCGGCGCAGGCCGTCGCGGACGTCGTTGGCGGTGCCTGCGACGCCCATGACGTCGATCATGTCGTCGGTCACCGCGTCGAACATTGCGGGAAAATCGCCGCGCGAGAAGGCTTCTCGAATCTGCTGGCCCTGTGTGGCGAAGCCGCAGAAGTCGAGAAGAGGCTCGTAGGTCTTGACCGCGGCGTAGAAGGCGATCTGCTGGGCGACTTCACGACGCGCGACGACGGGGTCGTCGTGGATGGAGCACATGACCATCGAGACGATCTCGACGTCGGCGGGGTTGCGGTCGGCGCGGGCTGCTCCCTTGGCGACGGCGGGGCGCACGATCTGCTCCACGTATCCGGTCGTGAACAGCGGGTGCCCGGCCAGGCCGTCGGCGACGCGGCCGGCGGCTTCGCACATCCGCGGCCGCACCGCCGCGGTGATGATCGGGATCGCTCGCGTCGGCGGGTCGACGGGGCCGGACGGGATGAGGTTCATGTTGTAGAACCGTCCACGGTGTTGGACGGGCCCGTTGTGCAGATTCCAGATGCGCCGGATGAGCGGGACGAGTTCCTCGATGCGCAGAGCGGGTGCGTCGGTGTCGGCGACGCTGTGCCAGTCGCTCATCATCCGCTTGGTGCCGTTGCCGATACCGAGCACGATGCGACCGTCGGAGAGCTCGTCGAGGTCGCGGGCCTCGGTGGCCAGAACGAGCGGGCTGCGTCCGACGCCGTACATGATCGACGACCCGATCCGGCAGGCACGTGTCGCCTGGGCGACCGCGGCCATCGACACTGTGGCCGAGCGGACGTAGAACTCCGACGCCCAGACCGCGTCGAAGCCCGCCGCGTCGGCGTCTGCGGCCAGCGCCGCGGTTGCGGCGAGAGTGGGTGCGATCAGCGACAGTCCGTAGGTGCTCATCGCGTGCCGGCCGCCCGTCGGCTGCGGGTCGCGGGTGCGTGGTGGTGGGCGGCCATGAAGTCGTCGACGATGCGTGCGCAGTCGGCGTGGGTGATGGCGCGCAGACCGGTCATCCGGGCGAACACCAGCGGGCCGACCAGTTGGCAGAGGGCGAGTTCGACGTCGAGGGCGCCGAGTTCCGCGCGTCCGTCGGCGCTTTGCAGGATCTCGTCGAAGGGGCGACGGTACTGCTCGACGACGCGGGCGCGCACAGTGCCGTGCGTCGGGTGGTGGTCGTGGTCGTCGCCAGCGACGTGGGTTTCGGTGGGACCGAGAGCGGCCCAGGCCAGGGTGGTCACCTGCAGGGGCGCCTCGGCGAACAGGTCGGCCTGACGGGACAGCAGTTCGACGAGTCGATCGTGCAGGGTCCCGCTGGTCGGTGCCGGTGGAATCACCTGTGGCAGAAGGCGTTCAAATGTCGCCGCCAATAGTTGTGAGGAGCTGTTGAAGTGGCGGTAGAGGGTGGTCCGCGCGACCTTGGACGCCTTGGTGACGGCGTCGATGGTGACCGCCTCGACACCACCGGTCCGCAGCAGGGTGGCGGCGGCGTCGAGCAGTCTGTTGCGTGACCGGGTGCGACGCGGGTCGACGTCGTCGTCGTCCGCGTCGGTGACGGGGTAGGTGCTCACTCGTCGTCCTCTTTGCTGCGCGCCGGCTCCGTCGACGCTCGCGTCGGTTATGGTACTCAGAGTAGCGCAGCGAAACCGACCGTATGCGGGGGTGATGGGGTGGCGAGGTCCGAACGGCGGTTGACGGGTGGGCAGCGGTGGACGCTGGTGGTGTCGTGTGTGGCGGTAGCACTGGTCATCGGGTCCATGGCCGCGCTGTACACCGCGCTATCGGACATCGCCGTGGAGACCGGGGCGACGCAGAGTCAGCTCACCTGGGTCGTCGACGGCTACACCCTGGCGATCGCGTGTCTGGTACTGCCCGCCGGCGCGATCGGCGACCGGTACGGCCGTCGCGGCGTACTGCTCGGTGGGCTGGGAGTGTTCGCCGCGGCGTCGGCGATCCCGCTGTTCGCGGACGACCCCTGGTGGTTGATCGGCGCGCGTGCTGTGGCCGGTGTCGGCGCGGCATTCGTGATGCCGTCGACGTTGTCGATTCTGACCGGCGAGTTCCCCGTCGAGCAGCGCGGGCGCGCGGTCGGCATCTGGGCCGGCGTCGCGGCGTCCGGGGCGGTGGTCGGCGTGCTGCTCTCCGGTGCACTGCTCCAGTTCTGGTCGTGGCGTTCGATCTTCGTCGCGCTGACCGTCGCCGCAGTGGCACTGGTCGTCGCCGCACTGTGGGTGCCCGAGTCGCGTGAGTACGAGCACCCGCGCATCGACGTACTGGGGTCAGCGATTGTGGCTGCGGCGATCGGGATGCTCGTGGTCGGTCTGGTGGAGGCACCGCACCGCGGCTGGACCGACACCCTCGTCGTCGCGTTGTTCGTCGGTGCGGCGATCGGTGTCGCCGCGTTCGTCGCGATCGAGTTGCGCCGTGCTCATCCCCTGCTGGACATGCGCTTGTTCGCCGACCGCGCGTTCGCATCGGGGACGGTGTCGTTGATCCTGCACTTCCTGGTGATCTTCGGGGTGTTCTTCCTGCTGGTGCAGTACCTGCAACTCATCCGCGGGTACGAACCGATGACCTCGGCGTTGGCGTTGACCCCGTTGATCGTGCCGATCGTGGTGTTCTCGGTGGTCGCCCCGCAGTGGGCCGCCCGCTGGGGGCTGCGAACCATGCTGGCCGCGGGTCTGGCGGCGCTGTCGCTGGGGCTGTTCCTGACCAGCCGACTCGACTTGGGCTCCGGGTACGTCGACGTGATGTGGGCTCTGCTGGCATTGGGTAGCGGGCTCGGGCTGTGCACCGCTCCGTCGACCGCGGCCGTCGTCGACGCAACCCCGGTGGAGAAACACGGTGTCGCTGCGGCGGTCAACGACGCCGCCCGTGAAGTGGGCGCCGCGATCGGCATCGCGATCGCGGGAAGCGTGCTCGCCGCGGGGTACGACGACCGGATCGGCTCAGCCATCGTCGCGCTGCCACCGCCGCTGCGCGCCGCGTTCGAGGACTCACTGGCCTCCGCAAGCCAGGCCGCCGCGTCCGCAGGCCCGATGGCCGCGCCCGCCCTGGACGCCGCGAAGGCCGCGTTCGTGCACGGCTGTGCCACCGGCGCTTTCGTCCTCGCCGTCATCAGCGCGGCCTCCGCCGTCACCGTGGCGATCTGGGCGCCGGGACGCTCGCGGGTCACGCGGAAGCCGGACCGTGTTCGACGGGCAGTGGTAACGACGCCGACCCGCGGCGAGACGGGGTCTGCGTGAGCATCACGAATCCCGGAGAGGCGCAGCGGTTGCCGTCGCACACGCCGACCTGTATGGGCTGCGGGCCGGACAATCCGCACGGGCTGCAGCTGGCGGTCTACCGCACCGGGGACGAGGTATACGCCGACATCACGTTCGACGAGCGACATATCGGCGCACCGGGTCTGGCTCACGGCGGAGCCATCGCCGCCGCGTGCGACGACCTGCTCGGCTTCACGCTGTGGATCGCCGGAACGCCGGCGGTCACCCGCAGCCTGACCGTGGAGTACCTGCAACCCGTGCCGCTGCACCACTTACACCGCCTCACGGCGCGCATCGCCGAACGCATCGGTCGCGCCATCCACGTCACCGGTGCCGGAGTCGGCGCCGACGGCGTCACGCGCTTCACCGCCACCGCGGTGTTCATCGCCGTGGACGCCGCGCACTTCGCCGCACACGGGGACATCACCGGATTCGGTGAACTGTTCGCCGAACTCACCAGACAGGCCGGTGGCGCCGACCCGAGGGACTCGTCGTGACGAACGATCTCCTCGCGCCTTCCCATGTAACCCGAACCCGCACCACCGCGACGGGCTCGACCCGCCGCGACGCGATTCTCGACGCTGCGCTCGCCGTCGCGTCGGAGCGCGGGTTCGACGGCATGCACGTCCGCGACGTCGCCGAGAACGCCGGTTTGGCCGCCAGCTCGCTCTACCGGCACTTCACCTCGAAAACACAGCTTCTGGTCACGGTGCTGATTCGCGAGTTCCGACGGGTCGACACCGAGTTCGACTGGGCCGCAGATGAACACGTCCCACAGCGGCGCCTCGAACGACTGATGGATCGCCTGCACGACGAGTGGCAGGACAAGCCGCTGCTGACCGAGGCGATGGTCCGTGCGTTCGTCACCGCCGACGAGGGAGCCGTCGAAGCGGTCCAGCAGGCCGTCGACGTCATCGACGACATGCTCGCCCGCGCGGTCGGCGGACCCACCCCGAGCGAGCACGACCGCAGCGTGGCCGCCGTCGTCGGCGACGTCTGGCTCGCCAGCCTCATCGCCGTCATCAGCGGCCGAGTCGATCGCGATCAGGCACGGGCGCGTATCGACGGCGCCACGCGGCGGATCGTCGACCGTCCCCGATAACGCGCCCGCGCGCGTAATGAACGCCGCGAGAACGTCGTCGGACGGCGATTCAGACGACGTCGTCGAGGAAGTCGAGCACGGCTTGGGTGAAGGCGTCGTTGTCGTCCCCGGCGATCATGTGGCCCGCACCCGTCACGTCGACTGTGCGCGCGTGGGGGACCAGGTCGACGAAGTCGTTGACCGTCTGTTCGGACACCACATCCGACAGCAGTCCCCGCACCAGCAGAGTCGGTGCCGACACCCGCCGCGCGCCGTCGACGAGCAGCATGCTCATCTGCTCGAACTCTGCTGCGCCGTCCTGCGCATCCCCCTGCAGGAACTGGAAATTCGACACGAACGCCGGATCCCACCGCCACACCCATCGCCCGTCCGCGCGTTGGCGCAGTACTCGGCGCAGACCCTCCAGGCTGCTCGGCCGTGGTCGATGCGGGTTGTAGGCGGCGATGACCTCCGCGGCGGATTCCAGGTCGTCGAATCCCTCGGGATGGGCGGCCATGAACGCGACCACCCGCCGCGCGCCGTTCATCTCCATACGCGGGGTGACGTCGACGAGCACCACCGCATCCCATAAGTCCGGTGGCGCGAGTAGGTGAGTGCCGAGAACGGTCAGTCCGCCCAGTGACGCGCCGATCGCGACCACGGGTCATCCGGAACGGACGTGCGCGCGCACGGCGAGCAGATCGGATCCGAGTCGATCCAGTTCGTAGCGGCCGATCGGATCCCAGTCGCTGTCCCCGTGTCCGCGGGCATCGTAGGCCGCCGCGGTGAAGCCCCGACCGTGCAATCGCCGCGCCGTGCGATCCCAGGCGTGGCGGCTCTGGCCGCCCCCGTGCAGCAGCACCACGACCGCCCGCGGGTCATCGCAGCGGTGGCAGTCCACGGCCAGTGTCAGTCCGTCGGTGGTACGGACCTGCTCCAGCACGCCGGTCACGAAGCCGCCCTCCCGGACACGACGGTGACGGTGCCCTGGGCGGCGCACACGAGGCGTCCGTCGTTGGTGACGTCGATCCGCGCCACCCCGCTGGTCCTGCCGAGCGAGACGATGTCGGCGACGGCCACGCACGTACCGTTGGACACCGGCCGTAGGAGGTTGAGCTTGAACTCCGTTGTCGCGACCCATGATCCCTGCGGTATGACCGGGTAGAACACCACGCCGAGGCAGTGGTCGACCATCGCGGACAGGCAGCCTCCGTGCAGATTCCCGAACGGCGTCTTCAAGTCGTCGCGCGCGTCCATCTCCGCGACCAGACGGCCCGCGACGAACTCGGTGTGCCGGAATCCCAGATAGCCGGCCAGGCCGCCCGCCGTGACCGAGGGATTCAACAGCTGCTCGGCCACGTCTTCGTTGAATGCCGCGAAGTTCACCGACATCTGAACGCCTCCTCGTCATCGCCGACCGTCGTGACACCGCGCCCGACGCTCACTTAGTGAGACTAGTAGTATCGCTACGCTACATTTTGTAGCATAAATCGGCACAACGACGTGCCGAAGGAGTCCGCCATGCACACCCAGTGGATCGAACACTGCACCGTCCAGCGCGTGTCCCTGCGCGAGGGCCTGGTGCTCGACCTCGACGACTACAACGAACTGGTCATCGCGCGCCCGATGCGCCTGACCCTGCCGGCCACGGGGCCGTACCCCGAGGAGCAGGTGGTGATCGACCCCGGCAACGTGACCGCGCGGGAGCGGCCGCTGCTCGATTTGGCCGGCGCGGTGTGCACCCGCGCGTGGTGCGACGACGACGGCGCACTGCACCTGAACTTCTCCCGCGGGCACCGCATCGACGTCGACCCCGACGAGCGACAGACGTCCTGGGAGCTGTACGGCAAACGCCACGGCTACATGGCGTGCCTGCCAAGGGGCCGGGTCCGCGTGGTACGCCACGACCTACCCGACGACGAAACTGACGCCACTGCAACCTAATTCAGGGTCACCCCGTGGATCGACTCGCGCGAACCGATTGGCGGCAGAGGCTTCACGAGCAAGTGTGGTACTACTAGTATCGTAACGATACCGATAGTCCCATATCTTCGGGAGGCGTGCCCATGGTGAACCGATCCGCCGACGGCGTGGGCGCCCCGGCCCGCCGCCGCGCGTCCGACCCGACCCAGTCGTCGGAGTACAGCCCGCGACTGGGCCGCCTGGCCGCTTTCACCGTGCGACACAAGGCCTTGGTGATCGGCGGGTGGCTCGCGCTAGCGGTGGTGCTGGCCCTGCTGTTCCCGCAACTGGAAACCGTGGTGCGCCAACAGTCGGTCGACCTCATCCCTCGCGACGTCGGATCGTTTCAGACCATCGACCGGATGAGCGCGGCCTTCCACGAAGAAGGCTCCAAGACGATGCTCTTCGTCGCCATGGAGAACCCCGACGGTTTCACCCCCGACGCCCGAGCCCGCTACGACACCCTCCTGCAGCGACTACGCGACGACCACGACCACGTGCTCCTCGTCCAGGACCTGCTCGCCGACCCCGTCACCCGCACGCAGGCACTCAGCGATGACGGCAAGGCGTGGTACCTGCCGGTCGGCGTCGCAGGCACCCTCGGCGATCCAACCGCCGCCGAATCCGTGCAGGCGGTCCGCGCCGTCACCGACGCCGTGTTCAACGGCTCGGACACCACCGCACATGTCACCGGACCACCGGCCACCTTCAGCGACCAGATCGCCTCCGCCGAACACGATCTGCTGTTCATCTCGATCGCCACCGCCGGTCTGATCGCACTGATCCTGCTCGTCGTCTACCGATCCCTGTTCACCGCCTTGCTGCCCCTGCTGGTCATCGCACTCAGCCTGGCCGTCGGACGCGGCGTGCTCTCCGCGCTCGGGGAACTCGGCATGCCGGTATCGCAGTTCACCGTGGCGTTCATGACCGCGATCCTGCTCGGCGCCGGCACCGACTACACCGTCTTCCTCATCAGCAGATACCACGAACAACGCCGCGCCGACGTGCCCGCCGACCTCGCCGTCGTGCACGCCACCGCCAGCATCGGACGCGTCATCCTCGCCTCGGCAGGCACCGTCGCGCTGGCCTTCCTGACGATGGTCTTCGCCGCACTGAGCGTATTCGCCGGACTCGGCCCGGCCTGCGCCGTCGCCGTCCTGGTCGGCTTCCTGGCCACCGTCACCCTGCTCCCGCCGGTGCTGGCCCTGGCCGCCCGCCGCGGCATCGGCGAACCCAAAGCCGACCGCACCCGCCGCTACTGGAACAGCGTCGCCGTCGCCGTGGTGCGCCGCCCCGTCCCGCTACTCATCGCCAGCCTGGTGATCCTGCTCGCCCTGTCGGCCGCCGCGGCCACGATCACCATCAGCTACGACGACCGCAAGGGCCAACCCGACACCACGGCCAGCAACCAGGGCTACCACCTGCTCGACCGGCACTTCCGCAAGGACATCGTCATCACCGAGTTCCTCGTCGTGGAGAACCCCACCGACATGCGCACCGGACGCGGACTGGCCGACCTCGACCAAATGGCCTCACGCATCGCCCAGGTCCCCGGCGTGGTCAAGGTCTCCGGCGTCACCCGACCAGCCGGCAGCCGCCTCGATCAGGCCCAACTGTCCTGGCAGAACGGCCAGATCGGCAACAAGATGGCCGACGCCGTCGCCGACGGCAACGCCCGCCGCACCGACCTCAACGCACTCACCAGCGGCGCGGACCAACTCGCCGACGGCCTCGCCCAACTCGACTCCACCGTCCGAACCGCCACCACACCGCTGACCGGAGTCCTCAACCAGGTCCAGTCCGCCGGACGCGACATGCAACGCTTCGGACCACTGCTGCAACAACTCTCGGCCACCGCACCCGGTGTCGACAACGCCATCCAAGCCGGACCCGGAATCCGCCCCGTCGCCGAACGCACCCAGAACGCCATCAGCGCCCTCGAACCCCTCGTCGGCGCACTCAACACCTCACCCTGGTGCGCCACCACCCCCGAATGCGCCCAGATCCGCGACCAGGTCCAGATCCTCGTCACGCTGCGCGAGAACGGTTTCTTCAACCAGATCGCCACCCTCGGCGACCGCTACGACCCCGCCACCAACGCCACCGTCACCGGCACCGTCGACGACGTGCGCAACACCGTCGCGGCCATGAACAAGGCGTTCGGCGCACTCGGCGACCCCGCCGACCTCGCCTCCAACATCCAACAGCTGCAAGCCGGAATCAGCCGACTCGCCTCCGGGTCACGCGCACTGGCCACCGGCGTGCAGACATTGGCCGACAGCAACATTCAGATGCTCTCGGGCATGAGCCAGATCGCCACCCAACTGCAGAACTCGGCACGCGACACCGCCGGTTCCGACGCCGCCACCGGCTTCTACCTCCCCGGAGACGCCTTCGACAACCGCCAGTTCGCCGACGTCGCCAAACAATTCCTCTCACCCGACGGCAAGACCGCCCGCTTCGCCGTCGAAACCGGCAACGACCCCTACAGCGTCGCGGCCATGAACCTCGCCCACCGGATCACCGACGTCGCCAACGCAGCCCGCCCCAACACCTCCCTGGCCGACGCCACCGTCTCCGTCGCCGGCTTCCCCGCCGTCAACTCCGACATCCAACGACTCCTGTGGTCGGACTTCACCCAACTCGCCATCGCCACCCTCGTCATCGTCGGACTCATCCTCGTCCTACTACTGCGCGCCGTCGTGGCACCGCTCTACCTGCTGGGCACCGTCGTCCTGAACTACCTGGCCTCACTGGGCATCGGCGTCATCGTCTTCCAATGGATACTCGGCCTCCAGATCGCCTGGCCCGTACCACTGTTGGCGTTCATCATCCTCGTCGCCGTCGGAGCCGACTACAACATGCTGCTCGTCTCCCGACTCCGAGAAGAGTCCGGCACCAACCTGCGCGTCGGCGTCCTACGCACCGTCGCCAACACCGGATCGGTCATCACCTCCGCCGGACTCATCTTCGCCGCCAGCATGTTCGGCCTCATGATCGGATCCGTCGCCATCATGATCCAAGCCGGACTCATCATCGGCTGCGGCCTCCTACTGGACACCTTCCTCGTCCGCACCCTCACCGTGCCCGCCATCGCCACCCTCCTGCGCGAAGCCAGCTGGTGGCCCCACCGCCCGCAGAAGCGGAACAGACCCGCCCCGTCGCAACCGTCCCCGCAACCCGTCGGAGCCACCCAATGAAAACCGTTCTCGCACTCAGCCTTCTCATCACCACCGTCGCCGCCGCACCCGTTGCCGCCGCCGACGAGAACAGTTACCTGCAACGCATCGAACCCCGCATGGCACAACTCACCCGCGACCAGATCCTCACCGAGGGCTACAAGGTGTGCCAACTGACCCGCAGCGGTCACGGCTCATCCGATGCCATCCCCATGGTCACCAAAGACCTCGCCGTCTCCGTACCCGCCGCCGCCGACATCATCGCCGCCGCCGTCGTCGAACTCGGCTGCTGAATCCGTCCGCAACCCGTCCGCAGCAGCTTCTATTTCACCCACCGCTAACCAACGCCGCCAGCCAATCTAGCTGGGTATTCTCGACACGGCCAACGGCGTCGGTGATGCCAAACATCCATGTCGACTCGTTCGCATCGAGTAGGTCAGTGACTCTATTCCCCTTTCTACTAGAGAGTTTGACGGTCCCGGTTCGCTCGAGGCTCGGTATAAGGAGGTCGTCAATCCTTCGTCGCGCGATGTCCCGAGCGTCGATTCCGTCCGTCGAGGGATTGACTTGGTGCAGAGAAGCAAGACCGCCCCGAAGGGCGCGTCCCTGTATCTCGCCGAAGCGCTCACCAACCGGGCGGACCTGTTCAACGACTACCACGGCCAGAAGCTCGCCCCCGAGCTGCTCGGCCTGGCCGACAAGGAGACGCCGAAGATGGCGGTCGCCAAACTGTCCGCCACCGGCGATGCCCGCGCGCTGGTGATCATGCTCGGGATGGTGCTCGCGACCATCGAGGCCCGCACCGGTAAGGACGCGTGGCGGGGGCCCCAGGACATCACCAAGTCCTACCTGCGGTTCCTGGAGGAGAACGGCTACCCGCTCAGCGGCATCGAGGAGGTGATCCTCGGAAAGCGCAAGGCCGAGACCGTGTATCGGCAGGCTTGCACAGAGGACTAGCGGTCCCGCCCTGTGGCCCGGTGGTTTCGCGCCCCGCGGGGCCACTTTGGTGTCGCCGGGATGAAAAGACGCCGAGAAAAGGGAATGGCGGAAATGCGACCTAGTGCGAATTAAAGGCATTTCCTAGTGTCATTATTGAGCCAATGTCGTAACCGCAGATAGCCGCCATAATTGCACGCGTCTAATATCGCTGTATCCGTTGCTAAATAGGCCGTCAGCAATTATAATAGAAGGCACATAAACACCCCGAAATCTCACCAATTAAGGAGTTGAAATGACCACCACAGCCCCCGTCACCGTCTACACCAAGCCCGCCTGCGTCCAGTGCAACGCCACCTACAAGGCGCTCGACAAGCAGGGCATCTCCTACGAGGTCGTCGACATCAGCACCACCCCCGAAGCCCGCGACTTCGTGATGGCCCTCGGCTACCTGCAGGCCCCCGTGGTAGTGGCCGGAGACGACCACTGGTCGGGTTTCCGGCCCGACCGCATCAAGTCACTCCCGGCGCACGCGGCTGCCTGACGGGAACTCGGACCATGAGACACACCGCCACCATCACCGACCCGGTCCAATCCGACGCCATGCCGCTGTGGGAGTCGTTCGACCACGCCACCGCCGAGGACGCCTACGCCGCCGCCCGTGACCACATCGCAGCCGTGCAGCCCGACGACCGGATCGTCGACCAAGGCGACGGCGTGTACGCGGTCCTGTCCGGAGCCGGCCACGGGGCGGAACGGGTTGCGACCGTCGTCATCTCGCCCGGCGACGACGCCCCGGCCGCGCCCACGACCGACACCCACTGAAGGAGTCCCCATGTACACGCTGACCATCGACGAGGGCGGCCGCGACGTGAGCACGCCGCACGACACCCCAGAAGCCGCCCAGGCCGCTCTGCACGCGTACCTGGTCTTCTCGGACTACTACCACCGGCCCACTCAGCTCAGCGCCGCCCACGCGGCCTACGAACTCATCTCACTCGCCCAGGGGCAGCCGCGCGTCGTCGGCGTGGCCACCATCGAGCCCTACACCGAACTCGCCGCGCGCCGTGACCTTCGGGCCGTCTTCGCGGCAGTCGGCCCCACGCACGCCCTCGCGTCCTAGCCCATGCCGTACTACCTCACGAGCGTGGCCGAGCTGCCCCACCCTCACGCCATGGGCGAGCGGCCCCATCCGGACGGCACACGGTCCAACTGTCCCCTTGCTCTTGAGGCTGTCATCCGCACCCTCGGTCACCACCCCGAACGGGACGGCTACCGCGCGCTGTTCGCGCGCGAGGACATCGCCGTGCGCCGCCGCAGCTGCGACGTCCACTCGGGAGACTGGACAATCGCGCTGCCCGCCGTCACGGCATTCCTCGAGCCGTTCCCCGTCAGCGCCGACACCGCGACCATCGCCGGCGCGGCACGCAGTCACCCGTCGTTCGCGTCGCTCGACCCGGCGGATCGCCGTCTGGCGCTGGCGCTCCTGAGCTACAGCGACTCGCTGCGCGTGTACGTCAACGGCCAGGGCCAGCGCGAGACGATCGGCCAGCATCGCATCTGCTGGGCCCGCACCGCCGGCATTGCGGCCGTGCCCGTGTGGTTCGACGCCACCACCGTGGCCCCGCCGTGCGACGCGACGCTCCTGCAGCGCGGCTAAGCGGCCACGGGTAACACTCCGCGGCGCACGCCGACGCGCATCCTCTGGCCCCGTCATCGGGCGATGCGACACCGCGCACCAAGCCCGTTCACCGCGTCGCGGTCGACGACCGCGCGACACCGCGTTGCGGGTTCACCACAGCGTCGGTTGATCACCCAAAAGCGCGGCTTGCACCGCAGCGGCATCCCAACCGTGGCGCACGGCCTCGCGCAGCGCCACCGACCGCTCACGCCGTACCCCACGACTGTCGAAGCGTCGCAGCGCATATCGGCCACCGCCGCGACGCATCCGCGCCATGCGCTCCATGTTGTCGCCCTGGGACCCCGAAACCACGTGCTGGTGTGGCTCTGTCGCATCAGCGACCTTGACGCACACCGGGTTGTCGCATTCGTGCAGACCGAGCACACCGGCGGGCACCACCCCAGACACGATCGCCAACGCGTAGCGATGCGGCCGTACGCACAGCCCCGATCCCGCTCGGGTGAGGTAGAACCGGCCGTAGCCATCGGCGCCGATGGCACCAGTCCAGATGTCGCAGTCCGACACCGTGGGACCGCACACCACATGGCGGTGAAAGCGCGCGATCTCCGAGGCGTGCACCCGCCGATCCACGATCAGCTCCCCCGCACTCCTCACGACCGGTGAACCTAACCGCCGACACTGACGTTCACCGCGGCCCGCACCATCGTGCGCCGCACCCCGCCGAAAGCCCCGGCAGACCGCACCGGTGTCGGCGCGGCCACGACCCCACGATTGCGGCACAGAGGCGCGGCGGCCCGCGAGCCCTCCAAGCATGCCGGAGTGCGCGAAATCCGACCGGTCGCAGCGCTATCGCAACGGTCCCGGCAGCTGTGCTGCGGCGTGGCCCCGCAGCACAGCGCTGAACGCCCGCCAGTTGTCGGGTTCACGGTCTGCCGCGCCTGCCGTCGACAGGGCCGGGTAACCGTCACGCGGAGGCCGCTTCGGCCGGCGGCTCGCCCGCATTCGGGCCGACCGCGCCACCCGCCGCCTGGCCACCCGTTCCAGACACATCGGGACCTAGTGCATGCGAACCGTTCCGCGGTGCCGGATTCCCCGCTTTCGGCACGTGCCGTGCCATCGCGCGAACGATTCCAATTCCGAGGTCGTGTTTGGTCGCGATCGTCGTCAGCGTCTCACCCCGCTCACGCATCCGCTCGATCGCCGCGCCCGCCGCTTCGCGCTCGTCGCCCACCCGCTTGGCTTCTTCGCGCTCCAGCTGCGCGTCAGCCTGCGCGCGCAGCTCCGCGCGCCGCTCCTTCTTCCACTCGCCGATCGCGTCGAGTTTGTCGATCGCGTGCAGCAGGATCGTGGCGTCCTTGAGGTTCGCCTTCTCCCGCGCCGCGTGTTCCTCGTTGGCCCGCCGAGCCGCTTCCACCGCCCGGCGCCGGGCCTCCGCCTTGGATGTTCTCGCTGCCGTCATGGTCGAGGACCCTAGAAGCGATCGGGCCGAGCAGGCCACCACCACAGCCACATTCGTCGGCCACCACTTTTTCGTCCGCCTCCTGCCGACCTTCCTGCCGCTTCACCGTCGCCACCCTCAACCCACCGCCACCTCACGCCATCCTCCAACCGCCGCACCCACCGCCAGGCGCCCTCCTCGCACCCCCCGTTTACAGCCCACCGACAGACCACACACCTCTTGCACTCAGGAGCAGCGCCCCGTCTAAGAGTTTTCTAAGAACCCCCGGTTTGGTGGTGGCTTCGCCGGGCGTGCTGTTCGTAGCGTGCGGCCCATGCGGACCCGTGCGTGCGCGTCATGGTGATGACGCTGCACAAGCTGACCGCCGGGGACGGATACCTGTACCTGGTGCGGCAGGTCGCTGCCGCCGACAGCACCGAGCGGGGCCGCTCCACGTTGGCCGACTACTACTCGGCCAAGGGCGAGTCGCCGGGCCGGTGGATGGGCCGCGGCCTGGCCGCGCTGTCGGACACCGGCCGCTGCGAGGTGAGTCCGCAAGCCCGCGAAGAACTTTGGACGGTCGATGAGGGGTCGGGCGTCAGCGAATCGCAGATGCGCAACCTCTACGGGGTGGGGTTGCACCCCAACGCCGATGCCATCTCGAGCTACGCCAACGGGCGCGGCGCGGGCCCGGAACGGGCCGCCGGACGCCTGGGACGCAAGTTCCGCGTGGTCGACGGCGAACCGGAGTTCGCGCGCCGATTGGCGGTCGCGTTCCGCGATCACAACGCCGACACCGGCGCACATTGGAACGCCGCGATCGATCCCGAGATCCGTGCGCAGATCCGCACCCGTGTGGCGTTGGAACTGTTCACCGAGGAGTACGGTCGCCCACCGTCCGACGACCGGGAACTGTCGGGATTCATCGCCCGCAACACCCGCGCGGCCACCACCGCCGTCGCCGGCTACGACCTGACGTTCTCACCGGTGAAATCGGTGTCGGCGCTGTGGGCCATCGCCCCGCTGTCGGTGTCCGAGAAGATCGAAGCCGCCCACGACGCCGCGGTCGCCGACGTGCTGGAGTGGTTGCAGGATCAAGCCACGTTCACCCGAACGGGCGCCGGGGGTATCGCCCAGGTCGACACCGAGGGGCTGATCGCCGCGGCGTTCACCCATCGCGATTCGCGTGCCGGTGATCCCGATCTGCACACCCACGTCGCGATCTCCAACAAGGTCTCCTACCTCGACGCCAACGGCGTGCGCCGCTGGCTCGCGCTTGACGGCCAGCCGCTGCACCGGGTGACGGTGGCGGCCTCGGAGTTGTACAACACCCGGCTCGAAGCGCACATGATCGAGCGCCTCGGGGTGGCGTTCGTCGAGCAGTCCCGCGGGCGGGGAAAACGACCGGTCCGCGAAGTCGACGGAATGTCGGCGGAGTTGATGGCGCGGTGGTCGAGCCGGCGCGTGGCGATCGAGGCGCGTACCGCCGAATTGGCCAAGGCGTTTCAGGCCGCTCACGGCCGCGAACCGACCAACACCGAGATCATCGCGCTGGCCCAGCAGGCGACGCTGGAGTCGCGTGAAGCCAAGCACGAGCCGCGCTCGCTGGCCGAGCAGCGCCATGTGTGGCGCACGCAGGCCGTGGAGGTGCTGGGGCGCGATGGCGTGCACACCATGCTGGCCGGTGTTCTGGCCGGTCCCGACCGCTCGGCCAGCGCCCCCGTGGTCGACCGGGAATGGCTCGTGTCGCGTGCTGGCGAACTCATCGCCACCGTGTCGGAATCACGGTCCACCTGGCAGCCGCATCACGTGCGCGCCGAGGCGCTGCGCATCGCGCGAACCCACGGGGTGGGGCACGATGTCGCACTGGTCGAGCGCATCACCGACACCGCTCTCGGAGAGGGCTTCTCGGTCCCGCACGCGCGGGTGGCCGACGCCGAGCTCGATGAGCCTGTCGCATTGCGTCGCCGCGACGGTGCCAGCGTCTATTCCCGCCACGGCGTGGCGCTCTACACCAGCCGCGAAACGCTCGCCGCTGAGCGCCGGATTCTGGACGCGGTGCGCCGCTGCGACGGCCGCGCCGCCGCGCCCGCCGATGTGGAACTGGCGCTGGCGGATTCGGCGGCACGAGGGCGCACGCTCAACCCCGGCCAGACCGCACTGGTGTCGGAGATGGCGACCTCGGGGCGCCGTGTCGCACTCGCGCTGGCGCCGGCCGGAACGGGCAAGACCACCGCCATGGCCGCACTGGCCCATGCGTGGCGCAGTTCCGGCGGCCACGTCATCGGTTTGGCGCCGACCGCCGACGCGGCGATCGTGCTCGGGCAGGACCTCGGAGCGACCACCGACACCCTCGACAAGTACGTCTTCTCCGCCGACCCGGACAAGGCCGCAGCCTTCGGTGTTCCCGACTGGTTCGACGAGGTAGGACCCGACACGCTCATCGTGGTCGACGAGGCCGGAAAGGCCGCCACCGCGGGCCTGGACGCGATGATCACCGACGCGCTCCGCAAGGGCGCAAACGTGCGCCTGGTCGGTGACGACGGCCAGCTGTCGTCCATCTCGGCCGGAGGTGTCCTGCGCGACATCGCCGAGGCCACCGACGCGTTGACCCTCAGTGAAGTCGTGCGGTTCAAGTCGCCCGCCGAGGCCGCGGCCGGACTCGCGCTGCACGACGCCGACCCGGCCGGCATCGGCTTCTACATCGATCAGCACCGCGTGCACGTCGGCACCGACGAGACCGCCGCCGACATGGCTTATCAGGCGTGGCGCGCCGACCTCGCCGCCGGCGCCGACAGCATCCTGCTCGCCCCCACCAACGACGTCATCAACGCGCTCAACGCGCGCGCCCGTGACGAGCGATTGGCCGCGGACCCCGAGGCGGCGGGGGCGGCCACGGTGGTACTGGCCGACCAGCTGCACGCCAGCGCCGGAGACACCATCCGCACCCGCAAGAACGCGCGTTGGATTCGCATCGGGCGCAATGACTTCGTGCGCAACGGCTACCGCTACACCATCACCGAGGTCCTCGCCGATGGCGGCGTGAAAGCCCGCCATGTGCGCAGCGGACGCATCGTGACGCTGCCAGCGGATTACATCGCCGAACACGTCACGCTCGGCTACGCGGCCACCATCGACTCCGCTCAGGGGTTGACCGCCGGTGGGCGCGACACCGCGGGCACCTGCCACATCGTGGGCTCGGACATGCTGACCCGCCAGCACCTCTACGTCGCGATGACCCGCGCGACCGACGAGAACCACCTGTACCTGTCGACCGCCGAAGGCGATCCGCACCGGCTGTTGTCCCCCAAGGCCACCCACCCCGACACCGCCGTCGATGTCCTGACCCGCACGCTGGCTCGCGACGGTGCCCATGTGTCGGCCACCACCGAAGCGCGCCGCGCAGAAGATCCCGCGACGCGGCTGCAGGCCGCGGCCCACATGTTCTACGACGCCCTCGGCGTGGCCGCGGAAAGCCAGCTGGGCGCCGGTGCGCGCGACCGGTTGGACGCCATCGCCGACGAGGTGATCCCCCGTCTCAGCGAGCGTGAGGCCTGGCCGGTGCTGCGCCGCAACCTGTCGGTCCTGGCGCTCGGGGGTGCCGATCCCCGCGCGCTGCTGACCGAAGCGCTCGCCAAGGGCAGCGTCGACGACGCCGCCGATCCCGCCGCGGTCCTCGATCACCGCATCGACCCCGCCGGCACGCACTCCGCGGGCATCGGTGTGCTGCGCTGGCTTCCCGCCATCCCGCAGGCTCTGGCCGACGACCCGAACTGGGGTGCCTACCTGGGTCGCCGTGAGAAGCTCGTCGAGGGCCTGGCCGACCAGATCCGCGAGCGTGCACGGGTCTGGACCAACGGCACCGCCCCTGCGTGGGCGCGGCCCCTCATCACCGTGAATCCCGCGCTGACCGCCGAAATCGCCGTGTTCCGCGCCGCGGTGGGAGTGGAGGACGCCGACACCCGTCTCACCGGAGCGCGGCAGTACCCCGTGCGGACCCGCGCCGTGCAGGCCACCCTGCAGCGCTACGCCGCCGCCGACATTGGGCGGCGCAGTGCCGACACGACGCGCTGGAACGAACTCATCGACGCGATCGACCCACGTGTGCGTTCGGATGCCTACTGGCCGCAGCTGGCCGCCCAGCTCGCCCAGGCCACTCGCACCACCCCCGATCTGCGCCAGATCATCACTACCGCGGCCCGTCAGGGCCCGTTGCCCGACGAATTGCCCGCCGCCGCACTGTGGTGGCGCATCGCAGGCGCCCTGTCCCCGACCGCCACACTGGCCACCACGCACTCACGTCTGCGGCCCGCCTGGATCGTCGACGTCGACGCGATGTTCGGGGCGGCGCTGACCGAGACCATCACCTCCGATCCGGCCTGGCCGGGGCTGGTCGCCGCCATCAGCGCCGCCGACCCGAGCAAGTGGACGCCGCGCGATCTCCTCCACGTCGCGGCCGAGCATCTCGCCGACGCCGCCGACGCCGACCACCCCATCCCCCCCGGCGATTACGCCCGCCTGATCACCTACACCGTCGATGCCTTCACCCACCGGCTGCACGCGCGCTTCGGCATCGACGACGCGGACCTCCCCACTCTCGAGGAGGCACCGCCGCACCCCGACGAGGAAGCGCTGTTCCCGCCCGACCCGGACAGCCCCTACCCCGACCTCGAGGAACCCTCACCCTTCGACGACTACTTCGACACCGCGGCTCCCGACTGGCTCGAATACGAGTCGGATGAGTTCGAACGACTGCAATTCGAGGACTTCACAGCAAACCGCCCCGAACCCGAATTGGGCATCACCATGGAATCAATCAATGAAATGCAGCAGGAATACCGCGACGTCTGCGAAAAGCTGAAAATCCTCAGCGCCGACATTCGCGCCGGAAACGGTCCGGCCATGCGCGCAGTGGCCGACGATCTGCTCCGGATGCGCCACCAGGTCGACGCCGATCGGCCCTATGCCCTCGCCCTGGCCGCGGTCATGGAGCAGTGGGCCGACGCCGACGCCGCCTACAACGACATGCTGCGCATGGTCGACCACGCCCGTAACCGGCTCGACCTTCTGCGGGCCGACCCCGACGTCGACGAACTCGACCTCGCCTCAGCCCGTCAAGACGTCACGTTCTACACCGGCCTGCTGCCCGATCAGCCTCCGTCACTGCGGTTCCAGCAGGCCCTGGCCGACGCGCAGGCCGCGCGCACCGCGGCCGCGGGCGGCGCCAAGATCGTCACCGAGCACGACATCCAGGCCACGCGCGCCGACGCCGAGCGGGAGGACCTGGCCGCCCGTGCGCAGCTGCGTGACCGCCGCCAGGTGCTGCGCCGCGAGATCGGACGCGCGGAGCGCGACGTCGCCGCCGCCTTCGCCGCCGCCCAAACCGCGACCTCCGACACGCTGGAACAGCTGCTGGACTCGGCCCGCACCGAGGTGGAGCTGCTGCAAGTGGCCGGCGACGTCGACCTGATGCGCACGCCCCTGGAGATTCCCGCGGTGGCCCTGGCCACGCATGAGCCCTACACCGCCGATCAACTCAAAGCCTTGGCGGCGCAACCGTATCGGCTCAGCGTCACCCGCGCCGACGCTACCGACCGCGACACCGCCGCGGCGCTCTACACCCTGCGCAGCGCGGCCAACGCCGCCGACCGCAAGGTGCTCTGGCTCTCAAGTGCCGACTCCGGGGCGGCACTCGCCCGCGACACCGAGCTCGCCGACACCGTCACCACGGTCAGCGCTGCCCATGACCTCATCGGCAACCACCAGTGGGCGCTGCCGCCGGGAGCCATCGTCATGGTCGACGACCCAGGGGCCGCGGAGCCAGGCCACCTCGTCGACATCGCACGCCACGCGGCGGCTGCGGACGCGCGGATGATCCTCCTGGACCCCCGAACCACCCGCGGGCCCAGCGAGTCGGCGGTGCGCCTGCTCTCCCAATCCCTGCCCTGGGACACCACTCTCACCGCCGCGCCCTCCGAGCCCGCAGACCCGCTGCTGGAGCAGGTCCCGGCGGTCACCCTGGCCGATCGCCTCGGCCGCGCCCATCTCAGCGAATCGTGGCGTCACGTGCTCACCCAATACGACGGTGCGGCGCGCGCCGCGCGCGCGGCACACCGCCGCCACCTCTCACTGGGATGGCGCACCCCCGGATCGGAACTCGGCAGCCCCGAGCACACACTGGGTGCCGGCATCGGCGACTAGATCACCGAGGGCAGTCGGGTCGCGCGCGGGTCGACCTCACGCAGGCCTTTCCAACTGGCGTGCCGGAGGCCCCGGCCCGGCGCCCACTCGCGAAACGCGACCTCTCCCACGTACCGGGGCTCCACCCACCGCCAACCCTGGGCATCGACAGGCGGTTTCACCACCGGGGGCGCCGCGCGCACAAGCGGGTGCAGGACCTCGAACAGATGTCGGCGCATCACCGCGCTGAACCCCGTGCCGACCTGCCCGGCGAGCTCCAACGCACCGTCGTCGCGGTGCCCGGCCAGCAGCAGCGCCCCCACCCGCCCCGGCGGACCTGCGAACGCCACCACCGCAAGCTCCGCGCTCTGTCGCACAGGACTTTTCACCCACCACGGCGAGCGGCCCTCCCGGTACGGGGAGTCCACCCGCTTGGACACGATGCCCTCGACATGGTGCTGAGCAGCTATCTCGAGCATGTCCGCCGCCGGCACGCCGAAGAACGCCTTGGGCACCGTTACCACCGCGGACTCCTCCACGATCAGCGACTCCAACACCTCGCGGCGCTTGACGTACGGTTCGTCGGTGAGATCCCGGCCGTCCACCGACAGAACGTCAAAGGCTATGAGCTGCACGGGAACCGAGCGGAGAAGGTCGGGCTTCGGCCGCCTGTTCTGTGGCCACCGCCGCTGTAATCGCGTGAACGACGGACGCCCCTGCGCATCGAGAGCCACGATCTCTCCGTCGAGCACCACCGCCCGGCCGCCCACGGCCTGACCCACCGAAGCCAATTCCGGGAACGTCAGCGTGATGTCGGCGCCACTGCGGGAGAACGTGACGGCCTCGCCGCGATCGACTATTAGGTGGGCCCGCTGGCCATCCATTTTCCACTCCACAGCCCACCGGTCGCCACTGGGCGGCGGCCCGAGGGTGGCCAGCATCGGCCCCGGCGTTGACCGCCGGCGCACCACAGAACGCGCAGCGGCCATTCATCGACGGTACGCGGGCGGGCGAGGCCCTTAGCCCGATGCCGCGGCCGCCCGCTGCCGACGCCGGCGGGTGTCGATCGCGCTGTCGAAGATCTTGATGAACGTGCTCCAGTCGGGTATCTGAACACGGCGCCCGGCGGTGCCGCGCAGCAGCAACTGGGCCTCTTCGTAGCTTTGCGGAAGCAGTTCCTGCCAGTCGATGATCGCGCCCAGTTGTGATGACTGCGAACGGCTTCCACCGTTGGGCTCATAGGACTCGGTGCGCCGCGTTCCCAGTCCCTGCCAGTGCGACGCTTGTTCGAGCAGCTGGCGTTCGTGTGAGCCGTACATCACCATCGTGCTGGGGAACATTGCCCGCAGCGCGTCGGCGTACTTCGGTCCGTACACGACGTCGAAGTGCTCGGTTGCCTGCACGGTGGCCATGATGTTGACGCCCAGGCCGGCCGACTCGCCAACGTAGTTGAGCAAGGCGGGCAGGGGGCAGGAGTTGCACACCTCGTCGAGTTCGAGCAGCAGACGGTGCTCTAGTTGGTGTTGAGCGGTCAGTTTGCGGAAGTGCTGGATGATGGAGTCGATGAGGGCGACGGCGACGCCGGCGACGGTGCCGGTGTTGGGGGCGATAACGAACAAGCTGGCTTCGGGGTCGTCGAGCATGGTCACATCGAACGAATCGATGCTGAGTTCATCAACACCGCTGAGGCCGTCGAGATGGCGCGTATTGGCCAGTGCCAACCGCAGCCACGGCCTGACCGCCTTGGACACGGTGATGGCCACGCTGTCGCGCATGCGGCTGTTCATCGTGAGTATGCGGTTGGTGGGATCAGCCAGGTCGGGATGCGGGCAGCACGCAGCAGCGGTCATCCACGACGGCGTGGCCTCCAAGGGCAACTGACCGCTACCGTCGCCGTCGTCGACGCCGAGGTTCTCGACCGCTTCGAGCACCCACGGCATGCCCTGGCCGTTCACCATGGGGCTGGCGACATAGAGTAGGCAGGCCAGCGGGTTGCTTGCGGTGGACTCCCACAGCCCGCCAGCCGCGACCGTTTGGCCACCGGATGCGCCGCCGAAGCCGACACCGGAGGTCGCGAGCATCGTCTCGGCTACTGTCAGCGCATCGTCGGCGCATGTGATCGAGGCGGTGGGGTCGCTGACCATTGACCGCACCCCTTGGGGCCAGATGAGGGTCTTCTGCGGGCGTAGGTCGATGACCCCGGTCGGGCCGGTGACGCCGCGGCGCATGAGTACCAGTTCGGCGAGGTCCTCCTTGCTGGACACGGCTACCAGGGGTCCGGGATGCAGCACCGCCGCCGGGGCCAGCAGGCGTCGGGTCTTGCCGGTGCGCGTGGGTGCGCTGATGGCCAAATGCGGTGCGCCCTGGACCTTCTCCCACTGCTCGGCGTCGTTCATGACCAGTCCGCAGTAGGGGCTGTAGGGTTCGGGCCGGTCGCTCATGGGCTACATCGTGGCGGGCGGCACGCGCAAGAGTCCACCACCAGAGCAGGATTCGCACACCGGCAGTTTCGGCGTCGGGCGGCGCGTCAGGAGTGCGCTGACCACCACGCGTAGAGGCCTTCCAGGGTGCCCGCGGGTTGCGCGGCTCGAACGACGCTGAGCAGCAGTTTGTCGTCTTCGGTCCACACCACGACGGGTTGGCCGGCCCGTAGCCCGCAGAAGAGGGTCCCCCGCACGATGTTCGGGCTGTCGTTGCGGCGCCACGGGCCCGGTGACTGGATGTTCGGCGGACAGATCTGAGCGGTGGAGCGATTCACGGCGTCGGTGAATGCCGCGCGCAGCGCCGAAAGGTCCTTGCTGAGCGTGAAATTCGACGATGTGGGGCCACCGGGATCGACATTGGGGCCGCACGACACCGCGGCGACGGCATCCGCATCCCCGTCAAGGGATGCAGGGGCACAGCTGCCTGCCGGGTATCCCGGTGGCAGCAGTCCTTTGAGCTCGGTGGACGCGGGACTGGTCGTCGCCGTCGCGGTCGCCGGTGGGGCCGCCTCGGGTATGTCGGGCGACGAGGACCATCGCCACACGATTGCGGCGATCAAGGCGGCCAGCGACACGACGGCGAACCCGATCACGACTGGCCACGGCAGGTCGCCCACCCATCGGACGGCCGAATGATGAAGTCCGGTCGGCGCACGTTCGCGTACCTGCTGCTCAGATCCATTGGCGCGCAGCCAGGTGGTAGTGGCCGGTGCCGTGACGGAATGCTGCACCGCGGGTGTCGGTCGCTGCTCGGTCGCCGATTGCGCGGCGGCGGTCGCTGCCGCGGCGAACTCCTGCGCGGAGTTGAAGCGGTCCGCGGGGTTCTTGGCCAGCGCTCGCGCGATCACGACGTCGAGTTGGCGCGTCGCTGTGGGCAGATGATCGGAGAGACGCGGTGGCGGCGCGTACAGATGTGCGCGCGCGAGTGCAATGGTGCCCTCGGCTGTGTAGAAGGGCTGCTTGCCGGTCAAAAGGCGGAACAGGGTGCACGCCAGCGAGTAGATGTCGGCCCGGCCGTCAACGGCGCCGCCGGTGATCACTTCCGGCGCGGCGTAGGCGAGCGTCACCGCCAATGTCGCGTCGTCGTCGGAGTCCTCTGTTCCGCCGGCTGCCCTGGCCACCCCGAAGTCGCTGAGCAGTACCTGCTCCTCACCTGGAGGTCCGGAAGCCAACAGAATGTTGGCGGGCTTGACGTCGTGATGAACGACGTCGCGCTGGTGCGCGTAGTCCAGGGCCTTGGCGACCTCGGTGACGATGCGCAACGCTCGTGGCGTGGTCATGGTGCCCGCTTGCAGTGCAGCCTCGGCGTCGGAGCCCTCGACGTACTGCATGGCGATCCAGAGCTGGCCGTTGTCGGCTTCGCCACGACTGTGGATGGAGACGATGTTCGGATGGTTCAACAGTGAGGCGATGTCGGCTTCGCGCACGAACCGCTCCCGAAATGCCGCGTCGCGGGAGAGGTCGGCGCTGAGCACTTTGAGGGCGTCGCGGCGGGGCAGGGTCGGGTTCCTGGCCACGTAGACCGTGCCGGTGGCGCCCGTGGCCACCAGCCGCTCGATTCGATATCCCCCCACCAGGGATCCCACGTCGAACACAGACACAGCATCGCCTACCGGCGGGGTGGTGGACCGTTCGGTGCGACCGGGCGTGTCCGATGCTGTGTCGATGTTCATGACTGGTTACCGGTGATCGCAGAAATTCAATAGCGCTCGCAGCCGAGCCCAGGGGCCCGGCGTCGACGAGTCGCGCTCGAACATCACGTGCGCTGATTGGATCAGCTCGCCGTCAGCGCCGGTGGTGGTGGTTTCCGCGACGTGGTGCCCCTGGGCGGTCAGCGACTCGATCAGTTGTTCATGCAGGCGATCGGCCCCGAAGCCCCACCAGTCGTCGACTGCGGCCAACACCCTGGTGTGGGCATCCGAGGTGGGTCGGGCCGGTGGCGGGGTGTCCGCCGCCAGCGACCAGCTGTCGATCGCGGCCAACCAGGATTGCCACTGTTGCTCCAGCTCATCGAGGCTCTGATCCAGGCCGGGTTGGCTGCCGACGTGGTGAAGCGCCTGGATGAAGGCGGCTCCGGGCAGCCCGTCGATATCAGGGCCGGTGTCCGGGCAGGTGTGGGCGAAGGCTGCTACCGATCGGGTGATGGCGAGCTGGGCGTCGAAATCGGCGCGCAGAGACTGCACCGGCGCACCGCCGCGGCGCTCGGCGGCTTCGGCGACCTCCCGGTGCAGCACGTCGCTGGTGACCGTCCACCGTTGGTACGCGCTTTCGATGGCCCGCAGCGCAGCCACTTCCGGCTCGCGTGCCACGGTCAGCCCTGCTCGCGGGTCTGAATCCCAGCACTGGTGAGAATGGCGCCGATGGCATCGGCCATGTCGGAGGCGACCACGGTCCGCAGGACATTCAAGTCGGCGGTGGCCAGGTCGATCGCCGCGTCGGAAACCACCCGCGCTTTCATCTTCTCGACTGCCTCGGACACGACGTTGCGTACGTAGCGGCCGTTGCCGGCGATGTCGACGAGGGTCTCAGCGGGATCTTCGGGATTGTTGGTCGAGGTGGTGGTGAGCCAGCTGGTGTATCGGCCGAAGGTGTCGACCGCTTCGGGATGAACGAACACGCGGTAACTCTCGGCGAACTTGGCGGCGATCTGCCCCAGCTCGTCGGCGCTGTAGGAGCTGAACTCCAGCTGGGTGGGGAACCGTGACCGCAGGCCGGGGTTGGCCGACAGGAGCCGGTTCATTCCGCCGGCGTAGCCGGCCAGCGCGATCATGGTGTCGTCGCGGTGATCTTCGGCGAACTTCATGATGACGTCGAGTGCGATGCGGCCGAAGTCGCGGTCGTTGTCCGCCTTGTACAGTTCGGGCGCCTCGTCGACGAACAGGACGCGGCCTCGGGCACGGTCGAGAATCGCGCCGGTCTTGGCCTCCGTCTCGCCGATCACTCCGCCGACGAGATCCTTGCGCGAGACCTCGATGAACTCCGGCGAGGTGAGGATGCCCAGGCCGAAGTACATCTTGCCCATCACGCGAGCGATCGACGTCTTGGCCGTTCCCGGAGGACCGACGAGGGTCATGTGCAGAGCGTTGCGCTGCCCGACTCCCTCCCCGCGCGCGGCCATCGCCCGGTCGTAAATTTGGACGTTCTTGAGCTTGTTGATGTGGGCTTTCACTCCGCCCAACCCGATGAAGGATTGCAGGTCGCGTTCGGCCTCCTCGAGGACAGCGGCGGCGGCTTGGGCTTGTTCGGCTCGCCGCAGCTCCTCGGTGCTCGGCCCGGACTGCGGGTCCCAACGGCTGGTCCGGGCGGCGATGGCCTCGGCAGTGGTCGTCTTGGGGCCGAACGTGGTGTCCGCCAGGGCCGCCGAGGCGTCGGGCAGCATGCGCCCGCCGACTGTGGCCATGCCGAACTCGACACGTGCGTCGTTCTCGTGGCCTAGCCAGCGCAGTGCGTACCCCCGGTACAGCGCTGCGATGGCCGCGGCGTGGGGGCTCACCTGATCTGAGGGCACGCCTTTGAGCAGGACCAGACCGGCGTCGAACTCACCGAGGCCCACGTGGGCGACTCCGGCCATCAGGTCGGTCGCGGCATCCACGACCCGCAAGGTCCCACTGACGGGACGAGCGGCCCAGTCCAGCACGTCGGTCCAGCGTTGAGTGACGTAGTGCAGGGTGGCGCCCAGGCAACGCCAAATGGGCGACTGCATGGGCTCGCGCGCGGTGTCGAAGGACTCCAACAGCTTCTCGGCGGTGTCGTAGTCCTGCTGACTCAGCAGCGCCGCGATGTAGGCCAGCGTGATCGACGCCGGGGTGTAGGGGAACACCTCGATGAAGCCCGGCGAAGGCACCGATGCTTCCAAGGCGCTGTCCTGCAGACCCAGGCGACGTGTTTCGCGGTGCAGCGTGGCGCTGGCCTCGTGAGCGTGACGCAGCGTCTCGCTGGAGTGATCACCCGTGGCGATCAGTCCCAGCCAGGCGTCGCACATGCCGGGGTCCATGCTGACCGCCCGGCCGAACCGCTCCCGCGCGGCGTTCGGGTCGGCCGGGTTGCCGAGCAGGCCCAAGGCGTCGAATCCGGCGTCGAGGTAGTCCCGCGCAGTGCTCATCGTCTATGACCCAATCTCTCGGGGTGGTCGCGGCGGTCGGGTGGCGCGAGGCGCCGCAGTGTCGCCCTGGCGCGGCCCGTCGAGGTCGATTGTCCCCGCTGAGGTGCTGCCGCCGCGCGCCGGTGCAGACCCCGCTTCCGGCGGGCGGCCGGATGCCTGGCTCGCGCTGCGGCTGGCCATCGTGGAGGCCTGCGCGGGCGTGCGGGCGGGTGTCGACGGGGTTCCCGAGGTGTCGGGGCGGGGCTGGCGCAGTGGGGCCGGTGACGACGTGTCGGCAGACCCCGATGAGGGGGGCCGGGCCGGCGGCGCGTCGCTGGCGTTCTTGCCGGAGCGGAGCACGTGCCCGGTGCTGCCGGCGACGCTGGCCGCTTTGGCCGCGGCTTCGACGGGTACGGCCACTTCCGGAGCGGCCACCTTCACCGCGCCCATGGCCGCGGTGGTGGCCGCGGACTTGGCGGCGGACTTCGCCGGTGTCGCGCTGGCACCCGTGTCCGCCGCTGTACCGGTGACGACGGTGCGCGCCGAGCTCGTCGAGCGCGGCTTGAACAACTCCACTCCCGGCGTGGGGCGAGCTTCTGAATCGCTGGCGGAGTCCTGGTCACCGGATGCGGCCTCGCGACGTGCCCTGCGGCGCGCGCTGACCTCCCGCGCGACCGCGCGGGCCGTCTCCTCGCGCACTGCACCGGTGCCCGCGTGCCACGCACTGCTGATCTGGCGGCCGATGGTGCCGGTGCTGTCGGCGTGGAAGGAGCGGTCGACGAACCGGAAGCCCAGCCACAGTGCCGCCGCGGCGACGGCCATGATGAGCACCCGCGGAATGGCCGTCGCCGTGTCCGCGCCGAAGGCGTCCGTGGTCAGCACCCACGTGATGCCGATCGCCGAGACGGCCAGGTAGACCTCGAACACCATCAGTTGGACGACGTGCATGAAAAGCTCTGTGCCGCAGTGCTTGGCGAAAGCCAGCGCCCGTCCGAAGCCCAGCATTCCGATCAGCAAGGAGGGACCCACCAGGATGCCGAAGTACAGCGACTTGATCCCCACCATCATCGCCGACAGGCCGACGTAGAAGTAGAAGAACGCCACCACGATCGCCACCAGGACCAGCAGCAGCCCGATCGTGGCGTCGGAGCCCCCGAGGCGCTGGGCGTAGGCCAGGGCCTGTGGCGCACCGCAGCTCGCCATCGCGTGTGCCGGGCCGGGGCCATCCACACCGCCCGCGCCGATGATGGCCGTATTCCAGGCTTGCCGGCATCCGCCGACGTCATCGACCACCATGCCGAAGTTGAGCACCTGCAGCGGGTGGCGCACCCCGGCGGTCACCACGTTGGCCATCAGGGCATCGAGTTTGGCGTCCAGCGAGCCGCCCGAGGCGAAGGGCGCCCCGGTCGCGGCCTGGGCGATCTCCAGTCCGGTACCTCGGCCCAGCGCCAGCAGGCCGTGGTCACTGTAGAGGTCGCCGACGGGATCGGAGAACACCGTGGCCAGTAGCACCGTCAGGACGCCGGCGGTTCCGAGCATCGCCCATCCGCGACCGGGTTGCCCGCGCAGTATGTGAAAGCCCGCGGCGGTGGCACAGATCGTAATGGCGATGGGGCCCAACATCATCGAATGGACCAGGGCAGTCACGGCGTTGTAGAGAGGTGCGGCGAAAGTGGCCACGGCGGCTAGCCAGCCGGTGGATAACGCGAAGCGCAGAAACCACAGCGCGGCGGCCATGATGAAGATGAAGGTCCCCGCGATCATGCCCAACCACCACGAGGCCGTGGCGTTGTCGACGGCGCGTTCCATGGCCGCGGCCATCCAGGGCATCCACGTGCTGGGGTCGAGCATCGAGATGTCCTGACCGTTGTTGGTCGCGGCTTCCCGGACCGACACCATCGACAGGAAGTAGAAGGCGATCGGTACACCATCGGTGTCGCGCAGCCCGGTCCAGCCCAGCGCGGCCGAACCGCCCGTGGCCACGGCGTTCGGGGCGCACAACAAGGCCGTGAAGGACAGCGTGTAGGTCAGCGTCATCGTCACGACGGCGCGGCGCGCCCGTGGGTGGTCGGCCAGCCACAGCGTGAGAGCGCCGGAGGTCATGCGAATACTTCTTGAGGTGGGGTGCTGTCGACGTCGGCGGCGAGCTGCGCGGTCGGGGCGCCCAGGAAGCGGCAGCGTGCCCGCCGGCCGCGCTCGTCGACGATGAACCCCTCCCCCATCCGGGAGGGGTGAACCTTGCCGAAGGCGTCGTCGTCGCTGTCCTCGTCGTCGGCCGACTCGGCCGGACTGGTGTCCTCGTAATAGGACTGCACAACCTCGGGGTAGAGCGCGGGATCGACACCGGCCCACTCCAGCGTCTTGGTCGCCAGCTCCTCGTTGCGGATCGCGAACAGCCACTTCTGGGTGATGAACTTGTCACCCATCCGCTCGAAGTCGCGGTAGTCCTGGGAGATCAGCCAAATGCCGGTGGCGTGCTTGCGGCCCTGGCGGGTGATGCGGTGCGCGGTGCGCGCACCGGCGGGGTATGCCATCAGTTCGGCCGCCTCTTCGAAGATCATCGTCGAGAACTGCTCGCGGCGCAGAAACTGATGGCGCTGCACCGTGTCGATGATGAGCCCGTAAATCGCCATGCCTGCACGCGCGCTCTTGGGCAGCTTGTCGTACAGGTGGGGGTTGAGGATGTCGTCGGCGTCGGGCAGGCCCAGCCGGTTGGTCAGCCAGATCGTGGCCAATGACTGCGATGTCGAATACGGCGGCAGCGTCTCGTCGAAGATGGCCCGCGCCGCCGGTTGGGTGGCCCAGGCTTCCAGACGGGCCAGCAGCATGTCGTTGCCGGCGTCGGGCTGGTCGCGTAGATAGCCGATTAGCGAGTGCATTGAGTGGATTCCGTTGGCGTGACGCATGTCTGGGCTCACCAGAAGGGTGAACCGATTCTCCATGTCACTGTCGGCGGGGACGCCGATCATGGGCAGGATGTGGTTGGCGGCGACGTCTCCGGCTTCCTCGAAGGGGAACATGCGCAGCGGATCGAGGCTGAACCGGGAATCTCCCAAGTCGACGGTGGTGGTGTCGGTGACGTGACGGAAGGCTTGGCCCCATTCGCCGTGCGTGCCGGGGTCGAACACGTCGACCTTGCCGCCGCGTAGAACCACCTCGATCCCGGAGAGCTTGGCGCGGTTGGACTTGCCCGCCCCTGGGTCGCCGACGACGATCAGTCCGGTGTTCTTCTGTCGGCGGGCGCATCCCTCCGGATCGTGCAGGATCAGGCTGCGCCGCAACGTGTTCTGGTTCTCGGCCAGCGCTGTCCCGCGGGAGTCGCCCACGCGCGTGGAGATCAGTGGTGTGAATCGGCCCCACAGGTGCGCCGAGGTCGGATCACGGAACTCGTCGAGGTGAGCATGCTTCTCGCTGCCGGGCGTGAACGCCGCCCACAGCTTGGATTGCGCGCCACGCCAACGGCTGACGGCGATCTCGGCTTGGTCCAGTTCGTGGCGGACCTGCTTCACCGCGTCCTCGCACATCTCCAAGGTGGGTGCGCCCACGGCGATGAGCGTGGCCACGTCCAGCTCCCGCTCGCTGGGGTTGGCCTTGATCTGTGCGTTGTACTCGCGGGTGTTGGCCAGCTTGATGTCGAGTTCGTCGTCCTCTTCGATCATGCGGCCGCGCTGGCGCATCTGGTCTTTGATGTTCTTGGCCGCGCGCGCGTTGAGCGCCTCGGCGCGGTCGGGGCTGCGGACCGTGACGTGTTGCATCCAGTCGATGGCCGCGTCGGTCTCGACGTTGTCGAGCGCATACAGGTAAGCCGCCTTGGTGAACCGCAGGCCGGTGTCGGGAAAGTGCGTCACCGGCAGCAGCGCCTGGTAACTCCATGGCCCATCGGGGCGATCCGCGTCGTACAGCCGCACGATGGGGCGCATCGTCGGCCACCAGGACGACCGCACCGCGTTGGCGCCCTCGTCGACGCCGGGACGCACGAAGGCCGCGGAGGTCAGCCTGTCCGGGCCGGCCGCGGCCGGCGGCATCGGCTCGTGCAGCGCACCGCGGAAGACCTGGTGGCGGTGTTGCCACAGGATCTGCAACGGGCTGGCAGGACGGACGCTGAACTGGGCGGGTAGCGAGGCGACCACCTCAGCGGCCAGGCGCGCATAGGCGGCTACCGAGGTGTCGGAGTCGACGTCGCGGCCCACTACCCAGTCCTTGGCCTTGGAGGCCGCTCCGGCCGCGTTGCGCCCGCCCCGGCCGCTGTCGACGGGGAAGGTCAGCCAGCCGCGCCGTCGCTGTTCGAGGAATATCGGCGCGCCAGCCGGTGTGGCGGCAGGATTGAAGGTGGGCTCCCACAGTCGGCAGTGCTCCACCCAGCCCGGTCGATGGCTGTGGTTACCAACCATGTTGCGCATCAGGCGGTTCGGGTCGGTGGTGTCCAACAGTCCAGACAGCGACCATCCCGAGGGCAGCGCGCGAGCCAGGTTGCGGTAGTAGCGGCTCCCCCGCTCATGCGTGCGCAGGGGCCGCAGGACCAAGGGCAGCCCGTCGATGAGGTAATCGGCGTACACCCCGCCGCGGGTGAAACGCAGGTTGCCGATCACCGCCACGGGCGGGTCGTAGAGATGATCGACGCGCGGTTCAGCCTTGCGAGCCATCAGCGCTCCTTGGTCCGCGGGCGCGCCGCGCACGCATGCTTGGGCAGGATCGTCGTCACGGCGAAAGAGACACGGGCAGAAAGGGATGGCCGCCGTTTGGGCAGCACCATGCGCAGGATCACCGTCACCAGGACCGCCGCGACGGCCGCGCCGCCGAGCACCCCGAACCCGGAGCCTTCGTGCGTGCGGAACCACCACAGTGCGGGCAGCACGATCATGCCGATGGCGATCAGCTCGGGGGCGCGGTAGGGCCCGCCGGGCAGTCGGTTGCCCGTCGAGGACTCCCCCGCATAGATCGGGACATCGCGAATTCCGGTGAAGACCTTCGCCGGCTCTCCGGTGGGAACCTCGTTTGGCATGGTCAGCTCTCTTCGTAATTGCTGATGAGGATGGGTTGGCAATTCGTGTCGTCGATCAGCGCGGTGGTGCCGTAGATGAGAACGGCAACGCCGAGGGCGCCGAGAAGGGACGCGGTCAGCTCAGACAGTCGACTCGTCAATGTCCGTAGACCGACACGATGCCGCGCTGCTGCAGCTCCTGGTTTCCCGATCGCTGGAATCCCGCGACGTTGGCGATGATCAGCGACAGGATGATGCCGCCCACCACGGCGGCGATGGCCGATCCGATGCCCTGCTTGAACCCGTTGCGTAAGCCGACCGCGATGCCCAGTGCCATCGCGGCCAGGCCGCCCACGACGACCACGATGGAGAAGATCTCCTGGGACATGCCCACGATCCCCTGTGCCGCCAGAATTGTTGTGCCCGAGTCGATGATCATCGTGTTCCTTTCGCGTGATGTTGGTTGGACTGAGCCGATGGCGTGGCGCCAGCGGCAAGCAGTGGGGTCTCATCTCGTGCCGCCGGCGACGGGAGTCGGCGGGGCGTCGGGGTCGATCGCGGGAACCACGTCGATCGCGGCGACCGACCACGCGCCCCCGCTGGCGCGCAGCGCGAGCGGGTACTGCAGCGGCGTCGTGGTGTAGTCGGCGGCGCGGGCACTCACTGTCACCCAGACGCGCAGCTCGGCCCCTTCGGCCGGGGCGTCGGGAACCTGATGCTGAGCGCGAATGGAGGTCACGGTGGCCGTCGCGTAGGCGCGCAGCGGCCCGAGCCCCGAGTCGACGGTGACGAACCGCTCAATGCCGTTGGCATCGGTCAGGTAGCACGTCACGAACCCGCTGATCACCCCGGCCACCACGGCGTCGTTGGTGATGGTGACCGGATAGTCCAGGGACACGTCGACCCCCGGGGGCGGCGGGTCGCGGCGTGCGGGCTTGGCCATCGCGCGGGGCGAGCTGCCGTTGTACACACTGACCGGCAGCTGGTAGTAGCCGCGCACCGGCGGGGCGTTGGTGTAGGACTGCTCGGTGACGGCCACGATGACGCCGTAGGTGGTGACGTTGGGCGCTGTCTCGCCCACGAACGTCGCCGAAGCGGCCTGCGCCGACACGATCAGCGGGGAGGTTGTGGGCAGCGACATGTCGCTGGTGTCGGGGAAGCAGCGCGCCACCTCGGCGGCCCGGCTGCTGCTGGCCGTCAGAAGCACCGTCACGCAGTCGATCGCGTAACTCTCCACCAGGGCGGTCTCGTTGCCGACCGAGCGCGCCGTCACCGCCACCGGTGTTTCATCGGATGGGAAGACCCAGCTCCACAGCGTGGACGCCCCGCTGATCACCGAGCAGACCACCAGGATGGTCACGATGACCTTGGCGCCGCCCTGACCGGTCGTGGTCAGGCGCCGCCGCCAGGTGTTGGTCAATCGCATGTCAAACCGCCTTGTGCCCAATGATTTTGATGCTTGACACCGCGAACGTTCCGTCCGCCGGATCGCGCGAGGTGTCCCCGCCCGGCAGGACGGGCGCCGGGGCGGCCCCACCTTGATTGCCGCCGAGGATGTCGCCGAGGATCGACGGTCCGGCGCCGGGCGGTGGTGTGGGGGCGGTGCCAGACGGCGCGATGGCGGGCGGCCGGTTGGTTTCCTGGATGATCACGGTGATCTTGGAGGCCAGCACGCCGGGTCGAATCGACTCCACGGCTTCGCCGCGGACGTTGCCGGTGTTCTGATTCTTCACCGTGCGGTCGGTGTCGTTGAACTGCCATTGCACTCGCGTGACCACGCGATGCTGTAGCCACGGATCGGGCTGGTCTGGACCGACGTCGGTCTTGTTCACCGCGCCCGGCACGATCGACACCGCGGTGATGACGAAGGTGCGACCCAGGTCGATCTCCAGGACCTGACCGTCGACCGATCGCACACACACCCACGGGGTGGTCGAGGCGGGGTCGGCTACCGACTGTGCCGACGTGGACCCTGGTGGGCAGTCCGAGGACGCCGTAAAAGGCAGCGGCCCATCGGTATTCGGTGGCGTGCTCGGCGGTGCCACGTCGACTGTCCGAGGTGCCACGGGAGCGGCAGTCGGCCGAGGAGGCTGTTCGCTGGGCGAGTTGGCCATGGTGACGACCAGCGTGATGACGGTGCCGATGACGGCCACAGCGCCGAACGCGGCGAGAACCCACGGAGTGAACCGGCGCGGCGGCCCATCTTGGGAACGGGCGTCGGCGGGGTCGTTGTCCAGCTCCACCACCGGCCCGCCGACGTCGAGCGGCGAACCGAGCAGCATGTCGCGCCCGGCGGGGCCGTAGTCATCGTCGTCGTAGTCGAATTCGCCGTACTCCGAGGGTGCCTCCTGCTCGCCGTCGCCGCCTCCGAACCCCTCGGAGGATGTCGCCTGCGGCAGGGTCTCGGTCGGTTCGAGGTCTGGATTCCTCGTCGCCGTGGCGTCTCGCGGTGTCCGCACCGTGGCCGAGGCGGCGAGGTCTCCACCCCGGTCGTCGCCGCGTTCGTCACCCTCGTGGACGCTGATCGCCCCGATGTTCCTGAGCCACTCGTCGTTGTCGATACCGTGCGTCATCGCCGACGACCCCGATCGCCACCAGCGGGGCGCCTACCCGCGTGGGCACGCCGACCCGGCGGCAACGCGGCGCGTGGCGTGGACGCTGGGGCGGTATCCAGGCTCTCGGATTCGGGCGGGCCCCACCGCAGGTACAGGTCCTCCACCGAGGCGCTCGACAGAGCCGCAGCGCTGGGGGCCGCGGTCGTCGGCGCCGGGGGGGCTGCTGCGGGGTACCGGGGTGCCCCGTACCGGGGTGTCCACGACGCGGCCGGAAGGACTTGGACGTTCTGCCGCGCCCGCGGGTTGCGCACCAGGTGCAGCGCCAGGACCGCGACGGCCACCGCCACCAGAACCGGAGCGAGTTGCACGAGTATCTGGACGAGCACGGCGACGACGACGGTGAACCCGACCGCCACCCCTGCCGCCGCCATCAGCATGGTCTTCACGTGTAGCCTCCTCGATTCGGTCAATGACCAACTTTGTAACCGCACCGTATCTACTAAAGAGCAAATGTGTCCACACTCATGGACGACTAAGGGCGAAATATGGTTCTGTTAGCTCATGGAGGCACCAGAACAGGGCATCGAGCGGTTGCACCACTTCGTGACCGAGCGTCGCCGTGCATTGGGAATCAGCCGCACGCAGATGTTCGCCCGTGGCGGCCCGTCGCCATCGACGATGAACAAGGCACTCACCGGAGACCGCGGGCTGTCGCGATCGACCCTCGAACGCATCGATCGCTCACTGGGATGGGCGCCGGGCTCAGCGGAGTCCGTCATGGACGGCGGCACCCCCACCTCCCGCATCCCGGCATCCAGCGAAGCGGCCTGCCCTGCACACGAACACGTCGTCACCGTCCTCGAAAGCACCCGCACACAGCTGCACACCGCCCTGGAGCTGGTGGAAGGTCTGCTCGGGTCCGGCCATGCCCGCTGAGATCTACGACGAGGAGCGCCGCGCCTGGATCGCCGCACGCGCCGGCATCTGGATGTTCCAGAAGCGCCGCGCGGAACTGCTCGGCAAACGTATCCGCGCCCGGAGCCGCGCGAAGGTGGGTGCCCGGCCCGACCCGCACGACGACCAGGTGACCGCGCCGCTGATCTTCCGTACGTCCTCCACCACGACCGGCGCCGTCGAAACCGGAGTCGTGGCCGCCCTGGCCGCAGCTGCCCCCATCGGCTGGCCGGCCGGCCGCACGCTCTACACCGTGATCACCGGGCTGATCCCCGAGCGCCTGCAGGCCTATCCGGTCGCGGCGCTGCTCTGCGCTGCGATCCTCTGCGGCGCCCCGTTACCGCTGCTGTATGACCCCAGCCCGTCGTTGGTGAGCACTCTGCTCATCCCGTGGCTGCTGGCTCAGATCCCCGCCACCTTCGCCTCGGCCGCCGCCTACGGTGTTCTCGAAGGGTGGTTGGCCATCGACGGCTCCAGCGACTGGTGGCCGTTGGCGCCCGCTCAACGCGACGTCGATGACACCCTCATCCTCGGCCCGGCTCCCGTCTCCATGCCGACCCTGCTCGATCCCGACCCGGCCGCGGGCAGGCCGCCGTCGGACGCCCTGCGTGTCCCGCGCCGCCGACCAGCACCCGTCCACTGGACCCGGCTCGCCCTGCCCACCGCCGTCGCAGCACTAGGCAGCCTCTGGTACCTCGTCGCGGTCGCGACTACCTTGGCCCACTTCCCCGCCATCGCGCTCGCGACCCCTTAGAGAGCCGCGCACGCAAAGAGCGCAGGCCAAGTCATCAAACGAGGGGTTACGCGCGGTAGCGCGACGGCGTTAGCTCACGCCGCAGACTTCATCGAGCTTCGCCAATGCCACGCTGACTGGCACCTGATCTGCGGAGGTGTAGATGCGGTCGAGCAGCTTCTGCATCCCTTGACGCCGCTCCGACAGATAAGTCCTTGCCGCCGTGACGACTTCGGGCGGATCGGTGGCGGCGACGTCGGCCTCGAACAAGTCCAGGGCCTTCTTGACTGCGGCACTCTGATTCAAGATGTAGACGTCGATGTTGGGTGTGTCCCAATTCCATCCCGCTGGGAGCGCAGGAATCGAGTTGAGCGCGGCCTTGATCGAGGGCCAGGATTCGCAGGTCGAACTGGCGGCGACACCGTTCTGTGTGGGCCCGTTCCCGGCGGCGGTGGAGGCAGGGCCAGCCGGTGTCGAAGAAGGGCCGCGGCTCAGGAGAACAGCACCGATGATCGCTGCGGCGATGATGGCGGCAGCGACGACGATGGCGATGGGAAGCCACCGCCGCGGCCGGTCGGCGGGCGGGTAGTACGGGGCCGGCCCCTGGTGTGGAGGGCCGAATGGTGCGGTCATCAGTGGAGGAAGGTTTGTTCGCTCCGGAAGGTCAACGCGTCGACGCGTGCGGTGAACCGTTCGGTTTCGATGCGGATTCTTCCGTTGCGCTGGGTGATTCGCACGTCGGGTTCCACCGATCGGGCTCCGGTGCCGACGCTGATGCTCACCGGTGCGCCGGGGTAGGGATTGCTGGAGCCGTTGTGCACCACCACGGTCGGGGGTCGCGGCGGTTGAGCGCGCAGGTCGGGGGTGTTCCAGATCCGCGACGAGGGGGCGCCCATCGCCCAGCGGCGGCGCGGGTCGTACACCGCGACCATTTCACCGCTGGCCGATGCGCGGCGAATGATCTGCCGCACCGCGAGGTCGTCGTCGGCGTCGACGACGACGCGCGTGGGCCCGGCCGGATCGCGCAGGGGCATGAGGAGCAGCGCGTCGTCGACCTTGCCGAGCATGACCCCCGACGAGCCGATGGCCACCGCGGCGTCGAGATCGTCGGACAGGAGTCGGGCTGGCATGTCGTTGATCCGCTCGGCACCGGGCAGCAGCGCTGACAGCGCCCACCACTGGCGGCCGGTGTAGCGGTTGAGGATGACCGCCGGTGGTGTGAGCAGCGGCTGTGCGGTGGTGAAGCGCACCGTCGCCGACACCGTGATCCCCTCGCTCGAGCGGCGCAGGTGCAGCGCGAGCAGCGTGTGGTCGGAGGCGATCGCCCACATGTCGTCAATGCGTTCGGCCGTGAGGTCCTCGGCGCTGAGGTAGTAGCTGGTGACGTGCGTGCCGCGGTGGGTGAGGTCCTTCCATCCCTCGCGGAAGGTGCTGTTGATGTCCTCCTGGCTGCCTCCGTGCATGTCCACCACGGCCTGGCGCATGTCCTCGGCCGTCATCGGTTCTGCGCGGCAACCACTTTGGCGCAGCGCGCGCGTGACGCGGCGGGTGACCGCGGCGACCGCGGCCGCGGCATCGGTGCGCCACATCAGCCCGGCCGCGGTGTCAGCGGCGCGGGTGTCCATGCGGACGATGAGGATGGTGCTGCGCTGCCCGGCGGCGGGCCGGTCAGCGAGCAGCTGGGCGTAGAACTGGCCGTAGTTGTCGCTGGCGGTACGGCGGCCCTGCGCGATGACATCGACGTCCACCCCGAGGCCGACGCGCTGCATCTGTTCGGCAATCACGGTCAGGGGCAGCGTGTTCGGGGTTTCGGCACCTTGGGGGCGCAGCAGGGTCGGGATATAGGGCCGACCCCATACGTTGATCATGGTGACCAGGGTGTGCCCGTCAGTGTGCAGTCCCAGCTGTTGGCCGTCGCTGTCGACGTCGACGAGCTCGCCGGTGTCGACGCGGTGGTCTTTGTGGCGCAGCCGCCCGAGGGACCGCTTGAGCCACTGCCACGGGGTGAGGCGGGCGGCCTTGACCATGAACAGCAGCGCCCCCAGGACCGCACCGCCGGCCGCCCCGGACCACCACGGTGCGCCGAAGGCGACTGCGATGCCCGTGCCCAGCACGGCCAGGATCTCGGTCGGCAGTGCGGCGCGCAGATCGGCGCGTGCGCTCCAGGTGCGTTCCTTCATCGTTGCTTCTTCCTTCGCCAGACAGTCGTTCCCCACAGCACCGCGCTCACCAACACCACGCCGGCCCCGATCTGGGCGGCCAGCAGGCGCGCTGGGCGCGGATCGGGGGGGGGTGGGGGCGGCGGAACGTGCAACGGCACTTCGGTCGCCGTAGGAGCTGTGGCGGGCGCCGGGGGCACGTCCCATGTCAGGGCCGCGAGCGGGTCGACCACGCCGTAGCCGATCACGTTGTCGCGTCCGCCAGCGGGCGCGTGGGCGGTGGCGGTGAGCCGGCGGATGACGTCGGCCGCGGAGAGCTGCGGGAATTTGGCCCGGACCAGGGCTGCCACACCGGAGACGTAGGCCGCCGAGAACGAGGAGCCGATGATGGGCTTGAACTTGTCGTCGTCGATTGAGGCGTTGATGACGTTGCCCGAGGTTGACAGGCCCACGATGTCAGCCCCCGGCGCGGCGAGGTCGACCCACGGCCCGTGCAGCGACGCGGCCTGCCCCATCAGCGGAGCGCCGAAGTTGTCGGTGGCCGACACCGCGACCACGTAATCGTCGAACCAGGCGGGTGAGGCGATGGTCGTGACGTCGTCCCACCCGGATGCCCCGCTGGGCGGCTGCGGGTTCTGAGTGCATCCCTGGGTGCCCGCGTTGCCGGCTGCGGCGACGATCACCGCGTCGCGATCGACGGCCGCGTAACGGAGGGCCGCACCCAATATCGCTTGGTCGGTGGGCTTGGTGACCGGGATGCAGGACACCAACGAGATGTTGATGACGCGCGCGCCGAGGTTGGCGGCGTGCACGATGGCGCGTGCCAGAGTGTTGATGTCGCCGGTTCTGCGGGTCTGTTCCTGGTCCTGGTCCAGGCGCGGGTCCTTCAAACCGAAGTTCTGTGAGCTTTGGCGTATCGCCAGAATCACTGCGTCCGGGGCGATTCCGACCAAGCCGTCCGTGCCGCCGGTGGGAGGTGGCAGCTGCGGCAGGGGCAGCCGCGGCGCCTGGGCGACCGGGCCGCTGGGCCCCCATGCCGGGGGCGGCCCTGGCGGCAGGTCTCCCTGCGGTGGGGGCGGCGGCTCTGCCGGCGGGGGCGGCGGAGGCGGCGGCGCGGCGGTGGTCTTGGTGATCGTGATCGTCGGTGGCGGTGGCGGCGGCGGGACGGGCTCGGGCGCGGGGGCTGCCGGGGGCGGCGGCGCGACCTGGGCACCTTCCGGGCGCACGGGCAGCGGCGCTCCGGACGGGGACGCCCCGATCAGAGACGCGACGAGTGTTCCGTGGGCGTCGCAATCGGCCAGGCCGTCGCCGTACTGGCCCATCACGTAGTCGCCGCCGGCGACCAGATGCGGAAGTCGTGGGGAGGGCGCAACTCCGGTGTCGATGACCGCGACGACCACTCCGGCTCCGGTCGACTCCTGCCACGCTGCGGGCATGTCGAGCAGCGGCAGCGCCGGGGGCATCTCGCGAAGGTCGCTGCCCGGCATCACGCCGGTGAGGGTGCAGGCGCGCGTTTGCTTCATCGGCCAGTCCGGGCCCGGTGCGGGATCAGCCGACGGCGGGCCGGGAGGCACGACCGGTGGGGTGACCGCCCAGCTCGCTCCCACGCTGGTGGCCGCCAGCAGCGCGATCGTTCCCGCCAATGCGGCCCCGGCCCGCGCGCGGGCGCCAAAAGGCCTGCGGCTCATATCCCGTGCCTGACCGCATTGCGGATCACCGGGTACAGGTTGAGCAGCCACAGCGCCCAGGGCAACAGGGCCAGCAAGAGCACGTACTCGATCATTTCGACGAATCGCCGTAGGGGGGCGGTGTATTCGCGGAACGGCATCACAAGCGCCGACAGCAGACCCATGACGGCCAGCCCGAGGGTGACCGCGACGCAGATCATCGCCACCTTCAAACTGGTGGCGTCGTTGGCGGCGTAGCGGCCGATCGTGACTGCTGCGGCTCCCACCCCCGCGATTAGCAGCGTGAAGGACTGGTAGCGGTCCACGAACGAGCGGGAGCGAAGGACCAGGATCACCGAGACCGCGCCGACGAATGCGGTGTAGCGCCAGCCGCCGGGCTGACCGGGCACCACGGCGTAGCGCGCGGCGACGACCGTCACCACGGCCAGGCCGATCATCAGGCCGGTCAAGGTGTTGTTGCCGCGCATCACCCAGTTGCGGACCTGTTCGGCGGTGGCCACCCCGGTCGGTCCGACTGGGGACACGGTGTCGGCGGGCTGGCCGGGCAGCCGTTCGAACACCCCGCGGTTGGTCACCGAGGGGAACAGCGGTGTGGGCACGCCCGAGGCGGCCACAGCCGTGCTGGTGGCCCAGGTGACCGCGACGATCACTCCGATAAGGGCAATCACCGCAACACGTTCGGGGCGGACCTCCCACGTGGAGGCGGCGATGACCGAAGCGGCGAAGGCGAACACGCTCACCGTCAGGATGGCGGCGATGGCCACGACGTGGCGGCCCCAGATCGCGGCCAGAACGATGACACCCGCGATCACCGCGACCAGCGGTGCCGCCACGTGCCAGAGCCCCGGTGTGCCGGGCAGCGACATGGCTGCCGCCGAAGCCGCGGGAAGCAGGGCGACCCAGGACAGCGCGTGCCCCGTCGCGCGGCGCTCGCGTCCGGCTAGGGTCGACGCGTCGGCCCTCGACAGCCCCCTCGCTGCGGCCACCAACGCCACCACCATCGCCCAGGCCGACGCCGCGCCGACCCAGCCGTAGGGTGCATCGGTGCCGCCGCTGCTCCACCACCAGTTCACCAGGATGAGGCAGGCCCAGCCCACCACTCCCGCGGTGAGCCAGCTGGCGACCTTGCGCCCCACATCAGGAGTCATGGTGGCCAGCAGCTGATTGGCTGCGCGTGCGATGGCCGTCGAGACCATCTCCGTGACCGGCTCGTAGGTTTCGGCCGAGGCCGCCGGCAGGAGCCATAACTGCTCCCCGTCGAGAACCCCGCACTCGTCGAGCGTCTTCTGCGGGTCCAGCGGCTGGGCGTCCGCGCGGCACAGCCGATAACTCTGCTCGGCATCGAGCAGCGGGCGCCCTCGTTCCCCCAGTACCTCGTTGACGCGGGCCACCAGGTCCTCGGTCACCGCGATCAGTGCCACTCCCGCGGGCAGCGAGTAGTCGATCTCGAAGTCCTCCCCCACCAGTAGTGCCACTCGGCACAGCGCGGGAGCCGCGGACTCCGCGGGGCTCACTGGGCGCCCTCGCTGCTGTTGAAGCCGGAGGCCAGACGAGCGGTGATCTCCAGGTAGCGCCGCCGGGTCTCCGGGCGGAGCTCGTTGATGTCGATCACTCCAGCCGAGGCGATGTGAGGGTCGAACGGAACGACGAAGACCCGCTGCGGGCTGACCCACCGAGAGAACTTCTCGACAAGCGAGTCGACCAGCTTGCGGTGGGCTTTGCCGGCTTCACCGCGCACGTCGTTGATGACGACCACGGTGCGTTGCAGTAGCCGGTGGTAGCCGGCCTCGTACGCCCAGTCCATCAGTTCGGCAGCACCTTTGGCGCCGTCGGGCGCCGTCGAGGCCACCATGATCAGCGCATCCGCGCGGCCCATCAGGCCGGGGATGACCGCGTGGTCGACGTCGGTGCCGGAATCGCTGATCAGTACGCTGTAGAAGCGTTGCAGCACCGCGTGGGTGTCGGTGTAGGTCTGGGCGGTCAGTGGCGGGCGGTCGGGTTGGTGCCGGTTGCCCAGCACGTCCAGACCGGCCGCCTCGCTCATGCCGACGTGAGACCGAATATCGCTGTACCCGTTCAGGTTCCGATCCGAGAGCACGTCGGTGTACGAGTTGGTCGCCTTCGGGTCGATTCGGTCGGCGAGGTTGGAGGCGCGATCGGGGTTGGCGTCGATCGCGATCACCTTGTCCTTGCGCAGCGAGGCGAACGTCGACCCGATCGAGGCGGTGGTCGTGGTCTTACCCACTCCGCCCTTGCCGCCGAGTACCACGATCGAATAGGTGCCGCGCAGGTGGCCGGCCACGGTCGCGTTGAGGTTGCGCAGCAGTTGCTCGTCCGGCGACTCGCCGGTGTTGACGAGTTTGAACGTCCCGTAGTACAGCCACTTTCGCCATCCTCGTGACGACGGGATCTTGCGCGGGGCGTTGAGTTCGGATGCCGAGATCTGCTCACTGCGCAGTTCCGCTCCCCCAGTGGCCTGCGGCCAGTCCCACTCCGGCGGCCGGGGTCCGCGCGGCGGGACCGGTTCAGCGGGCGGCGCTTCGGGGCCCCGCGGGCGTAGCAGGGGCTGGCTGGCGCGCTGCCATCCGCCGGGCTGCGGTGCCCCACCGGGCGCTGGCCAACCAGGGGGCGGCGGCGGAGTCGGAGCGGCATTGGAGCCCAACGAATTCCGCAACGCCTCACGGGAGATGAACTGCGTGCGCTCCTCGGGCGGCACCGGGCGCGGGGTGGGCCGTTCCGGCGGTGTCGGCTGCTGTCGCTGCTCGCCGCCAGTCGGCTGCCCGCCGGGTTGTGCGGTCCACGGCGGGACCTCGGCCTCGCCGGGATCACGCGGGCCTTCGGGCCCGGCCGCCGGTGCGCCTGTCGAATTCACTTGAGGAGTCGGCTCGTTCGTCGGTTCGGGGTATCCCGGAGCGGCCTGAAGCGGGCTGGCGTCGAGGCTCTGGTCGGGCCCCTCCTGCTTCTGGCCCCACGGTGGTGGGGAGGCGGGAATGTCGGGGCTCGACGCGGGCCTTGCTGGAGTGTGCGGTGGCGCGCTGTTGTTGTGCCACGGCGGGGCAGCGGTGTCACCGGGGGGCAGGACCGGTTGCCCCCACACACCGCCCACGGGCGGGTCGACGTGGTGGCGGCCGCCGGCAGGGTCGCCGGGCGCCTCCTGTTCAGCAAATGGCCCCTGTGGACTGATCGGCGCAGCCGGCGACGCCGGGTCGCCACCGCCTCCCGTGGTGTCCGGCACGCGCGTGTGCGCGTCGTCGTCGTCGCGGCCCGTGTTGTTCAGTGTCTCGAAGAACCGTTGATCTCTGGACTCGGTCATGTAGCCCCGCCCTCCTGCGATCTTCACCGGGGAGCACCTTCAAGGCTCCTCGAATCGGTGAATATCACCGTCGCAGAAAGACTACCAACCACATATTTCAAGCGTCCACGACGTCAGCCACATCAGTGTGCGTGAAATGTTTGAATTCTTTGGTGGCGTTCCCAGGCGTCGCCACTGGGCAGCTGCTTCAACACATCGCTGACGGCCCGAGCTACCCGCGCTGCGGTACCGGGGAACAGCATCGTCCATCTCTGCTGGTCATCGGTGGTGCTCGAGGAGATGACCACTCGGCCCATCAGCGAGTCGACGACCATCGCTCCGGTGGTGGCAAATTCCGGGCCGTCGATCGAGTATTGGGTTGCACCGATGGCTGCGCGCACCGCGCCGGTGTCGGATACCGCGACGATCACACGGGCCTGGCGGGCGGTAAGGCCCAGCTTGAGCAACTCGCCGATGACGTCGTAAGCCTGCGGGTCGGCCTGCCAGCTGCTCAGTACGGATTCCAGCCGCTGCGACTCGACGTTGACGCCTTCGAACTCCGCGGGTGGCTCGTCCCCGAGCAGGTCGTTCACGGCTTGGAAGACCGTGGTGTCGCCCTCCAGGGGGCTGATGGTCACCTCGTCGAGTGGCTCGTCGCCGCTTCGCCATACGCGGGCTGCGACGACCCATTTGCCGTCGCGGCGGCACAGAACCGCTGCACGATCGGCGGATTGGTGTGCGCGCCATTCGCGTAGCGCGGCCGCGGCGGCCAGGGGTTCCTTGAGCGGATCTGCCGGCGGTGTGAAAAGTGCTGGAGGGCCGCTGAGTCGCTCGGCTCGCTCGTCCGGGCGGGTCACCCTGATCGACACGTCGATGTCGCATCGGCCCAGCGTCAAGAGCCATTCCTGCACGTCGGCGTCGAGTGTGCGGCCCTGGCACACCCCCGCCTCTTCGAGGACCTGCAGTCCGGGATGGGAGCCCAACATGGCCTCGGTGTCGCCCACCGGGCGTACCCGCAGCGCTGCGGGAAGCCGGGTGATGCCCGAGAGCGCAGCTGTCAACCACAAGCCTTCCGACGTGGTCGACAGCTGCGCTCCCATAGTCAGTCCGCGCTCAGATCCCGACGAACCGCGCGGCGCTGGACGCGTCGCCCGCATCGGTGTTCTGGACGGCCCCGCTCTGCGCACCGCCGTGGCGCGTGATCGTCTCGAACACGTTCTCGTAGGCCACGGTGATCGAGCGCTGCGCCTCGCTGTAGGCCTGCTGGCCCTTCTCGGCCCAGAAGTCCGACGTCTGGGCCAGCACGCCGAGGGCCTGCTGCTTGAGGTCGGTCATGTGGGCCACGAGGGCGCCCTGGGCGGCCACGTGGTCCATCATCTGGGGCTGGTCGTAACGCATCGCATCCATCTGAGGTTCTCCTTCGAAAGTTGTTGTCAGTACAGGGGTTAGGTCTGGACGCCGGACAGGCTGGACTGGTTCTCGTGCTCCACGCGGTCGTACTCGTCGGCGCCGGACCTCAGGGCCTGGATCACCTGCTCGAACCGGGCGGACACGTTGCGTCCGGTGGTGGCGACGTCCTCGGTCGTCTTGACCGACGCGACCGAGGCCAACCCGACGAACGCCGAGCCGGCGAGGTCCTGGTTCATCGAGACGTAGCGCGACAGTCCGTTGAGCGTCTGGTTCTTGATCTCGTCCAGCTGTGCCGCCGCGGCGCGCATCTTGGTTGAGTCAGTTTGAAAAGCCATTGTTCACTTCCTTTTTCGATTCCCGTGAGGGATGTACGTACCGGTTTTCAGTCATGTGTTTGGCCGGTTGCCGCCGGGCGATCACCCTCCCCCGTCTGTGTAGACCACACCGTTGGCGGTCAGGATGGGGACGGCGTCCACGTCGTCGAGGACCACCGACAATGCGGTGTCGTCTTGCCCGCGGCCCGCGCCCTGATCGCGGCGCTGCCCGGCCTGGGCCGCACCCATCGGCATCATGCCGCCCATTCCCGAGCCCATCGGGGTTCCCGTGCCCATGCCGGGCATCGCGGCCCGAGCACCTGCTGTGGGCTTGTTCTGCCCCGCCGCGCCCGCTCCGTCCACGGCTGCGGGCCCCCACCAGGCCGTGGGCGTCCCGATCGGGCCGCCACCCATGCCGACTCCGGCGGGTTTGGTCAGTGCGGCCGTCACCGGGCCTCCGCCCGAGCCGAAGCCTCCGCTGACACCGTTCATCGAGGCGGCGAGGTTGGCACCGGGCGCGTTGGCCGCTAGACCGCCGAACGGTCCGCCGCCCATCCCGCCCATCGATCCCATCAGGCCGCTGAGTTGGCCACCCATCTGCATCGGGGCCTGCGCGAGCTGTGAGAGCGGTTGCGTCATGCCCTGCGCCATGGACGGCAGCGAGCTGGCCATGCCCATCATCGACTGGCTGGAGCCGAGCAGATCGCTTCCCCCCGGCTGGCCCAGCTGTGGGCTCGCAGTCGTGCCGGCGTCCGCATCTGCGCCGGACTGGCCTGCGCTCGTCGCGGCCGACAGCGCGGCGGGCGCGGCCGAGGAGGCCGCCTGACCTGCTGCCTGCAGTGGGGCGCTGAGCCCCTGCATGGAAGCCTGGACCCCGGTCTGTACGCCTTGAGCACCCATGCTCGCCAGGCCGCCGGCCAGGGCGGCCGGGTTGGCGCCGGACACCGCCGGTGGTGGCAACGGGGTGCTCAGCCCGGCGGCGATGTTCAGCCCGGCGAGGGCGTAACCGGTCATCGCCGTCGCGTTCTGCCCGTGATACTCGACGTACTCGGCGTCGGCCTGCAGGATCGCCCCGGTATTCCAGCCCAGGACATTGGTGGCCTGCAGGACCGCTTCCCGGAGCCGGGTGGCGATCACCACTGGGTAGGGAATGGTCGCGGCCACCGCGGCGGAGTGCGCGGCGGCTGCCGCGCCGATCATGCCCGTCGCCTTCTCGGCGTGTGCGCCGGCCGCGATCTGCCACTCCGATTTGGGCACCGCGGCGGCCATCATGGATGTGCCGCCCTGACCCCACCAACTGCCCGCGGCAGTGGTGGCTGCGGTGGCCATCATCTGAGCACCCTGCTCCAAATGCGTGATACCCGCGGCTTGGTAACCGGCGATGACCGACGTCATGGCCGCCGCGCCGGGTCCGGTGGTCAACCGGATCGCGTTGATCTCGGGAGTGATGCCCCAGTAGTTGACGGGCATGTGCTCAGAGCAGCAGCGATGTTTGGTTGACGGCCTCGGTCGCCACCGACATCACCCCGGAGACGCCGACGTTGCCAGCGAACATTCCGCGGTCGGCGACGTTGGCCGCCGTCTCGGCGAGGAACTGCGCGTTATGCGCCTGGATCGCGGTGGCCAGCGCCACCGAGACCTCCTCGCTTCCCATCGGGACGACGGCGGCCATGGCCGGGGCGGAACCGGCGAGTACACCGGCCGTGGTTGCTGTTCCCGTCGTTTCAGCAACGGCCTGGCCAGCAACTGCGACTGGGTCTACGAAAAACACCACGATGAGCCTCCCCTAATACGCTAGGTACCTGATAAACACCGAGACTAGAGCGGTTCGGCAATGGCTGCCACCAGCAGAGCCACATTTCCGGTCGACGAATTCGATATTCGTCGCCGGTCCGCTCACGACCCGGACATTTCGTCACGTGCCATTATCTCAGCTACTGGTAGACGGTCCGAACACAAATTCAAGTGGGTGCGCGCGGCCAGCTGAGCTGCGGATTCCGCAATGTCCCCGATGACCTGCAGACGCTTGCTCAGGGTATCGGCGACCGCGGACCCGGCCCTGGCCTCCTGCGCGATCTGCGTCAGGTGCTCCACCAGCACCTTCGTCGTCCCGGTCAGAGGGTATTCGGCACCGGAGCGCAAAGTAGGTTCGGCCCCTGCCAAAACGCTGGTGAAGCTGCCCGAGGTCCAGCCCAGCGCTGCTTCGATGCGGCCACGGGTGACCTCGCGGCCGGGGACCTTCCCGCGGTTGATCAGGCCGTCGATTGTGGATCGTCCGACCCTGGCGATCTTGGCCAGATCGGCCTTGGTCAAGCCCAAGTCCAGCCGTGCTGCGTCAACGGCTGCGGCGAGCTGATGTCCGGGGTCACTCAAGGGGCAATACCTTTGCGATCTGCGCCGGGGCTGACAGGCGGTCGGTCACGTAGATCCCTCGGCCCACGGGCTGGCGGGCCGCTCGTACGCCTCGGATCAGTTCGCCCTCCATGCGAGCGCCGTCCATGACGACGGTGGGGGCGGTCTGGGCGATGAGCCGTCCGGCCAGCGGAGACGACATCGCCGGCCCCCACGGGAAGCGTCGCCCGACGATCAGGTGCAGACCGACCTCGCGGGCACGGTCGATGTACTTGGTCAACCCCTCGGTTGCCGGGCCCTCCGACCGGAACATGTTGGCTCCCGAACTCCATCCGGCGACGATCTGCTCGTCGTCGACGAGGACGAAGATCTCCGGCCCCGTCCATGACCTGGTTGCTTGGGCCAGTTCCTCCTGGCCGGCGCGACCGCGCGGCATCCGTGGCGCCAGGAGCATGTCGATATGCCGGGTCATCGCCCGCACGTCGTCTTCGTAGTAGGTGTAGCCCTCGGACTCCACGCCGTCCTCGCCGACGTAGCGGCCCAGATGCGGTCCTTGCACCACCTGAACCAGGGAGTTGCCGGGGTCGATGACGTAGATCTGAGCTTCCTCGGGTCGATAGCACCGCATGACCGCTCGCGCGACCGCGGCCAGGGAGTTGGAGACGCCGCACTCCGGATTGCCGATGAACAGCAGATGCGGGTTGCGGGCGAAGTCGGCTTCGGCGGCCACCAAGCCGACCTCGGAGATGCCGAACGGCACCAGTCCTGGGCGTGCCTCGCGCTGAGCGGCGAATACCCCGGCCAGGTCCACCGTGCTCGGCAGCATGCGGACCTGGGCGACCTGATCGACTCCGGTGAGCTTGGTGATCACCTCAGCGGCCTCGCGCGGGCCGATGGTCCCGCCATCCGGGGCGGTGAGGATCGGCAGGGCGGCCTGGAAGTGATAGCCCGCCATCGACGTGCCTCGGCCGCTCACGGTCTCGACGCGCGTTTCGGCGTTCGGGTCGTCGGGGTCGGCGAGCAGTTCTCGCGTACCGAAAGGCACCTTTTTGGCGATATCCCGGTTGTTCTTCGCCGGGTCGTCGTTGGTGTCCAGTTTCAGTTCGACATTGAGGGTGAAGGAGCTCGACATCCACGACGGGAAGCCACCGGAGATCCAGCCGTTTGCCGCGATGATCGTGCGGACTCCCAGGCTGTTACCGCGCTGCATGATCACGCCGAGATCCGCTACGAGGTCGTCGCCGAAGGTCGTGCGGAACTGCTGCCAGCCGTCGATGACCAGGAACACCTCACCGAAGGCGTCATCGGGTACCGGGCCCGTCTCACCGCCGAACTTGCGGGCTCGGAAGCTCTCGATGCTCAACCCGAGCCGGCTGAACGCTTCCTCGCGTTCCTCGACCAGCAGCTTCATCTCCGCGATGGTGCGCTGAACCCGCTCGCGGTCACCCGCGCGGGCGAAGGAACTCACATGCGGTAGTGGCTCGACGTCGTTGAGGCCCGGACCGCCCATCGCGACGACGACGAACTGCACCCGCTTGGGGTGGTACATCAGGGCCGCCCCGGTGATGAGGGTGGTCAGCACCGTGGTTTTGCCGGCGGTCTGGCGGCCGATGACCGCGCAGTTGCCCGAGGAGAAGTCCAAGGCGTACACGCGCTGCGCGTGCTGGAAAGGCCGGTCCTCGATGCCCACCGGGAACTGCAGGCCGGCGGTGTGGCCGTAGTCCTGATGCCAGGGCTTGCGTCGCAGGCGGCGCACCAGCTCCTCCACGGGGACGGGCTCCAGCGGGGGCAGCCACATCTGGTGGACCGGCACCCTGGTCTGCTCACGCAGCGACATGATGGAGGCCTCGAGTTCACGAATCGGTTGACCGTCCTCGCCGAGCACGGTGTCGGTGGATTCCACCGGTGCCGCTGTGAGTTGGGGTGCGGTTGCGATCGCCGCCATGGGGGCGGCGGTGAAGACCTCGGGAGCCATGTATCCGGCTTGGGTGCGCACCGCTTCGGCGGCCACCCGCCGCGGGGGATGGTAGACCTTGCGCGCGAACGCCGATTGGAACCGCGCCAGTCGATCGCGGCCCTGAACGCGCAACAGGCCTGCACCGGCGGGCTTTTCGGGTAGGTGCTTGGCTTCGTCGGTGCCGATGATGGCCGTCGACTCACCGGCGTCGAGTGTGCGCAGACCAACGCGAATCGGGATGTTGGCCATGATGCCCGACTGCATCTCGTGGCCGAGCCGCTGCGAACCGAGGATCATCTTCACGTTCAACGCGCGGCCCTGGCGGCCGATCTCGTCGATGATCTTCTTCGACTCGGGTGCTTCGATGAACATCTGCGTGAACTCGTCGATGACGATGATGAGCGCGGGCAGCGGCTCCAACCGCATCCCCAGGTGGATGCGGCGGTACTCGTACTCGGCGACCTCGCTGATCCCCGCTCGATCGAGCAGCGATTTACGGCGCTCCAGCTCGCCGTTGATGACGTCAGCCATGCGCTCGATCCACAGCGAGTCGTCCTTCAAGTTGCCCATCGCCGCAACGACATTGGGCAGCCCGGCGACCATGTTGGCCGTGGTCTTGCCTTTGAAGTCGAAGAAGGCGAACACCAGCGTCTCGGGAGAGTGAGTCAGCGCCGCCGACAGCAGTAGCGTTGTGAGGAAGGACGATTTACCCGACCCCGTCGTGCCGGCGATGACCATGTGGTGTCCCATGCCGCCCTCGTGGGTCTCCTTGAAGTCGATGTAGACCGGGGCGCCGGACGGATCGACGCCGATCGGGAACTGCAACCACTTCGCACCCCATGGATTGTTCTCGAAGGGCGGCCCGGTAAGTGTTGGCGCCCAAAGCTTCTCCACGTTCAGGTTGCCGGGGTCGTCGATGCCGATGATCTTGTAGAGGTCGGCGTCCACGGAGGCGTCGTCGATGACGCTGCGGGAACGCTCCCCCTCCACCCGGTAGCGGGCCATCTTGCGGGCCAGCACCCGTGCGCTGGCGAGGTCCATCGAGTCGGGGCTGCAGAACCATTGATCGCGGTGGGTGACCTCGGTGTCGGAGACCCAGAAGGTATTGGCGGGCTCGAACCCGAGGCCGCGGCCCGGCTCATCGGAGAGCGCCAGGAAGGTCACTCCGGCGACACCCCCGGCGCGGGTCAGCGTCTCCCAGTGGCGGTCGTCTCCGCGGCGGCGCCGGTCGTCGATCACCAACCAGTGGGGAGTCGTGGTCGAGTTGGCGCGGAAGGCGTCGCGGCCGTGCAGTTCGGTGCCCACCGCGGCGTCCATCAGTTCGCCGCTGGTCCACACCATCCGGGTGGCGCCGCCGCAGTCGCGCAGCGTGGGATGGGCGCAGTGCGGCAGCCACTTGCACCACTCCCAGCGGGCGATGTCGTCGGTGACGATCATGATCTTGAAGTCGCGCGGCGAATGCGCCACGGCGGCTTGGCAGATCATCGCGCGCGCCAGCCCGTACACCGCATCCATGCCGTCGCGGCCGATCAGCGCCATACCGGCAATGTTGCGCAGCAGAATGGGTTTCGGGGCATTGTGCAGTTTGCTCTGCGTTTGCAGGAACGCCGAGGACGCGTCGTAGGTGACGGGCTCGTAGTCTTCGCGCCGCCCCAGCTCGTTGGTCTCCAGCTCCTTGACGACCTTCGAGGTGCCCAACCCGACTCGGACCTGGGTGTAGAACACCTTCAACACCGGGTCATTGGGCGCGCGGCACCACATGCGCGCCGATCCAACGAGCCCCGAGAGAAGTGCGGGTTCGGGATGGAGGTACTCGAACTGCGCATGCTGGGCGCGGGCGGCGTCTTGAACGCTGTCCCGTGTCTCGTCGAGATTCATCGCGTAGTCGCGCAGCGCCTGTTCCATCTGCGGGCCCGACAGCTGCTTCTCGCCTCCGCTGCGATTCTGGAAGAAGTAGCTGCCCATCGACACAATCATCATGATGGGGAAGAACAGAGACATCAAACCCATCGTCCCGCTGCGTAATCCGGGCTGCGACAGCATCATCGCCATCATCCCGAGGAATGCGACCCCCATGACCACGGGCAGGATGATGGCGACCTTGCTGCGAGGCACCGGCCGCGGGGCTTCCAGCGGTTCGGGGATCGTTTCGCGGCCGCCCATCGTCGGTGGCACCTTCACCGCGCCCTGGCGGGGCTTCACAGTTGCCATTGCGGTCTACCGTCCTTGCTCGGTGATCGGGGCCGCGGAGCCGGCCAGCGTGTCGTGCATCGTCATAGCCGCCTGCTTGGACAACTCCGGTCCCGCGGGCCACACCCGAAGCAGCGGCCACGGCGCCAGCCGCGGCGCAACGTTCTTGAGTCCCAGTCCCTGCAGCGCGTCGTCGTCAAAGGGCACGCCGTACCGTGCACCGGATTCACTGATCAGCCACAGGGTTTCACGACGTGACGAATCAGCGCTCGCCCCCGTCGTCGACACCCACGTCGCAGCGTTGTCGGCTAACAGGACCTGATCGGCCAGCTTGCCCTGGTCCTGACTGCCGACGACGAGAGGAACCAGGTGGCTCTCCTGCTCGGCTGTCATCGGCAAGGCACGGCCGACGAGAAGGCGTTGACGGGCTTGCCGATCGGTAACGCCGCGGTCCCAGGCCACGCACAGCACGGGGTCGGCGCGCCAATTCACGACCTTGAGCGGGTCCGCAGGGTAGCCGGCCACGTCCAGTGCGTTTCGGACCGGGACATCACCCAGCACGTCCGGCGAGATCCGAGGAGGTTGAGCCACACCGAATGAATCCCGTTGGCGCAGCATGGCAGCCACCACCGATGAGACGGGTTGCACGCCGTCAGCGAGAACAACGTAGAACTGATCCTTGCCCGAGGCGACGTCCTGAGACACCACCACCGAGCCGTTCACCAGAGGAGCCGCCGAGCCGAGGTTCACGGTGCTGGGTTGCCCAGCTGCCGGCACCGCGGGGGCCACCAGGGGGCGGCCTGCGGGCAGGGCGTCGACCATGGCCTGCGATAGATCGGCCGGTGCGCCCGCGTCCTCGAGCCCCAGCGGCTCGACAACCGCTCGATCGGTCAGGTCGATGGGCATGCGAACGCCGTTGGTGATGACATACGCCTGCTGGTTGAACGTGCCGAGAACAGCGGTGTCGGCGTCGAGCTCGCGGGCCCGGTCACCCAACGTCAGGTCGCCGTTGATTCCGGTGATGACGGGGCGCCCGCTCATCGTGTCGGACGCCGTGTCGCACACCGCCCACCGTGACACCTCCGGCGTGAGCACCTGAGGCGGTTCGGTGGGGGCGCCTTCGATGCCGACCAGTGGACCGCGAGGCCACTTCGCGAGGTCGTCAGGGCTGACGAACGTTGGCTCCGCGGGCTGTCCGGTGATGAGCCAGGCCGAGACCAAGTTCAGGGCCGGATGCAAGCGGCCGTCCACCGACACGAAGACCGTGCCGAGTTTGCGGTCGGCGACGATCTTGGAGTCGTTGACCAACCCCGCAGGCCGGAGCCACCCCACTACGAGGGCGCCGACCATCACCAAGACGCTGATCAGCGCTGAGATCACGAGCATCAACCGCTGGGTGCGTATACGGTCGGTCTGCATGCGCACCGACCGGCGCTGAAATGCGAATCCCAGCCGCCGACGCAAGAAGTAGTGACCTCTCACCTGTGTCTTGGAAGCCAGATTCATCGGCACTCCGAAACCGTACCGTGCAAAACAACGAGTCAGCCACCACCGCAGCCAAATTGCTTGCGAACGGGTTTCTTAGGCATTGCTGAACCGGCGTCAGCGTGCCGTTTATACCCTGGACATCGTATCCGGCTGATGGCGCCGTGGCGGTCAGACGGTGTTCTGCAGCCAGCTTATGAGCCATGCGCGGCACACGGCGACGGCCTGAGGATCGACTACCTCGATATCGCGCAGAACCGCCTCGCACTCCTCAGCCGAACAGCCCCAATCGGCCAAGGCGTGCAGCCACGCCACCAAAGCGCGCGCGCCGAGGTCGTCGCGGGTCGTTACCGTGGCCCAGATCCGGCCGAAGGTGGCGGCCACGCTGTCCCGGAAAGCCGCACGAATCGTGTCGTGGGCGATGTCGAACAGTCCCTGGGCCTGCTCCGCGTATGTAGCGAGCTGCGGTATTCCCAGATGGCTTTCGAGCACCGGCGGTGCGGCGAATCCGAGCGCGGTGCGCCAATGCTGTTGCGCGGTAACGATATCGGAATTAGGAGCGCTTGGCCGGATGAAGAGAAGGTATCGGCCGCCCTCGGTGTAGTCGGCGTCTCGCCAATAGGGGTCACGCCCTGGTACCCGCATCATCGGTGGTGCTTTAAGTGTCGTGCGATCCCAACTCAAGACCGGCGGGTCCAGAGATGCGTTCGCGCACACCATCTTCAGCGTCGCGCAGATCGTCTCCAGCCGCTGGGCGTATCCCAGCAGCGGATAGCTCGGTGGTGCCGAGGCGTCACCCCAGCGACCGTCCCCGGTGCGCACGTGAAACTCCCGCGCCCACAGCGATGCTTGGTAGGGTGTTGGCCAACTCGGCGTGCCAGCGCTCCAGCTCGGCCCTCCAGGCTGCGCCGTCCACGTCCTCTGGTGTCGTCATCGAGGAGCCTCGTACTGGAGGTCCTCTTCGACGCCGACCAGAGCCTTGACGATCACGTCGCGCAGGTGAGGGAGTTCGCCGGTAGCGGCCGCGGCGTAACACATGTCGGGCAGCGGCAGCGGGCGCCGGGCCCACCCGCCGATGTGTTCGGCGGTACGCGCGACCAGCCAGTGCGCGCGGTACCGGGCCCGCTCCTGGAGGGTGTCGGCGGGATCGGCGGTGGCGCCGTTGACGAACCCCGGCCGGCAGATCGCCGTGGTGGCGTTGAAGCTCTTGGCTTCGGCGTCGTATTCCGCCCACTGCTGCACGGTGGGTTCGCGGTCAGCGCCCCTGGCCATACAGACCCGGCGAATCGCGTCGTGGATGCCGTCGTCGAGCGCCTGAGCCTGAGTGGTCGCCAAGTGGATCAACGATGCGCTCACCCCCCGAACGATGCGGTCCTGAAAGATCGGGTCGGCCTCCATGACGCGCAGCAGCCGCGGGTACACGTCAGGCCACAGCACCGCCAGGCGGTGCTCGTGCATGTCGTCAAGGATCGGGGCGGGGATCTCGACACCCTCCTGCCGCCACGGGTTGGTCATGCGCGTGCACGAGGGCGGGTGTTCCACCCCGGCATCCCGCAACACGCTCACCACGCCGGTGGTCGCGGCCGCGACCAGCCGCCAGCCGTTCTGAGCGCGCAGCTGCGCGTACTCGATGAGCACCCGCGCCGGGTCCCCCCACCCGAACCAGAGTTGCCGAAAATGGTCGTCTGTCAACGGATCTGTGGACAGCACCCGCACGGAGCGCGGAACGAACACACCCGCCGGGATGTAGCTCGCTCCGTCGTTGGAGGTGATGACGGTTTCCGTGCCGCTCAGTGAGCGGAAGACTCCTACCGCCCATTCAATCGGATACTCGATCTCTTGAGCCGCGTGCTGAAGCTTGTACGCCAACTCTTTGGCGGCCGCCGCGTCGGCCGACTCGCGGCGCTCCTGGGCGGCCGCAAGCTGGCCCGCAGCGACGACGCTGGCCGGGATCAGTGTCGGGCTCGCCGCCGCACCCGCTGCGGACGCGGCGACGGGCGCCGCCGGAGCGTTCGTCGAGCCGACAGTGCCCGCCGGCATGGTCGGCGCAGCCGGTGGAACGGCCGCGGCCGGCGGCCCCATCGAACCCGGCGGCAGCATCATCGGCGCACCCCCACCGGTCCCCACACCCGCACCGGCAGGCGCGGCCGGGGCCACCGCACCGGGCTGAGCGGCGGCTGGCGAGATGCCCCCGCCGGGGGCGGCCGCGGCCGGTGCCGCATGCACACCACCGCCCGTTGACAGGGCCGACGATGGACTCGCGGGAGCCGGCGGCGGCGCAGGCGGTATCCCACCGCCCATGCCCGCCGTCGCCGCCGCTCCCTGATTGAACGCAGACAACGGCGACACGGATGATCCCGCGCCCGTAGATGATCCCGGAACGCCGCCAGCAGTCGGCAATCCGCCTCCGGCGCCAGGCATTTGACCCAGACCGCTACTCAGCGGATTAGAGCCCGCCCCCGGCATACCGCCGCTTCCCAGACCACCGGGCATCTTGGGAATCCCGCCACCGGACCCCAACCCACCGCCGCCATTGCCCAACCCGCCCATCGACGGCGCACCGCCGCCGAGCGGCGAGGCCGCTGCCGGCCGCGGCGCAGGAGTCATCCCCGGCTGAGTGACCGGACTCGACGCCGCCAATCCCTCATCGCCAACACCCGCCTTGCCCGTTCCCGCGTCGACGCCGGGGGACACCCCCGGTTGCGTGACGGAGGTACCGGCTTTGTCTGTTGGCGCGTCTGCTGTCGCTGGAGCGTCACTCCCCTCTTGAAGGGGCGTCCTCTTGGGGTTGTCTTCAGCGTCCTGAAGCGGTGTCTTCTTAGGTTTGTCTACTTGCTCGATTCCCGGTGACGGTTGATCGAGGGGCTGTGCGGGGGGAGCGGCGGGGACATCGCCCCATTTGGTCAATAGGTCGAGAGCTCTGACGTTTTCGCTGCTCTTTTTGAAGGCGGTGTGCGCGGCCACGGCAGCCGTTACGCCCGCCTCGGTCTGATACCTGGCCAGGCCGTGATACTGAGCCACAAGCGCTTCGGCCTCGCCAGGCAGCTTCGCGGCGGCGATCTTGGGGTCAGCCTCGCGGATCAGCTGCTCCTGGCCAGCACGGGTATCACGTAAGACGGTGGCGATGTCGGCGCATTTGTCGGCAACCTTGGCGTGCCACTCGGCGATCGTCTGGGACTCCACGGCCAAGACCGCCCCGGCGCGGTTGGCGCCCTCGTCGAAGCCCTTGGAATTAGCGGCTTCGCGGAAGGCTCCGTTGTCGGTGACGATCTTCTGGTGAACGCTGTCCCAGGCCGTCGCGCTAGCCCGGTAGGCCTGTTCCTGGGCGTCCCAGTGCGAAGCGTCGGGCGGTTCCATGTCCGGAGTGACGATCAGCTGCCCATACGACCCCGCTGACCCTCCAGTGGCAGGCATCTAGGAGAGCCCGCACTTCCCGTCGATCACGTCAACGAGATCGTTGCCGCGCGTGATGGCCGCATTAGACGCATCCCGGTCCCTCACGTTGACCCCGTGCATCGCGTCAATCTGAGACGCCATCCAGTCCGAGACGTCCTTCCGGATATCGCTGGGCGTCGCCTGGCCGAGTTGTGTTCGGAGGAAGGACATTTGCGTAGCAGTCGTACGCTTCTCAGTTGTTCGAGCTTCGTCGGTCTCAGGGCTCGATCTGCCAGTCGTTGCAGCTATTGCTGCGCGCTGCTTTCCGGCCGCCGTGATCGTCCTGGCCGCCTGATCCCATGCAGAACAGGTGGTGTTCTTCGCGGCAGCGACGTCGCTGCTGCTGTAGGTGATCGGCGGGGGCGGGACGACATCGACGGTGTGCTGCGCCGGTGCGACGGGGTTGACGAGCGCGACGGCTGTTGCGACGGCCGTTCCCGCTGCCACGGCGAAAGCCGTTGCAGCGGCCAACATTCCCGCGGGCCGGGTGCGCGGGGTCCGGCGAGTTGGTGGTCCACCCGCGTTCTGAGGGAGTGGGGCCTGTGGACCACCTAGAGGAGGTGCCTGCTGGGTCGTTGTGGCGTAGGTGGTCATATCGCCACGGTTCCGCTGCCGGGCAGGAGGGTGAGCGCCTGCCGGTTCTCGTTCTCGATCGTCTCCATTGTCGTGACGGATTCCTGCTTGCGCTCATAGATCGTTGTGATTCGGCGAGCACCACCCGCGTCGAGCGCCTGCGCCATTGCTTGGTCATCGCCGGCGATGGCCGACAACGGCGCCCACGTAAGCCGGGCAGCGCTTGCGGCGGCCGCACTCACGGACGCCGCCGCCGTAGTCGGCGCCTGCGCCGCGGTCTTGGCCACCAGAGCAGGCGCGGCGGCGGCCGCGGCGTGGGCTTCGGCCGGCTTGAGGTTGAAGGGCTTGGTGGCGGTGGCAGGCATGGAGTGTCCCCTCTACTTCTGGCAGGCCGCGTGGACTTTGTCCATCGCGGTCTGGCCCTGTTGTGCGGGTAGGTTGCGGTCTTGACCGCTGGTGTCAGCGGCTAGAACAGCGTGGGTGGCGTCGATGTAATCGCCCATCGGGTCGGCGATTTCCCGAGGGGTGGCCGGCGGGGTGTGCAGGCGCAGATACTCCATCTCGACCAGGACGACGGCTTGCTCGTTGGCCAGCGCGGCTTTGTACTCGGGGCTATCTCGGTTGGGCAGCGCCGCGACCAGTGGTACCGAGGCCTCGTACACCGCGGAGACCACCGACTTCGACGCAGCGCACGCCTCGTCGCGAGCAGCGCTGACCTCCTCGGCGCTGTAGACGGGAGCGGAGGGGGTCACCGTCGTCGTGACCGGAGCCGGATCTGGCCGAGTCCAGGCCAGCACGCCCATCACGACCGCCGCGACGGCGAGCACGACTGCGCTGCCCGAAATCGCCCACACCGACTTCGGCGTACGGTTGCGCGGCGGTGCCACGGGCGCCAGCTGAGGAGGCTGAGGCGGGAGCACACCGGCATAGGTACCGCCGGGGAAACCCCCCATCGGGGATTGTTCTGGCCCGCGTGGAGGAGCCCACGGCGAGCCGGGACCCGCCGCAGCGGGTCCGACCTGCGGTGACGTTCCCTCACTCATGCATCAACGGTAACGCCGATGGACGACATCTGGCTACCAGCGCAGCCCGATCCGCGATGACCGGTGTGCCGAACGTGCCGCATCACTGGAGGTTGTCGAGCAGCTTGGCGGCCTCGAGGGCGGCCTCTTCGGCGTGCTGCTCAATGACCTCACGCTCGGCGTAGGCGTCGGCAACAGCGGCCTGCAAGGTCGTGCTGATTACCTGCTCGAGTCCCTCGTTCGTGTAGCGCGTGGTGCAGCCGGGGGCCAGCGACAACGACATCAGCCGCCCGTGGTGGTTGACCGACAGCTGAACATCCCCGTCAGCGCTTTCCATGTGCACGTCGATGCTGGCCCACTTCTTGCGAAGATCCCGCAGAGTCTGCTGAACCCGCTCGATCGTCGCGACATTGCGGGCGACCAGTTCGGCCTCGGCTGAGTAACGGGTCGACCGTGCGGCGTTCGCTGCGCCCACGGGCTGCCCGGCCGATTCCTGCGGTGCGGTCATTTCGCATCCCCCTCACTGTCGGGCGGCATCGTCACACGGCGCCGCGGACGACCGGGCGCAGCTTGATCACCAGGACCGGCTTTGCTTGCCGCAGCGCCGTCGACGCTGACGGTTTGGCGGCGTTCGACCTCACCTTTGACTGGTTCCCCGTTCGGGATGGAGGGCAGGACCACCTTCTTGTCCGGGGGCGGCTTGGCGCGGTCACCGCCGGACCCGCCGCCAGCTCCCATGCCGCCCATCGGCGGCATCATTCCCATACCGCCCATTCCGGCCCCCGCCGGTGCGGCGGCCGCTGCCGGGCTCACCGCTCCACTGGTCGCCGGCAGCGCCGGTGCACCGCCGGTAGGTGCCGACGCCGCGCCAAGAGCACCGGCGCCCGGCGGCAGGGAGGTGTCGAGCCCGGCCGGCTCCGTGCCACCGCCACCTCCACCTCCACCGCCGCTGCCGAGACCGCCGCCGAAGTCGGACAGCCCCGCGTCGTCGAGCGGGTTGTCCATCCCGAGGTCCGGTTCCTGCTGCAGGCTCGACGCAGCGCCCTGCATCACCTGCTGCGCGGCCCCCATGAGCTGCTGCGGAACGCTGGTCACCGCGCCCACGGCGCCACCGAGGGCGCCGGCCAGCATCGAGGGGACCATCGCGGCCATCGGCAGCATCTGCTGCAGCGGGTCGCCGCCCATCGGCGAAGCGCCCTGGTCACCGGCCAGCGGGTCCGCAGCGGGATCGGCCAGCGGGTCGTTCAACGGATCGCCACCGGCGTCTGCTGCGCCGGTCGTGGCTGAGTCAGTTGACGCGCCCGCACCGTTTTTGGTGTCGCTGTCACCCGGCTTGCGCTCGCCCGGCTGGTCCGATCCGGCCCCGGCGTCATTGGAACCGTCGTGCACGATGTCGGTCACCGGCGGTGGTGGCGGCGGGGCCTGAGGCAGCTCGCCCAGGTGATAGGACACCCCGGTCGCCGTCGCCTTGGTGTCGAGCTGTTGAAGGTGACTGCCGTACCGCACGAACTGGTCGGCGCCCACCAGGCCGCCGGTTTGCATCATCAGCATCTGCGCGCGTGTCACGTTCTGCCGCGTGTCGGTGAACTGCTGAGTGCGCGGCGTTTCCTGCTGGGTCCGGTCGAAGCGGCCACCGTGGTCCTGGGCGGCTTGTGCCACCGTCGCCGAATGCGACGCCATCTGATCGGCCCAGGACGCGAATCTGTTCAGCGAGGCGGCGAGCTGTGGCCCGGTCCGCCCGGTGATCGCGTCCGCGACCGCGCTGTGGGCGTTACGGGTGGCCACGGCGCACGCCTCGAACGCTCCCTGGTAGGCGCGGCAGGCCGTCTGAAACGTTGCCCCGGTGCTGCTACTGCCGGCCTCGATCAGTCCAGCGATCACTTCGCCGGGCCGGGGAGCCATCGGCGCGATCGGCGTGTCCGCGGCGACCGCGTTGGTCTTGGGCGCCGCCGGAGTCGCGGGTCCGCCCACCGGCGAGGCGGCCCCACCGCTCAGTGTCAGCGAGGCGGCGTTGGCAGCGTCGATCTCGGCGTTGTGGGTGCTCACCGCGGCAACGGCCTGGGCGGCTGCTGAGAGAACCGCCGCGCCGTCGAGCGCGCGGCTGGACAGCACTGCCCCGTGCTTGGAGAGCCTGGCCGCAGCACTGGTCGACACCTCGTCCGGCGCCAACGGGGCGTGCACGGGCGGTGTCGCCGCCAGCGCCGCCAAGTTGCTGGCGGCTGAGGTCAAGGTCGCCGCGAGACTGGCCATGCCGCCGTAGGACACGTCAATGCGCGGGCCGCCCCCAGTGCTCGGCATGTCTCCCCCTAGAAGTCGATGGTCATCGCGAAAGCGGCCACCTGGTCCTCGGTGGGCAGGAATGAGCCCACGTTCTCCACGCGATTGCCCTCCATCTCCAGCCGTAGCGCCAGCTGGGAACGCAGGTAGGCCAAGGTGTTCAGTCGGATGATCCGCGCCGCCAACTCCTCGTCGGCCAGGTCCATCGCCTCGGGCTCCAGCTGCACTCCGATCGAGGCTCCCTGCCGATCGACCGAGACGATGATGGACTCATCGTGGCTAGTCGCCTCGAAGACCTCCACCGTTGTCTGTTGCGCGGACACCAACACCAGTCCCTCAGGTATCGGACGGACTGATTGTCACGCGTGCACGGTTCTCAGCCTCGCGCTGCTCGAACTCAGTAGCCGATTCCAACAGCCCATCACGCATCTTCTCATGGCGAGCCTGCTCGCTGGCCAGGGCCGCGTCACGTTTGGCAGCAACGTCGTCAACCGACGCCTTGACCTGGTGATACAGCGGACCGAGGGTTTGCGCCTCGGACGTCATCCGCTCATTGTCTGCGCGGGCGGCCTTGATCTGATCGATTGCCTGCGCATGCACCTCTGCGAGACGGCGCAGCTCAGCGGGATCGGCCTGGAATACCACACTCATAATTTAACCCCGTTCCTCTGTGTGTGCGGACACCTAATGAGCCCCCGCCAGCACGGTTGCCGGCGCAGCTGCGGGAGCGGTCTGGATCTGCGGCCGCGCCCAGCCCAGGAAATTCGGGCCGGTCGGCATCTCCTCAACAGGGGTGACCTGCCCGTTCAACCACACCTTGCCGTTGCCCAGAGCCATCACGCGGTGGTCGGTGAACTGGGCGTAATCCATCATCTTCAACTGGCTGGGTGAGACCGGCTCATTGACCGGAGCCCCCGGTGGCAGCACCGTGATCTGGGACTGTCCCGCCGCGTCGTCGAGGCTGGCACCACCGAGCACGAGTCGCCCAGCGTGAGCCAGCTGCGGGCTGTCGGCCGTCACGGTCGATCCGTCAGGCAGCTTCACCGACACGTCAGGCGCCGGCTGCGCCGGAGGAACCTGCCCGGTCTCGGCGGCTATCGGCTGGGGCTGAGCCCCCTCAGCGGGTTTGGCCGCCGCGGGGTCGGTTGCGGGGGCGTCCTTCTTGGCCTCGTCCTTGTTGCCTTCGTCGGTCGCAGGTGGCTCGTCGTTCTTCTCATCGCCGCTGTGCTCGCCGTTCTCCTTGGTGCCCAGCGGGTCATCCTTGAGTGCGTCGGCAGGGTCCTCAGGGCGTGCTGACGCGGCTTCCTTGATGGCACCGCCGATCGCGCCGCCCAAGTCGCCAAGGCCTCCTCCCCCACCGAGGCCACCCATTCCGGGCATCATCGATCCCATTGCGCCGGGAAGCCCCGACAGCGCGCCCATCGCCGGCCCGGCCAGCCCGCCCAGGCCACCCATCAGCGGATCGGAGGCCAGCCCGTTGAGCAGTGGATCACTGGACAGCGGATCGCCGCCGCCGCTCGCGCCAAAGTCGGCCGGTGGCGGTGCGTCCGCGGAACCGCTTGTGCCGCTTCCGCTTTGGCCGCCTGCGCCCGCGCTGGCTGCGGGGTCGGTGGAGCCGCCGCCGGTGCCGGCGGAGTCCTTCACCGCGTCGTAGCGCTGGCTGAGCGCATCGAGGACCTCGGCCTTGGATTCGGCGTCCATCCCCGATGACTTGACGATGCCCAGGATCTCCTGGGTCTTGCTCTGCAGGTAGTCGTTGAGCTGCTGCTGTCCGGCTGGCGTGTCCAGCGTGGGGCCCAACTTGTGGATCTGGTCCACCAGTGACGATTGCAGCGCCTGCAGCTGCGCCTTGCCCTCGTCCGATCCGGTCTTCGCGCCGAGCACCGCGTCCACGAGTTCCTCGTCGGCCTCGGACAGCGCAGTCTTGTTCTTGGCCAACGCTTCATCGACGGCTTTGGCGGCCTCTGCTGCCCTCCCGGACAGGCCGTCGTCGTCGGCCGGGGGCTGACCCGCCGGCGTCTGACCGGGCGGGGTCCCCGCCGGTGGCTGGCCGGGCGCCCCCGGAGCCGGAGCGTGCGGCTGCGCCGGCGGCGGGGCGCCGGGTGCTGGCGTGAGGGGCGCTCTGGTCGACGGATCGAACAAGTCGGGGTGCCCCTGCCGGATGCGATCGAGGTCGGCATCGGGCACCTGGGGGTTGGCCCCGGTGTTCTCGGGCCGGTTCTGGTAAAACACCCCGGTCTGAGGGTCCGTCCAGCCGCCGTAGTCGGTGCCGCCCGTAATGGGGATAGTCGTCACCTGCGCACCCTGGCTGTTCAGCCAGCCGTTGACATCGCGAATCTGCTGTTCCGACAAGCCCTTCTGCCACGCGTTGGGGTCGCCGGTGACCTGCTTGATGTGATCCAGGGCAGCGCGCAGCTCGTCGTAGGACGCCACTCAGATCACCTCGCCGTCGAACATGTACGTCGCCGAGGACGGCCGCAGCGCATCTCCATGGACGCCTGCGGGCAGCACGCTGGTTGCGGGATTGGGCATCAGACACCCGCCATGGCTTGCTGCTCGCCGCAGCACGACGTGCTGCGGTCCGCGACGGAGACCCGCGCATCGGGCGGGGTGCCCGACAGCTGATCCGCTGCGTCGGCGAGCAGTGCGGCCAGCAGATGCGCCACCAAAGTGTTCATGCGTCGGACGATAAGAGCGCAGGCGCTCAAGGGTCCACCACCACAGCCACATTCGCCATCAATCTCGGTGCCGACACCTCAAGATCACGGTTCGATCTCCGATGTTCGGCGTGTCGGTCGCTTTTCTGAAAGAGGTTGCGTAAAGATCATCGCTGTTCGCGTGGGCAGAACGAGCAGCCCGTGACCAGCGTGTCATGGCGGTAAAGCCACACCTGGCGTGCAAGACTTCGCCTAGTACCACCTGTACCACCTGACGCAGCGGTCACAACCCGGCCGCAGGTTGAGCCCGAGAAGTGCGCGACACGGACGCAGAGAGGAGCAACGCTGTGAATGCACGGCCAACAGCTATCTCGCGTGGTCGGCCGCACCTCGGTCCTCGCGTCGTCGTCACCGCCGCCTTATGGCCGGCTCTTGAGCACCTGGTCGACGGTGCGCGCGGTCCTCTCGACCGGTCTCCCTTTTTGGCGGACCTCTTGGCCTGTCACGTCGACCGTCCCGACCTCGCGCGCCATCGGCAGCTGATGTTGTCCGTGTCGAGCCACGACCGCGTACCGCGTCAACCCGGCGGCGCGACCAGACACTGCACGGTTCGAGTCCACCCCGCCGTCGCCGCCGAGCTAATTACGCGTGCAGAACGCGCGGGGCTACCCCGCGCGGTGTACAACGCGACGGCAATCGCCAACATCGTTGGTTCTCACGGTGTGGAAACCACAGCAAAACAGGAGGGCCTGCCCTTGGCGATGTGAAAACGCTGGTGGTCCGACCACCAAACGAACACATCTAAAAAAGGCGTGAGCACCGCATAAACGACTGTGCCCCCCGGCGGCAACCGAGGGGCGGGTCGTGGCGCTAACGCCACATTCCCCGAAGGGAACTGTCTTGAGCGACAGGTCTCACGGTACTGCATGCGCTGGCGCTGGTCCAGATTTGCGCACCGTGTTTCTTCCTTTGTCCGCGCGTGTGGCGGACAAAGCGCCGCGGGTTTACCGCGGCTGCAGCGCTGGTGTGCGTCGGCGCGGCACGATCCGTACCACCCCCATCGCCGACGTCCTCCGAGTTCGTCGCGCTCGGCGACTCGCCGACCGTGAATTGCCTCCCGCCAGCTACTTCGTGAGCCTCGAAGTCGAGGCGGACGCGCATGCCGGAGTCGCCTGCTGGAGTGGGGGGCCGACCAAATGGGCGCACGTCACCGTGGCCGGCGCGTACGACCAGGGGTATGCCGCCGTCCGCGCACAGATGACCGCCCCGGTATCGAAGCGAGCGGTGGTTGCGATCGCCGCTGAGATGGCGCGTTTCGCCGATCGCAGCACGGGTCGCAACTGTCGCCCGAGCGTGGCCACACTAGCCGCTCGGACCGGCTTCGCCGAGCGGACTGTCCAGCGAGCTCGTGAGTGCCTGCGGCTGCTGGGGTTGGCGACCGAGGTTGTCCGTGGCCGCCAACGCACCTACGTCGAACGCATGGCGTCGTGGCGGATGGGAGACCGGCACCGCGGCTGGGCATCGGTCTGGGCACTGCACGATAACCCGCAGGTCAATCGAGTTATCCACAAGCTGACACCCCATCTGGGACGGTCCCAACTTAAGACGGTTACCTCACCTTTGAAGAAACTGGTTACTACCCGAGCGGGCGCCGGGGGCGCCCGGCAGGGCGTCGCTCCGCGCCGCCGAAACATCGACCAAGGGGGTGAGCAGCTCGCACGACAGTGGCGATCGCATCCGAAGGCTCCGTCCTGGGCTCGCAGGTTCAGCCCAGCAGCGTGGGCGGCAATTCTCGCAGCTCCGGCCCGCGCCGGTTGGACCGCCGACGACCTCAACGCGGCGGTGAACGAGTGGCTGGCCAGTGGGCACCACATCCCCGATCGTCCTCCTCGTCCGATCGGACTGGTGGGTGCGGTCCTCGCCGCGTACACGGCCCACAACGACCTAACGGTCCGGCCCATGGCCTACGCCGAGGCAGAGGCCGCCGCAGACGCCGCTGAGCGCGCTCAGCAGGCGCTCCAGCGCGAAGCCGACCGGCAGGACTCCGCCCGACGCCGGCGGGAGGCCCTGGAAGCGTTGAACGGGCCGGGCCATGCGGAATACCGCGCCTTCCAAGAGGCTTTCAAGCGCAAGCGGCGGCGGTGGTCGTGACCAGGCACGTCGGGAGACTGCCCCTCCCCCGGCGCGCCAGCGATGACCGACCGCCATGGTGCCGCTCACGTGAACCTTCGTGACGCGGGGCCGATCGCGGCCCCCGCGTCCCTGCCGCCCCGCAGGAGCCGGCGACTGATGTGTCGCGTCCAGTTAAGGTCCACCGGTGCGCCGGGGCAAGTGCAAACTGGGACGCCGCGGCTGTCACGCAGAGCAGATCAGCGCTTCGGCGGGTCTGGCTCCCCTGTCTTCTCGTCGAGAACTGCCTTGGCGGCGTCGCGGATACGGGCTACCGCGTCGTGGCGCAGATCGAGCTCCTGACCGATTTGGCGCAGCGCAAGGGGCGGCTGGGTGTCGTACAGAAGTCGGAGAGCATCGGCGATCTTGGCGGTCGGATATGTCGTGAGTTGGCCGCGATCATGAATCTCCGCAGCGACCGCATCCCACCGTTCGACCCGTTCGGCGGCCAGAGCCATTGCTTGGTCTTGTCGTTGTGCCGTCTCATCGAGCTGTTCGTACGGGGTGAAGCGCCACAAGATCGAAAGCCCGTGAGTGACGAGCACCAACGCCAAGGGCGGCACACATGCGACCGCCGCAGCACCCCAGGACCCGAGAGGCTGTTCGGGCAGGCGGCCATTCGGCAGCATGGCGTGCACAGCGTTTCCGGTCACGCTCACCGCCGCACCAATCGTCAACAACGCCCAGAAGTATCGTCGGGCCCGGCCTTGTTCCGGGTAAGCGGAGAAGGCCACCAACGCCATCGTCGCAAGCACGATTGTGCCGTCGATGATGACCGGCCAGAGCCAGGCGAGCTTGTCTGGCCACACTGTGCGGGCCGCGAGGTCAGCCAAGGACGAAAACGACAACGCGAAGCTGAAAACTCCGACGAGCACGGTTATCGCGACCGCTGTCGCGCGGGTGATCCGAACGAGCGATAGCCGAGTCGCCACCTGGCTTCGTCGGTCGGTAGCGGACGGGCTCATGTGCAGCCCGCCCTCTGCAGGAGGAACGACCATCGTCACTCGCTCGCCATCTCGCTCAGACGGGATGCCGCCCTTAGCTGTGGGATTCGAGGCGTCGATAAGCAATGCCGTCATGAAAGACCTGTCTCCGTAGCCGTCTGATCAACCAGGACCGACCTCGGAAGCGCACACACTGCGGGTAACAGTCGAGTCGCCCAGGGTCGTCACTGCGCAGCATTGTCGACGAGGTTTCGGGTTGTCCACGACCAGAGGCACATTCGGCCTCGGACAGCAGCCGGGACGCTCACATGTGCATGCTCAGATGCCGGCCTGGGCGAGCCGAAGCACCTTCAGATTGGGCGTCACGAAACCTTCAGCGACGCCTGCGGCGCATCGTCCTGGGCACAAAACTGGTGCGCCCGCGCGATCAACTCATCCACCGCCGGTGCCAGTAGCTCCGCGACCTTCACCCCGCTGGCCTCGGCGTAGCGCGTGAGGGCGAGATGGTCTTCTTCGCTCACACGCTTGGTCACGAACTTGGTCGACGCGCGGTTCTCTCGGTGCCGCCAATTGCGGCGCCGGCCAGCTGGCTCTTCGCTCGCACTGATGTCCGTCACCACGATTGCTCCGATCAGCTCGTAGGTGGGCTCCGGTGCCGCCCTGACCTGCAATTACAAGATCCTTGTAACAAGATATCAGTAACGAGGAACTTGTAACAGGATTCCTGTAATAGAATGTCAAGCGTGTCTTACGCACAGTCGACGCGAGTGCAGAAGCTCTCCGCGGTTGTGTTCGGACAGAAGCACCGGCTGTCAACGATGGCCGCCATCGCCCAGGGCGACGGCCTTGTGAACCCCAGCGACCTGGCGGCAGAACTCGGCTTCTCGGCACAGAGTGCCGTTCAATTGCCCCTCAGAGACCTGGCAGAAGCTGGCCTCATCACCCGGCAGGACGGGATGGGGCGCGTCTACTACCGCAGAAATCCGCACCCCATTTGGGACGCGGCGCTCGAGCTGCTGCACCAAGCATTGGCCGCGGATCTTCCAGCGGACACCACGCTCCACCCCTGAACTCGCCGCCGCGACAACCTCCACGCTCCCGGTCTCGCGCAACAAAGTCCTACCGCGCCAGGGGCGCGTCAGCGTGCTCCGGCACGCGGCACGGGAGCGGGCCCTCGCGCCTTGCCCCCACCGCGAAGGCGAAAGGGCTACCCACCGCTGTCGCGGCCTCCCTACTCCCCCACTTGCCGGGACACTGCATTCGCCGATGCGTCGAGAGGTCACCAAGGCCGAGGTCTCGCACCATCGCCGCAACGCTCTCAGCCGCCCCCGCACCTCGCAGGGCGCGAAGTTCGAAATTTTCACGCGATGGCGACTGTTGAGGAGGCTCGCGCGCGGCGATTGCGACGCAAATGTCCGCCCGACTAGCCCTAGTCGCAAAGCTACGTTGGGCTTGGTTTTCCGCGGAAAACCGGCCCCTGTCTTAGTTTTCCGCGGAAAACTCATGCAAAACCGCAGCTCAAAGGTGGTGAATGGGTTGCGCGTGCATCTTGCGCTACGGGGTCCGGGCTCATGTGGCCCGGTGCGCCGACGACGAGTTTTCCGCGGAAAACTCGTCAAGTCGTTGCGCGGTGTTGGGCGTGTCGCCGCGTCATTTTCACCCCGCGGAAGTAGCCTCGCAGGCATCCACTCTCTGTGGTCCCATACCCGTCCTTCCTCGCCGATCTTAGGGAGCTATCGCCATGTCCAGAGTCATCACGCTTCTCAATCAGAAAGGTGGGGTTGGCAAGAGCACCGCGGCCGTAAACCTGGCGGCGGTTCGCGCCGAGGTCTTGAACGCGGGCCTCCCCGATGACGCCGAGCCACGAGTTGCCGCAGTCTCGATCGACCCCCAGGGCTCCGCTGCGTGGTGGGCCAACCAGGTCGCCAATCTGCCCTTCTACCTCATCCAGGCCCATGACGATCCTCTTGAACATCTCGCGATGCTGAACAGCCTCACCGGCATCGACGAGGTGTACATCGACACTGCGGGTTGGTTCGATCTGGACCCCGACGGCTCGGGCGACGGACTCGGCTCCGGTCACTCCGCCGACGCGCTGCGCACGGTCCTCGACGTCAGCGACGAGGTACTGGTCCCGATCCTGACGGAACCGCTGTGCTTCGATCCCACCGCGCGGACGATCCGCAAGATTCTTGAGCCACGCGCCCTCCCCTACCGCGTGTTCATCAACAATCACGACAGCCGGGACGGCACCTACTGGTTGAACGAGACCAGAGAGTTCGTCCGGGGACGCGGTTGGCCCCTGGCTGAGACCGTCATTAGGCACTACAGGATCCACACGAACGCGTCGAACGACGGCGTGGTCGTCACGCAGTACAGGAAGAGCGGAAAGGCGGCCAACGCCGCATCGGACTACTACAACCTCGCGGCCGAACTTATGACAGCGGGGGTTCACTGATGAGCCGCGGAGGAGTCAGGAGCTTCGCGGCGCTGGCGGAGACCATCGGCGAGAAGTCAACGATCGACGGTGCGTCAGTGACGTCCATCGTTCCGAAGGCCGGCCAATCGCGGTCGGCCCCGCTGCGCGATCTGGTTGGCAATCCTCGTAATCCACGCGACTCGCTCGGGAATCTCGATGAGCTGGCTTCCATCGTCAATCATCAGTTGCAGCCGGTCGTCGTCGTCACGAAGGGCGCCTACCAAGCGCTCTATCCCGATGTCGCGATCGATGCCCGATGGGTCGTAATCCTCGGAAACCGCCGTTTAGCAGCGGCACATAAGTTCGGCCGACCGGAACTCGACATTGTCATCAAGGACGAGTTGGCTGTCGACCGGGCGACACTGCTCACTGCGGTGATCGCCGAGAACGTCGACCGCTCGGGCTTCGACGTCATTGAGGAAGCGCGGGCCGTTGAAAGCTTGGTGGGGGAGTACGGCAGCGCTGATGCCGCCGCCGCGCACCTGCACAAGAGTAAGACGTGGGTTTCGCAACGCCGTGCGCTCCTCAAACTCGCCCCCGAGCTGCAAGAGGCCACCCGTAGCGGCGAGCTTCCGATCCGCGACGCGCGCGACTTGGCGCGAGTGCCACTGGATGAACAACGCGCGTCCTGGAAACAAGCGCAGGCCGACAGAGGTCCGCGCCCCGCCCCGGACACGCACACAGACAACTCGACGGGGGATAGTGGCGCGCAAGGCGACGACGGCCGCAGCGAAGATCGTCAGACTGCGGCCCCATCCCGGTCCGTGGGTCGGGCGCTCCGAAAGTTCGATGTGGACCCAGGCGCGCTTGCCGTCGCGCTGCACGCGCAGATCGGTGATGCGGGGGCCAAGACCCTCGCGGCGCAGCTTCGGAAACTCGTCAAGCAGTAAGAAGCTAGTTTTCCGCGGAAAACTGCCCACCTCGTGCAGGGCAGTTTTCCGCGGAAAACTGCGTTCTAGCTGCGGCTACGGTGCGCCGATGCGCCAAGAAATCTACTGGGACACGCTGTGCGACAACGATTCTGACCGGTGGGCGATTGGCCTCGGCGTCGTCCGGTCGGCTGGCGCCGCGGATGGGTGGGGGAGCCGCGGCAATCAGAACGCGAACTGCGGTCGCTAGCGGTCGAACGTATGATCGAAGTGTGTCGCGGCGTCTCATTCGGACGCGGAGGGGTTACGCCGAGCCCGGCCCGCCCGAGTCGTGCCCGGTGGGCCATCCGTTGCGTGGACCGCGCCGGGTGCTCGTAGGAACGCAGCAGTGTGCGACGTGCGCCGACCGCGGCGGCGGCTCTCACCGCTCGTATACGTGTCAGACGTGCTGGCGCACGGTCTATGACCCCGCGCCCACCTCGGAGTGCAGTTTCATCGCCTTCGACGGCCGCCCCGTGTCCACCGACAACCAATAGGGCGAATGTGGGTTTGGTGGTGGTCGGTGGTGTTGGTGGTGGGTGATACTGCCGGTCATGTCCTTGCAGGGCCTGGTTGACGCCACGGCGACGTCGCTCGATGGTGCGCGGGCGTTGTTCGGTCAGCCGGTTCCGGCGTCGGGGTTGCCCTCGACGAGTGGGTTGCAGAGCCTCAAGACCGATTTGGGGGCGGCGGTGGACACGGTGCCGGCGACCTGGCGTGGTGGTGGGGGAGAGGGCTATAAGACCGCCGGTGGCAACGGGGTGGCGGCGTTGGACACCGTGGTCGGTGCCGATCGCGGGGTGGGTCCGCAGGTGGTGACGGCGTCGAATGAGTCTCGTGATGGTCGGTCGGGGATGAACGGGGTGGTTGCCGACACCAGGGCGGGGGTCAACGCGATCGCTCCGAGCACCGACACCCCGGCGGGCAAGACGGTGCTGGTCAATCATCTGGAAGGCCAGCTCGACCGCGCCAAAGCCCTCCTCACCACGTCCCAACAACGCGGTCAGATGCTGGCCGCCATGATCCGCTCCGCCGGATCGGGTTACGGCGCTCCGATGGGCGGCGGCGGCATGCCCATGGGCGGCGGCATGGGTGGCGGCGGCATGGGCGGTGGGATGTCCCCGTTGGGTTCGCTGTCGGCCCTGAGCGGGTTGACCGGTGCTCTTCCTGGACTGTCGGGCTCATCGTCGGCCCGTCGCGGTGTCGCGGGGCGCGGTGCCGCACCGCCGTCGTCGGCGGCAAGGATCGCCGCGGGGGACGTCAGCTTCGCCGGCCGTGGGACCTTCCCCAAGGGGGCCGCGGCGATGTCGGAGGCCATCAACGCCGCCCTGGACGCCCGCGGCGTCACCGACCCCGTGGCCCGTAAACGTTGGCACGACGGTTACATGACGCTGGTGCAGCGCGAGAGTGGCCACAACGCCAGCGTCGTGAACGTATCCGACTCGAACGCCCACGGCGCACAGATGTCCGATGGCGCCCCGGCCAACAGCTCCCGCGGGCCCGCCCAGTGCATCCCGACGACGTTCGCCGCCTATCACCAGCCGGGCACCTCGACGAGCATCTACGAGCCGGTCGCCAACATCGCCGCCTCGATGAACTACGTCATGGCCCGCTACGGCGTGAGCCCGGATGGTTCCAACCTGACCGCGCGCGTTTCCCAAGCGAATTACGCATCGGCCGGGGGCGGATACTGATCGGCGCAAGCCAATTTCGGGTTTGGTGGTGGTCGGTGGTGTTGGTGGTGGGTGATACTGCCGGTCATGTCCTTGCAGGGCCTGGTTGACGCCACGGCGACGTCGCTCGATGGTGCGCGGGCGTTGTTCGGTCAGCCGGTTCCGG